>Ga0315275_10002734_pt1 | contig 16038 bp, 12 predicted proteins | sample YL17G03_0_MG_FD_205557 | JGI IMG/M metagenome (GOLD analysis project Ga0315275, IMG submission 205557) | Sediment microbial communities from Yellowstone Lake, YNP, Wyoming, USA - YL17G03_0 | ecosystem: Environmental > Aquatic > Freshwater > Lake > Sediment | place: USA: Wyoming | collected... | reverse complement strand
CAGCATGTAGTTGCCGGCCAGCGTCAGGTCTTTGCGCAGGCGGTAGTCGAACTGGACGCTCACGCCGTTGTAGTCGCGCGCCACGGTGTCGGTGTTGTTCACCACCGTCATGTTGAACTTCAGGCCCGTGCGCGGGTCGACCACTTCTCCGGTGCCCATGTTGACGTAGTTGCCGTAGAAGTCGTGGTACTTGCGATAGACGTAGTCCACGCGGACCGCGCCCTTGTTCGCGAGCTGGCGCGCCAGGCCGACCATGACCTCGTCGGAGTTGGACGACTTGACCCCGGGATTAACCGAGGTGTTCACGCCGACCACCGTGGGAGAGGTCCGGACCGCCCGGCTGGTCCCGCCGTTGGCGAAGAACCAGTCCCACACGGTCTGCAGCGCGTCATACGACGTCTTGTACGGCGGGCCCGTGGTATTGATCGCCGGGCCCGCGTACCAGTAGCTGTAGTTCGACTCGCGGCCGGCCGGAGATGCCGCGTCGGCGATTTGCGTATTGAACATCCCGACGTAGTGCCCGTAGCCGAGGTTGGCGATCCACTTCCCGCTGCCGTTGATGTCGTAGGTCACGCCCAGGCGCGGGCTGAAGGAGGCGTCGTTGCCGACCTTGTTGCCGCCCTGGTCGGCGGTGCTGTTCTTGTCGTAGCGCAGGCCGAGGTTCATCGTGAGCTGTTTGTTCACGCGCCAGACGTCGTTCAGGAACGTGGAGTAGGTCGTGAGGTGGTTGCCCACGGTGTCCTGGAAGACCGGGCGCCAGTCGATGTAGGTGGCGGAGGCGGTGGACGAGCCGGGGACCACGATCGGATAGATGTCGTAGCCGACAATGGCGGACTCGCGGACCTGCACGCGGTAGCCGCTGGCCACCGAGTTCTGGTTGTTCATCCGCATCTCGTCGAAGTAGTCGAAGCCCACCACGAAATTGTGGGAGCCCGCGCTCTTGGTCGAGAGGAAATAGTTCAACTTGACGTAGACGTCGTCGTTGTTCTTCTTGTCGACGGCGTTCGAGCAGACCGCGCAGTAGGTGGCCGCGCTGAACCGCGTTCCGCGCAGGCGGTCCCAGATCGGCGTGCCCTTGATGAGGTCGGTGTACGACTCCCCGGTGCCCTTGTTGTCGTACCGGCGGCCCGAGTACTGGGTGTCGACGAACAGGTTATTCGTCACGACCCACTGGTAGTTCGCCGCCATCAGCGATTCCCGGTTCTTGTTGTTGTAGAGGCTGTTGGCATCCATGACGGTGCCGAAGCTGTTGTTCGTGTAGTCGACGTTGCGCTTGAAGTACGAGAACTTGAAGTTGTTGCGGGTGTTCAGCGCGTAGGTCAGCTTCCCTTCCAGGCGGCTGTCGTTGGTCGCGTACGTATAGTTGTATCCGGAGTACGCCATCGTGTTGTTGGTCTTGTTGTTCTGGTACCGGCCCGACGTGAAGAACCAGAGCTTGTCCTTGAACACCGGCCCGCCGAAAGTCATCTCGTAGGCGGGCACGACCTGAGAGATGTTCGCGTCACCCGGGTACGGCGTCAGCCCCTTCCAGCCGTCGTTGGTGAACGTCGTCCGGAAGGACCCGGAGAAGTTGTTGCCGCCCGACTTCGTGATCATGTTGACCACGCCGCCCTGGAAGCGCCCGAACTCGGCCGAGATGTTGCCGGTCGAGACCTTGGTTTCCTGGACGGCGTCCTCGACGTAGAGCGGGCGGGCCTGCTGACGCAGGTTCTCGTTCACGTTGACGCCGTTGACCAGGTTCAGGTTGTCGTACGACAGCGCGCCCGAGATCATGATGTTGCCGCCCGGGCCGTTCCCGACGGCGCCCGGCGCGATGACCGTGGCGGCGTCCAGCGTCCGCCCCCATGGAAGGTTCTCGATGGTGGACGCCTTGATCGTGGTCGCCACCGTCGGCGTCATCGCCGTGTCGCTGGACGACGCGGTCACCGTGACGGTTTCCGAGACCGCCGCCACCGCCATCTTCACGTTCACCGGCAGGGTGTCCGCCATCTTCAGGCTGACCGTCTGCTTGATGGTCGCAAAGCCCTGGAGCTCGAACGTGACGGTGTAGTCACCGGCGGGCAGGAACGGGATGATGTAGTCACCGTTGGTCGACGTGACCGCCGTGCGTGCGCCCTGCAGCACCGGCGACGCCACGGTCACGGTGACGCCTGGCAGGATCAGGCCGTCCGGGTCCGACACCTTGCCGGTGATGGTGCCCGTGGGATTACCCTGGGCAAAGACGGCGCCGGCCAGTGCCAGGAACGCCAGCGTGAAGAATAACGATCTCGAGCGCATTACCGAGCCCCCCTCGTATGTCTTATGGGAAACAGATCCGTTCAGAAGCCAGAAATTGAGCGACCCGAATATACCATCCACCGCGCCAGTCTGTCGTCGGAAGCCGGCGCCGGCGGGCATGACGGCGACGGATCTGGTCGGCGTTCTACCGCCCTCCTCAAGCCCTGGCCGGACTACCGCTAGAACCTGAACCCCACGGAGACGTTGAAGTCGCGCGGCGACTGGTAGCTGCCAGGGCCCGTAGGCTGGCCGAACGCCGGTCCCTTCTTCCAGTGGACGCCCTCGACAGGCGTCTCCGTGAACGGGTTGAACGCCGCCAGCGTCGAGTCGCCGCTCTTCCCCTGGATCGTCGTGTTGAAGCTGTCGATGCTGAGGTTGTTGAACACGTTGTTCATGACGAAGCGCATGAACACCTCAGACTTGCCGGCGATCCTGTGGTTCCAGGTGACCGACACGTCGGTCCGCCAGATGCTGTTGAACCGGTACTGGCCGCGGTCGCTCGCGTAATACGTCACGCTCGAGGGCGGCACGAGGTACCCCGGGTTGGTGACGTACGGCCGGCTGTCGAGGGTGAAGTTGTAGTCGTAGTCCATCCCGGAATCGAACCGCTGCATGAAGCCGAGATCGACACGACCCAGCGCCGGGGGCGTCGGCGCGGTCCACGTGCCCCACACGCGCACTTTGTTGCGCTGGTCCGCGTTGAGGTGGCCGTCTGGGTAGTTCCAGCGCGCCTGCCGATACTCCGGGAACGCGTCCGCCGAGGCACGCACCACGATGTTCGTGAAGTCCTCGGCTTCCACGTTGCCCTTGGAGTACGACAGCATCCAGTTCCCGGCTATCTGAAGATCGCGACGCAGCCGGTAGTCGAACTGCACGCTCATGCCCTGGTAGCCCCGGTGGACCTTGTCCGTGTTGTCCACCACCGTCAGGTCGAACTGCTGGCCCGTGGTGGGGTCGGTCACCTTCCCGGTGCTCGTGTTCGTGTAGTCGCCGTAGATATTCCCGAACGTGCGGAAGATGAAGTCGACGCGGACCGAGCCCTTCTGGCCGAGCTGGCGGGTCAGCCCCGTCGTGATCTCGTCCATGCTCGACGACTTGATGTCGGCAGCCACCTGGGTGTTCACACCGGGAATGGTCGGGTTCGTGCGCAACGGCCGGTTGGTGCCGCCATTCGCGTTGAACCAGTCGAACAGGATCTGCAGCGCCTCGTACGAGGTCTTGTAGGGAGCCGCACCGTCATTGACGCTCGGTCCCTGGTAGAAGTAGCTGTACGCCGCCTCCCGCCCGGCCGCCGACGCCGCGTCGGCGATCTGGGTCGGGAAGTGCGCCACGTAGTGGCCGTAGGACAGATTCGCCAGCCACCTGCCATTGCCCTGGACGTCGTAGGTCGCCCCCAGGCGGGGGCTCAGCGACTTGGCATTGCCAACCAGCGCCGCGCCCTGGTCCTTGGTCTGGTTCTGGTCGTAGCGCAGACCCAGGTTCATCGACAGCTTGGGACCGACCCGCCAGACATCATTGACGAACCCCGAGTACGTCCGGAGGTCGCTGCCGACCGTCTCCTGGAACACCGGCCGCCAGTCGATGAAGGTCGTCGTGCCCGTCCTGAAGATCGGGTACACGTTCTCGCCGTTAATCACGGCCCCGGTCGCCTGGACGCGATACCCGCTCGCGACGGTGTTCTGGTTGTTCTTGCGCGTCTCCCTGAACACGTCGAACCCCGCGACGATGTTGTGCGAACCCAGGTTCTTGGTCGACAGGAACCAGTTGACCTTGCCGTAGGCATCCCAGTTGTTCAGCAGGTTGACGTAGTTCGGGCAGGCCGCGCAGTAGGTCGGGGCGCTGAACCGCGCGCTGCCGCGCGATCGGTCCCAGACGGGCGTGCCGTGAGCCAGGTCCATGTACTGCGACCCGTAGTTCTGCGTGTCCATGATGCGGTTCGAGTACTGGCCCTCGACGAACAGGTTGCTGTTCAGGACGGAGGTGTAGTTGACCGCCACCAGCGATTCGTCGACCCAGTCGTGGAACAGGCTGGCCAGATCCATCACGACGTTGAAGCTGTCGTTCGTGATGTCCGTCTTCTTCCAGAGATACGACGCCTTGACGGTGTTGTTCTTGTTGATCGCGTAGGTGAGCTTGCCCTCGGCGCGTTTGTCCCCCGTCGTCTTCGTGTAGTTCACGGCGGTGTACGGCGTCGTCTGGTTGACTTCGTTTGTCTGGAAACGGGCGGCGCCGAAGAACCAGAGCTTGTCCTTCATGATCGGGCCGCCGAAAGTCAGTTCGTAGGCCGGCACGACCTGGTCGAGATTCTGGTCCCCGGGGTACGGCGTGAGCGACTTCCACCCGTCGTTGGTGAACGTCGTCCGGAACGACCCGCTGAAACTGTTGCCGCCGGATTTCGTGATCATGTTGACCACGCCGCCCTGGAAGCGGCCGTACTCGGCCGAGATGTTGCCGCTCGACACCTTGGTTTCCTGAATGGCGTCCTCGACGAACAGCACCCGGGCCTGCTGGCGCTGCGTGTCGTTGACGTTCACGCCGTTGACCAGGTTGAGCGTGTCGAAGGACAACCCGCCGGAGATGACGATCGCCCCCTGCGGGCCGTTGTCGCTCGCGGTGGGCGCGAGGAGCGTGGCCGCGTCGAGCGTCCGGCCCAGCGGAATGTTCTCCACCGTCGACGCTTTGAGCGTGGTGGCCACGGTCGGCGTCATCGCGGCATCCGACACGTTGGCGGTGACCTCGACGGTTTCGGCCACCTTGGCCATCGCGAGCCTGGCGTTCACCGGCAGGCGATCGGTCATCTTCAGGCTGATCGTCTGCTTGACGGTGGCGAAGCCCTGCAGCTCGAACGTCACCGTGTAGTCGCCCGCCGGCAGGAACGGGAGGATGTAGTCGCCGTTGGCGGAGGTCACGGCGGTGCGTGTGCCCTGCAGCATCGGCGAGGCGACGGTCACCGTGACTCCCGGCAGCGCGAGGTTGTCCGGATCAGTCACGTGCCCGGTGAAGGTGCCCGTGGGATTGCCCTGGGCAAAGACGGTGCCGGCCAGTGCCAGGAACGCCAGCGTGAGAATCCAGCTTCGCGAACGCCACATAACTGCCCCCTGATTGCTGACGGTGTCGGGCCAGATTTCCGGCCAGTAGAATCCCAGTGGTAGGACTATAGGGCGGCCGGAATCGGCCGCATGTCCCAATGTGTAACAGGGCCTTATACTGGTCATAGGTGCGGCCCCGGGCCGAAGGGACGTTTCGCCACAGCGGCGGCCGGGCGCACGATGGGAGGATGGAAACCATGGGCAAGTGGATTCTGGGCGTGGTCGTGGTGCTCGTGCTCGTCGCCGCCATGTCCGGCGTATCGACCTACAACTCGCTCGTGACGCTGGATCAAAGCGTGCAGGCTCAATGGGCCCAGGTCGAGAACGTCTACCAGCGCCGCGCGGACCTCATCCCCAACCTCGTGGAGACGGTCAAGGGGGCGGCGGCCTTCGAGAAAGACACCTTCACGGCCGTCACCGAGGCGCGCGCCAAGGTCGGGCAGGTGAATGCGGGTGACATTGCGAACAACCCGGATGCCTTCGCCAAGTTCCAGCAGGCGCAGGACGGCTTGTCGTCGGCGCTGTCGCGCCTGATGGTCGTGGTCGAGAAGTACCCCGACTTGAAGGCGACCCAGAACTTCCGGGACCTTCAGGTCCAGCTCGAAGGAACCGAGAACCGGATCACCCAGGAGCGCAGGCGCTTCAACGAAACCGCGCAGGCCTTCAACACCACGCGCATGAGCTTCCCGACGGTCGTCATCGCCGGGTTCTTCGGCAGCCGCTTCAACGAGAAGCCGTACTTCAAGGCCCAGGCGGGCGCCGAGACGGCCCCGAAGGTCAAGTTCTGACGCGATCCGGATCTCCCGTCGCACGTTCATGAAGCGAGATCTCCTCGCCCTTGCCCTCGCGCTCGCGCTCGCGCCGCCGGCTGCGGCGCGGGCGGCCGAGGTCCCCATTCCGCCCCAGCCTGTCCGCTGGGCCACCGACTCGGTGGGGTTCATCAGCCCGCAGGCCCTCCAGACGGCGGACCGGACGCTCGAGGACTTCGAGCGTGCTACCGGCGCCCAGGTCCTGGTGTGGATCGGCAACACCACCGGTGACACGCCGCTCGAGGACTGGACGGTCAAAGCGTTCGAGCAGTGGAAGGTCGGCCGGAAGGGGCTGGACAACGGCCTGGTGCTCTTCCTGTTCGCCGCCGACCGCAAAGCTCGCATCGAAGTGGGGTACGGCCTCGAAGACAAGGTCCCCGACGCCATCGCGTCGCGCGTCCTGAACGACGTGATCCTGCCCAGGCTCCGCTCGGGCGATCGGGACGGCGCGGTCCTGGCCGGCGTTCAGGACCTGCTGGCCTACATCCGCGGGGACCCGCGCGGGCTCACGGCGCCCACACCCGCCGCGCCGACCGGAGGCAGCGGGACCTCCGAGCGCCGCGCACCAGAACGTCGCTTGACCCTTGTCGAAATGGTCATCGTGGGGGTCGTCATCGTCGGCTTCCTGATCCTGCTGGTGACCAACCCCAGCCTCGCCCTGTATCTCCTCTTCAGCATTCTCTCGGGCGGACGGAGTGGAGGCGGGGGCGGCGGTGGAGGAGGCGGCGGCGGATTCAGCGGAGGCGGCGGTCGCTCCGGCGGCGGCGGCGCGTCGGGGTCGTGGTAGCGGACGCAGGAACAGAGGCGCCATGTTCAGAGCGACATTGAAGCGGCGGGTCGACGCCGACGCCGTCAAGCGGGCCATCGAAGAGGCGGAGGGGCGCACCTCTGGCGAGATCCGCGTGTCGGTCTCGACGTTCTTCTGGGGCAACGTCCGGCGCACGGCCGAGCGCGCCTTCACGCGCCTGGGTATGAATCAGACCGCCCAGCGCAACGGCATCCTGTTTTTCGTGGTGCCGTCCCGGCGGGCCTTCGTGGTGCTGGGCGACGAGGGCATCCACGCCAAGGTGGGGCAGGAGTTCTGGGACGCCGTCGCCGCGGCGATGTCCGCCCGATTCACGGCCGGCGACTTCACCGACGGCCTCGTGCACGGCATCACCGAAGCCGGACGCCAGCTGGCGGCGCACTTCCCCAGCCAGGGCCCACGGGATCGCAATGAGTTGCCCGACGAGGTGGTGTTCGGACGCGGCGCAGGTTGACCTGCACGAGTCGTCCATCGATCAATCCCCTTTCAGGAACCGGGCAAAGGGAATGATGAAGTCGAAGTAGCCTTCCGCCTCCACCCTGGGATCGAGTGTTCCTTCGTAGACGAGCGCGGTGCGGATCGAAAGGCGCCGGTTAGAGGGTAGGCGAAGCACCTTCTCGCGGACGTCGCTCACCACGGAGAGGTCAATGGACGTGCGCCGCTTGATCTCCACGACATACAGCGCGTGCTTCGTTCGCATGAGCAGATCAATCTGACAGCCCTTCTTCCGGGCCGTCGGCCGTTGGCTGTAAGGCGCTGCGGCGAGCAACGGCGTACGGCCCAGCCCCATGTGCCGCGCCAGCGACGGCACGTTGTTCAGCACCAGGTTCTCGAACTGGAGCCCGAGCACGGTGTCCCACTCCGGTAACTGGTCGAGCGACAACGCGCGCAGGAGGCCTTTGTCGATGCTGTCGTGCCGGGACGCGACATAGCGGAGGTAGAACCGCGCGTAGTTGTCCCGCAGGCGGTATTTCTCGGTTCGCGTCGAGCGTCCGGTCTTCGGGTCGAACACGGCATCCCGGGCGAGAAAGCCTCCCAGCACGAGATCCTGCAGGTACTCGCTCATGTGCCCGCTGCGCTCTTTGCCCAGAACTGCGCTGATTTCGGAGACCGTCCGACTGCCGTGCGCCAGGGATTCGACAATGACTTTGTAGCCTTCCGCCCGTTTACCGAACACATCACTGAAGATCTGGTCGAAGTCCCTGAATAGGATCCCTTCGCGCTGGAAGCAGAGACGCCTGATGTTCTCCTCGGCGGACAGGCCGGGATCCAACTCCTCCAGATACTTCGGCACGCCGCCTGTGACGGACAGCAGGTTGAGCTTTTCCGCAGCGCTGATGCGGTCACCGGCCTTGCCCCAGAACCGGTTGCAGTGGTGCAGAGGCAGTTCCTCCAGGAGGAGATCCCAGGAATCCCGCCCCACGAAACCGGTGTTGTTCAGAATGTTGTCCGTGATCCACGCCGACACGGATCCGCACAGAACCAGGACGAGTTGGGGGTGTTTCCTGAATACGGTGTCCCACGCCGTTTTGAGATGGCCGGGAAAGTCCGGATCGAAGCCACCGAGCCACGAGACTTCATCCAGCAGAATGACCGTCCACTCGTGACGCAGGGCGCTGCCGAGCAACTGGAGCGCCTGGGGCCAGTTGGCCAGCGCGACTTCCGGGATATCCGTCTGCTGGGCGAGTTGCCGACTGAAGGCCTGCAGTTGATGCCGATTCGTCAATCCCGGCCGGGGCGCGAGCCCCTCGATGGCGATCAGCCGAGCCGCCTGCTTGGCGAACTCGCGGATCAGCGTGCTCTTCCCGATGCGGCGGCGCCCCCGGCACGTGACCAGCGACGGCGTCTTCTTACGCAGGAGAGCGGCAAGATCGTTCAATTGCTCTTCACGCCCGACAAACATGGCATCTTCCTCTCGATCCTGCGCGATTCGTGCCCGATCGAACTGCCAGGCAATGGCACAACCCCATCAGCATGTCACTTTCGTGCCCGCCAGAATATTCTCATATTGGGCACCAATCATGCAATACATGCCATTTTGTGCCCGCACCATTGGTCAGATTCTGGGCACGAGTACGGCATGCGGACCTCCATCTCGGGGATCGAGAGCGTGGCGTACGCTTGGCGGTGGGCCTCATCGCGAATCTGCCGCGGCTGTCGCACGAACCCGTACCGCCGGCCGAGCAGGCGCCCGATTGACGCCGCACGCCATCGATTCGAAGGCTTGGGACCTCCAGCTCACGCGCGCAGCGTGGCGGGATCTCAGGGCGCTTTCGGGAGCGCCGCCGACGCCGCCACGCAGGTGAAGTTCGCGGCGTCGTTCGTGTCGCCGGTGCCTGCGTACCTGGCCACCTGGCCGAAGGGGCAGAGCGGACGAGAGCGATCGATTTTTCCGTCGGTCAGATGCGACGCCACGAGGCGCGTCGGCTTCTTCCCCTGCTCGACCCACGCGGAGATAGGCGCCATCTTGTCGAACGTGTCGGGGCCCGGGCCGCTGCCGCAATGGGACACGCCCGGCAGCAGGAACAGCGCGATCGAATCTCCCGCGCCTGCGCCGACCGTCTTCAGCACGTTCGTGAAGTAGATGATGCTGTTCTCGGCCGGCACCTGCGGATCAGACCAGCCGTGCCAGATGAGCAGCTTGCCGCCGCGATCGAAGAACGGCTTCAGGTTGAAGTTGTCCGAGGCCACCAGCCCGCCGTCCATACGGGCGGTCCGCTCGACGTCGGCGGCGATCGTGGCCAGACGCGGCTCCCACGAGGGGTCCTTCAGGTGGAAGTTCCGCACGCGCGCCAGCGAGTTCTTGAGCGGTTCCGGGCCGCCCAGCCTCCCCCACTCCAGTTCGGAGCCGGGCCGCAGATGCGGCTCCATCAGCACCACCCCGGTCGCCGGGTCCCTGAAAGATGACGTCAGCAATCTGGCCGACTCCACTTGCCCCGGCGTCAGGCACAAGGGCCGTCCGCGCCCTTGCACGCCTGCAGTTTCCCGTTCCACCCGTTTGCCGGCAGCCATACCTCGATCTTGATGTCGGAGTCGGTGGAGGGCGTGGCGGTGACCGCGACGCGGCAGAACGCCGGGAGACGTCCGTAGGCCCCTTGATCCGCCTTCCGGTCGCCCCCGGGCTCTCCGGCCGGTGAAAACGTGCCTGCGGCCATGAGCCGGGCCGACGTCACGCGCGCTCCTGACAGCGGGAGTTTCAGCAGATCCTCACAAGGGGTCGCCGCTCCGGCTGATGCCGTGCAGAGGGACACCGCCACGAACAGGATCGTCGAGAACGTCGTGAACGTCGTGAACATCGAGAATCGCTGGCTCATCGTTCCTCGTCTCCGGCACCGAGGGGAGCCGTCAGGATGACATCGTCCTTCGAGCGGCCGTCGGTCAGCACCGCCACCGCGAGCATGCCGGTCACGTTCGCGACGGTGCGGAAGCCGTTGGGGATCGGGTCGACCGCCAGCAGCAGCCCCATCGCCTCGGCCGGCAGTCCCGCGGCTATCAGCACCGGCGCCACGGCGAGGACCCCGCCGCTGGGCACGGCACCGATGGCAAAGCTGGTCGCGACCGAGGCGACCACGATCGCGACAGCCCGCGCGGGATCGATCGCGACATCGTAGAGGCGCCCGACGAAGAAGGTGACGACGATGAACCAGATCGGCCCCGAGTATTTGAACACCGCGAGCGCCAGAGGGAGCACAAAGCCGATGGCCGTTTGCGACAGGCCCAGGCGTTTCTCCGCAGCCTCGAGCATCGCGGGGAACGACGCTGCCGACGAGTGGGTGCCGAACGCCACGACCTGGACAGGGGCGGCCGCCCGGGCGAAGCGGCTCGGCGATACCCCGGCACCGATCCATACCACCAGATAGAGCAGCGCCGTGAACACAACGAGGGCGCCCGACGACACGACGATGTAGAACGCGAGCGCGCCGACGATGCTCATGCCCACGCGCATCGCGAGGCTCAGGCCGAGCGCGAACACGCCGTACGGCGCCAAGGCGACGATCCAGTGCAGCAGCATCGTGATCGAGGCGTCGACCGAACGGCACAGCAGCACCAGCGGATCGCGAAGCTCGCGGGGAATCCGGCTGACGCCCAGGGCAAACGCCACGGTGAAGACGATGATCGGGACGATGGCGCCATCGGCGGCCGAGCGGATCGCGTTAGTGGGGACAAGACTCATCACCCACTGCGCGATGGTGGGGGCAGCGACCGGGCTCGACGGCGCCGACGCCGCGCTGCGCAGCGCCGCTGATGCGGCTGGATCGATCGTCAGCCGCGCGAACACCGAGGGTATGATCGCCGCGGTGAAGGCGCCAGTGACGGTCAGGAGCCCGATAAACAGCGCGGTGGCCTGCCAGCCCGCCCGGCCGACGGTCCTGGCATCGTCCTGGCCTGCGATGCTCACGATGAGCTTCGAGACCACGAGCGGCAGGATCGTCATCAGGATCGCGTTGATCCACAGCGTCCCGAAGACTTCCACCGCCGAACCGATCGCCAGCAGTGTTGGCTGGGCGGCGGCGGCAATCGCGGCGCCTGCGGCCAGGCCGATGACCAGACCGATGAGGGCCTGCGTGCCCACGCTCAGTCGTCGGGATCGGGGCCTAGTCATCTGTGGCGCTCCGTGCGGGGGCGGAAGGGTCGGGGGTGTCGACTGGCGCCGGCGCTCCAGATCGACGGATTCACGCGGGTCCGACTATACGACCACCTGCCGCGTCGGGTTGTCGCAAAGTGTCGCAGGCGGCGGCGCGACTAGAGCGCTTCGGCGACGGCCCTGCCTAGTTCCTCGGTCGACGCCGTGCCGCCCATGTCACGGGTGCGGGGACCGTCCTTCAGCACGGTTTCGATGGCCGCCACGATGGCCCCTGCCGCGTCGGCGTGGCCGAGGTGCTCGAGCATCATGGCGCCTGACCAGATCTGGCCGATGGGGTTGGCGATCTTCCGGCCGTAGATATCCGGCGCCGAGCCGTGCACCGGCTCGAAGCACGACGGATACTCCCGCTCGGGGTTGAGGTTCGCCGACGGCGCGATGCCGATGGTGCCGGCCACGCCAGGGCCCAGGTCGGAGAGGATATCGCCGAACAGGTTCGAGCCCACCACCACGTCGAACCACTCCGGGTGCAGGACGAACTGCGCCGTGAGGATGTCCACGTGGAACTGGTCCACCCGGACCTCGGGGTACTGCGCGCTCATGGCCCTGAAGCGCTCGTCCCAGTACGGCATGGTGATGGAAATGCCGTTCGACTTCGTGGCCGAGGTGACGTGCTTCTTCGGGCGCGTCATCGCCAGTTCGAAGGCATAGCGCAGGATGCGGTCGACGCCGCGCCGCGTGAAGATGCTCTGTTGCACCGCCATCTCCTGGTCGGTGCCCTCGTGGCTGCGCCCGCCGACCGACGAGTACTCGCCCTCGCTGTTCTCGCGCACCACCCAGAAGTCGATGTCGCCGGGTTTCTTGTTGGCGAGCGGGCAGGGCACACCCGGCATCAGCCGCACGGGCCGCAGGTTGACGTACTGCTGGAAGCCGCGGCGAATCGGGATGAGCAGACCCCACAGCGACACGTGATCCGGCACGCCCGGGAATCCCACGGCGCCAAGGTAGATGGCATCGTGGCGGCGAATCTGCGCGAGGCCGTCCTCCGGCATCATCCGGCCGGTCGCCGCGTAGTACTCGCAGCTCCACGGGTACTCGTCGAACTGGAACTCGATGCCGAACCGGCGGCCGGCGGCCTCCAGCACGCGGATGCCCTCGGGCACCACTTCTTTGCCGATGCCGTCGCCGGGGATAGTCGCGATCGTGTACTTGGTCATGTCACCTGCTCCGAATGGCGCTGGCTAAAGCCAGCACCCACGACTGAGTTCCGGTCCGGGCTTCACGGCAGCGACCCGGGCTCTCGAAGAAACGCGCCGACGCCCTTCGCCAGCAGCGCCTGGTACTCGGGCACCTGCTCGAGCGTGATCGCACGGTCGGCGTGCATCTCGCTGAAAATGCGGGAGAACGCGAGGAGCGCGCTCAGGTGGCGCCCCGCGCGCTCCTCCATCGACTGCCCGGCGTCACCGTACGGAATGTAGAGCAACCCGTTGCGGGCGGCGCGCAGAAAGAACTGATCCTTACCGTCCAGGATGAGCCGTTCGCTGGTCCGGCCGTGGAGGCGGTCCATGATCGGATTGGCCGTCTCGAGCAGCAGCGCGAGCGTGTTCGTGTGGTCGCCAAGCTCGCGATGGCTCATGCCGCGCAGGTTCTTCGGCGACGGCTCGAGGCGCAGCTTGATGCCAATCATCTCGAGGTCGATCGACCCCATCGTCGCGATCTCCTGCGCGCGCTCGTGGAAGATGACGCAGTTCACAATCGGGTTCATCGGCCGCGCTTCGTGGAGGTCGACCGTCAGATCCACCTTCTCGCGGCGAACGAGCTCCGTGATCCCGAACGCGATTTTCTCCGTGAACACCCCATCGGGCCGGCCCGGGAACGCGCGGTCGAGGTTGCGCACGTCGAAGTCGGACTGCAACTGCCCGCTCGGGTAGTGGGTGTAGACCTCGGGGTCGGGCCACTGGTGCACCGGATTGGTGAGTCGCCCGCCGTACCGGAACCAGCGCGTCCGCCCGCTGGCCGTCTTCAGCGTGAACCGGGTCGGGAACCCTTCGGACGACTCGACGTGGGTGGCGGCGCTGGCGTTGGCCTGCGGGATGACGATGAGCCGGCCGGCGGCGGGTCGTGCGTTCTCGATGAGCAGCACGGCGGCCATCATGCCGGCGGGCTCGTTCGCGTGCACGCCGCCCATCACGAGCATGGTGCCGCCGGGCTTCCCGCTGTCCAGGACGTAGACGTTCGTGTCGCCCGCCGTGCCGCGCAGGCCATCGAACCAGGTGCTCAGCGGGACGACGCGTGACACGCCCGGCCCGCGGACGATGATTTGCACGTCGCGCAGGGACACGAACGACCAGCCGCTGACCGCCATCACAGCGACGGCCACGAGCCCGACCACCACGCCGAACCGCTGCGACACTTTCACAGACATCCCAGTTCCTCTGCCGCCGGTTTCACACCCGTCCTTCTATTTGATCAGCAGCGCGCGCAGGACGAGCGGGACCAGCACAAGCGCCGCCGCGACCTTCTGCTGGCGCGTCCCTTCGCGCAGGAGGCTCCACACAGCCAGCCCCGCCATGGCAGCGCACAACAGTCGGTAGGCGACCAGAATCATCGTCTTCGTCTCCACTCACCAGGCGAAGCGCAGCACGCCGAGGGCGTTCGCGTAGATCACCGCCGCGATCCCGACCACCGCGATCGCCAGCGTTGGCACGGCCGACACGCGCAGAAACGACCAGTACGAGTCGCGGCAGTCAGCCAGGATCATGGCGCTCTTGCCGAGAATCGCGGTGGGCGGGGTGACGCTCGACACGCACGCGAGCAGGCTCAACGCCACCGTGGCCATGATGGGATCGCGCCCGAGCAGCGCCAGCATGAACGGGATGCCGAACACCGACGCCACTGCGAACGGGCCCAGCACGCCGCCAAGGAACACGCACACCACGAAGATCGCGGCGTAGAGCACGTACACCGGCACGCTGATGGACGAGATCACGAAGAGACCGCGCACGCCGTTGGCGGCCATCACCTGCACGAGCGATCCCACGGTGATCAGGATCGCGTTCACCTCGAGCGTCTCGCGGAAGGTGTCGCGCGCGATCTGGATCAGATTGACGCGCGCTCCGGCGGCGACGAAGGCCACCGCGCCGCCCGCCAGGAACATCAGCGGAATGCCGAGCGGCGGGATGACGTGGGGAAACGCCCGCACGAGCAGCATCAGGGCGACCACGACGACGAGGGGCAGGTACACCCTGAAGGTTGTCATGTGCGCAGGCACGGGCGGCAGCGTCGCCAGCGCGGCGTCCCGGTCGAGCGGGCCGTGAATGTGCCGCAGACCCAGGTGCAGCGCCGCGTACACCGCGAGCGGCACCGTCAGGATCAGGAGCGGCCAGAAGAACCCGATGTAGGGCATGTTGATGCCCGCCGCGATGATCATCGCCGGGATGTTCACCGGCGGCGCGAAGATGCCGATGGTGCCGCCCATCGCAATGAACGACGCCACCTTCACGCGCGGGATGCCCATCAGCAGCAGCAGCGACGACACCAGGCTGCCGAACGCGAACTGCCCCGCCGCGCCCGGGCCCGTCAGCGCGCCCGGCAGGATCACCAGGAACATCAGCAGGACCAGCAGCACCCGCGGATACGCGTGGAAGTAGGCCACCAGGTCCCGCACTGTCGCGTTCAGCGCGCCGGACGCCTTCTGGATGTTGATGAAGATCTGCGCCGCGAAAATGATCAGGACGATCGGCAGAAACGTGAAGCTGCCGTCCACCAGGTGGCGCAGGCTCTCGACCGGGCCGAACCCGGCGAGGACGATGCCCACGACCGCCGACACGAGAATCGCCAGCGCGTCCGACAGCCGGCCGACACGCATGGCCGCGCCAAAGGCCGCGACCATGGCGGCGACGAGCAGGCAGGCCGTCGCGGTGTCGCTCATGCCGGCCACGCTACTTGATGACGGCCTTCAGGGCCGGACCGACCTCCGCCACCTGCTTGACGATGATGATGGGGATGTTGCGTGCCTTGGCGGCCTTCGTGAAGGCGCCGTCTTTGTTCCCGTCCTCGGTCACGAGCACGAAGTCCGCTTTCGCCGTGACCGGATCGATGAACTTGTCGGAAAGCGGCCCGCGGCGCGACTCGCCGCCCACGTGGACGGCCAGCACCTTCACGCCCAGCTCCTTCGCCTTCGCCAGCAACTGCGCGACGCGGGCAAGCTCGCCCTTTTCGTCGATGCCCGCCTCACCCAGCCCCTTCGCGCTGCCGCCGGTCACGATGACGAGGGTCTTGATCGCCTTGAGCGCGTCGGGCTTCAGCATGTTGTCGAAGGTGTGCTCGAGCTTCACGCGCTTGCTCAGCAGGCTCACCGTGTAGGCGTCCGGGCTCTGCCCGCACGACGTGATGGCCACCGGCGGCGGCGACGTGAACGGTGTCTGTGCCACGGCATGCGTGCCCATCGCGACCAGCCATACCAACGTCAGAAAC
>Ga0315275_10002731_pt1 | contig 16045 bp, 15 predicted proteins | sample YL17G03_0_MG_FD_205557 | JGI IMG/M metagenome (GOLD analysis project Ga0315275, IMG submission 205557) | Sediment microbial communities from Yellowstone Lake, YNP, Wyoming, USA - YL17G03_0 | ecosystem: Environmental > Aquatic > Freshwater > Lake > Sediment | place: USA: Wyoming | collected... | reverse complement strand
ATACCAGGCAACCCCGATCAATACCACTAGCAGCGCTACACGCCAGAGGTTAAAATGCCGCCTGGGGCGGCTGGTCATGTTCCATTTATTACCACGCAAATACATACTTTGATCATACCATTACGGGGGAATGCGAGTCAAGTGAGAGGGCCTTAACCTCCCGCGTCTTCCAATCTGGGGGGAACTTGCTCGAAAGGGCCTGGCGAAATCCTAAATCCCTCTGACCAATCGTTTGCCAGTCATATCCGTGTACTTGCCATTCTCAAAACTTGCGGCTAGAATGAGAGTGTCATGAACGCCCCTTTCCTTTTCGACGTCTTTAGCCTGTTCCCGGAAGTCTTCGAACCCTATTTGCAAACCAGTATCCTGCAGCGCGCCCGCCGGAACGGGCTGGTGGAAGTGCGCCTGCACAATATCCGCGATTGGACTACCGACCGCCACCACGTGACCGACGACGTGCCATACGGCGGCGGGGGCGGGATGGTGATGAAACCCGAGCCGATTTTTGCTGCGGTGGAGAGCGTGCTGGGTTCCCCTCCGATCTGCCCGGTGATCCTGCTCACTCCCCAGGGACGCACCTTCACCCAGGCAGTTGCACAGGAGCTGGCGGCGGCAGGGCTGGTTGGTAAGGATCAAGGCGTTGAGAGGCCGGCGCCCCACCTGGCGCTGTTGTGCGGACGTTACGAGGGGGTGGATGAGCGCGTGCGCCAATACCTGGTGACGGACCAGATCTCGATCGGCGACTACGTGATTACGGGCGGCGAGCTGGCGGCATTGGTGGTGATCGACGCTGTGACGCGTCTGATCCCGGGGGCGCTGGGCGACCCGGACGGGGCTTGGGACGATTCGCACGCTTCCGGGCTGCTGGAATACCCACATTACACCCGCCCGGCGGAGTTCCGCGGCTGGCGCGTGCCGGAGGCGCTGCTCTCGGGCGACCACGCCCGCATCGCCCGCTGGCGGCGCGAGCAGGCTTTACTGCGCACCCGCCGCCAGCGTCCTGACCTGTTAACCCGCGCGCCGCTGACGGAGGCTGACCGGAAGTTCCTGGAGAAATTGGATGAGCATGAATAACCGGAATCGACGCTTTAGCGGGTATTCTGTTGGGTGAGTCGGCCGGCTAAAGCCTCGAATCCAAGAGGTTTTCCAAATGGTTATGGAGGCGAACATGAAACTCAACTATGGCAAGACTTTCCTGCTCGGCTTTGGTTTCTTGGGGGTGAGCGTAATCTGGGGGGTGTACAATGCCTTTGTGCCGGTCTTCCTGCAGTCGAAGTTCGGGCTGGACATACGCTGGATCGGCTTCTTTATGACTCTGGATAACATTGCTGCCCTGCTAATCCAGCCCCCGGTAGGTGCCTGGTCAGACCGCACGCGCACCCCCATTGGACGGCGCATGCCCTTTATCCTGATCGGCGCGCCGATCGGGGCGGTTGCGTTCGGGATTATCCCGATTGCCCAAATCCTGCCAGTGTTTGTAGCCTGCACCTCCACCTTACTGATCAGCATGGCTTTCTGGCGCACTCCGGTGGTAGCCTTGATGCCCGATATCACCCCTTCGCAGTTCCGATCGCAAGCCAATGGCATTATCAATTTAATGGGCGGGTTGGGCTTTATCGTCGCCACGCTGGTCGGTGCAGCGTTGTATGAAAAGAACAATGCTTATCCCTTCTGGATGGGTTCTATCCTGGTGATAGTAGCGGCGCTGATGGTTTTCATCTTCATTAAAGAGCCCAAAGTCCATGAATCCACTGAACAACAGCCAGGCATGTTCAAAAGCCTGCAGTTTCTGGCTCAAGAGCAGGATAAGAGCGGGCTGCGCATCTTGCTGGCGATTTTCTTCTGGTTCCTGGCATATTCCGCCATAGAAGCTTTCTTTACACTGTATTCTAAGAACTACCTGGGCATTGGTGAGGCCAACGGCGCCCGGTTGTTGAGCCAGCTCTCGCTGGCCTTTGTCATCTTTGCGTTGCCGGCTGGCTTTATCGGCGGGCGGATCGGTCGACGGGTGACGATTATGTCCGGCATCCTGGTGATGACCGCCGTGATGTTGGCGATCTATGTGATCCCAGTGTCAACGCTAATCACACAGGTCACCAAGCTGCCCGTGCTGGGGGTGGTGCCGGTGATCGGCTTGCTGTTGATGGTCGCCGGGGTAGGCTGGGCGCTGATCAATATCAACTCGTTTCCGATGGTCGTGGACCTGACCACCCTGGAGCGCGTCGGCACCTATACCGGCCTGTATTACCTGTTCTCCACGCTCTCGGCTATCGTGGGCCCAAACCTCAATAGCTGGCTGATCAAGCTGACGGGAGACAATTACAATTCGATCATGCTCATGGGGCCGGTCTTTATGCTGGTAGCGCTGGTGCTGATGGTTGGGGTAAAGCGAGGGGAGGCGGTCAAGCCGGAATTGGCAGCCGGGATCGGTGATTGAATCCCGAAATCAGGAGATTTCGGACAATGTTCTCAGGCAAGAAGGGAGAGAGAACAATGAGAGTCTTGGTCACGGGAGGGGCAGGCTATATCGGCAGCCACACCTGCGTAGAATTGCTGCGGGCAGGATATGAGGTAGTCGTGGTAGATAACCTCTCCAACAGTAAGGAAGAGTCGCTGAGGAGGGTGCAGGAGCTGGCCGGCCGATCCCTGGAGTTCCACCGGATCGACCTGCTGGACGAGGCAGGGTTGCGGGCGGTTTTTGACCGGTCTCCTGTTGAGGCAGTGGTGCACTTCGCCGGCTTGAAAGCGGTAGGCGAGTCCGTGCGGATGCCTCTAGAGTATTTCAATAATAATATAAGCGGGACGCTGGTGCTATGCCAGGTGATGAGAGAGCACAATGTCAAAAACCTGGTGTTCAGCTCGTCGGCCACAGTTTATGGAGATCCGCACACTGTTCCAATCATGGAAGACTTCCCGCTATCAGCAACCAACCCTTACGGGCGCTCGAAATTGATGATCGAGGAAATCCTGCGTGATCTTTATCGCTCAGACGAAACCTGGAATATCGCTATCCTGCGTTATTTCAACCCGATTGGGGCGCACGCCAGCGGGCGCATAGGGGAAGACCCCAACGGCATCCCCAACAACCTGGTGCCGTTCATCGCCAGAGTGACAGTCGGCAAATACGCTTATCTGCGAGTATTTGGGAATGATTATCCTACTCCGGATGGCACTGGCGTCCGCGACTACATCCACGTGGTGGACCTGGCAGTCGGGCACCTGCGAGCGCTGGAAAAGCTGGCGAGAGGCCCGGGTCTGGTAACCTATAACCTGGGCACCGGTCGGGGCTACAGCGTGCTGGAAGTGGTAGCGGCATTCGAATTGACTTGCGGCAAACCCATCCCGTACCGGTTCGTTGAACGCCGCCCGGGTGATATCGCCGCTTGCTTTGCCGACCCTTCGAAAGCCAGACAGGAGCTGGGTTGGTGGGCTGAAAGAGGCATTGAAGAAATGTGCGCGGATGCCTGGCGCTGGCAGTCCGGCAATCCGAACGGATATGAGTGACCTGGAATTATCCAACCTGGTCTTATGGAGAGACGAAACGCTGCTGGTGGTGAATATCCCGTCCGGGTTGCCGGCCCTGCCGGATGGGTATAACCCGACTGCGCCGTACCTGGGAGGCATCCTGAAGCCAGCATTTGGCCGTTTGTGGGTGGTACACCGCCTGGACCGTCACACCAGCGGGGTGGTGGCCTTCGCCCGTACCAGCCAGGCGCGCCGCACTCTAAATACCCAGTTCGAACAGCGCCAGGTGAGCAAGGTGTACCATGCCCTGGTGGTTGGCAATCCGGATTGGACGGAGAAAACTTTGCGGTCTCCGCGTGCTCGGCGATGGGTCGTGCTTTAATCCCCCCGTTATCTATTAACTAAATATCAGAAAAGTCTGGCATCTGTGCAGGTTTTCTTGACGGATGTTTTCTGGCGTGGTATGATCATACACAATTATTTAGCACTCTCGTGTCGAGAGTGCTAAATAATAAAAGGCAATATGACAAATTTGAGTGAGAGACAAAGACTGATTCTAGCCCTGGTCATACGGGATTATATCGAGACTGCCCAACCGGTCGGGAGCCATCGTCTGGTGGATTATTACGGGCTGGATGTCAGCTCGGCGACGGTGCGCAATGAGTTGTTGGCTTTGACCGAATTGGGCTACTTGCGCCAGCCGCATACTTCGGCAGGCCGGGTGCCTACCGAAGAGGGTTATCGCTACTTTGTGCGCCAGCTGATGGGGCAAACGGATTTGCCCTCCCAGACCAAACGGACTATCAGTCACCAGTTCCTCCAGGCCGGTCATGATGTGGACCACTGGATGCGCCTGGCTGCCTCGGTGTTGGCGCAACAATCCCAGGCTGCTTCCCTGGTAACTGCGCCGCATGCCGAGAGCGCCCGTTTCAAGCACCTGGAGCTAATCGGTACGATCGGCAGGCAAGTGCTGATGGTGCTGGTGCTGACTGGCGGCGATGTGGGCCAGCAGATGCTGGCGCTGGCAGAACCCGTCACGCAGGAACAGTTGAGCCAGGCGGCTCAAAAGATTAACAGCCTGGGCGGTGGACTGGATGCGAAAGGTATCCAGGCGCTAACCAGCCAGCTGGATGCGCTGGAAAAGGATGTGGTCAAGCTGATCATCGAAGAGCTTGGACACTCGACTGAAATCCTGGGTGGAGAAATGTACCGGGATGGCTTCAGCCACGTGCTGGCCGAGCCGGAGTTTGCCGAAGTGGAAGTCGCCAGAAAAGCGCTGCGTATTTTTGAGGAGCGCCCGCTATTGGAAGACCTGCTGGCGCGGACGGTGATGGCCAACGATATGGGTAGCGTTCAGGTGCTAATCGGCGGGGAAGGCACCTGGGAGGACCTGCGCGAGTGTTCAATGGTGCTGGCGCGTTACGGGGTGCCAGGGCTGGCGACGGGCACCCTGGGAGTATTGGGGCCGATCCGCATGCCGTATGGGCGCACCATTTCTACCGTGCGTTTTGTGGCTAGCCTGCTCAGCGACCTGGTAGTGGATTTGCATCTAGAGTGAACTATTCTGTAAAGGAGCGAGAGAATAAAGCATGGCGGACAACCATCACGATAAAACTCATAAAAAAGCTCACGATAAAGCTCAACATGAAGCGCAAGAGTTAGCTGGCGATAAAGCTCGGCCTGAGACTCAAGAAAAGCCCGAAATGGTAGAGGCGCAAGTTGGACAGCCGGAAGTAGAAGCCGAAATCGTCCTGGCGGAAGATCTGCACGCCGTGCAGAAGGAGCTGGAAGAAAGCCGCGCCAAGGCCAATGAATATTTGGAAGGCTGGCAGCGCTCTCTGGCTGATTTTTCAAATTATAAAAAGCGGGTTGACCGCGACCAGGCGCAGGTATACCAGAACGCAGCCGGCATGATTATTAAGCGTTTTATCGAGGTACTGGATGACTTGGACCGGGCTTTGAAAAACCGCCCTCAAGAAGGTGAAGGAGCGGTCTGGGCCAACGGCATTGAGCTGATTTATCGCAAGCTGATTTCTATTCTGGAAAACGAAGGTGTCAAAGCGATGGATTTGCAGGGGCAAGTTTTTGACCCCAACCTGCACGAAGCCATCACGTTAGAGGAAAGCGCTGATCACGAAAGCGGCCAGATAATCGAAGTACTCCAACAGGGGTACATGCTGGGAGATCGGGTGCTTCGGCCAGCCCTGGTACGGGTGGCTAAGTGATCCGATAAACAAAAATCAGGGAAATCGTTCGGAGGAATCTATTATGTCTAAAATCATCGGCATTGACCTGGGCACGACCAACTCGGTTGTGGCAGTGATGGAAGCTGGCGAGCCAATAGTCATCCCATCTGCGGAGGGCGAGCGACTGGTGCCGTCGGTGGTAGCAGTCAACAAAAACCATGAGCGCCTGGTGGGGCGCGTGGCCCGCAACCAGGCGGTGGTGAACCCTGAAAACACCATTTTTTCGATCAAGCGCTTCATGGGACGCAAATTCAACGATCCCGAGGTGCAGCGCGCCCTGGCGCGTGTCCCTTACAAGGTCGCCGAAGCCCCCAATGGTGACGTGCGCGTGTTCCTGGATGGCAAGGAGTATTCACCTCCCGAGGTTTCGGCCATGATCCTGGCCAAGCTCAAGCGCGATGCAGAAGCCTACCTGGGCGAGACGGTCACCCAGGCTGTGATCACCGTCCCGGCTTATTTCAACGACGCCCAGCGCAATGCCACCAAGGATGCCGGTAAGATCGCAGGGCTGGAAGTGCTGCGCATTATCAACGAGCCTACCGCCTCTTCCCTGGCGTATGGCCTGGACAAGAAGAAGGAAGAGGCGATTGCGGTTTACGACCTGGGCGGCGGCACGTTCGATATCTCGATCCTGGATGTGGGCGATGGCGTATTCCAAGTGCGCTCGACCAGTGGTGATTCTTTCCTGGGCGGGGATGATTTTGACATGCGCCTGATCGATTACATCGCCGACGAGTTCAAGCGCGAGAACGTCATTGATCTGCGCAAAGACCGCCAATCGCTGCAGCGCTTGAAAGAAGCCGCCGAGAAGGCCAAAATCGAGCTGTCCACCCTGATGCAAACCGAGATTAACCTGCCCTACATCACTGCTAATGCCAGCGGGCCGAAGCACCTGGTGATGACCCTGACGCGCGCCAAGCTCGAACAATTGACTGGCGACCTGGTCGAGCGCTCGCTGGGGCCGGTGCGCCAGGCGTTGAAAGACGCCAACGCCCAGACTTCCGAGATCAACGAAGTTGTCCTGGTGGGCGGGATGACGCGCATGCCGGCGGTCCAGGAGGCAGTAAAGAAGCTGTTTAACAAAGAGCCGCATAAAGGCGTCAACCCAGATGAAGTGGTGGCAGTCGGGGCAGCCATCCAGGCAGGCGTGCTGGGCGGTGAAGTGAAGGATATCCTGTTACTGGATGTGACTCCGCTCACCTTATCGGTCGAGACCCTGGGTGGGGTATCCACGCCGCTGATCGAGCGCAATACTACTATCCCAACCCGCAAGAGCCAGATCTTCTCTACGGCCAGCGACAGCCAAAGCCAGGTCGAAATACATGTGGTGCAGGGTGAGCGTCCTCTGGCGTCTGATAATAAGTCGCTGGGCCGTTTCATCTTGGATGGGATCCCGCCGGCTCCGCGTGGCGTCCCACAGGTCGAGGTGACCTTCGACATCGATGCCAATGGCATCATCAACGTGACTGCCTCGGATAAAGCCACTGGCCGTAGCCAGCACATCACTATCACCGCTTCGTCGGGCCTGAATGATTCGGAAGTCGAGCGCATGCGCAAAGACGCCGAGCTCCACGCCGACGAAGACCTCCGCCGTAAAGAGCTGATCGAGGCGCGCAACAACGCCGACAACGCGGTTTACACCGCCGAGAAGGTACTGCGTGACCTGGGCGAAAAAGTCCCCGGTGACCTGAAGAGCAAAGTGGAAGCAGAGGCGGCTAAGGTCCGCCAGGTGATGAGCACAGACGATGCAGAGGCGATCCGCAAAGCCACAGATGAGCTCAGCCAGGTGGTTCAGCAGGTCGGGGCGGCTGCCTACCAACAGGGCGGTCCGGCGACTGACGCCCCCGGCAACGGCCCACAGCCGGATGGTCCCGGCGGCCCCAGTGGCCCGGGCGGGGATGAGGAAGTTGTCGACGGTGAATTCAGGAATGCATGACCCAACGCGATTACTATGAAATCCTAGGTGTCCCCAGGAACGCCTCGCCGGATGATCTCAAAGCGGCCTTCCGCCGCCTTGCACGGCAGTATCATCCGGACGTTAACAAGGCCTCGGATGCTGAAGAGCAGTTTAAAGAGATCAATGAGGCTTACGCTGTGCTTTCTGATGATCAGAAGCGCGCCGCGTATGACCGTTTCGGGCATGCCGGAGTGCAAGGAGCAGGGGGCGTGCCGGATTTCAATGTAGACTTCACCAACTTTGCCGATATCTTCGGCGATCTGTTTGGGTTTGGTCGCACTTCTGCCCGTAGGACACGCAATGCGCCCCACCGGGGCGGCGACTTACAGTACCGGCTTGAACTGACGTTCGAGGAAGCCGTCTTCGGGATCGATAAAGAAATCGAAGTTACCCGCGATGAGGTGTGTAGTACCTGCAACGGATCAGGGGCAGAGCCGGGCACCTCGCCTGTGCGCTGCGCGACCTGTAACGGGGCCGGCGAAGTGCGCCAGGTGCGCCAGACGATCCTGGGTTCCATGGTGCAGGTGGCCACCTGCCCGACCTGCCAGGGAGCAGGCGAGACCATTGCCACATCCTGCCATACCTGCCAGGGGCGCGGCCTGGAACGGCGCGTGCGCCAGAAGATCGTGAGCGTCCCGGGGGGTGTGGACACTGGTACGCAGATCCGCCTTTCGGGGGAGGGGCAGCCTGGCATTAACGGTGGTCCGAATGGTAACCTGTATGTGGTCATCCAGGTCAAGCCGCACAAATTCTTCCGGCGGCGTGATAACGACATTTTGATGGACTTGAAGGTCAACGTAGCCCAGGCGGCGTTGGGGGCCGAAGTCGAAATCCCCACCGTAGACGGCCCGACCATGCTCAGGATTCCCTCCGGAGCACAGCCCGGCAAAGTCCTGCACCTGCGTGGCAAGGGTGTGCCGCACCTGCGCGGTAGCGGTCGCGGCGAGCAACTGGTGGTGATCAATGTAGAGATCCCCTTGCATCTGTCCGCGGAGCAGAGTAAGCTGTTCGAGCAGCTGGCAAAAAGTCTGGGCAGCGAAGTGAAGCCCCAGGAGCGAGGTTTCCTGGACTGGCTGAAAGAGACCCTGGGTGGGTAGAAGCAGATTGAATTGTTGGGGCAGCTGAGGAACAGCTGCCCCCATTGTTTGGATATGAAGATGTCAGAAGCAAGTTGGCTGGAAGTGTCTTTAACCGTAGATGGTGAATTGGCTGAGGCGGTGGCGGAGGTGTTGGCGCGTTTTGCACCCAATGGCGTGGTGATCGAGACCACGGCGGTGAGCGCCAACCCGGACGATAGCGAAGGCCATGCGGTGGGACCGCTGCGCGTATTGGCATATTTACCGATGGATGAGCAGGTGGAAGAGACGCGCCGGCGGCTGGAAGAGGCCCTGTGGTACCTGGGGCGCATCCGTCCATTACCGCCGACCCAGTTCAAATCCATCCAGGAGACGAATTGGGCGGAAGCCTGGAAGCAGCACTACCGGCCGATTGCGATAGGCAAACGCTTGATGATTGTCCCGGCCTGGCTGGATCCGCCGCTGCTGGGGCGCACAGCGATTCGCATTGACCCTGGCATGGCATTTGGCACCGGCACACACCCGACGACACAGTTGTGTTTGGAAATAATAGATGGATGGATGACTGTTCGTCACCATGAGGATGGCGAAGGGTCTCAGGCGAGGGAGACGGAGATTCTTCGCTCCGCTCAGAATGACAAAAAAGAAGCTCAGGATAACACAGAAGAAGCTCAGGATGACGGAAATGAAGTTCAGGATGACGGAAATGAAGTTCAGGATGACAGAAATGAAGCTCAGGATGACAGAGGTATAACCGTAATTGATGTGGGATGCGGCTCGGGCATCCTGGCCATTGCTGCGCTGAAGCTGGGAGCAGAGCAAGCCCTGGGTGTGGATATTGACCCGGAGGCGATGCGCTCGGCGCAGGAGAATGCTGCGCTTAATGGGGTAACTGCCCGTCTCGAGCTGGGCCTGGGTTCCCTGGCAGACATTCAGAAGGGAGCTTTCTCACTGAGAAAAGCCCCCCTGGTATTGGCGAATATTTTGGCCCCGGTGCTGGTGCGATTATTAGATGAGGGGTTGGGCGGTCTGATCATGGTAGATGGTTTGCTGGTGCTTTCCGGGATTCTCGAGGAGCAAGCCTCTGATGTGGAAACTGCGGCCTTGAGAAACAGTCTGGTTCGGGTTGACCGCCGCCAGATTTCAGATTGGGTGGCGTTAGCATTTTCGCCGATGGATCCGGTTTAGTATGCATGCCCTATAGGACGCTGCCCAGGTTCAGCAAAGATACACCTAGTAAGATAATCCCGCACACGACAACGATCAGAAACAGTAAGCCCAGCCAAGTTCTCGCGTTCATACTTCACCTTCCTTCGTTTGTTTTACTGTTTCCCATCATGCATATTCTGTGCCAAATGAGCGGGAAATTTGATTAAATTAGCGTTATGATTCCGTAAAACCGGCCGAAAAAACGTGCGTCGCACCTGTTTTCGGTGCGACGCACGTTTTTTATGGAGAGAATCCCCAACTATCCGGCTCAGTGGGGTTGGACGGCCCTAAATAACCCATAAATCCACCCGGCTGAAGCTACCGGGCTACAAAATGATGCCAGTTCACCGCTGGGCGGGCTTCTCTGCCAGGACAACCTCAACGGGCAGCCCGTACATCGCGCCTTTGGTAACCTCAAGCACCCGGAAGCACGCGGCTTCTATGGCTTGCTGGGTGAAAATCGGACGGCAGTCAACGTAGACGGGGAATTTCTTATGGGCCCACTCATAGATTCGGACGGCGAGGCGCGGCTCCGGTGGCATCGACATAGAGACAACGCACAGCCGACCCCCTTCCCGAAGGACTCTCCAGCACTGTTCTAGCACGAGCGGTATTTCGGGTGTGTCGAACAGCTCCAGCGTGAAGCTCATGAACACGGCATCGATGGAGCCGGGCTTGTAAGGCAGCCCTAACGCATCCCCACCCTTCAGCACGACGCGCGCCTTCAATCCCGTCTGGTTCACCTTGGCTAGAGCGAGATTCAGCATACCTTCCGACAGGTCAATGCCGTAGACTCTGCCCGTGGGGCCTACCGAGCTTGCCAGGGCTAACAGGCCCTCCCCAGTGCCAAAACCGATCTCAAGCACCTGTTCGCCTTCTTTGACGTTCAGTTTGGATAGGCCGAGCCGCAGGAATCGGCCCTCACTGCTGCCGGAGAGCAAGTCGTACCATCGGCTCAGCCGGTTATAGGCAGCTTTAGCGTCTGCTTTTGATCTGGTTACCCGGCTGATGAGTTGATCTGTGCTCACTATATGGTCCTCTTTCTTGGTCTGACCTGGAGTTAACATGTGATTGGCCGAAAGTAATTTTACACCCGGTTCTTGGCGGGAATTGATAGAGGATCGGGTTGGTGGCATACATTCCTCACGTGGTATCATAACGCACATGGAACCTAAGAAATTTACCAATCTACAGATTGCCGATATATTCCTCAAAATTGCTGACCTGCTCGAAATTAAGGGCGAGGTTATCTATAAAATCCTGGCGTACCGCAAGGCAGCCGACAGCCTGGAATACCCGGGGTGGGATATCAACAACCTCTGGCGGGAGGGTCGTTTGACCGACATCCCCGGGGTGGGCAAAGCGATCGCCGAGAAGATCGACGAGCTGCTCTCTACCGGACACTTACAATTTCTGGAAAAGCTGGAGGCGGAGGTGCCGCCCAGCCTGGTGGAGATGCTACAGATACCCGATGTGGGACCCAAGAAAGTCGCTTTGTTCTGGAAGAAGGCCGGCATCACCACGGTGGCTGAGCTGAACGCCGCGGCGCGCGCCGGCAGGCTGCGCGACATGCCCGGCATGGGCGAGAAATCCGAAGCCAGGATCATCGCCGGGATCGAAGCCCTGGCACGCCGTACGACCCGCACCCCATTAGCGAAAGCCTGGCCGTTCGCCCAGGAACTGCTCAAGCGGCTGCTAGCGGTGCCGGGCGTGGTGACGGTCGAGGCGGCCGGCAGCCTGCGCCGCATGCGCGCGACCGTTGGCGACCTGGACCTGCTGGCGGCGGCTAGCAATTCGCGAGCAGTGATGGATACGTTCGTTTCGCTGCCTCAGGTACTGAACATAGCCAGCCGCGGAGAAACCAAAGCCAGTGTGGAGTTCGACAACCACCTGCGCGCCCAACTGTGGGTACACCCACCCGAGCGGTATGGCACAGCCCTGGCCTACGCCACCGGCTCGAAAGAGCACAACGTGCGCATGCGCGAGCTGGCTCTGAAGCAAGGCCTGTCACTCTCCGACCGGGCTTTCTTGCGGGAGGATGGCTCCGAGATCCTGTGCGCCACGGAGCAGGAAGTGTATGCCATCCTGGGACTGCCCTGGATCCCACCCGAGCTGCGCGAAGATCGGGGCGAGATGCAGGCTGCCAAGGCCGGTAACCTGCCAGCGTTGGTCCAAATAAGCGAAATCCAGGCTGAATTGCATTCGCATTCCACCTGGAGCGACGGAAAATTCTCCATTAAACAGATGGCCGAAGCGGCGCGGGCGCACGGGATGAAAGCGCTGGCCATCACTGACCATTCCGGAAGCCTGGGAGTGGCGGGCGGCCTGTCAGTGGATGACCTGAAGGAGCAACGCGTTGAAATCGATGCCGTGCAGCGCGAGTTGGGTGATTCGATCCGTCTGCTGCAAGGCAGCGAGGTCGAAATCAAGGCGGATGGAACCCTGGATTTCCCCGATGAAGCGCTGGCTCGGCTGGATGTGGTGATCGGCTCGATACACTCCAGCCTGCGCCAGCCGCGCGAGCAGGTTACCCAGCGCCTGGTGATTGCCATCCGCAACCCACACGTGGATATTATCGGGCACCCCACCGGGCGCATCATCCCCAACCGAGAAGGGGCCGACCTGGACATGGACGCCGTTTTTACGGCCGCTGCCAAAAGCGGGGTGGCCCTGGAGATCAACGCCAACCCGGCGCGCCTGGATTTGGATGACGTATACGCCCGCCGTGCGGTCGAGCTGGGCATCCCGCTGAGTGTGAACACCGATGCCCACATCCCTGAAGATATGGACCTGCTCCATTTTGGCGTGGCAACCGCCAGGCGAGGCTGGGTGGGGCCGGATAACGTGATCAACGCCTGGGAGCCAGAGCGTTTGCTGGGCTGGCTGAAGGGCCGCGGCTGAGTCGCCAACCGGTGGGGGGTCAAGGGGGCGCCCTGAGCCTGGGAGGCGGCCTGAGCCTGGGAGGCGCCCTGAGCCTGTCGAAGGGTGGGGTATCACAACGAAACTTGCTAAAAGCTTATAAGGGCACACTGGAATCTTGGCTGAATTTTAGGAACCGAGTTTATGTTATGATTGGGACTAATGAAGTTTCGGACTCCAGTAGATCAAATTAAGAAAATTTTCCTGTGTCTGGTGGTGTGTGCAATTGTTATAACGCCGCTCAGAATGAATGTAACTCCGGCGCACGCCAGCCCCAGCAGCGCATCCGAGGTGATCGCGCTGGTGAACCAGCTACGGGCGTCTAAAGGCTTGGCCCCTTACCGGGTAGATAGCGCGCTCATGGCAGCTGCCCAGGCGCATAGCGAGTACCAGGCCTCGATTGGCACTACCACACATTCAGGACAGGGCGGGTCCACGCCACGCGATCGGGCGGTGGCAGCCGGCTACGGCGGCGGGGGTACGATTTTTATCTCTGAAAACATCATGGGTGGGCGCAATTTAACCGCTGAGCAGGCGGTTCAAGCCTGGCAGGGCGACGCGCCGCACCTGGGCACGATACTCAATCCGAGCGCCCGCGATGCAGGGGTGGGTATAGCGACAGCCGGTGATATGGTGTATATGACCTTGGACGCGGGGTATAAGGCGGGCGACGCCAACAGCAGCCCGCCCAGCACTGCCCCGGCTCCGGCGCCGCCGGCAGTGGCGACGGCTGCGGCGACCGTAGCCCTGATTATGCCGGTGGTGACGGCTACTCCCCACCCGGATGGCTCGGTAATCCACGTGGTACAGCCAGGGCAGGTGCTGATAAACATTGCAGCAGCTTATAACATAAAGCTTTCCGAATTATTGGCGTTGAATGGATTGACGGATAAATCTGTCATTTACCCGGGGGAAAAGTTGATCATCATGCGCGCCAGCATGACCGTCACGCCGGATGTGACGCCGACGGCGACGTCTGGCACGCCCACCCCGACGCCGACTGGGACGACTACTGCTACACCTGACGAAGTGACCCCGCTGGCATCAGGAGTGCAGACGGAGGCAGCGGCTATTCCCAGCCCCACAATCTCGCCCCCGCTGGCGACTCAGGCTGGATCGGATCCTTTATTAATTGCAATAGGGGTATTGGTAGTAGTGGGCACCCTGCTGGTGGTGGTGGGGTTTGTGCTCAGGCGCAGGTCCTGAAAGCTGGTAATAGATCGGGGCAAGTTCAACAGAATATCTATCAGAGGCTCGATTTAGCTAATATATCCCTTGGGTTAGCATGGTTATGCCATACGCCTACGATAGGACCTGGCTGGCGGTTGGCTAGATCATTCAGACGGCGGTGCATTTATCTCTTTTGTATGCTCAGGGTCATTCGGGCATTTCCACCAGCCACGGGGAAAACGCCCGTTGGTTTGTTTGGTGGGGCTCCATTTAGAGCCACAGGTCTTGCATCTCAGCAATGGGAGGCATATGTCTAGCAATTCAACCCCCACATGATCTAATGATGATACATTAAATTCTACGCTCAATTCCTTCTCCTTTCTCCCAACGACCGCCCCCAGTCCAGCAACCAGCGAAACAATACAGACTCAGTAGTCAATGAAGTACTAAACTCGCCGAAAATATGAGCGAGTAATTATATAAGCTCTCTATCCAGGAACCAGGCACCCTTGCGCTGGTCGGCGCCTTTGGGCGCCCGATCGTAATACAGGTCAAAGACCTGTCCATTCTCAGTGCGGACACGGAAATAATCCTGCCCCACCCCCCATGACCCCCGGCTCTGAGCGACCTGGGCGTGTTGGGGCTGCATATTGCGCGCCATGCGACCACGCCGGTGGTAATCGTGCCATTCGCTCAGCAATTCGGCGACCCGAAATTCGGCCCCGCGCCAGATGAACCCGTCCGGACAGCCCGGTTTTTTCTCCAGCGATGGAGCCTGGGCAAAGTGAACTTCGATTGGCTCGCCAATGAAATGGAGCGGTTGCATGGTTATGATTTTACTATACCTAATAAAATTGATAGGTCTATCTGGAAAACCCTATTGTCCATAACCACATTACTGCATATAATAGAACTGTGACACCCAGATCTCGCTCGATCTTGTTGGTTTCATTGATGTTCCTCGTCAGTGCACTGGGCTGGAAGTCCTCTTTCGCCCAGCTCGATCCCCAACAATATTTTCCAGACACTGGTCATACGGTTTCGGGGGACTTTCTAAAGGCTTACCAGAGCGTAAAAGACCCGCTCCTGCTATATGGGTTACCTATCACGGATGCTTTCCTGGACACTGAGAGCGGAAGAACCATCCAGTATTTTCAGCGGGCGCGTTTTGAGTGGTATCCAGAAAACCCTCCAGAGCTGCGCATTCAATTGACGCCGCTGGGCAAATTGATGTATAAGCCAGGGCCGGTTGTGCCAGTGCCAAACAATTTCCCCGCCTGCAAGTACTTCGCTGAAACAGGCAACCAGGTCTGCTTTGCATTCCTGGATTTCTTTAATACCAATGGGGGCGTGGCTCAATTCGGTTACCCGATCTCGAATTTTGAGGTTCATGACGAGCGGATCGTACAGTATTTCCAGCTTGCCCGGCTGGAGTGGCACCCGGAATACCCTGCCGGGCAGCGGGTGACGGTCACGGACCTGGGCAAACGTTTCTTTGACGAGCACGGCGAAGACCCTAATCGTCTAAGAGCCTCTCCGCCGGACAATGCCCTGTTCCAGACCGTTCTAGGGTTGCGCGCCCGGGCTTACGTGCAGAATGCGGTCACCTCGTCGCAGGGTACCCAGACCGTTTATGTGATTGTACAAGATCAAAATCGGCTGCCAGTCTCCAATGCCGCTGTGAAAATGTCTGTTCGTTATCCAGATGGGGTAAAAGAGCTGTATAACCTGCCTGCCACGGACTCAAGAGGCTTCACGCAAATCACTTTCCCCTTCTCTTCGAAGGCGCTCGGAAATACCGAAGTGCAGGTATCCGCCAGCTATGGCGACCTTCAACAGCAAACGGTAACTTCTTTCAGGATCTGGTGGTAAGTCTGCGTAGAGCGTGGAGCGTCGGGCGACATCATTACGCTTTGACGCTCCACGCTCTACCGTATTAATTTCCCTTCAGGGTAGCCAATAACTGTTCATAATCGGCTTTATTAGAGGGGTTCAGAGCCAGG
>Ga0315275_10002730_pt1 | contig 16046 bp, 9 predicted proteins | sample YL17G03_0_MG_FD_205557 | JGI IMG/M metagenome (GOLD analysis project Ga0315275, IMG submission 205557) | Sediment microbial communities from Yellowstone Lake, YNP, Wyoming, USA - YL17G03_0 | ecosystem: Environmental > Aquatic > Freshwater > Lake > Sediment | place: USA: Wyoming | collected... | reverse complement strand
TGTTATAAGTTTGGTGATTTGGTTGGTTGGAGTAGAGTTTTATGTCTCCTCATTTTTCAATCTCTTGTCTAATTCCCATAATGCTATTTTGTTGTCTTCATATTTCATTAGGCGATAGGCTTCTTCGTACATTAGCCATTTATAATCGGTATGTTCAGATGAAAGCACAATCTTCTTCTCTTTCGGTAAGACGCCAAAACAGTATTGTGGTATCACGCAAACCTTTCGCCCCCAAAGATGACTGTATCTGAATTCAGTGGCAGGTATAGGTAGTACAGTAATCAACTGAAGAAATCGTGAATCTTTGGGTATGCCAGTTTCTTCCAAAGTCTCTCTCTTGGCGGCTTCAAGAGGAGTCTCGCTACCCTCGCCACCTCCAGCGATGCCCTGCCACCATCCCTCGTCAGACCTCTTCAGAAGCAGATATGCAAACTCGCTACCTTGCGTAGGGTAACATACGTAGACCAGCACTTGAAATGGTGCTCTCGCCATTCTTCTGCACACCTTTGAAATTCTGTATGAACAAGATGAGAATATGTCTTGTGGATGAAGGGAAAACGAGCATTGTTATAGGGTTTTAGCTGGTTGGTTGGGGTAAAGTTTTATCCCGACCAACCGATGAGGTGCACGCTAGACATCTCTTGGCTGGTCTGAGCTTCCTATAGTCCTCTTGATTTCATTCCGTTCGTTCGTAACGTCGAGAACCTCTTTTAAAAAGGCGACTTCGTCAAGTGTGGGAACCCAAGTAGCTTGTTCCAAATCGTGAATCCAGAAATTGGAATTCCTGAAGAAACGAACTCTGATCATGAGTCGCCCGTCGGAAAACCTGCTAAACTCAAATATGGGTTTCATCGTCTCTACCTCACTGTTTGTTTGCACCAGACTTCTTGCGGAGTGGCTTGCTTCACCATATTGAAATATCCAAGAACCGTTTTGCCCCTTTCAGTTATTTTGTAGGCCTCTCTTTTCTGTGACACCAATTGCTTTTCAATGAGTCCTTGCTTGACCATGTAATCAAGCCAATATCGAGCTAGGGAAGCGTTCAGATTTACCTTCTGTGTCAAGTGAGTTATCTTCACAGGTTCCTTCTCATTCATAGTTGCTAGCACATCAATAAAGACTTCAATTTTTGTTCGCCGCACGGTCCACATCCCACAATAGTTACTGGCTAATACGTATTTATAGATACGTATTGGTGTATAAATATTTTACGGTGCACACGTTACTGCGTACTTTTCGCGCGTGCTCATTCTTAACGTGCTCTTCGAGCACACGACGAGCCTCTCTTCAGCCTCTCTGTTGACTAACATTATGACTGTTGTTCTTCTGTCACAATTCATCTGTTTGCGTTCTCGTTAGCGCGGGCTAGGAAAGAGCGTGCTTACAGAGTCTATCTATTTTGTCGCAACGAACAGGCCTCTAGTTCGTGTCCACTCATTCTCTCCAAGGAACTTGATTTCACTGTATCCTGCCGAATTGAAGCCTCTAACATAGTCTTCATAGTCTGCCGCTATCATCTTGTGGATTTCCTTCGTGTGCTTGATTTCTCCGTTAGCTGCAGTCAAATAGTGAAAGTGAACTAGCCAGCGTGATTCTGTAAGCTCGCTTGTGCCCATTCTCACCAGCTTTGTCTTTTCATCTTCATAGGTGTCAATTGAAACGTTTCCTTTACGAAAATCTTTCCTGAAAACCCATGGTTCAATAAGTGCCAAACCATCGTTGGCAAGATGGACATGAAAGTTTCGAAGGGTTCTTGCGAGGTTTCTGAGGTTCTGGACGTAACCTATTGAGCTGAACAGGCACGTAATCACGTCAAACCTATCTCGCAGTCTAAAATCTCTCATGTCCGCAACCTCAAACCTCACATTTGGTGCTTTTGCCCTTGCCACGTTGATCATCTCTTTGCTGACGTCTAAACCAGTGCAACGAAAATGCTGCGAAAAGCGTTTTAGATGCTCTCCTGTCCCGCAACCAACATCAAGAAGCGTCTCTGAGGGTTTTCTCTCAAACCGACTTATTATGTTCTGAACGACTTCCGACTCGTTTCTGTAGTCATTTCTCTTTAGGTAGATCTGGTCATAGTATTTCGCAAAGGCATTTAGATCTTGTGCGTTCATGACAAAGATTAGAGCCGTTCACATTAAAAGAGGTTAGTGCGCGCGCTTAACGTGCTCTATCGAGCACACCACTGTCTATCTCTCTTAAACCTCTTAGTTCTTTGCAACCTCTCTGTTACGATATGTCTCTTCAGCTGCTATCACATTCGCCCAATCGATCGATCGTGGGGCACAATTGATATAAATGGATTGAAGCAGAGTAGAGTGGGCTGAAAAATGAGGAAAATCGCGTTTCTATTTGCAGTGTCTGTCTCTATCATGTTGGCTGTTCCCTGTTTTGCCTATTCTCTGCCACCTGTCACAGATGGACTTGTTGGGTGCTGGGAATTCGATGAAGGAAGCGGGGTCACAGCAGTAGATAGTAGTGGAATTGGAAATCATGGATTGATAGTAAATGCAACATACTCAGATGACATTCCTCCACAAACACTTTCGAACTATTCCCTAAGATTCAATAGTACATGGGGTAACGCATATTCCTATGTGACAATTCCAGACAATTCAAGTTTGAGACCGAGTTCAGGTCTGACTCTAGCGGCTTGGGTGAAAGCAGGCACCTATGAAGGGCGCATGCGCACCATTATCAGCAAGCAAATCGGCTCAGGGGGCGGTGACTCCTTTGTGCTATGGTATCATGACGACGGAAACTTGTGGTTTGACGTCGGAGGCGTAGGGCACATTACGACTGGACAACCGCCAGCAAATGAATGGCATCAAATAGTAGCAACATACAATGGGACATTAATGCAACTATATGTGGACGGCGTGGAAAAGGTCAGTAGCGCGGCTACAGGATCGATTCCGTACGATAACAATACTGTTCTCATAGGCGCAGACAGCAACCAAGCAGATCACACGCCAGATGCAGGCTGGAATGGCACCATTGATGATGTCTTGATCTACAACAGAGCACTAAGCCAAGCAGAAATAGCGCAGATAATTCCCGAATTCCCGTCTGTTCTAACACTGTCACTTTTCATGTCAGCAACGATAATTGGAGTCATAGTATACACAAGAAGGCACAGGAAACAGGTCAATCTAGCGCGCACGCTTCGAGCTCACTAAGCCTACCTCTTTCAAACCTCTTAGTTCCCTCAAGTCTCTCTGTTGGCGAATCACCACACAACAAGATCATTGATCAGCGCGCGCTTCCCTTTTGACAAAAATGCCCCGATCTTTTCGATCAATCCCGAAGCTTCTGCGTACAAACAAAATAGTTAAGCGGAAAGAATTGCTATTCTAAGGTAGAGAAAACATGATTCCCAAAGACATTGCCGCAATTGTAGAAAACGATTTGAAATCTCTGATAGAAAACTCTGTCTTGGAACAAAAGACATTGGACTATAAAAGGTCACTTCCAGGTAACTCCGATTCAGAAAAGAAAGAGTTTCTAGCGGACGTGTCATCATTCGCCAATGCTAGTGGGGGCGACCTTATTTATGGTATTTCGCAGGACAACAAAACTGGGATTCCAACCAAACTTGAAGGTCTAGAGATACTAAATGCAGATCAAGTTGTGCTAAGACTGGAAAGCTTAATACGGGATGGCATCGAGCCCAGAATCCCATCAGTCACCTTTCGACCAATTCTGCTTTCAGACTCAAAAATCGCTTTGATAATTCGAATCCAAAAGAGTTGGAACTCTCCGCACAGAGTTGGATTCAAAGGTTACCATAAATTTTACTCAAGAAGCTCAAATGGTAAGTACGAATTGGACGTAGGTGAACTCCGGACAGCATTCACTCTTTCTGAAACAATCTTCGACAAGATCAAGCGATTTAGAGAAGATAGAATATCAAGAATTAGCGCCAACGAGACTCCAATACCATTTTACGAGAACGCCAAGATTATTCTTCACCTGATTCCCGTTATTGCATTCAATCCCGCTCAGAGATATGACATAGACCAAGTTGCAGACAGTCCTCAATTGATAGCACCGATCTATTGCAGAGGTTACAGTTACAACTACAATCTCGATGGCTTTTTGACGTATAGTCAAGGTCAAGAGAATCTATCACACTCTTATGTTCAGCTTTTCAGAAATGGTATAGTAGAGATTGTCGAGGGGCTGCTCCTAAAGCCGGATAAAGGACAACTGCTGATTCCCAGTGTCGCATACGAGGATGAATTGATCAGAGAATTGCCTAGATTCCTTTCCGTTCTTAGATCACTAAAAGTGGAGCTACCTATCTTCTTGTTTCTCTCTCTTGTTGGAGTCAAGGGATATTCGATGGCAACTGGAGGCCTTTTTTATAGAGAAAGGTCGTCGATAGATAGAGACGTTGTCGCTTTGCCTGAAGTAATAGTAGAAAATTACAGCGAAGGAGCTGAACGGATTTTGAAGCCTTGCTTTGACTCTATATGGAATGCGTGTGGTCTTTCGAGATCGCAGAACTTCGATCAAAGCGGAAAGTGGATGCCAAGGAGATATTAACAGCGCGCACCACACAAAACAGGTCAAGTCATTAGCGATCGATAGAATTCTTATCGTGCTTTTCGAGCACACGACGACGAACCTCTTTTCAACCTCTTTGTTAGCGCGCATGGCTGTTCCGAAAATGGTCAAAAATGGTTTTAAGTCCGGTCTGCATAAGCGGTTCCATGGATCCTTTTGATGAGCGCATTTTGACCGCGCTTCAGGACGGCAAACCCAAGGTCTTCATCCAACTACTGGATGAAACAGGCTTTAGTCATAACACGCTGAGGCTGCACCTTGAGAATTTGGCAAATCAAGGCCTCGTAGTGAAGGAAAAGAGGCCTACAACGGGACTGGGAAGGCCAAAATTCGCTTATCTAATCCCGACCAGAGTGCAACAGCAGGTTTCCGCTGCTCTTTCAGACCCGTTGATTGAGATTGTGTCTTTACCCTTCAGTCGCCTCAAACACCTCTGCAGATTTGAGAAAGGCGGGTACTGCAAGCAAGCCAGAAAGGGATGCGAAGCTCAAAACTGCCCTCAAATCAAAAAATAAGAATAAAAACCATTTTACACCATTTTAGGAACACGCATGCGCGCTAGCTTGCATCGGGTGCTAGATAAGATGAAATATCAGGATATACGCGGCGTAGCCTATGAGTATTAGGCCGCTGATTAAACGAATTCTGTTTCTGTTCTTGTACGTAGTTCTTGCGAGTTTTGATATGGAGCCCGCGAGCAAACCGATGAGGATGAACGGGATGATTACCCCAATGCTGAAGACAAGAAGGATTGCTGGCAAGGCTTCAGGTGACAGGACGGGCAACATCGCAAAGAAGATCGGAGCTATGCAGGGATCAAGAAAATAGAAAACAAACCCCAGCAAAATGAGCCCGCCGAACGTGAAAGAGACTTTCTTAGTCAGTCTCTGAAGCATGGGTTTGGTTTCAAGAGGGATCTTTAGAAGCCCTACTAGGTTGAGACCGAGAACCAGAGCAAGAACACTTGCTATCCACATTAAGAGAATTTGAAAGGGTTGCAGCAAAAGAAATGCCAGCCCGAGAGTCAGTCCAATTATCAACGCTGCAACGACAAAACCGAAGCCGAACGCCATCACCTGCATGAAGCTCTCTTTAGATCTGGCCGTTTTTCCTATCGTGTAGCTGAGCACAAATGACAGTAATGCTATCAAGCACGGAGAGAACGATTCGAAGAATCCGAATGTGAAGGCTAGGGCGACAGTTGGCAGGAATTCTTTTGAAGGAGGGTTTGCCGGATGAGCGCCCTCTAATACTGCGCCTATGGCCTCTCTTATGTAGGTCTCGTTGAAGTTGCCCTCAATCCCGAGTTCGCTATTTATGACAAGTGAATTTGGAGAACTGACGTTGTAGCGTTGTTTTTCATCGATTCCGAGCGGCGAATTGAAGTCTATCCATTCAAAGCCAACTTCCGAATAGTCCCTCTGTATGCGAGTTATAGTTTCGTTTTTAATAATGAAATCATTGTAAAAAGCCACCCAAGAAGGGCATGTTTCACAGAATCTCGGATCATTGCGCGGATTAAAGTATAGAAACTTGACTATGACCTGGTTTGATAAGTAGCCAACTTGAACCAGCAAGAGCATAAAAATAGTCAGAAGTATAGACCGTGAATTGATGAGGATTGGCATCACCCTCCAATGATGTATGCACTATTGCTTCTGATGTTCTTTAGTGACTCCTTGTTTCTTTCTTTTCTTAATCACAATTACCAGTATGATTGTTGCGGCAACCACCGCGGCTGTTAGACCTATGGCCAGGTTTGTCCATGGAAATTCTGCTGAGGGTGGTGGAGGTGAAGACGTTTCTGCTGTTTTGCCCTGCACTTGGTTGGAGTCAGCATACAAATCGCCTGAGTCATACACTCTGACGGTGAAGTAATACGTTGCATTGGCTGATAGATCTGTGACGTTATAGAAGACCGTTGATCTGTCTGCTATTCCATAAATGGGGAGTCCAAATGCTCCAGAAGCATTCGACTGGAATATCGTGTAGTTCTTGAAGTCAACATCAGAGTTTTCTGTCCAGTTCAGCATCATCGACGATACCGTTGCCTTGGAGGGAGCATTGAGAACGACGGGCACCGGATAGAGATTCACCGAAACAATGTGCGGACTTGCAGTTGGATTTGTCGCGGGGTGTGTAGTGAAGTTTGTTCCGTCGGTGGCGTTAATGTAGTATGCTATAGTTGCAGTTGTTACGGCTGATGCGGGGATGGTGCCGTTGTAAGTGTCTATGCATGCGGAACACTTTGCCATTATGATTTTGGTGTAGCTTTGCGCGTCTTCTTTTCTGTAGTAAAGGGCTACTTCAGCCACGTTTACATTGTCGCTTACTATAGCATGAATGGCGATTGGCTCGTCTTCAATTATAGGTCGATTGATGTCTATTCCGTTAGTTGCATCTACGTAGCTTATTTCCGGCGGCGTTGTGTCTGATGGTGCTGCAGTAGCGATGTCAAAGTAACGCGCCCCTGAAGCTAAGAATATGAATGAGCTATAGGCGTACACTTTGAAAACAGTTTTATGTAGACCTGTCAGGTTTGAGTTTACAATTGTAGACAGTTGAATGACGTTTTCGCCGGCTGTGAAGGTGTGGTTGGCTCCAGCTGTTGCTGTGATATTGTCATTGCGGTTCAGGATTGAAGCTTCCACCCGACCTTGGAAGTTTCTGTTAACGTCCACTCTTAGCGTCAACGTTAGCGACTCTCCTTTTGAGTAGTCTGATCTGTCAAGTGATGAGTTCAAGATTCTGGCTGAGTAGCCGACTATGTCAATTGGATATGATGAAGTGAAATTGTCGAAGGCGTACTCGATTGAGTATGTTCCGCTTCTCAACAGGGGAATGTCGAATTCGAGTATGTTCATTCCAACACTAAGTGTGGTGTTAACCATAAAGCCTGGTGCAGTTGCGAATAGACTGCCCGCTCTTGTCGTGCTAACGTAGATGAACGCCCTGTCTCCAGCTTGATAGACCTGCTTGTCCGTATACAGGGCAATGCCCGCAGAGTCTGGAGGTTTCTGATAAGCATAGGCAGAGTTAATGTAAAGCGCCCTACCTGTGTTGACGTAAACTGTGTAGAGAAGTTTGCCAGCGTCAAAGGCGATTGGAACAGAGAAGTTTTGTTCCTTGGTTTCGAGTCCTGTCAGATTGAAGTTGAGGACGGCGTCGTAGTTGCCAAGTCTTATTCTTGAGAATAACTGCACATTGAAATCCTTAAGGTTTTGAATGGTCAGTGTTAGGGTGGCGTTTTCTCCTTCAACGTACAATTGTTTGTCCAGCCTGGCGTTAACTGCGATTCTGGCTCCCAGCACGTGAAAACTGGTTTCGTACGCATGGCCATCAAGTTTGAAGAACATCGCATAGTTCTTTTCCTCAATGTCATCAGGAATGGCTATAGAGAACGTCATGTTAGCTTCCTGCATACTGGCAATCCAAGCTTGGCTGCCTACACTGAACATTCCAGGTGATTCTAGGTCAACTCTTGCTTCGCCTTCTTTTCCACCTATGTTCTTGACTGTAATAGTGATGTTCGCGATTTCTCCCAAGTTGAAATTCATGTCTTGCGGCGTTGACTCTATGACGAATTCGGGTCCGCTTTCAACGTCAATATTGATGCTGTTGGACCAGAACGGTGACGCGTACTGTAGAACGTACAAGCCCTTTGGAAGGTCGAAGTGTATGGTGTCGGTCAAATTCGTTCCAGCTGCGATAAAGGCTTCTTTGACTACTGTTTGGTTGTTTGTGGAGAATGTCATGTTGAAAAATGTGTCCAGCATGCCTGTGTTTGTGATTGTATAGGGTATTCCTGCTATTCCTTCTCGGTAGACGTTTTTCGGTGTGACTTGTATGTCTGTTTTTTCGCCGAAGATTACGTTCTTGTAGAGTGTTTGGTTGACGTCTCCTGATATGAGCACGGTTAATGTCGTGTTTTCCGTTGCAGTCCTTTTTGTTTGGAGATATGAGATGTCTCCTCCAAGTAGGGTGATATTCCATTCTTCAGTTCCCATTGACACATCAAGGTTAACAGGAACATTGCCTGTGTTTCTTATCATTATCGTGACGTTGAATTCTTCCCTGCCAACTATGTCTGGAGCTGCAATGCTTGCATCAATCTGGGGTGTTTCCACGGCTACGTGGTTTGAGATTCCGGCTTCGTCGAATGAGGCTTCTAGCATGAAGGATGAGTTGGCTGATACGCTCGTGGTGAACGGATAGCTTGCGTTGGCATCAAGCGACATGTTCATTGAGAATATCGTGATTCCGTCCGCTGCAATAGTCAGCGTGCCGTTTCTGGCGGATCCGCGGTTTTCCACGGACCCTGTGATGTTGACAGTCTCGCCGGGTTTGTAAGCTGTTTTGTCGGTTTCCATGGTCAAGGTCAAGTTTTGGTCTGTGATATAGAATGGGATTACGTTGCTGGCTATGATTTGTCCCGTGCTGGAGTAAAGTGTGGCATAGAGGTAAAGCTTGCCAGTCACGTTCAGCGTGCCGACATAGGTTGGGATGTCCGTTTGAATGTTTGTGAGGTCGATGGTGATGTTCTTTTCCCAAAGGACACTTCCTCGGCCCTTTTGGAATTGGCTTTGGGCAACGAGAGTGTTGATGTTAGACTGGTGCCATGCGTAGGAATCCACAGTCCCGTGAGTGAACGTTTTTGACTGTATGTTCGGAGCTATCGCAAGTGGCGGAACTGGTGGCTGTAATGAACTAGCTAGGGCAGGTTCCTTGGGTGAGCAGTTGGTGCAGGAGATCGATGTGGATCCTCCTCCGCATTTGTAAGTGCAGCCTGTTGCGCCGTTGTCATTCCAGTTTTGGGTTGATGTGCACGTGTTATTGAAACCTGAATTTGCCGAAGTGTAGGCAGTCAGTATATCATATTCATTGCTACAGGCAGTGTTCTCTAGTAAAACATTGTTTGTTGTTGCAGCATAGAATAGAACGATACCCATCCTGTTTTGGGCTACGTTGTTGCCTGTGACGTTGTTACTATTTGAATAGGATAGGGAGATACCATGGTAATTGAAGTCTGCAGTGTTGTCTGAAATTGAGCTGCTGTTTGAGTTGTTAAGCTTAATGCCGGCACCGTTGACGTTCGAGTTTGCTGTGTTGTTCGAAACTTGGTTGGCGTTGGAGTAGTCAAAGTTGATACCGTAACCATTGTTGTCAGATGCGTTGTTCTGCAAAACATTGTTATGGCTGCTGTAAGAGAAGTAAACACCGTACCAGTTGTGGCTCATTGTGTTGTTTTGTATAGTTGAGTCAGTGGTGTTGTAGAAGCAAATGCCTGCCCAGTTGCTCGTAAGATTTAAGTCTTTTATTGTGACCTTGACGCAGTTGATGCAGTATACTGTACCAGCATTTGATGACGAATCCAGAACGATGTTGGAGACGTCCACGAGGTAGTAGATTGGTTTTCCATCCACAAGGTTGCTTGTGTCAACGTCGTTGTTCAGTACCGCGTAGCTCGCGCCTTGAGCAGCGAAGTTATACGTATTGTTGAGCATGAGATTATTATCTAGGGTGTTGCTTCCAGAATTCATGAGGCTGATCCCATACTGCTTGTTTGACTGGGCGGTATTGCCTGATAGGTTATTGTTTGCAGAGTACGATAACGTGATGCCTATATCACCATTAGCTGCATCATTGCCCAGAAGAGTGTTGTATCCCGAATTCTCAAGCCCGATACCCAGAGCACTGCTGCTTCTCGCGTTGTTGCCCGTGATCATGTTTGAGCTGGAAGACCTGAGGTAGAAGCCATTGTTGCATTCAGTTGCATTGTTTCTTCTTACAATATTGTCGTTAGAAGCAGAATCTAGATAGATTCCCCATTGACCACGTAGGAGTTGGTTTTCGATGAGCATATTGTTGCTAGATGAAGTCAGGTAGATTCCATAACCGTTCGAAGTTGCATTGTTGTTCATGATCGTATTGTTGTTCCCACGAGTGATTGTGACGCCCGCATAGGAATGATTGAAAATTGTGCTGTTCATGATGTTGTTGTAAGCAGAATCTGTGAGCCTGATTCCGTTACCTTGAGAGTTGTTGCTGCTCACTGTGAGGTCTAGGAGGGTATCGTAGTTTGAAAACCACAGTTCGATCCCTGATCGGTAGTAAGCGTATGCAGTGACGTTTTCAATTGAGGAATTTGTGACATTGGAGAACAAAACGCCTTGTCCGTTGTTTGCAAGCACCAAGTCTCTGACAGTGACGTTAGCGCTATTGACAATCGCGACGTATCCAGCATTGGTCGTTGCATCTACTACTACGTTGGAAACTCCGACTAGATAGTAGACTGGCTTTCCGTCTACTTTGTTTGTCGTGTCAACGTTTTGGACAAAATTCTCCATGGCGTCGCCATCCACGTTGAAGTTGCTGGTGTTGTTGAGCATTGTGTTGTTTGTGAGTGTGTTGGTTCCGCTGTAGCTGATGTATATGCCGTATTTGTTCGATTCTGCAATGTTGTCAGCTATGATGTTGTTGTCCGAGTCGTAAACATTTATGCCGATGTTCTTGCCGTTGCTCACATTGTTCGAAGCAACAATGTTGCCGCTGCAATAGCTGTAGAGCTGGATGCCGAAAGTGTTGTCAAGAGTATTGTCTGTAATGTTGTTGCCGTTGGACGCTTCCAGGTCAATCGTTCTGGCATTACTGATAATGTTGCTTCTTATAGTGTTACTGTGAGAATAATACAGATAGACAGGGTCACTGTTCATGTTGCTGATTCTATTTTGCGCAATCGTGTTGTAGCTGGCGTAATTCAAGTGAATCGCATCGCCGCTCTCAAGGTTACTGATGTTATTGTTGACGATAGTGTTGCTGTCTGATTGGTCGAGAAATATTCCTTCAGGATACCGCCTTTGGGAACTGATCGTCGTATTTTCTACCAGGTTGTTCCGGGAGCTTGCCAACGAAATGCCCACGTAGAAATCCCTGATTTCAATGTTTTTGATGGTTACGCCGCTGTATCCTGGGTTGAGTATGCCTATCTGGTATCTGTCGAACGGGGTGCTGACTAATACTGTGTTGTTGCCTTCCAAGGTAACGTCATTGGCATTGATTATGATCGTTCCGTCTTGGCCACTATCATATAGATTGTAGACTCCTGGGCAAAGAACGGTGTCTTCAGTGATGTAGAGGTTGTCCTGAGGAACTACGCATTTTCTCGTTCCCGTTATTTGAAGGTTAAGAGTGCCGTTGTACACAGGTTTGTTCAGATTGATTATGTCCGTCAGCACATTGATGGCTTCTTCCACTGAGTAAACTTTCTTGTCTGTCTCGACGGTTAGAGAAGCATCTGATCCGTCCACGAATAGCGTGTCTGCAGTGCTTGAGATTTCGCGTTTTTGAAGGTTTTCTACTTGGCGCAAGAGATAGTATGTGCCTTTCTTGGCTCCTGTGGGTATTGGAAAGCTGAATATGATGTTTTGTCCAGCTTTGATTGTGTCTGAAGAGGTCTCATTGAAAATCGTTTGCAGATGCTGGTCCAGTAAGGTTGCTTGGAACGTGTAGCTTGCATCGGTTCCGCCAACGTTTTCCAGTGTCATGCTCACGTTCTCTCCAGCCAAGTAAGTCGTCTTTGCCAGGCTTTGCTGGAGTTTGGGTTCTGCGATGAAGAAGTCGAATTCGGATGCGACGTTTTGTTCGATGTAGTTGATGAAGACTGGATGTTTGCCTGCCTGCAGTTCCTGCGGAATCATTAGGTTGTAGTCAAGCAATCTGCTTTTTCCTGCTTCTATTTCAACATGCTGTGTATCCGAGAAGGACAAATCTGGGACCGCTATGCTGACTGTTTGGCTCCATGTTGTTGGCAAGTAGTTGCTCAGCAATACTTCCATTCCGAGGTTCTCTCTTATTCTGAATGCAGATTTGGCGAATCTTACGTTCAGGGGAACTTTTGGGATCTCGAAATAGATTGCTTTGCTTGCAATCTTTTCGGTTTCGTTGTATGCCTCTGCGATTACGGTGTACGCGCCGAAGGCTGAGTTTGGAGACAACGATATGGTGAGCGTCTTGTTTGTGGAGGAAAGTTTGGGGAGGTAGTAAATGCTAAAAGAGTTTTCAAAGATTTTGAGGTTATTAGGATCGAGGACTCGCACCGTGACTTGGGGGCTGTAGTCCACAGGCTGCAGGTTGTCAAGATTTATGAGAAGTGAGGCTGTTTCGCCCTCTGCGTACCATTGTTTATCGAGATTCAGGCTCAAGTCGACGTCAGGGTGATAGACGTCAAAAGCCAGAGATGTTTGTCCCAAAAGCCTCATTGGGGTCTCTCCCTCATAGAACTGAACCATCAGCGTTCCAGATTTGTAGACGGATGAGGTAAAGGTGAAGTTTTCCTCGCCGTGAGCTGGCACTGTAAGAGTGTGAAGGTTTGGATTCGGGAAAGCCCATTTACACGTTACATTCTTGGCATTGTCGCCTTCGTTTCTAGCCGTGATAGTGAAGACAGCGTTCTTTCCATAGACATATTGCGTGCTGTCGCTTGCTATTTGGAAACTCGTCTGTGAATCTTGGAATACAAATCCTTCAGGGTTCTCTTTGAATCTGGCTATTGCGAAATGGTACCTTTCGGAGATCAATACTCTATTGCCTTTTGTCAGAACAGAATATATTGCGGTCCATATCCCGTATTTGTCCGCGTTCACGGCCAAGTCTACGCTGCCAGTTCTTCCTGGAAGTATAAACAGCGACGCGTTCTGATCCAAGACTATGTTCTGGTCTGGGTCCAAGATTGTCACAAAAGCGTCCAGCTGCGAATGGTCAATTATGCTGTAGTTTAGGGCAAACTCTCCTGCGTAGTCCAGATACACTGGAGAATTCGCAGCTGATAAGAGGTAGTATATGCTCCATATTCCAGGTTTTGACGCGTTTGACTCTTTGAATGTCATGTTGATGATTTTTGATTGGTTGACTGCTATTGTGTCTGAGACGTTTACCAAGAATTTGTTGGCTGAAGGATCGTATAATGCGAAGGAAACTTGGTCTATGGTAACATTTCCTTGGTTTGTCACGTTCAGCGGCAGGTTTATTGTGTCACCGATTTTGAATTCTTGAACAGGATATTCTAGAGGACTTAGGTAGGGGTTAGTTATTGGTATGGAAATGTTGTTCACGCCGAGTGCAAAGCTTGGCATATTTTCAGCGTCTATGGCCCATGTGATAAGGTCTTTCAGAAGAGCTTTCTCATCGCCGGTGTCTTGGAACATGGATGATGACATGTCTGAATAAAGCGTTGATGCAATCACCCAACCTCGTCCATACCTGTACTTTACCATTACGGGCATTCCGTTCTTTGTTCTAGTGAGTAGAACTGAGCTGTTTTCGGGATAAGACGTAAAATAGCCGTCGACGTTGACGTCAAGCATGTTTGAATGTTGGCTGGAGAAGATCGAATGGTATGTTGATATTGTGGAAGAGCCTAGTTGGCAGCTGATGTCTTCTAGCCAGCCGTATCCTGACAATTCATGTTTGGGGAGAGCTTGGTATTCGTATCCGTGTTGCTGTGAAAAAACGATGAGTGTGCCGCCGTTGTCGACGTATTGTTCAAGGCCGTTTCTGAACGTGGGTGACGAATCTACTCCTGAGAGTCCGCCGGAGGGAATGACGAGAACTGGATAGTCATCTATCCCTTGCAGTGACATGTCTATCAGTGTGGGGGGTTCTCCTAACTCTGATAAAATAGTTGAGATGCTGGGAGCGAATCCATTAGACACCACGCCGACTTCTGATTGCTTGTAAGTAGTCTGAGCATTTGCAGCAAAGAGGTTTGAGACGCCAAAATTGTCGTCAGGTTTGTCACACCCCGGGCTGCGAACGTGTTGGCATCCAGTTTTCGTTGAACACCAGTCCCAAGTGCATGGGTCACCATCGTCGCAGTTTAGCTTGTCACACTTGTCCTCGCATCTAGGTCCATTTGGAGTGTTCACGCAATCAGGCTTATAGAATGGACAGTTTGTTATGGCTGCCTCTGGTAGGTACCATTCACAGTCAACGCATGAGTAACTCCCCCAGGCGGAGGGGCTTACGCACTCAAATTTGTTAGGTGTTCTTTTGTCAATACAATCGTGACCATAATCTTTCGACCATGTACTCGGCGGTGCCGCACATTCGGCTGCGCAGTCGGCGACGGGAGTAAGCAGTTTCGCCAGTTTGTCCGCTATTGAAATTGGGCAACCGGCAACTGGGAGTGATCCTACAGATCTTGCGATGACACATCTAACACAATCACCAATCGCTCTAGGGTCGCCATGCCCAGTTGCCACCTCTTGACTCTGGGCTGCCGCACAATCTGTCCCGCACAAACCAGCCTTGGCTCCTTTGTATGCTAGTTCCAAAGCTTCCTCAGCCTTCAATCCTGCACATGATTTAAGAAAGTCTCCCAGTTCAAACATTATCTTTCCTAATGACAAGCCTTCGGCTGCATCCTTTACACAATTTTTTAAGCATTTTGAAAAACTGCAACTATGGTGTGGGAAGCAGCTTGAATTTCCTAGGTTGTCGTAGCCAATCAACTCCCAATCCAGGGTGGATGGGTTTTGGCTCGTTACGGTGTTGAAAACGTTCCGGAGGAAGGCTTCTTCTTGGAAACCGCTGAAACCATGATAAGCAAACTTGCCATCGTTCTTGCCATATACTATAAACATTGCAGGAAAACCATTCACGTTGAACTCTTTCATGGCTTCAGGATTTTTCGTGCTGCTTATTCTTACAAAAACCAGCCTGTTAAAAAACTCATCTTCAAGTCTGTTGATAATGGGTTTCTCCTTCTCGCAGAAATGACACCAGTCTGCATAGAAGAGCAGAAACGCAAAGCGCCCTAAAGCCAGAACATCATCGACAACACGGTCCAACTCGTTGCCAAACCCAGTTTTCTCTAAACCGACAATGCGACTTCTGATGGACGCCAAATCAACTTCACTAGAACCACTAACGACGATTGGACCCACGCTCTTCAATATGCTTTCAGCGGGAACCAAAGACGATAGAAGCAACAAAACTACTGATAGAGATACAATCACGCGCTTCAAGAGCCCCCCTCCTCAGAGAACCATGCGTCTTGAACAAATATAAAGCTTGTACGCGTGATGGCTGCGGCGGGTAATTATCATAAGACGTTGAATAGCGCGCCAGCCTGTGGCTACATAATTCAGCGCCGAATGCTAGGTCTTGAACCCGTTTGGGTCCAAATCCCGGCGACCGCACCAAACAAGAGAATTAACAGTATTAACTTGATTAACGCTTGAAAATTGAGTTATTAGTCGTTTTAAGTGGTTTTAGAATGACTCAATCGAATACCGCAAACCTTATGCTGCCTTCAACCTAAGATACCAGTATTGGTGTTAGTTGTATGGAAGGACAGAAGAATGTGAAGTGGATTCTAATAATCTCCATCATCATGTTCTTTGCTTCAATGTACTTTGCACTACCCTATTATTACCCTGACGGTACACGTTCGTTCTTGGACAACGTCTGGTACG
>Ga0315275_10002729_pt1 | contig 16046 bp, 14 predicted proteins | sample YL17G03_0_MG_FD_205557 | JGI IMG/M metagenome (GOLD analysis project Ga0315275, IMG submission 205557) | Sediment microbial communities from Yellowstone Lake, YNP, Wyoming, USA - YL17G03_0 | ecosystem: Environmental > Aquatic > Freshwater > Lake > Sediment | place: USA: Wyoming | collected... | reverse complement strand
ATCAAATCAAGTAAGTCATACACCCAAATGCGAAGGTTTTCGGGCGTGATGGTGCCTGGGTTGATATGATGCACATGAAAATGGAGCGCTTCCGGCTGAAATAACAGGTTGCGAAACTCTAAACCAAGTTGAAGGGCGGTCAAACGCACGATGGCTGCCCTGGCGAGTGGATTATCCAACAAGTCCTTGCCCCAACGTTCGTCTAGGGAAAAAATACTGGTATGCGCCAGGGCAGGATCATTAATTACCAGCCCTGTATGGTTCAACCCAAAGGAGGCAGGTTGGTTCTTGGATCCTTTCAAACCAATTCCCAGGCGGGTGTTCAATGGGGATGCGATATAGAAATCCAGACTGGGACCGCGGTAGAAATAAACATCCGTCTGTCGACCATTCAACATGCCATGGTATTGCCGCCCATTCCACATGTAAGCAATGCCAGTCAGTCCTAATGGAGTTAGAGCTGCATCAACCTTCCGGCCATGTCGATTAATCGACCAGGCACCCCAGATGAGTGCACAGGCAATCATCAGGAAGAGAATAAGGAAAAATCCGCCCATTAAGATATAAATTCGTTGATCGTTGGGAATAGGCAGTAAAAATACCAGAATGACTAACCCCAGGAAAGCCCCCAATATGATAATAAATACGACCAGCGAAATAATAATACTGCGCGTGCATCCCGCTCCCCACGCTTTTAGAAGCTTATTCTCGCTCAATGAAATTTCCGGCATCTTTCACAATTCCACTGATAGGTTTGATTTACACTGCTTACATTATTTTGCCGTTTGAAAATATTGCCTTAGTAATCCATTCAAATTCTTACTTGTATTTTCCTTTAGTAAGCCAAAGAAATCTGTCCCTGTTGCGATCTGATATTTATTTTGACCAGCATAATCTCTTAAGAAAGAAAAGAAAGCCTGGTCGCCGATAAGATTGCGCAAGTCATCAAGGAATTTAGCACCATTGAGATAAACCGCATCACGGTAGGGACGGAATTGGTCGAAATCGTAAATTGACCCATCCACCCACCCATCAGGTTCATAAAAGTTAACCCGATAATACCACCACCAATCCACCAGTGATTGACCAGAGCCGGGTGGGTAATCAGCATAGATATTCTCATAAAAGATAAGTTCCATGTATGTACACATGGCTTCGTCCAACCATGGCTCCATTGCCTGGTCATTTCCAACCAGCCCGTACCACCACTGGTGTGCTGTTTCATGCGCAGCGATGAAGGTCAGATAACCCTTTGGGGTACCATCATAAAGGTCATAGAAACCATGGCTGAGGAAATACAATCCATCATACTCCATGCCGTCCAGGAAATCAGCCTCGACCACGCTGAGGGAGGAATGTGGGTACGGCATGATCAATTGGCTGAATAATTGCAGGGCATCTGCGGTATTCTGGAGCACCTCCTGCCCTGCATCTATATCAAAAGAAAAGCTATAGCTATAAATGGTGACATCGCCAACGGTGGTGGTTTGCACCTGGTATTCATTACTGGCAGATAAGGCAAAGGTCCGGGCGGAATCCAGATGATAGACAAAAGTATCCCCATCCTGTTTAGAAGGGGCGGAGGCTGCAATGACCAGGTCCTGGACCGGTTCAGCCAATCTAAACTTGACCTGAAAGTCAGCGCTATCGAACACCTGATGCTCACCGAACCACCAGTTCTTATGCACCAACCAGCCATCACCAGATCGATAAGGCGGTATATACGGATACCAATCTACAATATTCGTCTGCCTATCGGTATACCCGTAGGGAATCGGACGGTTTGTGCCAGAAGGTGGAAGAATCTCAGGGATTTTCAACCCATATTTAATGACAATACTTACTCCATCACCAGATGCTAAAGGATATGGCAGTGGGATGTGTAACTGGTCAACGGTCAAATCATAGTCTTTGATACTTCCGCCTGCCTCCCACGTCAGCGAAACCAACGAGAAGGCTTCCAATCTGCGGTTTGGCTCCACCACAAGAATTAAGTCATCCAACGCTTCGGGGTTGTTATTCACATATTTGATCGTTTCAGTAACTGCTAATGAGTGCTGGAGGTAATCAAGAATGGCGTCAAGGTCATATTGAGTCGTTGGATTCAAAACCTCAGGTAGGATGGAATTATCTCCCTCGGGTGTAGTTTGCGGTGAGGAGGTCGCCAAGATGGTCTGAGAGCTGGTGGGATCAGGCGTAATGTTTTGAGGAGTCGCGTGGATCTCGATTGGCAGGCTGGCTATATTGCCTGGTTGAGGGGTGGCAATTGTAACTTGCTGAATGACCGGATTTGGATAGGCACATCCAACCACAAAAATAATACACAACAGGCTAATGTGAGCCCTCAGGTGGACTTTCCCCAACATTTGCAGGCCATGGTTAGCGCCCATTCATCCTCCAGAATTTCCGCCTAACGACATCGAGTATAACACCCGGGAGTACTTATCCCAATATTCAAGTAATGACAAATACTGATTGGGAATGAAGCATTTTGTGAGATCTCTTTTGGATATGATGCAATGCCGTAGGTCCGATTTCGTTATTGGGAGAAAGAATAGATCAATAGCAATACCATCAGAATAATAGCCAGGGTCAATAGAGCAATCATCAGCCAGGAAAGGGTAGTGCGGGGTAATTTTTGGGTTGCAATATTTGTCGACGCCTTATTTATACGAATCGGACGAGTAATATCTGTCGGCTGCAGTACTTCCAATAACAAGACGGTGATATTATCATGGCCGCCTCGCTGGTTGGCTAGATTGATCAGATGTGTGGGACCCCCATCAATCTGGTATGTCTGCAGGATGTTCAGTATTTCTGTATCCTTAACCAAATCCGTCAATCCGTCAGTGCATAGCACCAGGCGGTCTCCAGGCAACAGTCGCAAACCCTGGTTGGCTTCAGCCTGCGCATCACTTTCATCCGGACTGAGACGTAAGCGTATGTCTGGGTTCACTGAATTTTGCGAGCCCAGGAATCGACGGATAATGTGTGCATTGGGATGACCTTGGGTTTGATCTGGTTTCAGGGTACCTTGGGTAAGAGCCTCCTGAATCCAGGTGTGGTCTGTCGTCAAGCACATGATTTTCGCACCGCGCTGTAGATACAACCGGGAATCACCCATGGAGGCGGCATATAGCCGGTCACCGATTACCCAGGCACACACACAGGTGGTGCCCATCCCACTAAGGGAATTATTTTCTCTCGAATGGTCGAGAATGATCTGGTTGGTGTAGGTGAAAGCTTGTTTCAAGGTTTGGACGGGGTGGTTGGAAGAATTTTCCAATACATATTTGCTGATATTCTCCACAGCCAAGTCAGCAGCCACCTCGCCAGCCCGGTGACCCCCTATGCCATCAGCAAGGATCGCCAGGACGGATTGGGTACGAGCACCTGAAGTAAAACGGTAAGCTGAAACAGAATAACGATCTTCATTCTGCTTGTCGCGCATGCCCGGATGGGTAGCTGCTGCAACATTCAAGTGAGATTGCCCATGAGGGATCACTGATCCGGCTCCAAAGGAGTGACCACCACTCTTCGTAATTGAGAGGGTTCGGCAAGATTAAAGCGGAAACCAACTTGTCCCAAGTGGATGATATCTGCATGTTCCAGCTGGGTACCGATTGAAGGGATCTGGTTGTAGTTCACCCAGGTGCCAGCCACGGAACCATTGTCGGTGATCAGGAATGATTTACCTTCATGGTGTATTCGGGCGTGCAGACCCTCTATGGATGGGTCTGCGATGACGAGATTAGCTTGAAGTGGGTCACGTCCAAGGGTGGTGTCATCCGCGATGATTCGTAAAGGTGCAGGTATTGTGGTTCCATCAGTACCCGCCAGAGGAAGTAAATATGCAATGGCGGGAATCGGTTCTTCCTTATGCTTCAACCATGGCAACCATTCCCTCCATCCTTTTGAACGGGTTCTGGATTGCAATGCAGGCGGTACAGAGGCGATTTTTACTGGTTGGGTAACCGGATCCCTGAGCTTGCGCATGCGTTCTCGATAACCTACCGGGCGTGTCTTTTCGAATGGATCTGCCGAAAGCCTGACCTGCCCTGGATGTGGCTTTGGACGTATACGACCACCCAAAATTAGCACCAGAACCAGGATGGTAGCGGAAATAAAGACAACCACTCCTACCAGCAGTGGGCGTTTTTGTGAAACCGCAACCATCAATCCTTGTGTTGTCGTTGGAACGATTATCTTGACAGAGGTTTCACCTGAATTTCCTGTAACTCCCAGGTTGTCAACTGCTTCAACAGTCAAAGTGTGCACACTATCCTGGGTGTATGGCCGCAAATCCCACACAAACCGGTCAAAAGGTGGACTAGTATTTTCACTAATAAGCGCACTATCTACATAGAAACTGGTGCGGGTAAGGGACCGGTCATACCCATCAGGAAAAGTGACTTGAATTTTGATGACCTGCTCGGTGGGTAAAAGGTCAGCCTCGACGCCGGTACTTCCTGGTGTTGGTCCGTTGAGAAAACTGCGGACGATCTCTACTGGTGGAGCTAATAGCATTGGGACAGGTGCTTGAAGATCTAACTCAAAGAGCTGGGGTTGGGTTGTGATCTGCTCACTGCCAACTGTTACCTGAGCAGCCACTTGTTGAGCGCCTGCGGCTGTAATTTGTGAGTCGTATCCAAGGTGGTAGATGTAACGTAAAGGCTCTAAAAATGATTCCAAATCGGGGATAGGTTCGTCATGGGAAAAAGCAAAATAAGTTCCCTTGGTCTGGTCCGCCAGATTTCGTAATAAATCTGCTTCAGGGAGATCAAAAACCTCCTGGGAACCGATCATCCAGACAAAGATGTGAATATTCTGCTGACTGGCATTGGAAATAATGGACTGAAGTCCAAGGGAGACTTCGGTAGCCTGAGGAGGGGTGATAAAAAGGATCACCCGCTCCATCCCTGGGTGACTGGTCGGATCGGAGGCAACCTGCAATGCTGAAGCCAACACTTCCAGGCTGGGGGTAGTTTGATTTTCATCGGGTAGATATTTCTCAAGGGAAGACTGCAACGCGCCTGGATCGGAGGAATGAGTAAGTTGTGGACCACCCAAGGTAAGCAGGCTAAAATCGTCTGAACCGGATGGTTGATTTACCCATGTGCCGGCCAGGAGTCCCTGGAGCAGATATTCATAGCGTGATACACCCTCAGTGTCGCGTATGGTGAAAGTTTCACCGGGGGTTATGGCAATGACGAACTGGACGCCGGGTTTTTGTTCTTGTAAAGCACTGACAGGAACCTGGAGGTCATTTTCTAACATGGTCACATCTTGCGGGGAGAGCCCATGCACAAAAGCCCCTGAGGGGTCATGCACATCAAGGTACGCATTTAGATACGGAAAATCACTGGTATCAGGGGTTGTAAGGGTCGCAGTGAAAGCAGTTTGAGCTTTGGAACCTTGCACACCTGCCAGAAATATTATGATCAGAAGCAAGCTAAAGGGCAAAAATCGCCCAGGGTGGCCTGGCATGCAGGTAATTTTAGCACAATAGGAATCAAAAGGGCACGGCGATTCAGTCACCATGCCCTTAGGTCATTACGGTGTGGGGGTTAATGCCAGCGTTGGTGGTGGATTGGGTGTCAGAGTTATGCTTTCAGATGGGGCGGGATAAGCAGTGGTAATCGCGCCAGAGGTAGGAGCGGTGAGTGCGCCTGCATCCGCAGCTGTGTTTGGCATTCCTGCATTGATCCATGCCTGGTATATGGCGACGAGTTCAGGAGGAAGGGCTCGAGTGGGAGGCATCGGGTTACCAGCTTCAAGTCCTTCAACGCGGTTGAGCATCTGCATCGTGTTGGACAATAAATCGCCTGCGATCAGGTTTGGTGCATGGTCGCCTGTATTAATCGTATCCTCGTAATTATCCATAATATAGTTATTATTTTTCTTACCCGCCCGGTGACAGGAGACGCAATAGCGCTTCTGGATCGCAGATATATGGACTTCGTAAGAAGGTATCTCGCCCGGAGTTAGGGTCGGTATGGCATTGGCAGCAGCCACCTCCTGTGGCAGCTCAACGCGGTCATCCCAGGTGTAGCGCATAAATGTGACAATGGCTTCGATATCGGAAGGTCCCAGAGCGCCACCAAAGGCACGCGCGAAGGGCGGCATACCCAAATCCTGCTGACCGTATGAGACGATGTTGAAGAGAGTCTGGTCATCCCGGGTATACATCTCATCTTTAGAATTAATTGGCTTCATAATGAAACCTTCCAGCCCTTCAACGCCTTTGATCTCACCCCCTTCACCATCTGGCCCATGGCATTCGGTACAATTAACGGAGTAAAGGTCCTGCCCCGCAAGGATCTGCTCAGGGATGGTCCCAGCGATGGTGCCCGTCACCTCCTGGGAAGGGGTTGAGACTACCGCAAGTATGGTGAGAAATATAATGCCCACCACCATTACCGACATAATGCCAATCGCCCACGGGCGACTTTTCCAATAACGACGAGGGCTTCGGTCGAAAAAAGGTAACAAGAAAAGCGCCAGGACAGCAATGATTGGGATGATGGTTGTACCAAGCCACTCCAGTGAGCCTGGGAAATACTTAAGCATTTGAAAGAGGAACAGGAAATACCATTCAGGGCGTGGAACATAGGCTGAATCAGAAGGGTCAGCTTTGGCTTCCTGAGAAACGCCGACCCAGGTTGCCAGGATGATCAAAACAAGGAATAAAGCTAAACTGATAACGACATCTTTGTAGATGATATCTGGCCAGAATTTAACCCCTTTTTGTTTTTCCTGGGAGTATTTCTCTTTGTAAAGTTTCTTTTGCTCTTCGTTCACGGCTGTGCTCCTTTATCTAGTCTTCTTCTTTGGGAACCGAAGAGATACCCAGACGGATAACCATGTACAGGTGAACACCAATCAAAGCGCCTATCATGGCAGGAAACCACCAGATATGGACGGAGAAAAAACGGGCTAGTGTAACCGCAGAAAGATCCATCCCACCGCGCAACGCTTGGTTAATAAAATTGCCTATGAAAGGTACAGTGCCTGCTATGGATGTGGCAACCGTGGTTGCCCAATAAGCCCGTTGGTTCCATGGGAGCAGATAACCTGTAAACCCCATACCCAGGGTGAGTAAGAGTAACAAGACGCCTGTGACCCAGGTGAACTCACGTGGATATTTATAAGCACCAAAGAAAAAAGTTCGCAGCATGTGGAAGAAAACGATCAGTACCATGAGACTTGCACCCCAATGGTGAACGCCCCGGATCAACCAGCCATAACTGACACCCGTCATAATGTACTGAATGCTGTCATAGGCATGGTCTGGGGAGGGGATATAATAAACGGTAAGCATAATGCCTGTGATACCCTGTAGGAGGAATAGAAACAAGCTGGCGCTGCCCAGGGTGAACCACCAATTGACTTTAGGCACCTTACGATCAAGGACAGTTTCATAAATGGTCTTCAGACCCAGACGTTCATCAAGCCATGTAAAGGTCTTTTGGAACATGATCAACTCCCCAAATAGTGGATGAAGAGGATATTTTCCTCAATCTTGGTTTCATACTCATCGAGTGGTCGAGGTTGTGGGCCTTTGATAATCTGCCCATCGATGTCAAATAAGGCATCATGGCAAGGGCATTGATAAGCGCTTGTTTCTGGCTTCCAATTCACACGGCAGCTCAAATGGGTACATTTGTTGGAGAGCGCCAGGATTGAACCATCCTCGTGGCGGATAAGATACACCCCATAGCTATTGACAGTTTTTTCCCACCCGTTTACTTTTGTACGGTTAAAATTGAATAAGGTTGGAACTCCGACGAGATAGTTCTCTACCGGACCAGCCGGTATCCACACATCAGCAGATTCCTTTTTAAGGGCAGGTGCAATCAGGAAATTAATGGCTGGAATACCAAGCACTGCCCCCATGAAGGTACCTACTGCAGCGGTAACAATGCCGACGAATTCTCGGCGGCTCATTTGGGGGGAACTGGGCATTTATACCTCCTTGTGAGCAAGATCAATCTGTTAACCCTTTAAAATTGGGAAGACGGTCTTCCTGTTGGGCTCGATGAGCAGTTTTGTGTGCATATTGTACTTCATTGACACAGGAAGATCGTCTTATCCCGCACATATAATTGTAGAACATATCATGATATGATGATAAGGATATCTAATATGAATAATCCATGAGTTTTATCACTTTTCCCTAATGTAAGACAAGTGGGATAATTATGAAATCCGTTTTCCGCCACTTTGGTAAGGATTAAGGAGGAGCACATGGCTTATGGTAAATACTCGGGTTTCAAGGGATTATTTTACAAGGCAGGCGGTCCCTATCATTCTTTTTCATTACATCGCCTCACCGCAATGGGGATCATCTTATTCGTAGGGATGCATGTGGCTGCATCATTCTCGATGCAGCAAACACTGGGGACTTGGGGGACAACGATTAATATTATCTATGAATCCTGGTGGTTCCAAATATTTATCGTCTTCTGCGTGCTCTTCCATACATTGAACGGGATGCGCGTTGTTATCTTGGATATTTGGCCTAAATTAATTAAATACTCGCGCGAAGCCGTCTATCTGGAATGGGCGATCTTTATCCCAATTTACGCCCTGACGGTTTTTCTAATCGTCTCGCACGCCATCAATAGTGGCGTTTAACTGAGGAGAAACAGATATGCGAGCTCGTTACGTTCCACAACGTGGCATCAACCTTGATTATCTGATGTGGTTATTCACCCGCATCTCTGGGTTGGGAATCATGATGCTTGCTTTGTTTGGCCTGGGCGCAGCAATGTATATGGGCGCCAGAATGCAAATGGATCTGCCCACCGTCTTGCGCTGGACATTTTTCCCCAATCCAAACCATGTTGTCAACAGCAATGTCCCCGATGTTACCCTTGGATGGGCAAACGCTTTTTGGCAGATCATGCAATACCTGATCGTATTTTTTGCCTTCTCGCATGCAGCCAACGGGATACGTATGATCGCTGAAGATTATATAGGTCACACCTTTTTGCAGCCATTCGTCCGGGCGTTGATCGCACTGCTCTGGATCGGAATGGTGATAGTTGGTATCTATGTAATTCTCGGTTCTGCGTATTAGAGCAGACAGGTGAGGAGCCCTAACAATATGAAAAAACACCAATTTGATGTCATCGTAATCGGAGCTGGCGGTGCTGGTTTGATGGCAGCCCTGTATGCTTCCAAGACCGCTAATACTGCTGTGATCAGCAAGCTGTATCCAACCCGCTCTCATACTGGTACAGCCCAGGGAGGGGTCGGCGCAGCCTTGGCAAATGAAGAAGAGGACCATTGGGAATGGCACACCTTTGATTCGGTCAAAGGGAGCGACTATTTGGGGGATCAGGATGCGATTGAATTCATGTGCTATGAGGCGGTACAGGCAGTATATGAGCTGGAACATTACGGCTTGCCATTTTCCCGCACACCTGAGGGCAAGATCGCCCAGCGCCCGTTTGGTGGGCATACGAATAATATTACTGGCAAACCTGTCCGGCGGGCCTGCTATGCAGCCGACCGTACGGGGCATATGATCCTGCAGACGCTATACCAACAGTGTCTCAAGAATAACGTAAACTTTTTTGATGAGTTCCAGGTGGTGGACCTGCTGGTGGTCAATGGAGCAGCAGCTGGGGTCGTAGCAATTGAGCTGGGTACCTCTGAGCTGCATGTGTTCCACGCCAAATCGGTAATCTTTGCCACGGGTGGGCACGGACGTGTTTGGGATATCACCTCCAATGCCTATGCTTATACCGGAGATGGGATTGCCATCACGATGCGGCATGGCATTCCAATGGAAGATATGGAATTCTTCCAATTTCACCCCACAGGGATATATAAACTGGGCATCCTGATCACTGAAGGTGTACGTGGAGAAGGTGGGGTGTTGATCAATGGCAAGGGCGAACGCTTTATGGAAAGATATGCTCCAAAGGTAAAGGACCTCGCCTCACGGGACGTGATCAGCCGAGCGATGTATCTTGAGATGAAAGCAGGGAATGGTATCAACGGTCAAAATTACCTTTACCTGGATGTACGGCCTGAAACCGTGAACAAATACGCGGCTTTAGATGGTCGCAGACGTCAGGACGGTTCCCCGTATTTGATGACCGGAGAGGAAATAATAGCCAAGCTACCGGATATTGTGGACTTTGCCCGTACTTATTTGGGCGTTGATCCAGTAGCCCAACCAATGCCAGTTCAACCGACCGCCCACTATACCATGGGTGGTATTCCAACGAACAAGTATGGCGAAGCAGTGATCGATGAGAACAATACCGTCATGCCTGGCTTATATGCAGCTGGTGAAGTGGCATGCGTATCTGTGCATGGCGCCAACCGCCTCGGGACAAATTCACTGCTTGACCTGATTGTATTTGGCAAACACGCCGGATTGCGTGCAGCAGAGTATGCCCTGGGTGCGGATTTTCAACCCTTGCCTGCAGACCCAATCGAGTTTACCCAGGCACACTTCGACAGGATCCGCAACGCGCAGGGAAACGAGAAAATCCTTGAAGTCTCTGGCAAGATGAAGACGGTCATGATGGATTTAGTGGGCATGTTCAGAACTGGAGAAGGAATGCAATCAGCATTGGAAACTGTACGTGAGTTGCGCGAGCGTTACAATCACATTCCATTGCATGATCAAGGGAAAGTATTCAACACAGAGATGATCAACCTGTGGGAACTGGGTAATCTGCTCGAGATTGCTGAGCTTACCACGGTTTGTGCGCTGGCCCGTACAGAAAGCCGCGGTGGCCATGCTCGCGATGATTACCCGAAACGAGATGATGTCAATTGGTTGAAGCACACGCTGTCGTGGGTGAAACCGAATGGCGAGATTGAGCTACGGTACAAACCGGTTGTGATTACCAAGTTTCAGCCCAAGGAAAGAGTGTATTAGAAGAGGTGACCGCCATGCAAGTTACAGTCAAAGTCTTCCGGTTTAATCCTGAGAAGGACAAGAAACCACACTACGAATCATACAAGTTGGAAGCAGAGCCAACGGACCGTGTCTTGGATATGCTTGAATATATCAAAGGATATTATGACGGTACACTTTCCTTCCGCCGTTCATGTGCTCACGGCATATGCGGGTCTGATGCGATGCGCATCAACGGACGCAATTATCTGGCGTGTAAAGCGCTATTGAAAGACCTGCATTCGAAGAGAATTACTGTCGAACCTGTCTTGGGTCTGCGCGTGATCAAAGACCTGATTGTGGACATGGAGCAATTCTTCTCCCACTATCGTTCGGTGATGCCATACTTTGTAAACGATGAGCCGCCACCGCCACAGGAGCGCTTTCAAAGCATTGAAGAGCGCGAGCGGTTCGATGATACAACCAAATGCATCCTTTGTGCTTGCTGCACAACTTCTTGCCCGTCCTTCTGGGCGAGTGACCAATATTTTGGACCGGCGGCAATGATAGCAGCACACCGTTTCATTTTTGATAGTCGCGATAAAGCTGCTGCTGAACGGCTGAAGATCTTAAACGACCAATTCGGGGTATATCGGTGCCACACAATCTTCAATTGCACTGAGTGCTGCCCGCGCGAGATTGAGATCACCCAGGCGATCGGTGAGTTAAAGGTGGCCATTGTCACTGGTCGAGTGGATTGATATAGAACCTCAACAGCTCAACTTCTCGCCTGATTACAGACGGTTTTCGAGGCACACCGGGCAATGTGATGTGCCTCGCAATTTTCTCTGGCATGAGATTCCGTGCTATAATCCCAATCGAAAGCCCCAGTAGCTCAAAGGATAGAGCGAGGCTCTCCTGAAATTTTGGGCCCCATAATAGAAATATTGTGGGTGAAAGCAGTCAAATTCGGGGAAGCTTAAAGGGACAGTACGCCATGATCTAATTCCCAGTGACAATTGGGACATAAGGCTATCAGGTTATCCAATTTATTGACCTCAGACATCTGCGTGTTGCCTGGAAAACCCTGAATAGGTCTAACATGGCAAATCTCGATGTGTTTTGAATAGCCGCACCTTGAAAAACGTTTCGGTTTATCCGAACCCAAATACGCTCTTCGGGCAAGCTTCCGAATCCAGGCATTCGCTTGATAACCAGCGCGTGAGCGGATTTGTGAGATAGTCACATCGCTAAAATCTTGAGGCTTTGTCGGGTCACAAGTGTTGCAATAAGCTCGCCGATACCTGGTTTCAGCTCCGCAAGTTTTACAGAAATGGCGTTGTTTCTTTCTCTTTGGAAATTGCTTGTTGTTATACCGTGCTGCACAAGAAGAGCTACAAAATTTTGGGTTGTTTGTTTTAGCGCCGCAGTTCAAACAATTAATGACTGTCTCCAAAGTAATCCCGAGCCAAGTTGATTCGAAGTCGTTAGTCATAATTAATACAGATTTACGGTTTCGAGTCAATCGTGTGTAGAGACTAGACGGCTGCCACCTAAAGCGCAAGCCAGGGTGAAGGGATAGTCCAGGGAGCCAGGAAACTGGCACAAACCAGAAGGCCGAGGTTGTGGGTTCGACTCCCACCTGGGGCTCTACAGAATGTCTTACAATTTGCCTATTTACCCCTTGTCAAAATACAAGCTTCCGTGTATGATTAGTTTTGATGACCGTCTGGGTGCCCCCCTCACCCAGGCGGTCATCATTTTAACCACATATCTCATCATTTCGGTTGGGTAGCCAGTACTCCGCTTAAATCATATGCCATCGCACCACTGATCCGGACGGGTAAAAGAGCACCTTCGGGTGCATAGCCTTCCACAATCACCAGCCCATCAATCTCTGGAGCATCGCGGTAGGTACGACCCATTGAGACTCCATCTCCCTGACCTTCGAACAGGACATCCAGTGTCTTACCTACGAACATCTGATTACACTCAAGCGATATGCTCTGTTGGAGGGTCATTAGCCGATCGTAGCGCTCTTCCTTTACCTCAGGTGCAATTGGGTCGCCCAAAGGTTCGCTGGCAGTATCCGGCTCAAATGAGTATTGAAATGTCCCTACCCGGTCAAAACGGATCTCTTCGATAAAATCAAGCAAGGTCTGGAACTCTTCTTCGGTCTCACCTGGGTATCCAACAATGAAAGTTGTTCGGAGCGCCAATTCGGGCATGGCGAGGCGCATTTTTTCCAGGGTCCGATATACCCAATCCATATTGGCAGGCCGTTTCATACGCCGTAATGTGTCGGGGTGAGCATGCTGAAGCGGCATATCCAGATATGGAAGGATCTGCTGGTGGGAGGCCATCACATCGATCAAGCGGTCAGTGATATAACCGGGGTAAGCATACATGATGCGCAGCCAATCTATATTTGGCACAGCAACGGTTAATTTCTCGAGCAGAATCGCTAAGCCATCTTTCATTCCAAGGTCATAACCGTAATCGGTTGTGTCCTGGGCGATAAGGTTGAGCTCATGCATCCCCATAACGCTTAATTTATACGCCTCATCAATGATCACCTCTAGTGGCCGACTGACAGCAGTGCCTTTGATGAGGGGGATGGCACAAAAAGCGCACGGTCGGCGGCAACCATCGGCGATCTTTATAAAGGCACTTTTTCCTTGAATACCTGCACGCAGCACAGCATGCTCATCCTTGCCAACCGTGGCGACATCTGGAAGATGATAATGCGGTTCAGGATGTTTCCCTTGGCGTAGCGTTTCAACCACCTCCAGGATGTCCATCCAGCGACGTGTACCCAGGACGCCATCAATACCCGGAACCCGGCGTACCACTTCAGCCCCATAACGTTGGGTAAGGCACCCGGCAGCGATCAAGATTTGTCCCTGCCGTTTACTTGCAGCTAATTCCTGCAGGACTTCATAAGACTCCTCCTTGGCAGGGCCAATGAAGCCGCAAGTGTTGACAATCAGTACCCTGGCCAGAGAGGGTTGATCGACAAATTGGTACCCGGAGTCAGCCAGGATTTGTGCCATGGAAGCTGAATCAACCGTATTCTTGGCACAGCCAAGGGATATCATGTGGAATGTTTTATTCTTCATTTAACGGTTATCTATGGTGTGGGTGTTGTCAAAAGCGTGGTCGGCGTGCTGGAGGGAATTGCTGAGCTTGAGGGTGTAGGGGTACCCGTTGGAGCTGGAGTGCTGGTTTGTACAACGCCAGGGGTTGCAGTCATGACACCCTGGACGGAAAAAACACGCTCAATCACTTCTCCAAACGACCCTAGAACCCCTAAGTCTTGTTGGTTAAAATAAGCATGCAAGCCTCCACCATTACCGGTCAGCAATTCAACTTGCTCGATCCCAGCAAAAGAATAGGCACTCCCAGGCATTGTCCGACCCTCGAAAGCAATTTCTCCATCCACGATTACCCGCAACCAGGCCCTATGGCTGGCAACGATATATACCTGAATGGGTGCGTTTGCGGAGGCGGGTGTGGACTCGACCACCACAGTGGTTTCGGTTTGGACCAATTGAGTGGTTTCAGCAACAACAGAAGCCTCCACAACAGCTGTCGAGGCTGTGGATAGCACATTGGTTGGCATGAGGGTTAAGGTGGTCGAAATGATATCTGTCGGTGTGGATAGTAAAATTTCTGATACAGGCAACGCTGTTAGTGATGGCTCTTGACTGGAACGAAGAGCCGAGATGCGCAACGCACCCCAAATCGTGAACCCAAGCAGAAAAACGATTACTAAACAACTAGCAAATAGGTCCATCGAGAACAGGCGACGGAATTGTGAAGGTCTGGCGGGTGTCCTGCTCGTCTCGCCCTGACGTGGTTTTGTCGGGCTTGGGTTTCTTGCTGTCTGGCGATCATAAAGGCTGGCTTGCAATCCATCTGCAAAGCGCAGCAAGATGGCCTCAGTATTTAGGCCGAGGAAAGAAGCGTAGTTACTTAACATCCCCCTACCCTGGACAGGTGATGGCAAGTGGGAAATGTCCCCTTCCTCAAGGGCTTGCACATAGTGCATGCGAATGTGGGTATGGCGCTCAACATCACCCAACGAAAGCCCCATTAACTCGCGTTGGGATCTCAGTTTTTGACCAATCTCTTCAAAAATAGCATCAGAGTTGGTTGTATCTGGACTAAAATCCGCAGAAGTTGTGGGTGGAATTGCAGTAATTTGGCTGGCCTTCCAATCCCCATCCAATGTTTGGAGAAGCACAGTTGAATTAAGTTTTAGGTAATCAGCATAGGCACGGATAAAACCGCGCACTTGCGCAGAAGAAGGAAGCAAATTGAATTGATCAGCTTCCAAAGCTTCTAAATAACGCAAGCGGATGTGGGTTGCCTGGGCTGCCTGATCCAGGCTGATCAATTGCGCTTCACGCGCTTGACGGAGCTGGGTACCAATGGACATCGACTGTATTATACAGCAGGCTTAAACAACACCAAGGGTGCTCTTCCGGCAGCACACTTCCGCCAGGCACCCTTTGGTATCTAACCGATTAAATTAATCATTCAGCTTCTGGTTCAGTAGCAGGTTCAGCAGCAGGTTCGGCAGCAGATTCAGCAGCAGGATCAGCTTCTGGTTCAGCAGCAGGATCAGCTTCTGGTTCAGCAGCAGGTTCGGCAGCAGATTCAGCTTCCACCACAGATTTGATAGGCTCTTGAGGAGCAACTTTGGTGGCAACTGGTACATTGAAAGCTTCACCTTCGCGATATACGATTACATCGATGGTGGGAATCAGGTCAACGGTTAGTCGGACGTGCACTTTATACTCACCCAGCATGCGCAGGGGCTGTGAATCAATCTGGCGGCGAGCTACTTCCACACCGGATTTTGCTTTGATGGCATCCGCAATCAGCTGAGTGGTCACGGAGCCATAAAGCTTGCCGGTCTCAGAAGCCCGGGCAGGAAAAACCAGGACGAGCCCAGAAATCTCTTTTGCAACGGCATCCATCTCTTGATTAACAATGGCGCGCTGAATGTTGGCTTTTTCTCGGATACGCTCAGTCGTCTTGAGCGCTTCAGCAGTCGCCAACACAGCCATCCCTTGGGGAAGCAAGTAATTCCGGCCGTAGCCATCAGCTACACGCTTAACATCACCAGCACGACCTAGTTTATAAACATCTTTCAGGAGGAGTACTTTCATTTCTCAAG
>Ga0315275_10002726_pt1 | contig 16055 bp, 11 predicted proteins | sample YL17G03_0_MG_FD_205557 | JGI IMG/M metagenome (GOLD analysis project Ga0315275, IMG submission 205557) | Sediment microbial communities from Yellowstone Lake, YNP, Wyoming, USA - YL17G03_0 | ecosystem: Environmental > Aquatic > Freshwater > Lake > Sediment | place: USA: Wyoming | collected... | reverse complement strand
GCATTGAACAAAATAGATTTGCCGGGCTGTGACATCAACCGGATTTATGCGCAGTTGGCCGAGCAGGAGCTGACGCCGACGGAATGGGGAGGAAGAACGGACGTGGTAAGAACCAGCGCGGTTAAAGGGCAGGGCATAGACGACTTGCTCGAGCATCTGGATTTGATGGGCGAGCTGCTTGATCTGAAAGCCGACGATACGATTCCAGCGACGGGATGGGTAGTTGAAGCGCAGATGTCGCCGCAGCGCGGCGCCGTGGCGACTCTGCTGATCAAGGAGGGACAGTTGAAGAAAGGGGACGTGGTTCTGGCGGGGGGCACCTTCGGAAGGGTAAAACAGCTCAGGGACAGCCTGGGCAAGATAATCAAGTCGGCATCGAGCTCTATGCCGGTGGAGATAACGGGCCTGAGCGACGTTCCGCAGGCGGGCGACAGATTTTACTGCCTGGACGACATAAACAAGGCCAAGGCGGCGGCCGAGGAGAACCAGGTGCGTTCGAGAGAAAGCTCGCTGGCGGAGCGCACGCAGGTCACGCTGGACAACCTGTTTAGCCAGATAGAAGCCGGTAAGACCGAAGAGTTGAATATCATCATTCGGGCGGACGTGCAGGGGTCGGTTGACGTTTTGAGAAAGTACTTGTCCGATTTGAGCAGGGACGAGGTGAAGATCAGGATACTGCACGCGGCCCCGGGCGGGATTACCGAGGGTGACGTGGTGCTCGCCGAGGCTTCAAACGCAATCATCATAGGGTTCAACGTTGTAGCTGAAGAGCAGGCGGCCAAGATCGCCGAAGCCAAGGGCGTCGAGATAAGGTTCTACAATATCATTTACCGGATCACCGAAGACCTGGAGAAATCGATGGTCGGGCTGCTCGAGCCCGAGGAACAGGAGAAAGCGCTGGGCCGGGCCACGGTGCGAGCTACATTCAAGATTTCAAGGCTCGGCACGATAGCCGGCTGTTACGTCACCACGGGCATCGCGGCCAAGAACGCGAAGGCGCGATTGATACGGGACAACATTGTTATCAAGGACAATCTGAGTCTTGAGTCGCTCAAGCATTTCAAAGACGATGCCCGCGACGTCAAGGCCGGCCTGGAGTGCGGCATAAAGATAGCGGGATTCGACGATATCAAGATAGACGACGTTCTCGAATTCTATGAGATCGTGAAGATAGCGAGGACCCTTAGCTGATTGACGGGTGATGGCGACACGAAGACAGGAAAAACTGGCAAGGTTGGTTAAAGAAGCAGTCAGCGACGCAATAACGCAGCACTTGAACGATCCCCGGATTGAGGGGTTTGTCAGCGTTACGCGAGTGGATGTGGCGGGCGACCTGCGAAGCGCCGATGTGTATTTGAGCATTTTCGGCAAGGACGAGACGGGACAAAACAAGACATTTGCGGCGATAGAGCACGCGAAGAGCCGAATACGGTCGCTGCTTGCCCGTAGAGTGCAGAGCAAGTTCTGCCCTGTTCTGCGTTTTTGCAGGGATGAGCAATTCAAGAAGACGCTCGAGACTATGCGGCTGATAGACCAGGCGGTCGGTGAGATGAAGCAAAGGCACAACGAAGAAGACTCGGACGGAGGGCGTGAGCAGCCCGGCATCGGGGGCGGTTCGGCCGAAGGGATGATATGAAGAACAGCAAGGACTATTCCAAGAATGTGCAAAGCCTGTACCGGTCGCTGAAAAAGAAGCATCCACAAGTCGAAAAATTGACATACGATGAGCCGGCGGACGCGCTTGTCTATGCGATGATCAGCGAGCACATAGACGACAAAGACGCCCACGCGGCGATGAAACGATTCGGTGACTATTTCGTGGATTTGAACGACCTGCGCGTATCGCGGCCGGCGGAAATTGTCGATATGATAGAGCAGGACACCCCCGTTACTCGGGAGGTGGCTCTGACGGTTACCAAGGTACTTCGGGCCGTGTTCGACGGGCATCACAGGGTAAGCCTGGAATCGCTAAAGAAGATGGGCAAAAGGCCGGCGAAAAACGCACTCGAAAAAATGGAGGGGGTCAGCCGGTTTGTCGTCGATTACTGCATGCTCACGGCGTTTGGGGGGCACGCCATACCGCTTACGGTAAAGATGCTCGAATATCTTCGCAAGAGTGAACTGGTCCACCCGCAGGCCGATGAGCAGGAGATCGAGGGCTTCTTGGCCAAACAGATCGCGGCCAAGGACGGATACGAGTTTTACTGGCTGCTGCGACGTGAAAGCGAAGTCCGCCTGGGGACGGCCAGCGCCGCTCGCGCGGGCAAAGCGATGAAGGTCCCACTGGGGACGGCCAGCGCCGCCGAGACGACCCACAAGAAGGGGACAAAGGCCAAGACGAAGGATAAGAAGTGATACTCGGGACACAAAGAAGGTCAAAAGTGAGCTAAAGTGAGCTAAAGTGAGCTAAAGTGAGCTAAAGTGAGCTAAAGTGAACTAAAGTGAGCTAAAGTGAGCTAAAGTGAACTAAAGTGAACTAAAGTGAGCTAAAGTGAGCTAAAGTGAACTAAAGTGAGCTAAAGTGAACTAAAGTGAACTAAAGTGAGCTAAAGTGAACTAAAGTGAGCTAAAGTGAGCTAAAGTGAACTAAAGTGAGCTAAAGTGAGCTAAAGTGAACTAAAGTGAGCTAAAGTGAACTAAAGTGAGCTAAAGTGAGCTAAAGTGAGTTGAAGTGCGCTGACTTTGCACTTTAGGCACTTCGCACTTCTTAGCTCGATACTCGATGGATGAGATAGGCAGAGTGAGAAGATGTCGAATAAGGTATTGAAATTAGGTATCCCGGCGGGGAGTCTGCAGCAGGCGACGATTGAGCTTTTCGGCAAGGCCGGGTTCGGGATATTTGGCTCCGACAGAAGCTATCTGCCGCGGATAGATGACGACCAAATAGAGCCCATAATCCTGCGGGCGCAGGAGATGAGCCGGTACGTCGAGGACGGCGTTCTGGACGCGGGAATCACCGGGTACGACTGGATAATGGAGAACGGCTCGGACGTGGTTGACGTGTGCGAGCTGGCGTACAGCAAGAGGACGAGCAGCCCGGCCAGGTGGGTGCTGGCGGTGCCGAATGAGTCGAAGGTGAAAAAGCCGAAGGATTTGGCAGGCGGGATTATTGCGACCGAGCTGGTCAAGGTGACGGAAAAATTCTTCGCCGAGAAGGGTATTAAGGTAAAGGTCGAGTTTAGCTGGGGGGCGACGGAGGTCAAGGCCCGGCTGGTCGATGCGATAGTGGAGCTGACCGAGACGGGCGCGTCGCTGCGGGAGAACAATCTGCGGATAATAGATACGGTGGTGACGTCAACAACGAGGCTGATTGCGAATAAGGGCGCGTGGGAGGATGAATTCAAACGCGAAAAGATTGAGAATATCTCGATACTGCTGAACGCGGCGATCGAGGCCCGCAGCAAAGTGGGCCTGAAGCTGAACGTAAAGAAGGCTGACCTCGATTCGATCCTGGGAATTTTGCCCGCCGAGAAGAGCCCGACCGTTTCGTCCCTGGCCGATTCGGATTACGTGGCAATAGAAGTCATCATCGACGAGAAGATTGAGCGGTCCTTGGTCCCGGCCCTCAAGCGAGCAGGCGCATCAGGGATCATCACTTATCCCCTCAATAAGGTCATACATTAACCATTGATTATTTCTCAAACTGACCAGTTTTCAAGAAAACGGCACGATAAGTCCTTATGCCACAGCAATATAGCACAGTGTGTCATTCCCGCGAAACCCCGCGAGGGGCCCTGGGGGCTTGTCCTCGACTCCGATCTGGGAGCGGGAATCCACTCACCCGCCACACTGCTGGATACCTGCTTTCGCAGGTATGACAAGCTTTCGCAGGTATGACAAGGCGAACCGGTCAGTTTGAGAATGTAACACATTCTTTGATCTTCGCCGGACAGTGCTTGGATTCCGAGATTGAAGAATGTCATCTCATAGAGTCTCCTGAAGTCAGGCAAAGGACACGCCCGTACAAACCCTACATCGGGTGGTTCACCTGCCGCGAGCCGTTCTTTGGACAATTGGCGAGGGCACAAGTTAGTCCGGGTTTAGGTATTTGAATTCGAAGAAGAAACCGTCGGGTCTGGCGATTCCGTAGGTGGCGGAGAGGCCGAAGTATTTGCGGACAAGGTCGAATTCCGGCAGGAGCTTGACGTCGATGATGTCAAGGCCCGCCTGTGAGAACATCAGGCCGGAAGTGGATACCCCGATGTTGACAGATCGCTTCGAGTCGTCGGAGGATTCGGCCTCTTCGGCGGCGGCTGTCTTTATCTCCTTCCAGAGGACCTCCGCCACGGCGGCGGTGTCCTCGAAGCCGGCCAGCCCCACACTATCGGGGACGGCTGACCTTGCCTTGGCGAACCACTTAGGCAAATCCCCGGAGGGACCTGCGCTTAGGGTTCGAATGGCGCGCTCGACGGCGGACTCGACGCCTATGACCAAGTGGGTATCAGTGACGGCGAAGGCCACTTTGGGCAGCAGCGGAAGGGCCGGCGCCGGCGGCTCAGAGGGGGCCTGTATGGATGGCTGTGCCGCGGGCCCCGTTAGAGACTCTGAACAGCGTCGCGTGGCCATCCCCTCAGGAAAGGCCTCTAACGGGGCGGGCATAAAGGCGGGCAGAAAAGTCGATAGGTCAATCAGGTATATCGTATGGCCGAGGAGCTGGCGTCTGGCGTCTGGGTTGTTCTGGGAAATCATCGCGTGCACGTTCGAGAGGGAGTTTTCCAGAGCAGAGCGATTGGTTACGGCCAGCGCGACGAGCGATTCGGCCTTAGGCTCGGCCGGGGACGATTTGTCTATGCTCTGGAAGCCGAGAATCTGGGAGCCCAAGTGGTCGATAATGTCGGCCTTGAGCATCAAGCCGGGTCGGCCATCGGGACTGGGCGGCAGAATCGGCATATACATCAATGCAGCAGCCTGAGGACTGAAACGCTGAAGGACACGGGCAAGCTCCTCGTATGCCTTGTTGAAGCTCAGATTCACAAAGCTCGCAGAGGCAAACCCGGCAGGGGCGAACTTGGGCACACGCAGGGCCGTCGATTCAAATTCGAGCATCTTACAAACGCCCTGCTTCTCCCCGTCGATCTTCAAAAACGCCCTGCCGGAAGAGCCGTTGCCGGCTTCCCGCCCCACGCCAAACGAAAGGCCGAGAGAAATGACATTATCAAGACCGAGGTTGGTTACAGCAGCCTTGAGCTGTCCCGTCGGCTCTTCGGCGCTTATTGCCGCTATCGCCCGCTTCACACTGACGTAAAGGTCGATGTCGTGGTGAGGCCCGACCGCCTTTGCGGCGGCGGTGTAGTCGGGGTCATCGGCCAAAGTGGCGCCGGCGGCGCCTTTGATGCGCGCTATGACAGATTTGAGAAGGTCGAGATTCGCTGAGGCTACGAGGCAATCGTCGATGAAGCAATAGCATAAGGCCGGGCCGGACTTGTTTATCAGGGTCGTGATGGTCACGCCGCGGTAGTCTTCGGTCTTCGTGCGTGTGCCGGCCTCGGCGGCCTGGGCGAGCACCTTATCTATCGTCTGCCTGACTTTGGGCAGGGCCTGGCCCCACTGGGCCATGACCAGAATCCGCGGCTCGTTGACGTCTTCGGCCTGCTCCGGCATAAGGGCAACGGCGACCCTGCCGGTAGGCAGCACGTCCGCACTTAGGACCGTTGCGATGAACTTGTCGTCGGATTTTTTGATTTCCGCGCGAATTTTCTCTTTGGTGTCCTCGATAAACGCCGCCATTACGGGGTCTTTGTAGAGCTTGTAGAGATTCGTCTTTTTGAATTGCTCCGTAAGCTGTGCGAAATCCGGGATATCGACAAGCAGGATGGTCTCGGGCGGAAGAAGCTGGGCGGTTCGCGGCAGGTCCGCAGCCCAAACGCCGACGCTCACGCCCAGAAACACAAAAGCGCAGGAGCACAGGGACATAGGGACAGAAAACAAACAGCGATTTGTGCGTTTATGAGTTGTTTCTGCGGTGCTTTCCACTTTATGCCCTTTCGATAATGCGATAGTCGCGCTGCTTTGCCCCGCTACGGGCGAGAGGCGTCTTTATTTTTGAGAAAATCGGGCATGGCCTTGTTGAGCCTTCCGTCCGGCTGGAGGTACCTGTAGCCGGTGTTCGGATTATCCTTGTCGTAGGCGAAGGCCTCGCGGTTCTCAAGGAAGTGCCTGACATAATTGACCGGTATTGCAAAACCGAGGCCTCCGTAGAATATGTAACCCATATTCGTAACGCCGATGACCTCGCCGGCGAGGTTAAACAAGGGGCCGCCGGAGTTGCCCGGGTTGATGGCGGTATTGGTCTGGAGATAGATAAGCCCCTCAAAGGCCCTGTTTTTTGTGCTGATTACGCCGTCGGTTACAGTCCGCTCAAGGCCGAGCGGATTGCCTACGGCAAAGACCTGCTCGCCCACATCGAGGCGGTTGAGGTCGCCGAGGTAAACAAATCCGGGCTTTGTATCGCCCAGGTCTTCAACCTTCAGCAGCGCCAGTTCGACAAAGGGATTCAGGGCCTCGATCTTGACTTTTTTGAATTGTCTTCTTTCGAAGCCGTTTTTGACCTTTGTGAACAGGGTCACTTCGATTTTGGTTTCTCGTTCTATTACGTGGTAGTTCGTTATGAGGTATCCGTCTTCATTGATAAAGAATCCGGAGCCGGTGCCCGCGGGGCTGGAGACCTTTACGACGGCCCCAGAAACGGCCTCGGCGCACTTGGCGATGGTTGTTTTCTTCAGGTCGGCGGTCCTGTACAAGTGGTCCGAGGGCTGCGGGGCCTTTTGATCGCCTGTGGGGGCCTGATTTACGTCGTTGACGTCGCTGCGGCCGGGGTCAAGGCTCTCGGCGTATTCATACTGGAGTATCTTTTCCTTAGGAATAGCGAGGACCGTTATTCCGATATCCACGTACAACTGGTATTCTTTTTCGAGGATTATTTGGCCAGAGATGGTTTGCCCTTCCCGGAGGACAACCGTATCGGCGCGCAAAGCCGGCACGAGACAGAGCACAAAAAGAATCACACAGCCGATAAGCATAAGGACGCATAGGGTGCGCTTCAGCCCACCAGTTCGGTGGGGCAAGCCCCACCCTACCGCTGCACTCTTGCGACACAGTGTTTTTATAATTGCAGTCATTGCCAAGCCCTCAATGGTTCGACAAGCTCACCATCCTGAGCCCGTCGAAGGATCGGCGCCCCGCCTCGCAGACAACGGGCGCCATCATCAACATGGTTGGACTATTGTAAACACGCCGGGCGTTCAATGCAAATGAAAAACAGACTTAGGGGGTTGGGGGGCGGGGATTTCACTTGGTAGGCGGCGGCGAACCAGTTATAATCGCAACCATGAATAAGCTTTCGACCGTACTTGCTTTGATTGTCGGGATAGCGATAGGAGGCTATTGTGTCTGGCGTTTCGTGCCGGGCCTTTTACCGAGAGGGGCCAACGAACCGGGCGGGCGGCGCCAGCCGTCCCCAGGCGGACCTAAATCCGCCTACCAAAAACAGCTTGAAACCAGGCAGCCCGATGCCAAATCACCGACGCAGACGCAGGGGGGGCAAGTCCCGGAAGGGATACTGTTTGAACCCTCCGCTGGGAGTCCCGAGTGGGACATTGCAGCCCAGGCGCTCAAAGACGCCGAGGCGGACCCCAATGTCGTTGCCGCAATAGGGGAATACGTCATCACAAAGGAAGAGCTCAGAAGACGATTGATGACGGAGCTGCGGCCGTACGATTACGACGGGTTGGCGGAGCAGACCGAGCCGCCCGACGCCAACGCGGTGCTTTTGAAAATTATAGCGGAAAAGGCTATGACGATGGACGCCCGCAAGCAGAATGTCCTTGTTGAAAATGAAATGATCCGCACCTCGGTCAGGAGATTCAAGGAGCGCAAGCTCGTCGGCCTGCTGATGCAGAAGCAGTTGGAGGGTAAGCTATCTGCCGCAGTTTCGGAAGCGGAAATCGCCGAAAAAATGAAGGCCGATCCCAAGCTGGACCGCGAGCGGGCGAAGATGATGGTCGAAAGGGCGAAGACCAATGAGATTATGGGCCAATACTACGCGGAGATATACAAAAAGTCCAATGTCAAAAAGGTAAATGCCAATTTCGTCAAAACGGCGCAGCTTCATCAAAGGCTTCTGTTCCAGCCGAAGGTGGAGCGTAATGTCCCGTGGATTCTCAATAGTCAGATGAGGGACGAATTGACCGAGGAGGAAAAGAACATTGTCCTGGCGACGTTCGAGAAGGGAGAAGTTAGGGTTAGCGACTGGTTTGAGACTTTAGGCGATATTGCGCCGCCGCACCGGCCGAACGATTTGAATACCCCTCAAGGGGTGGAGAGGCTGCTGGACCAGACATTGAGAACGCCTATTCTTGTTGCCGAGGCGGTGTCGCTGGGACTGGACAAGGACGAAGATATAATAAAACAGGTCAGAGACTGGGAAGATATGAATCTGCTGGGCAATGCCCAACAGACAAAGTACAAGGAGGCGCCGGAGCCGACAGAAGAGGAGATAAGAGCCTACTTTGATGAGCACAAGGAGGAATTCAAAGAAGACAAAAAGCTCAAGATCGAACAGATTTGGTGCGCGGATCTGAAAACGGCAGAAAAAGCGAAGGCGGAATTGAACGAAAGCAAAGACTTCAATTCGGTCAGACAGAAGTATTCGCTGGAGAAGGAGGGCAAGGCTTTTGATACCTCCCCAGGAACCGAGGCCCATTTCTGGCCGGAACTGTGGGAAGGCGACCCGAATAACGTGGTGGGGCCTCTCAAAGGGGTGTATGGCGACGGGTTTAAGTGGCGCATCGTTAAGATTCTCGAAAAGAGCGAGGGCACGACGCCCGAGTTTTCGGAGCAAGCGGCAAACCGCGCCAAGCTGGCAGTCCAGACCGAGAGAAGGCTTGCTGTGACAGAGGAGTACTGTAAAGAGCTGCTTGGGAAATACTCATACAAGGTTTACGCCGAGAGGATCAAGGACATAGACCCGCTCGATATCCCGTAACCGAGTCTCTTTCTCTTTTTGCCACGAAGGCCCTAAGAAGTGTAAAGTGCCTAAAGTGCAAAGTGCTTAAAGTGCAAAGTCAGCGCACTTTAGCACACTTTAGCTCACTTTAGTTCACTCTTGACCTTTTTCGTGCCTTTGTGGCTAATGTGATTAGTAAAAAATGATTTTCACACTGCACAGATATATATTTCGCGAGCTATTGAAAGTCTTTACGCTGGCGGTTATAGCGTTGACGCTGATTCTGAGCCTTGGCAGCGTTCTGCGCCCGGTGCAGGAATACGGGGTGGGCCCCGGGCAAGTGCTCAGCTTAATGGGCTATTTTCTGCCGATAACGCTGACATTCGTGCTGCCGATGGCGGCGTTGTTCGCATCGGCCCTGGTGTATGGCCGGTTCGCAAGCGACAATGAGCTCGACGCCTGCCGGGCGAGCGGCATAAGCCTGCTTACGCTGGTGTATCCGGGCGTGGCGCTGGCGATTGTTGTGGCGATAGCAAATCTGATTCTGAGCTTTCACATGCTGCCGTATTTCGTGCACTTGGCGGAGAAATCGCTCAAGGCCGATGCCAAACAGATACTCTTCCGCAACATCCAGCAAAGGGGGTATTACAAGCTGCCGACGGACCCCCCGTGGCTGATCTACGCCGACGAGGCCAGACCCGAAAGCGATACGTTAGTGGGCGTGGTCGTGGCTTATGTCAAATCGAACGGGATAGACGAGATCTACACTGCCGAGCGGGCCAGGGTGACTTTCAATCCCCATGACAGGTTCAACGAGGTGCAGATATACACGGAAAATACGCTGCAGATAGGCTCTGAGGACGGCGGGGCATTCTCGGTGGAAAAAGGCGCGATCAGCACAGAGTTCGGCTCACTGCTGAGCGATGACATCAAGTTCAAGAATATAAACGAAATGAAGCGGATTCGGGCCGACCTGACGCTCTTTCATCCGATAGAGAAGCTGGCCCGCGATACGAATGCCCAGTTCACCACGGAGCTGCTGGCGCAGGAAATTGAGACGGCAATAGGCGCAGACCCGAACAAATACTGCAAACTGCACAGCGCCGATAAACTGGTTGAGTTCACCGCGCGCAACATTGCGGTGGGCAATGAAAGAGTCAAACTGGACGAAGACATAGTCGTAGTCGAATCAGATTCGAGCGGCGGGCAGCCTCCGGCCAGATTCCGGCCCACGAAGGCCGCTCTGCACATCGAGGGCGACAAGCTGGCGCCAACCCTGACTATGGACCTGAACAACGTGCTGGAGGAAGAGTCCGGGGATTTGAAAATGCGGCATATTATCCGGGGTCTGATTCGGCCGAGCAACACAGATGTAAGAGAGCGATTTGGGACGGAGAACCTGCTGGACGCCATTCGGCGGGCATCGGAATCCCCGGTGCTGAGAAAGGGACCGAGCGGCGAGCTGATGAAGCGGGAGTATCTGCTCGACAAAGAAATACAGGGCACCCTGCTTCAAATACGTGCTGAGATCCATTCGAGGCTGGTGTTCGGTGTGGGGTGTGTGCCGATGATACTGATCGGCATCGGGCTGGGCATCGTTAAAAGGGGAGGGCATCTGTTGACGGCTTTTGGGGCGAGCTGCATCCCTGCGGCCGTGCTGATAGTGTGCATAATAGGCGGCAGACAGGTCGCGGAGAACGCGAAATCGACGGTCGTCTCAGGTATGGCGTTGATGTGGAGCGGGCTGGGCTTTCTGCTGTTGCTGGCGGCGGCGATTTACCACAGGCTGCTGAAGAACTGAATCAACCGGCGCTACAGACGTCAGGCGGTACTAAGATGAAGGTTCTGGACAAGTACGTTATTAAGAACTTCCTGATTGGCTACGTAATCGCCTTCTGCGTTTTGATGGGGCTGCGAGTAATTATCGACCTGTTTGTGAATCTCGACGAATTCACGGAGCAGACCAGCCGCGGCGCGTGGGCCGTTATTGAAAACGTGCTGGTATATTACGGGCTGAACGGCACACTGTACTTCAGGGATTTTGCGGGGATGATAACGGTAGTTGCAGCGGCTTTTTCTTTCGGCAGGATGGTTCGCTCCAATGAGCTGGTCGCAGTGATGGCTTCCGGGGTTAGCCTGAAGCGTTTGATCGGGCCGATAGTGGTGCTTGCCATAGTATTGACGGGCCTGCTGGTCATAGACCAGGAGCTGGTTATACCGCCGCTTGCGCCGAGGCTTGTGCGGGATCGCGACGTTGTTCCGGGTCAGGAATCGTACGATGTATGGTTCATGGGCGACGGGAAAGGCTCGCTTATTTGCTCACGGCAATTTGTCGTGGAGACTTCAACGCTGTACTGGCCGACCATTATTCTGCGACAAATGAAGGGCGATTCGGACGCATGGGAGTGGGAAGTGACCGGCCTGATTCGCGCAGAAAGGGCAGCGTACAATTATCAGACCAGGAAATGGGACCTGTATAACGGAGAGCTTATTGAAAAAGACTCCAGGGAAGGGCCCCAGGCGATTGCCTCATACGATTCCGGCGACCTTGTTCCACAGGACATCCCCGTGAGGCGCAGAGCCGAATACAAGACACTGCTGAGCTCGCGGCAATTGGCCGCCATTGCGAGGCAAAAGACAAAGATCAAGGATGTGGCTCAGCTTTGGAGCCAGAAGCATTTCCGCATTACCGACCCGGTCATCAATCTGGTGATGCTTATGATAAGCCTGCCTATATTGGTTTGCCGCGATCCCAAGTCGATGAAATCGGCGGTTATGATCAGTTTTGGGACGACGGCGGCGTGCTTCATCACCACTTTTATCTGCAAGATTCTTGCTACGGAGGTCGTTTTCGACAGGGTGATGCCCGAGCTGTGGGCGTGGCTGCCGGTCTTTGTCTTCCTGCCGATAGCTTTTATTGAGTTCGACTCAATGAAGACATAGGGCAGGGGACAGGCGGTTAGAGTCAGCGCAACACTCTAACGGCCAGGTCACCCAAGAGCAAGCTCGGATAAAGTGGGAAAGACTAAAAGAGGAATTTCAAGTCGGTTCCGATGACGTTGGTATTGACCCAGCCGAATTACACTTTCGCGGGGTCCTTGCGTTTTATGGCCTCTCGGATTTCCTTGTTGATTCTGACGCTGCACCAGGCCTTGCCGCACATCGAGCAGTAGTCAGCCGAAAATGATTTCTCTCTTCCGATTTCGCGACATGCCTCGACGTGCATTTTTTCCGCAGTCGCGGGGTCGATGGATTCGGCCAGGTGTGTTTCCCAATCGAGATTGGCCCTGGCGATGCTGAGCCTCCTGTCTTTTTCGGCGGCGCCCTTGAGGCCGCGAGCAACGTCGGCGGCGTGCGCGGCGATTTTGGCCGCGACTACGCCGGCCCGCACATCCTCGGCGTTCGGCAGGCCCAGATGCTCTCTGGGCGTGACATAGCACAGAAACGATGCGCCGTAGAAAGCAGCAGCCGTGGCGCCGATTGCCGAGGTTATGTGGTCGTAGCCGGGCGCGATGTCCGTCACGAGCGGGCCGAGGACGTAGAACGGAGCGCCGCGGCAAACCTCCTGCTGGATTTCCATATTATATTGTATCTGGTCGAAGGGCACATGGCCCGGGCCCTCGACCATAACCTGGCAGCCCTTCTCCTGCGCCCTCTGCGTCAGCTCACCGAGCGTCCTTAGCTCTGCGAGCTGGGCCTGATCGGTGGCGTCGGCGATTGCGCCCGGGCGAAGGCCGTCACCGAGAGAAAAGCAAATATCGCAGTCTGCCAGTATATCACATAAATCGTCGAACATTTCGTAGAAGGGGTTTTGCCTGTTGTTATGCAGCATCCATTTGGCCAGAAGCGCTCCGCCCCGGCTGACGATGCCGGCAACTCGACTCTCGAGCAGGGGCAAATGCTCTTTCAACACCCCTGCGTGAATGGTGAAGAAATCGACGCCTTGCGCAGCCTGTCTCTCGACAATATCGAGGATCATCTTGTTATCAATGTCCTCAACGTCCCTGCCCTCTATGACCTGATATATCGGGACCGTTCCAAAGGGAACGGGGCACCGGGCAAGCAATTGCTCTCGCGTCCGGTCGAGATTGCCGCCGGTGCTCAGGTCCATAATCGCGTCGGCACCGACGGCCAGCGCAATCTCCATTTTTTCGATTTCCGCTTCTATGGATGAGCGCACGCTGCTTGTGCCGATATTTGCGTTTACCTTTGTGGTGAGGAGCCGGCCTATTCCGGCCGGTCGCAGGTTGGTCTTGAGGTGGAGCTTGTTGGCGGGTATCACGAGCCGACCGGCCGCAAGCTCTGCGCGAACAAGCTCGGCCTCGATATTCTCGGCCTCCGCGACAAATCTCACTTCGTCGCTAACTTGACCCGCTTGCGCAATCTGCAACTGCGTTGTCATAATCAGTCCTGCTCTTCCATCTCTGCGATCTCTGCGTTCTCGGCGGTTAAAAACAAACAGATATACGGCCGAAAGCACAACCGTCCTCGTTACTTGCGGAAGAAGCTCCTTCAACGTTGAATGAAGACGTGGACGCCTTTTTTGTTTGAAGTAACGATGTCGAGTTTTTTGTCGGCGTTGAGGTCGGCGACCACGAACTGCGTCCCGACGCCGGAGTCATCGTCGATTTGGTGAGGGATGAACTCAGCCTTACCCTTTTCCGGGCGGCGCAATTCAAACCAGTAGATTACAGCCGGCTTATCCGGGTCAACGTCGCCCTTGGGCCCGTGTGCCCAGAAACGCTTGCCGACGACAAAGTCTTTCAGCCCATCGCCATTTATGTCAACCAGAATCATGGCGTGACTCTGGGAGAACAGACTTGGGGCGATATCGTGCTGTTTCCACTCGACGCCCTTGTCGGTCCTGGCCTGCTGGAACCACCAGATGCCGGAGCCGTGGGCTGAGCTGGTGATGACGTCACTTGCACCGTCGCCATCAATATCATAGACGAGCATATCGGCGCAACCCGGGCCGAGATTTGCGGGGTGGAAGGTCCAGTCGGTTTTGGTGCGGTCTTGCGGGGCTTCCCACCAGCCACTGGTAAAGAGCACATCATTTCGCCCGTCGCCGTTGATGTCGCCGGCGCCCAGGCCGTGGCTATATCTTTCCGTTCCCGGGGCGTTCGGGCCGGCGATTGCGTGCATATCCCACAAACCGTCGAGGTCTTTCGGGGTGCTAAACCACGCCATTATTCCCTGTGGACGGACTGCAAAGAGCAGGACCGGTCGGCCATCGCCGAGCAAATCGACCATAATAGGCGTTTCGTTGCAGGCGCTATCGACGACTATGCGCTCCTTCCAGTGGCCTGGTTTATTTTTTGGGTTTTCATACCATCGGCAGGGTTCGCCCGGCATTCCGATGACGATTGAATCGACCCAGCCGTCGCCATTGACATCCTGGGCGAAATTAGCGAAGCATTGGCTGTAGCCTTTTGCGCCATCATACTGGCCGACGGGACGAAGTTCGTGCATCTTCCAATCGGGTGCGGCATACCAGACGTCGCCCGCAAAGATATCGAGCTTGCCATCGTGATTGATATCCCCAACGGCGACGCCCTCGGAGCGGAAGGTCTTATCAATAACGATCTTCTCGAAGCCGACCTGAGCAGCCGGAGCCGGCACGGTGAGCAACAGCACCGGCAATACCACCACAATCAGTCTTGTCTTCATAATAATCTCCTATTACCAAAACGTGTTTGAAAGCCGCCCTATTATAACGTGGCGGAAAGAACAAGGAAAGAGATATTCAAGAGTTTCAGCCGGGCAATGGGGGTGAATGTGGGCATCGGCGGGTTAGCACCCGGCATCCGGTCTTGGTTACGAGGACATCGTCTTCGATCCGTACACCGATTTTGCCGGGGATATATACGCCGGGCTCTACAGTGATGACCTGGCCGGCATCGAGCTTTTCTGCCTTGCTATCGGCCTTGAGGAAGGGCAGTTCGTGAATTTCCAGACCGAGGCCGTGTCCCGTGCCGTGGCCGTAAACGGGCAGGCCGGCGTCCCGAATTACGTCTCGGGCGGCGGCATCCACAGTCGTGAGTTTCGCGCCGGGGCGTATCGCTTTTATTGCGGCGGCCTGGGCACGCTCAACAACCTCGAAGACCCTGTGGTAAAAAGCAGTCGGCCCGCCGATTACGAAGCATCGGGTAATGTCGCTGCAATAGCCTTTGTATTTAGCCCCGAAGTCTATCAATACGGCGTCCTTCCGCTTGAGCTTTCTCTTGCCGGGCTGATGATGGGGGCGGGATGCGTTCGGACCGAAGGCGACAATTGTAGCGAAGCTGTTGGTCGCCCCGGCTTTACGGATCTGAAAATCGAGCGCGCCGGCCAGCTCGATCTCGGTTATGCCGGGCTTGACGTGAGACAGGGTCCGCTGCAGGGCCTGTGCCGCTATGGAAGCAGAGGCCTTGATAACGGCAACTTCAGCACGGTGCTTGCGGCTGCGCACGGCCTCGATGATACCCGCAACCGATTTGAGCCGGGCCTTGAGGTGCTTTGTCAATGCCTCAAAGTCGGCAAGCGAGATTGACTTCTCAACGGTTATCGTCCGCACTGATCTTAGCCTTGCGGCGAGCTTTGCAACGGCCTGAGCCATCGAGCCGGTCCGCTCAATGATGGGGCAGCTCGGACATTCCTTGCGGGCCTGCTCGGTGTATCTGCTGTCGGTCAGCAGATACACGCGGGTCTTGGTTATTGCCGCCCAGCTATCCTCACCCATAAAACCCGTCGCGTAGGTGACATTGGCCGGCTTTGTTACGATAAGACAGCTTATTCTTTTTCGGTTCAGCTCGCGCCGAATCGCGGCGATGCGCTCGGTGATTATCTGCCGGTTCATTTGCGTCAATCTCCGGTCTAATCTACTTTTGGAGAGCTGTGTGCTGCAACACAGGCCCCTGGATTTCGATATTGGTCTTTGAGGAGACTCAGCACGCCTTTGCGCGCCATAAAAACAACTGATTAGCAACAATGCGCTGAAAAGGCAAAGTTTTTTCCAGATGAGGTTTTGTTCGGGTGTGAAATTTTTTTCTGGCGCTCTGTAAGTGCCTTTGTATACTGGCTTTATGAGTCCCTAATTAGGGTGAACTGTTTTTGTATTTCTAAAGGGCTA
>Ga0315275_10002725_pt1 | contig 16057 bp, 15 predicted proteins | sample YL17G03_0_MG_FD_205557 | JGI IMG/M metagenome (GOLD analysis project Ga0315275, IMG submission 205557) | Sediment microbial communities from Yellowstone Lake, YNP, Wyoming, USA - YL17G03_0 | ecosystem: Environmental > Aquatic > Freshwater > Lake > Sediment | place: USA: Wyoming | collected... | reverse complement strand
CCGAGCCGGAGTACCTTCGGACCGCCGCGCCCGCCCCGGGCTTCCTTGACGTCTGGAAGCTCGCCGCCGAATTGGACGGCGTCCACGCCGAGATATCGCTCCACGTCGGCGGGGTCATCCTGACGCCCGCGCCGGTCGAGCGCTTCCTCCCGCTCGAGGAGTCGGCCAAGGGGCTCCTGATGTGCCAGTTCGACAAGAACGTCGTCGAGGACCTCAGGCTCATCAAGCTCGACCTTCTCTCGGTCCGGGGACTGGCCGCTATCTCGGAGACGAAGGAGGCGCTCGGCATCCGGAACGTCCCAACGGGCGACGCCGCGGTCTACCGGATGCTCGGCGAGGCGCGGGCCATCGGCTGCTTCCAGGTCGAGAGCCCGGCCATGACGAACCTCCTCCGCCGGATGAAACCGAAGGACGTCTTCGAGCTGACCCAGGCCCTCGCCCTCGTCCGGCCGGGGCCGACCGAGAGCGGCATGAAGGAGGCCCTGCTCCGGGCCCGCGAGGGGAGGCCCGCGGCGCGCGACCCTTTCCTCGAGAAGGTCCTGCCCGAGACGGGCGGCATCCTCCTCTACGAGGAGCAGGTCATGCAGATTGTCGAGCGGGTGGCCGGCATGCCTCCCGAGGACGGCGACCTCCTCCGGCGGAGCTTCCGGAGGAAGGACGGCGACCCTCCGCTCCGGGAGCGGTTCTTCCGCGAGGCGAAGGAGCGCGGCTACACGGAGGGCGAGGTGGAGAAGCTCTGGAAGACCATGGAGAAGTTCTCCTCCTACGCCTTCAACAAGGCCCACAGCGCCTCCTACGCCGCCATGGCCTACCAGGCCGCCTACCTCAAGGTCCACCACACTGTGCCCTACCTTGCGGCCGTGCTCAACGCCGGCGGCGGCTACTACGACCTCGAGGAATACGTCGAGGAGGCCAAGCGGCAGGGGATAGCGGTCCACGGGCCGGACGCGAACCGGAGCGGTCGCGGCTTCACGGTCGAGAGCGGAGCCATCCGCGTCGGGTTCGGGTCCGTCAAGGGACTGGGACTCAAGGCCGTTGCGAAGATCGTCGGGGAGAGGGCGGAGGGAGGGGACTTCCCGTCCGTAGAGGACTTTCTGGCACGCGTCCCCCTCGCGAAGAGCGAGCTCCTGGCGCTCATCCGGGCCGGCGTCTTCGACGGGCTCGAGCCGCGCCGGACGCGCCAGGTCCTGCGCTACTTCCAGGGGCTCGAGGACATGGACCGGGTGGCGGACATCGATGCCGCGGAGAAGGAGCGGATGCTCTACGCGTCGCTCGGGTTCAGCCCGGCAGGCGACCCGCTCGCGCTCTACGGCGGGAAGCGGCCGCCGCTCCGCATCCGGGACCTCAAGGTCCGGGCCGGGACGGTTGTCGAGCTCGTGGTCCGGGTGGTGGACGCCCGGCAGATCCCGCTCAAGGGCGGGAGCCGGTATTTCTTCCTGTTCGAGGACGAGACGGGCCTTCTCGAGGGCATCGGGGAGACGAGGGGCCTGACCTTCGGCACACCCCCCGTCTGCTGCCTGAGAGGCGAGGTCCGCAACAGCGGAGGCGCCGTCAAGATTCACAATTGCACGTTCCTGAGGGCGTTCTAATGAAGAGCGAGACGGGCGAGACAAGCGAGACATGAGGGTGGTTAAGGAATCTTAAGATGCGAGGCGGGCGGGACCGTTGGAAGAGAAATGCGAGAGATTGGCGAGACAAGGGCGAGAGAAGGGCGAGCGATGTAGCCGCGACTTCAGCCTGCGTTCTTGGATCGGCGAAAATATCGTGGAGGGAAGCAGATGAGACGATATAAATTCTCAGTGGTGGTTGAGAAGGAGCCAGGAGGCTTTACTGCGGCGTGCCCGGCCCTTCCCGGGTGCTACGCGACGGGGAAGAGCCGCGGAGAGGTCATGCGGGCCATCCGGGCGGCCATCCGGGTCCACATCGAGGACAGGATGGGCGACAACGAAGGCGTCCCCCAGCCCGAGCCGGTAAGCTTCACCCGCCTCGAAGTCATGTTTTGAAGGGAGGGGGCCGTCAGGACTTCGACCGCCCGGCCGACGTCCTTTTGACCCGCCCGGCGATCTTCCCGCGAATCTTGTCGTAGGAAGGCGGAGGGCCGGTCCGGAGCGGCTTCCCGTCGATGAACACGGCGTCGACGATCCCCCATTCGAGGGACGTTTCGCGGTCGAAGGTGTTGACGGCTCGGAAATCGACCTGATCGCCGAATTCAGCGGCCGCGCGTTTCGCCCGCTCGAATGTCATGTTCATGGCCGGGCACCATCCGTTGACGAAGGCCGTCACGTTTGTCCTTTCCGTCCCCGGCGCCGGCCGCTTCTTCTCCCGGATCCATTTCGGAGCGACGGCGTCGTCCCGGAAGGGCTTCCATAGGAGGACCTGCAGGCCCAACCTGTCCGCTTTCCGGTAGCCGTGCCTCCGGAACCACGAAGCCCGCATGAAAACGGGGATCGCCATGCCCCAAGCCGCTATTCCGGACGCGCCGAGCGCCCTCGCGTCGTTCTCGGCGGCAGCGAGGAGGACCTTGCCCATTCCTTTTTTCTGAAAGTTGCCGCGTCCCTGCTTGTGCCCGTGGACCCAGATACAGTGGATGAAATACAGCCCGTGTCCTTCGACCCAAGAGCGTTCGATGGGGGCGTATTGGATCATCCCCCCGACGTTCCCGGAATCGTCCAAGGCCAACTTGACTCTCAAGCCCTTCTCTTTCATCGCTTCGTACCAGATCCGTTTGTGGTCCCCGGCTTCCAGCGTTTCCGCGGACCAGTCCTCGAGGCAGACGAAATAACAGTCCTTGTGTTCGTCGGCGAGGTCGATGATCTTCACGGTGCGCCTCCCATCGGTCGCCACAAGTCAGATCAAGATCTCCTTCGGGATGTCCCGCAGGTTGAAGTTCGAGGCCATGCTCCGGCAGTAGGCGCCGGCGCACAGGACGGCCAGGAGCCCGCCCTTCTTCGGCAGGGGCATGAGCCGTTCCCTGCCGAAAACGTCGCCGGTCTCGCAGAGGTGGCCGGCAACGGTGACCCGGGCCTTTTTCGCCGCGTCGACCTCCAAGCTGTTGACGATCTCGTGATGCGCCTGCATGTAGATCGCGGGGCGCGGCACCGTGTTGAACGTCCCGGCGTCGACGCAGGCGAACAGGTTTCCATAGCTTTCCTTGACGTAGGAAACCCCGAGGAGGAGGGCTCCGGCGTCCCCGACGAGGTACTTTCCGGGCTCGAAGGCGACGGCCCGGAGGTCGAGACCGGCCCGGCGGACCTTTTCGCAGACGTACCGGAGATAATCGGCGACCGGGAACAGGCGTTGATTCCTGAAATACTTAGGGCCGAACCCGCCCCCGAAATCCAGGAACTCCAGGCGAAAGCCCAGCCTCTTAAGCTCGGAGGCCTTGCGGACCATCCGGTCGACGGCCCGGCGGACCGCGGGGTAATCCTCCCGAACCCAGCCGGAGCCCAAATGCTGGTGAAGCCCGACGGGCAGGAACCCATACTCCCTCGCCCTCCGGAAGACGCCCGTTACTTTGCTCTCCTCGACGCCGAACTTGATGGGTGTCCCGTCCGAAGACCGCTCGCCCGCAGTGACGGCCTTGGGGTTGAACCCCCGGCCGATGCCGGGGTTCCAGCGCACGGAGACGCGGATCTTCCTGCGGCGGAAGCCGGCCTCACGGACCTCGCGCATGAGTTCGAGCTGTTCCGCCGCGTCGATGTTGACCGTGAGGCCCGGAACGCCGAAGGCTTCGCGAAGGTCGGCAGCGCTTATGCTCGTCCCGGTGAAGAGGATGCGCCCCGCGGGGAAGCCCGCGGCGAGGGCCGTCCGGACCTCGTTGGGCGAGACGGCGTCGATCCAGGCCCCGGCGCCTCGGAGGGCTTTCAGAATGCCCGAGTGCGGGTTGGCCTTCATCGCGTAGCAGATCCGTGCCTCGAGCGGCGTAAGTCCCGCCAGCAAGTCCCCGAGCTCCCCGAACCGGGACAGGATCCGAGGTTTCCCATAAACGTAGACTGGCGTACCGTGGGCTTTCACGAGCTCCGCGGCGTCGACGCCGCCGAGCGTGAGCCTGTTCTCCCGGACTGCTGCGAATTCGTTCTCCCACCAGTGCATGTCACTCATCCTTGTCGTCGAAAAGGTCCCGTTGACCCTTCCGGATCTTCTTAAGGATCTCCTCGAGGGCCGGATACCGTTCGACGAGGAGCTTGGGGATCTCGAGCTTTTCTCCCGAGAGCATGTTCTTGATCTGGAGGGCGTTGGCCATGGCCTGCCCCCGGTAGTGATTGTTCGTGATGACGTAGATCTTGCCGCTCTTTTGCCCGAGCTGCTTGATGCGGTCGATCCACTCCTGGAGCTCGTCCCTGTTATAGAGGTAGTCGTACCGGTCGTCCCGCCCGGCCCCCGCCCGGAACCAGTTTTTATAATTGCGGCCGTGGAGGCGGACGTAAGCGAAGGCGGGGTTCGTGCTCACGGCCGAGGGCTTGATGGAACTCTTGAAGACGGGCTGGTCGATGTTGCAGAAGGCGACCTTGTTCTCATCGAGGGACCGAAAGAACTCAGGGGTGTCCCAGGAGGAGTGCCGGACCTCGAGGGCGAGCGGGTATCCCGCGAACAGGGCGAAGAGCCTTGCCAGGTGGTCCCTGTTCTCGGGTGTATTCAGGTAGGACCAGGGGAACTGGACGAGGACGGCCGCCAGGCGCTCCCGGAGAAGCAGGGGATCGATGCCGGCCCTGAAGTCGTCGACGTCCTTCTGCCCGAAGGCGTCCCGCTTGTGGGTGAAGGCCTGATGAAGCTTGACCGCGAAGAGGAAATTGGGAAAGGCCTCGACTCTTTTCAGCCAGGACATGGCCAGGTATGCCGACGCGGGCCGATAGAACGTGCTGTTGACCTCGACGATGTCGATGAGCCGGGCCAGGAACGGGAGGGGGTGGAAGCCCCGGGGCTTCACCGGCGGATAGACGATCCCTTCCCAATCCTCATAGCTCCAGCCGGCCGTGCCCACGTGGAAAGTCGCCATGGGAAAGCATTTTAAGACAATCCTCGGGCGGGCACAAGGCCGTCCTGCGAGAGTGGGCGCTGGTCCCGAGGTTGATTTTCCCGCCGCCGCCGCATAAACTGGGAGACCGAATGGAATGGAGACTCTGAGATGAACATCGAATTCCCGAAAGACGTCCTCGAGGCGTATGCCCGTATCCGCAAAGATATTCGTCGCACGCCGCTTGAGCCCGCGGCCGAGCTCGGCCGGGCAGCGGGCGCCCGGGTCTTCGTCAAGTGGGAATGCGACCAGATCACCGGCTCGTTCAAGCTGCGTGGCGCGCTCAATAAGCTTCGGGCGCTTTCGCCCGATGAACGGGTTCGCGGGGTCGTCTCGGCGTCCACGGGGAACCATGGTCTTGCCATCGGGCACGCCGCGCGTCTCGAAGGGGTCAGTCTGACGTTGTTCCTGCCGCGAACCGCCGCCGCTGTCAAGCGGGCAAGGATCGAAGCCCTCGGCGTCGATATCAGGACCTTCGGGGACGATTGCGGTGAGACCGAGGTTCATGCCAGGGAATATGCTTTGGGCGCAGGAAGGATCTATGTGTCCCCCTACAACGATTCCTCCATCATCGCAGGTCAAGGCACCATCGGCATCGAGAGCCTGGAGGACGAGCCGGGCGTAGATGATGTGCTCGTCGCCATCGGGGGAGGGGGGCTCATCGCCGGGATCGCCGGCTATCTCAAGGCTGTTAAACCGGGGACAAGGATCTTCGGCGTTGAGCCGGAGACGTCGGCATTCATGAAAGCCTCCGTGGAGGCGGGGCACCTCGTCTCCATCGCCGAAGGGCCGACCGTCGCCGACGCCGTAGCCGGGGGGATCGAGCCAGGCGCCATTACCTTTCCGCTATGCCGGGACCTGGTCGACGCATATATCACGGTCCCGGAGAATGCCATCGTCGCGGCGATGGAGATGGTCCACAGGACGTACGGGAGGCGCATCGAAGGCGCCGCCGCACTTCCGATCGCAGGCCTGCTCGGCCGGCCGGAACGCTTCCGGGGCCGAACGATTGTCTGCGTCGCGAGCGGGGGCAATATCGATCCCGGGAGATTCGACGAGCTCGTTGGCGCCGAGCGGTCCTCGCGCCCGAGCTGACGCCTGCGGGGTCCGCGGCCCGTCGACGGCCCTTTTTAGGCTTTTCCGGGCCGTGATCCCGGCTTTCCGGGGGAAAACCAGAATACGCGTCGCCCTTTTCCGGGCTTGATGGACTCAAGAATGGCCGCATGGATCATGTCGGCCGCAAGGCCGCAGGCCTTCTCCAGAGAGCGTCCCTTGGCGAGGTGGCCGAGGATGGCCGAAGAGAGGAAGCACCCGGTCCCGTGGACGTCCCGGGCGAGCTTTTCGTGCCCGAAGACGGCCGTATGGCGGCCGTCGAAAAGGATGTTGACGGCGCTCTTATCCAAGTGACCTCCCTTGACCAGGCACGGGACCTGAGTCATCCCGAAAACTGCCCGGGCGGCCTCCCTCATGTCCTCCGGCGTCCGGACGGGTCTTCCGGCGATCGCGGAAGCTTCTTCCATGTTCGGCGTGAGGAGGGACGCGTTACCGCGAACCGCCCGGAGCAGGGCGGACAGTCCGCTATTTTCGAAGAGGCGGGCTCCCGCGCTTGCCTTCAGGACGGGGTCGATCACTCTGGGAATCTCCGGGTGTCCGGCCAGGATCCGTCCGAGTGCCGGGACGATGGCGCGAGAGCCGAGCATGCCGACCTTGATGCCGGCGAAGCTTATGTCGCAGGCCAGCCCGTTGTACTGATCGATCACCGTCCGGGCGGGGAAGGGGATGACCTTCCGGACCTCGCGGGTGTTCTGGACGGTCAGGGCCGTGAGGACGGCCGCGCCGTGAAAGCCCAGGGCCGCGAAGACCCGGACGTCGAGGAGCGCCCCCGCGCCTCCGGAGGGATCGTATCCGGCGATGGAGAGCAAAGTTCGTTTCATGCGATCCGTCTTCCATGATTGTAGGGACCGTTCCGGTCCCGTGTCAACCCCTCGACTTCCCGGTCCTGGCAAAGGCAGGGCCGGGGCCGGGCTTCCCAGTCCCGGTCCGGGCAAAGCAGGACCGGGGCTTTTTCGGGGTTAACCCTGAGCCTCGCTTCGCGGCCCCGCCTTTAAAGGTTGGGCGCAGAGTTGGCGAATGGGTCAACACGCAAGCCGGGGGCCGGTGGGTTAAATGGGCTGATTGAAGTCGGGGCCGGGGTTGGGCTAGAATCGTCCCGCCAGGGAATCATGCGTTCGAGATTCTACAGCGTCATTTCCGGTCGGGTCCAGGGCGTCGCTTATCGTTATTTTTCGCAAAAATGGGCCGCGGCGCTTTCCATTTCGGGCTGGGCCCGGAACCTTGCGGACGGCCGCGTCGAGATCCTGGCCGAAGGGGAACAGAAAGCCCTGGAGAGCTTCGCGGAGCGGCTCCGCGAAGGCCCCCGCATGGCCCGGGTGGACGCGTTCGAGATCAGCTGGGAGGAACCGGCCGGGGAGACGGGCGGTTTCCGGATCGAATTCTAAGCCTTGGGTTCGGGCCGTCCCGCCGTTCTCTCCGCGTCCGTTTTCTTCGCGAATCCATCCCTGCATTCCCGGGAGCAGAAGAAATATTCCTTTCCATCGCGAACCTCCCGGATGGCTTCGTCCCGGGGGAGGTACGTGTCGCAGAATTCGTCCTTGACCATGGTCCCTCCGAGGGTTCGCGGGCGCTGCCTTTCCGCGGGCGGTCTCCCGATGGCCTGGATGAACCTTACGGCGGCGTAGATGACATAGAGAATGAAGACGATGAAAAGGAACCGGACGATGGCCGAGACGAGGAACATACAGGAATATTTATCGGAATCCGGAACGTCTGTCAAATCGCCTCTTGATTCAAGTCCGTCGGGGAATTAACATGAGCCCGATGAGATACGCGTTGAGGCCGTCCGAGAAAGCCTTCAAGGAGGCCCTGGGGGAGTTCGCCTGCCGGGCGATCGCCGGAACCGGCGCCGGCCGGCCTCCCGATCCGGACGTCTCCGGTCTTCTTTGCCGGGAACTCAGGATTTGGCTGTCCGCCTTCAAGCCGGCGGGGCTCTCCCGCGTCGAGGAGGCCGTGGCCCTGGAGGAGATCGTTCGGCGGTTCCCGGAGTCGGGACCGGGGCTCGTCGCGAGCGGCCTGTTCCAGGCTTTGAGCCCCCGCCTCTGTCAGGCGGCCGCGGACCTGGGCGCGGCTCAGGGGATCCTGGCCCCGGATCTTGCGGAACTTGTGAGTCCGGAGGGGTCGGCCCGGCCGGTCTTCCAGGCCCTCTCCGACGCCTTGTCCGGGATCGAAGCGGCCCGGCTTAAGCTTTACCGGGCGGCCATACTCGAGGACTCAGACAAGCGAGATGCGGAGGAATCCGACGGAGCCGGACGCCTGGCCGGGGCCCTGGTCCGGGAGGCGCTGGACCTGAATGAACGGATCAAGAGAGGAGGGAAAGATGAATCTGGGAGCGCTGTACAGAAAGGCGATCACGACGGGCATCGCCAACGACCTGAGGGGCCGGGAGGAGATCCTCAGGCTTCTCGAAGCTGAAAAGGCGCGGTTCGGCAAGCTTGCGGACGGCGAGAAGGAGGATTTCGACGGGGACCGGCTTTTCAATCCGTTCGCCGACACCCGCGTCCTCAACGGGGACTCCGGCGTCGAGGTCCGGACGGCGATCGTCGGCATCGACATGGAGGTCGGGGAGGTCCTGTTGGCTCATATCCTGAACAGGGACCGCGACGCGAAGATCGACCTCGTCATCGCCCACCACCCCGAGGGCTACGCCCTGGCCCGCCTGCATGACGTGATGCGCCTGCAAGCCGACCTCCTGGCGGCCTGCGGGATCCCGGTCGCCGTCGCCGAGCAGCTGATGGAAAAGAGGATCGGCGAGGTCGAGCGACGGATCATGCCGGTCAACCACGAGAGGGCCGTCGATGCCGCCCGAGCGCTCGGCCTTCCGATGATGTGCGTCCATACGCCCGCGGACAACTGCGTCACGAACTTCCTGACGCGCCTCTTTTTGGAGAAGGAGCCGCGGACCCTGGGAGATCTGCTCGGGCTCCTGAAGGAGATCCCGGAATACCGGAAGTCCGCCCGGCGGAACGCCGGGCCCAAGATCGTCAACGGGCCGGAGGGCGGAAAGTGCGGCCGGATCTTCGTCGATATGACGGGCGGGACGGAGGGCTCCAAGGACATCTTCGACCGGTACGCGGCGGCCGGGGTCAGCACGCTCGTCGGCATGCATCTCGGCGAGGAGGCCCTCGAAAAGGCCAAGAAGGCCAACCTGAACGTCGTCATCGCCGGACACGTCTCGAGCGATACCCTGGGGCTGAACCTGCTCTTCGACGAGATCGAAAAGGACGAGGCCCTGGAATTCGTGACGGTCTCCGGGTTCGAGAGGATCCGGCGGGCGGCCGGCTGACGCGCGGTCTCAGAAGTGCTCGTGGGCGTTGCGGGTCGCGATCCAGGTCGCGAAGGCCCGGGCGTCGGCGATATCGTGTTCGTCGGGGTGCGTGCTCGCCGTCGCCGCCATGTCCGCCCAGGCCTCGTGTTCCGGGGATTTGCCCAGGACCTCGAGGGCCTGCATCGAGACCTTGCCGCGACATGAGAACGTCCCCAGAAGCTTGGCCTTGGATAGGAGAACGGAAGCGTGTTCGATGGCTTCCCTGGACAAGTTCATCCCCGGGAGCGAGCCATGCGTGGAGAAAAGAGCGATCTTCTTCCCGGCCGGGACGGACTTGAGGAACTCTTCGACCTTATAGGGTACGCTGTGGGACTGGACGGGGAAGCCGATGAAAAGAAGCCCGTAAGGGGCGAGGTCCCTGACTTCATCCATCGGGAAGATGTCCGGGGTCCCGCCGAGCGCTCCGTGGATGGCTTCCGCGATCTTTCGCGTGTTCCCGGTCCGGCTGAAGTAGGTCACGAGCACTTTGGCCATATCGCGCGTCCTTTCTCGGAAGGTCTATTGTTCCACAAAACCGGCCGGAATTCTAGGGAGCGGCGGGAAGATCGACGGTGACCGTCGTCCCCTTTTCCGGTTCGCTCTCCACGCGGACGGCGCCGCCGTGGTCCTCGACGATCTTCCGGCTGATGGGCAGGCCGAGCCCGGTCCCGGCGTCCTTGGTCGAGAAGTAGGGCTCGAAGATCTTGTCGAGGACGGCCCGCGTCATCCCGGTCCCGGTGTCGCGGACCGTGATCCTCCAGGACGGTCCCGACCGGCGGACGGCGACCGTGATCTCGCCTTTGTCCCGGACGGCTTCGATGGCGTTGGCGATGATGTTCCGGAACGCAGTCCGGAGCTTGGCCTCGTCGCCGAGGCAGGCCGCCGCCCCCCCCTCGTAGGATTCCCGGAACCGGATCCTCGCCGAGAGGAGCCTCCGGTAGGGGTCGAGGGTCTCCGCCACGATCTTCCGGAGGTCGCAGGGGTCCTTGCGGACGGACGTGTCCCGGGCGATCTCCATGAACTCCTGCGCGACGCGCCTGAGGTGCTCCACCTCCCCGATGATGTACGACATGGATTCCCGGAGCGCCTTCTCGAAGTCGCCGTCGCGGTCCTCGTAGACCCGGAGGACATGCTCGGCCGAGAGCTGGATCGGGGTGAGCGGATTCTTGATCTCGTGGGCGACCTTGCGGGCCATCTCGGCCCAGGCGACCTTCTTGCCCATCTCGGCGAGCTCCTGCCGGTGGGCCCTGAGGCTCCCCACCATGGCATTGAACCCTTCGACCAGGGTCCTCATCTCGTCCCGGGAAGGATGCTCGATCGCGACGTCGAGGTTCCCGAGGCTGACCTCGCGCGTACCGGCCAGGAGCTTCCGGACCGGGACCACGATCATGGCCCGGATGCCGCGCGCGAACACGAAGACGAGCCCGGCGAAGAGGAGCGACAAGAAGAACAGGAACTCCACCAGCTCGCCCGTGGCCCGGGCCGCCTCCTCCCTCTCGAAGGGGAAGGGCATGGAGATCAGGAACGTGCTGCCCCGGAAATCGTAGGGGACGGTGAGCGTCTGGAAGGAATACCCCCCGATCCTCTTCCTCTGGGTCGTGAACGGGGCCTTTTCGACCACCAGCCGGTGATAGATCGCCCCGTCCGCCAGGTCCGGCAGCAGCCCCGCGTCGAAGAACTCGCGCCGGCTCGACGACAGGAGCTTGGCGTCCCGGTAGAGGTTGACGTCGTTGGACAGGGTCGCCGCGACCCAGAGGACCAGATCCTCGGGGGGCGACGGAAGGCCCGGCCGGTTCCCGTCCTGGAGGTAGATGAAGTCCTCCATGATGCTGCGGGCGAAGCCGGCGTGGAGGGCCGCCTCCTCAACGAAGCGGCCGGTGAAGATGCGGTCGAAGAGCCCCCGGGTGAAGATCGTGAACAGGAGCAGGGGCACCAGGGCGACCGCGAAGAAGGACGCGTAGACCCGGTTCGAGAACGAGCGGAAGACATTGCGGAACGACAGCCGCCGGGCGGCGAGCGCGGCCGGCAGGATGAGGGCCAGGACGAGCAGAATCTCGAGGGCCAGGAGCTTGAGGAACTCGACCGCGCGGGCGCGAAGCCCCTTCTCGAGGGTGTACAGGGAAAAGAGCTTGCCTTCGTGGCGGAAATAGAAGGAGCGGTACGTCCTGTTCCCGTCCCTGAACGAGTCCCAGAAAGCGGCTCCAGGAGCGCCGAGGCGTTCCAGAACGGCGGGCGGGATCCCCGAGGAGAGCTTCCCCGGGTTCGTCAGCGGACGGCCGTCGGGGCCGAAGATGGCCAACCCGAAATCCACGGCGTTCAAGGACGGGATCGACCCAGACCGGAGCAGTTCGAAGTAGGGATTGGCCGAATAGAGGAAGGGGAGCATGTCGGGGTCCAGGGACAGGAAGAGGAGCGTCCGGCCGAGCGGCGCCCCCCCTTCGTACCAATCCTTGTAGGCGACCAGGAAGTCCCTTTGCCTGCCGAGCGAGGTCGCACTCCGGCGCGTCACCGACCAGGACCGGCTCCGCGGCAGGGAGAGCTCCCGGCCGTAAATGCGGGGGATGTTCAGGGAGAACCGCGAAAGGGCGTTGCCCTCGGCGTCGAGGATCTCCAGCCCCGAATACCAATTGAAACGGGCCGCAAGCGTCCTGTCCCAGATCCCGTGGGCGAAATCGGGTGACCCGGGCTCTTTCAGGAAGGAGGAGATGGCGGCGCCCCGCTTTTCGATCTCCGGGATGGATTCCCGGACGAGGAGGTTTCCCCATTCTTCCTGAGACGTCACAACGTTCCTGAGAAAATTTTGGATGAGGGAGCGCGTCCTCAAGACCGAGGCGCGGTCAGCCGCCTGGCCGAGAAATAGGGTCCCGAGAATGAGACCGGCGGCGACGAATTCCTTCCGCCGGGCTTTCTCCGGGGCATGGGCCAGGACCAGGCCCAAGGCGAGCAGGGCGGCCTGGACGACCCCGGGGAACAGGGTGAGTCGCTCGCCCGAGAAATACAGATTCGCGACGACGGCCGGACCGGCGAGGGCGAGAGAGACCCCCGGCCCGGGCGAACGGACGGCGGCAGTCCTCAAGGCGAGATAGGCGATGACCAGGACGGCGGCCAGGAAGAAGAGAACGCTCAGGTGGAGGAGCAAAAACGCCGGACGCACCGAGAACCGGAGGAGCGGGACGTTGGCGTTGAAGACGAGCCTCCTCACCGCCCCCTGGAACAGGTCGAGAAGGAGTAGAGAGACGCCCAGGGCGCCGACCCCCGAGAGGAGACGGAAGAGGGGGGAGGCGGGCCGCCGTTCCGCGGCGAGCAAGGGCCGGGCCAGAACCATGAGGCACCCGGCAACGAGGGCGATCGCCGCGGAGGTCAGGAAGATATCGGCGGGAGAGCGGGTCAGCCCTCCGACCGAGAAGAAACCGGCCCCGGCCGGAGAGAACACGGATAGCGACTGCGCCCGTTCGAGCCGGCTCAACGGGAAGAACAAGGCCCTGAGGCCGGCCGCTAGGACGACGACCGACAGGACCGCGCCGGGCCTTCTCTCGCGGAAGAACCGGGGCGAAGACAGGATGCCGAAGAGCAGGATGAGCAGGGAGCCGATGAGCATGGCGAAGAATCCGAGGAGCATGTCCTCGCGGAAGGTCGTCAGCCTCTCGGTGAGGGGCGGCGAGCTCAGGGTGACCGTGGCCAGGATCCTCTTATCAGGTCCCCGGAGAGGGAAATAGAGCGTCTGGATCTCGTTCGCCCGGCGAGGCTCGCCGGCGAACTCGTCGTCGTGCTTGGAGAATATGCGCTCGAACCCCGAGACATCCTCGCGGAAGCTCCAGTAGTCGACCGCGCATCTCCGCAGAAGGGCGGGTTTCAGGAAGTGGGATTCATTGACATAGGACGACTGGAACTGGGGGATGAATGCCAGGAGCCTGAAAAGGGCGAAGTTTCCGCCTCCGGTCGCGGCTTCGACCGAAGACAGATAGACGGACGCCTTGTCGCGGACGAGGAACGGCGCTCCCGCGGCGGAAAAGGCCGTCAGGTCTCCCGAACTGGCGTGGTCTCCCAGGTCGATGGCGTTCCCGAGCCAGAGGGCGAGGCGGCCATCCGGGCCGTAATAGGCCACACCCTCGATGTCTTCCTCGAGCCCCAGCGCCGACAGGCGTTCGAAAAGGCGCGACGCGTCCCCGGGAGCGACCCCCCGGAGCCGTTCGCGAAGCCGGTCGTGGGCGACCATGACCGCGGCGAACTCGGCCCGGACGTATTGAGCGCGGTGTTTAAGGCGATCCAGGCTCTTTCGGTCGTAATCCCGACCGATGATCGAGGGAAGGACGAGTGACGACCCGAGGCAGACAAAGGCCAGGCCGAGCCCCGCGAAAAAGGCCGTCCGGGCCCCCTTCCTCATAGGCGTTCCGCCTTGATCTCGACGATCTCCCATCCCGCTCGGGACGAAAGGCCGCCGGCCGCCGGGGCGCCCGGGCGAGGGATGATATGGAAAAAGACCCTGAAGAGATAAGGATTGTCGTTCCGGGTGTCCCTGAAGGACCAGCGGGCCTTGAAGATGAACCCGGGCTTCCCGGGGACGAGCGTGAGCTCCCGCTCGGGGACGAACTCGAACGTCCTATGGACTGCGAAGATCCGTTCGAACAGGAAGTAGGCCTGCTCCTGCGACAGTCGGTCGGAAAAGGAAATGGGGTCGGGGAGGGAGACGTGGAGCCCGGCGGTCCGGGAAAAGCACCTCGTGAGGGCCCCGGCGTCGTTCCCGGCGCAGGCCTGCCCGATATCGCGGGTCACGGATGGAACGAAGGCCAGCAGGGACGAGATCAGGAGCGCGCTGAAGGAATACACCGGGAAAATAATATCACAGGCTTTTCCAAGCAGGCAAGCGGCGCGCTTTCCGGACGAGAGAAAAGCACAAAACCCCCTGTCGGGGGGGAGAAGGGACGTTGTCGGGGGCGGCCCCGGGCGAGGGGCGTCTTTTCTCAGACCTTCTTTTCGGACGTCTCTTCCTCGAGCTTTCGGGTCCTCTGGGCGTCCTTGATGCTGGAGATTCCGGCGATGAGCGCGATCAGCCCGCCGAAGAACAGGATGGGGGGGATGAACCCGAACACGAGCTGGTAGAATTCGCGCCACCAGACAAGGCTGACGAGAACGATGCCGGCGGCCATGGCGACGAGGCCGCCGAGGACGGCGATAAACTTACCCATGGGCAAACCTCCCTGACGTTCGTGATGCCGGCGGGATTATAACAAATTGAAAAAGGCGACGCAAGCTGAACAACGTCGAGGTGGACCGCGCAAGCCGCCTGCGATAGAATAGCCTGCACGTACGCAACGAGAGGAGGGCGATCCCATGTCCATAAGATCCGGAGTTTGCGAAGGCCTCATCCTGCTTTTTTTCGCCGGCGCCTGGGGGTTCGCGGCCGCGACGGATGATCCGGGCCCCTTCGTCCTGGGAGGATTGAAGGCCCGGCCCGGAGAGGTCGTTTCGGGATATCTTGACGTCCCGGATACCGATGGCCATGGGGCCAAGATCCCGGTGACGGTGATCCGCGGTGCGGCGAAGGGCAAGGTCGTGGCTTTCGTCGCCGGCGTCCACGGTTATGAATATCCGCCCATCCTCGCCCTCTACCGGTTGAAGGGAATGGTCGACCCGTCGACGCTCAAGGGGACGATCCTCCTCGTCCATATCGCCAACCCCCCCAGCTTTCGGAAGAGGACGATCTATTACAGCCCGCTCGACGGGAAGAACCTCAACAGGGTCTTCCCCGGGGACCCGAAGGGCACCATCAGCCAGCGCATTGCCCACGTCCTCACGAAGGAGATCATCGGGGCGAGCGACGTCGTCGTCGACATGCATTGCGGGGACGGGAACGAGGCGCTCATCCCGTACACGTATTGGATGACCGGCCCCGACAAGACGCTCAACGAGACCTCCCGGGACCTGGCCCTCGCCTTCGGCATTCCCGTCATCATCATCGACGATACGCGGACGCAGGACCCGGCGGATTCCAAGTACTTCGGGAACACGGCCATCCTCCGGGGAAAGGCCGCCATCACGACCGAAGCCGGAGCTCTGGGCGGTACCGACGAGGCTTCCGTCCTCATGAATCTCGGGGGCGCCCTGAACGTTCTCAGGCACCTCGGGATGGTCCCCGGCACCCCCGAGCCCGCTCCCGTCGCGGTCTGGATCGACAAGTACGAGGTCGTCGAGTCTCCCCAGGACGGCCTGTTCTACCCGTGCGTCGAAACCGGGCATTACGTGGTCAAAGGCCAAAAGATCGGCCGTGTCACCGACGACTTGGGGACCCTCGGGGCGGAGATGACGGCGCCGTTCAGCGGCATCGTCCTCTATATCCTCGGGACGCCGCCAACCGTCAAGGGAGAGCCCCTGTTCGAAGTGGGGCGGATCAAGGGAGACCGATAGTCCCTTTTTAGAAGACGACCCTCGCACGAGGCGCCGGCCCTTGATTAAACCGTGATCATCGGCAAGAATGGATGGGATTTTCGGGGAGGAGGGTGGACATGCCGATGGAAGGGGCCTTGGAGTCCCTGGGACCGCCCTTCGACAAAGGAGCGGCCGTCCGTGCCGCCGCCGAGGTCCTCGATGCCGGAGCGAAGGAGATAGGGACATGAAGGGAAAGA
>Ga0315275_10002723_pt1 | contig 16060 bp, 12 predicted proteins | sample YL17G03_0_MG_FD_205557 | JGI IMG/M metagenome (GOLD analysis project Ga0315275, IMG submission 205557) | Sediment microbial communities from Yellowstone Lake, YNP, Wyoming, USA - YL17G03_0 | ecosystem: Environmental > Aquatic > Freshwater > Lake > Sediment | place: USA: Wyoming | collected... | reverse complement strand
GCTCAGCACCCTCGTGATTGCACTCGTCAATGTCGTCTTCCCGTGATCGACGTGCCCGATCGTCCCCACATTGACATGCGGCTTCGTCCGCTCAAATTTCTTCTTCGCCATCGCTGCCTCCTGCTATAGGTTGCTACGAAAAAGTTTATGTAACCTCACCAAATTATCGGCTTATACTCCGCGCGTATGTCCGCTACCCCGTGTAACATTCTTCAGTTTACCTGAGCACCGGGCACTTACGCTTCAGAAAACCCTGCTCGCTGGTGGAGTGCACTTCTGGCCTCCTCTGCCAGAATCTTCTGGGCCAGTGCGGCTGATAGACTTTCATACTGGAGAAATTGCATCGTATAGGTTGCGCGCCCCTGCGTCATCGAGCGAATGGCAGTGGCATAACCAAACATTTCCACAAGCGGCACCTGCGCCTCAATGATCACGGTGCCCTTTCTGTTTTCCATACCCATTATCCGCCCACGCCGGGCAGAAATATCACCCAGAACCTCTCCCATATACTCGTCAGGCACCACTATTTCGGTCTTCATTATCGGCTCCAGCATAACCGGTTTTGCCCGCTGCACGGCATCTTTAAATCCCAGAGAGGCGGCAATCTTAAATGCACGCTCTGATGAATCAACTTCATGATAGGATCCATCTACCACTCTCACGCGCAGATCAATAAGGGGAATGCCTCCCCATATGCCGGTTTCAGCAGCCTCATGTATTCCCTTTGCTATTGCCGAAATATATTCCCGGGGAATACTCCCCCCGACTGTTTTATCCACAAACTCAATGCCCAACCCGCGTTCCAGGGGCTCTATCTCAAGCAGCACATGACCATACTGACCCCTGCCGCCTGATTGCCGTATAAACTTGCCCTCTCCCCGCACCGGACAGGTGACCGTAGTTTTGTAAGCGACCTGGGGCTTTCCAACATGCGCTTCGACTTTAAATTCCCGCACCAGCCGATCAACAATAATTTCCAAATGCAGTTCTCCCATGCCGGAAATGATGGTCTGTCCGGTTTCAGAATCGGTGTGCACGCGGAACGACGGATCCTCTAAAGCAATTTTATGTAATGCCTCACTGAGCTTTCCCTGATCAGCTTGACTTTTGGTTTCTATAGCAATTGATATAACCGTTTCCGGCAAGGTTATCTTTTCTAACACTATCGGGCGATTTTCATCACAGAGCGTATCACCGGTTGCCGTATTTTTAATCGTCAAAGCAACAATATCGCCGGTTAAAGCTTCCTCAACCTCCTCCCGCTTGTTGGCGTGCATCTTGAGAATATGGGAAACCCGCTCTCGTTTATCCTTGGTAGTATTATAAGCATACTGCCCTTTTTTTAAACACCCTGAATAGATCCGGCAGAACGTAAGATGGCCAACAAACGGATCGGTCATAATTTTAAAACACAGGGCGGAGAACGGCTCATCATCAGAGGCATGCCGCACGATTTCCTCACCGGTGAGGGCGACCCCTTTCACCGATGGCAGATCGAGGGGGGATGGCAGGAATGCAACTACCGCATCAAGCAGCTGCTGAACGCCTTTATTTTTAAAGGCTGCGCCGCAGAGCACCGGAACCACCTGAAGCGTAATGACCGCTTTTCGCAGAACCGCATAAATGTCTTCCTGCGCGAGCGTCTCTCCGGCCAAATACTTTTCCATAAGCCGCTCGTCCCTATCAGCCACAAATTCTAAAATCTTCTCGCGATACTCAAGTGCTGCCTCCATGAATTCTGCAGGAATCTCCTCAGCATGGAACTGCGTACCCAAGCTGCCTTCATCAAAAATAATCGCCTTCATGGGTATGAGGTCAATGACCCCTTGGAACTGATCCTCCTTGCCGAGCGGGAGCTGGACCACAATTGGTTTGGCAAGCAGCCGGTTTTCGATCATATCCACGACCCTGAAAAAATCAGCGCCGGTCCGGTCCATTTTATTGATAAAAGCAATGCGGGGCACTCCGTACCGATCTGCCTGCCTCCAGACCGTCTCAGACTGAGGTTCAACCCCGGCAACCGCACAAAAGACGGTAATCGCTCCATCTAATATCCGCAGCGATCGCTCCACTTCAATCGTGAAATCTACATGCCCGGGCGTATCAATGAGATTAAGCCGATGGTCCTCCCAGTAGCAGGTAGTTGCTGCCGAAGTGATAGTAATGCCGCGCTCCTGTTCCTGCTCCATCCAGTCCATGACTGCGGTACCATCGTGCACCTCACCCAACTTATATGAGACGCCGGTATAGTAGAGTATTCTCTCGGTCGTCGTGGTCTTACCAGCATCAATATGGGCCATGATACCTATATTTCTTGTCTTGTCTAACGGCGTTGTACGGCTCAATAGTTTTCCTCTGAAATCAAACGCTCTGATGCTCCGCGGTGAACGGTAATTAATAATAACTATAATAACTCTGTGTATTGCGATACAGCATCGGTAAGATAAAGGAGGTTACCCCGATGAAGAAGCTCTCTGGAGCAAGATAGTATTTTTTAATTACCACCGATAATGGGCAAACGCTTTGTTAGCTGCCGCCATCTTGTGAGTATCTTCCTTTTTCTTTATTGCATTCCCGCGGTTATTGGCTGCATCCAGCAACTCCGCAGCCAATTTTTCCTGCATGGATTTTTCACTCCGCTCCCGGGCAAAACCGATGAGCCAACGCATCGCAAGGCTCATGCGTCGTTCAGGCCGGACTTCAATCGGCACCTGGTAATTTGACCCTCCGACCCGTCTTGATTTAGTTTCCACCACTGGCTTCACGTTTTCTAATGCCTGCTTGAAAATCTCTATCGGGGCCTTATCTGCTTTTTTCTCGATAAGATCCATGCAGTCATAAAAGATAGACTGCGCCACGCTCTTCTTTCCCCGGAGCATAAGTCTGTTTATAAAGCTGCTTACGCTTTTGTCATTATATAGAGGATCTGGCAAAATATCTCTTCGTGCTATTTCCTGTCTTCTGGGCATATTTACTCCCTTGGATTTTCTGCAGCCGGCCAATCAGTTGTTTCAGCCGCTTATTTGGGCCGCTTGGCTCCATATTTAGAACGACTTTTCTTGCGGTCCTGCACCCCGGTAGAATCAAGCGCACCTCTGATAATATGATAGCGCACCCCCGGTAAGTCCTTAACGCGGCCGCCTCTCACCAGCACCACCGAGTGTTCCTGCAGGTTATGCCCAACTCCCGGGATATAGGTGGTAATCTCAATACCATTGGTGAGTCTCACGCGGGCAACTTTACGCAGTGCGGAATTGGGCTTTTTGGGCGTCGTGGTATAGACACGGATGCAGACGCCCCTTTTTTGCGGAGACTGTCTGAGAGCCGGGGCCTTTGTTTTTTTCTTGATCTGCTCGCGCCCGTAGGCACACAGTTGATTGATTGTTGGCATGTGAGCACTTCCTTAATGCTTATGAAAGAACCTTTAGAATAAAACTATTTTTTGTAACAAATAAATTCTTAATTGTCAATTATTAATTTCACATATTTGCTGTGTACCGTTCATTTTTTCATGTTCTTTTATGTTGTAGGTGCATTTTCATAATCCATTCTGGCTGTCCTCAGTTTCTACCTGGATACCGATTTTTCGATACCGTGGGTATCCCGTGCCAGCAGGTATCAGTCGCCCCATTGCTGCGTTTTCCTTGAGCCCGCGCAAATAATCAATCTTTCCCTCTATGGCAGCCTGTGTCAGCACCCGTGTTGTCTCCTGGAACGAAGCAGCCGAAATAAAGCTTTCTGTGCTCAGTGATGCTTTGGTAATACCCAGCAGCAGCGGCTCTGCAACGGCCACCTGGCCGCCCCGCTGTCTGATCTTTTCATTTTCTTCTTCGAATTTATACTTTTCAACCTGTTCGCCAAGCAGAAAATCTGAATCGCCGACGTCCTGGATACGCACCCGCTGGAGCATCTGCCGCACAATGGCTTCAATATGCTTGTCATTTATTTTTACTCCCTGAAGCCGGTACACCTCCTGAACCTCGTCAACCAGGAATTTTGCAAGCTCCTTTTCTCCCAGTATGCTCAGTATATCATGGGGATTTGACAAGCCGTCCATGACTGCTTCACCAGCTCTAATCCGGTCACCTTCATGAACGCTTATGTGCTTACCCCGCGGGATCAGGTATTCCTTGGGGGCGAGCATTTTACCACCCGTCTCTGCAAGATCAGGAGTAATAACAACCTTTCTCTTGCCTTTTACATCCTTACCGAACGACACCACCCCATCGATTTCACTGATGACCGTCACTTCTTTTGGTTTGCGCGCCTCAAACAATTCGGCAACCCGCGGCAGTCCACCGGTAATGTCCTTTGTTTTGGTCGTCTCCCGGGGAATCTTTGAAAGCACATCTCCCGGGTATATGGAGCGGCCTTCTGTCACCACTATGTTTGCTCCTACCGGCATGAAGTACCGTGCATAGCGCTCTGATTCACTCGATATCCGCACGGTTTTCCCGGCATCGTCCTTAATGGAAATACGCGGTCGGCTGTTGGGGTCCTTTGTTTCGACTACCACTTTTGTCGACAGACCGGTCACCTCGTCAACCTGCTCGCGCACGGTAAGACCTTCTATGAGGTCGCCGAACTTAACCTTGCCTGCAACTTCAGTGAGAATCGGGTTTGAAAAGGGATCCCATTCAGCGAGAAGGTCACCTTTTTTTACCAGTTTGCCTTCCTCCACTTTGAGCTTGGCGCCATAAATAATGGAATATTTTTCCCGCTCTCTGCCGCTTTCATCCAGAATGGCAATCTGGGCATTGCGGTTCATCACCACCAGGTCACCTTCCTTATTTTTCACATACTTGAGCCGACTGAAGCTGACCGTGCCCTCGTGCAACGATTGCAGCGCAGTTTGTTGAACACGGCCGCTTGCCGTACCCCCGATATGGAAGGTTCGCATGGTGAGCTGCGTTCCCGGCTCGCCAATAGACTGGGCAGCAATAACGCCGATCGCTTCGCCGATATTTACCATCTTGCCCCGTGCCAGGTCGCGACCATAGCATTTGACACACACGCCGCGCTTTGTCTGACAGGTGAGGACTGACCTGATTTTTACCCGCTCAATACCGGTATCGTTTATTTTATCTGCAGCGGTTTCATCAACTTCATGGTCTCTATGGACGATGACCTCACCGGTCTGTGGATCAATGATATCTTCCAGGCTTACGCGTCCGAGCACCCGGTCACCGATCCGCTCAATGATCTCTCCCCCCTCGATGAGAGAAGTCATATAGATGCCATCTATGGTTTTACAGTCATACTCAGCAATAGTACAGTCCTGTGCTACATCCACCAGGCGGCGGGTCAGATAACCCGAGTTGGCGGTCTTGAGCGCAGTATCCGCCAGCCCTTTGCGTGCCCCGTGGGTAGAAATAAAATATTGCAGAACCGTCAGGCCTTCCCTGAAATTGGCGGTGATTGGGGTTTCGATAATTTCCCCTGAAGGTTTTGCCATGAGCCCGCGCATGCCAGCAAGCTGCCGTATCTGCTGCGCGCTCCCGCGGGAACCTGAATCAGCCATCATATAAATGGGGTTAAAGCTCTCGACCTGTTTGCTGCCGTCGCGGGTTTTTATCTCTTCCACGCGCAACTCCTGCAGCATTTCCGCTGCCACATCTTCAGTGACCCGGGCCCAGATATCAATCACCTTGTTATAGCGCTCGCCGTCAGTAATGAGTCCCTCTTTGTATTGCTTTTCAATATCACGGATTTCCCGGTCCGTATCATCAATCATTTTTCCCTTTTTGCCCGGAATCAGCATGTCCCGGATGGATATAGAGAGTCCTGACTGGGTCGCATATTTGTAGCCGAGATCCTTGAGACGATCAGCCAAAATGACCGTCTTTTTGTCGCCGCACACCCGGTAGCAGTAGTCAATAAGGTTCGCCAGTTCCTTTTTATTCATCACCGCGTTAATCGTGCTGAACGGAATTTCATCAGGAAGTATTTCCTTCAGCAGCACGCGCCCGACGGTTGTCTCAACGAGTTCGCCATTTATGCGCACCCGGATGATGGCATGCAGATTCACTTCATTATGGTCATAGGCAACCCGCACCTCTGCGGGGCTTGAAAAAATACAGCCCTCTCCTTGCACCTGCTGCCGATCCCTGGTCATATAGTAAATGCCCAGCACCATGTCCTGGGTGGGCACGATAATGGGCTTGCCGTTCGCCGGTGACAGAATATTGTTGGTTGCCATCAGCAGCACCCGTGCCTCCACCTGTGCTTCCAGCGTGACCGGAACATGCACCGCCATCTGGTCTCCATCAAAATCTGCGTTGAACGCAGCGCACACCAGGGGGTGCAGCTGAAGGGCCTTGCCATCAATGAGCACCGGCTCAAACGCCTGAATACCCAGGCGGTGAAGCGTCGGTGCCCGGTTCAGCAGCACCGGAAATTCCTTCACCACTTCGTCAAGGCAATCCCAGACCTCGGGGATTTCCCGCTCTACCATCTTCTTAGCACTTTTAATAGTAGCGGCATGCCCCTTGGCAATGAGCAGGTTATACACAAACGGCTTAAAGAGCTCGATGGCCATTTTCTTTGGCAGGCCGCACTGATGCAGCCTGAGCTCAGGGCCGATAACGATAACCGTACGGCCGGAGTAGTCGACTCGTTTGCCAAGCAGATTTTGGCGAAAGCGGCCTTGCTTACCCTTGAGCATATCACTCAATGATTTAAGGGGGCGCTTGTTGCGGCCGGTGATGACCTTGCCCCGCCGGCCGTTATCAAACAGAACATCCACCGCTTCCTGCAGCATCCGCTTTTCGTTGCGAATAATAATGCCTGGTGCATCAAGCTCCTGGAGTTTTTTCAGCCTATTGTTTCTATTGATAACTCTGCGGTACAGATCATTGAGGTCTGAAGTGGCAAATCTGCCCCCATCAAGGGGTACCAGGGGTCGCAGGTCAGGCGGGAGAACCGGGATAACTTCCAGTATCATCCACTCGGGCTTGTTTCCTGAATTTCTGAAGGCCTCGACAATGCGCAGCCGTTTAGCCAGCTTCTTTTTCTTAGCCTCAGACGTTGTCAATTTTATTTCTTCGCGCAGCTGGCCTGACAGCTTTTCCAGGTCGATCCTGCGCAGCATCTCCCGTATTGCCTCAGCGCCGATCCCTGCTTCCAAGCCCTCCTGATGCTCCTGCACCGCTTTGCGGTATTTTTCTTCGTCAAGCAGGTCCCCGGTCCTAAACGATGACTTCTTGGCGTCGATAACCACATACGCTTCGAAATAAAGCACCTTCTCCAACTCCCGGAGGGTCATGTCAAGAAGCGTCCCGATGCGGCTCGGAAGACTCCTGAGAAACCAGATGTGAGCGACCGGGGCAGCCAGCTCGATGTGTCCCAGCCGTTCTCTGCGGACATACGAGGGAATTACTTCCACGCCACATTTTTCACATACGATGCCACGGTGTTTGAGGCGCTTGTATTTGCCGCAGTTACACTCGTAATCTTTTGTCGGGCCGAATATTTTTGCACAGAAAAGGCCATCCCGCTCAGGCTTGAAGGTGCGGTAATTGATGGTCTCCGGTTTTTTTACTTCTCCATTTGACCAGGTGCGGATCGTCGCCGGAGAAGCAATCGATATTTTGAATGCTTCAAAACTGTGAGCGTTACGAGAACGCTCCTGTTGCTGGGGAAAATCAGATCCATTCATATATATGTATCTCCCTGTATGCTGATGGGATCACTACCTGATTAACTCTGCTACTTATTTTTTATCGCGCTCAATGAACCGGACATCCATGCACAGGCTCTGCAGCTCTTTTACCAGAACGTTAAACGATTCAGGAACTGACATGGATAGGTCCCGTTCTCCTTTGACAATATTTTCATACAGTTTTGTTCTGCCCTGGACATCATCAGATTTGACGGTCAGGAATTCCTGGAGGGTATGGGATGCTCCATAGGCCATGAGCGCCCACACCTCCATTTCTCCAAGCCGCTGCCCACCAAACTGGGCTTTTCCTCCCAGCGGCTGCTGGGTAACCAGCGAATAGGTGCCAATTGAGCGGGCATGAATCTTGTCATCCACCAGATGGTGCAGCTTCATCATATAAATTGTGCCAACCGTCACCTTTTTATCAAATGGCTCTCCGCTTCTGCCATCAAAAAGGGTCGTCTGGCCCGACGCTGGCAGTCCTGTGGATTCCAGGCAGCTACTGATCTCATTTTCATGGGCGCCATCAAAGACCGGAGAAGCCATGTGCACTCCACCGGCAAGCTTTTTCGCCACGCCAATAAGTTCTTCATCATCGAGCCCCTCTATGAGACGCAGCACCTCTTTTTGTGCTGCATAAATCTCCTTTAATCGTCTTTTGATCGCTGCCGGGCTTGCGCTTTTCTGCACCATCTCATTGAGCTGAACGCCGAGCCCTTTTGCAGCCCACCCGAGATGCGTCTCCAGTATCTGGCCCACATTCATTCGCGATGGGACCCCCAGGGGGTTTAAAACAATATCAACCGGCGTTCCATCTTCAAGATAGGGCATATCCTCCTCGGGCAATATCCGGGAAAGAACCCCCTTGTTGCCATGCCGTCCAGCCATTTTATCGCCGACAGCCAGGCGCCGCTTAACCGCCAGATTTACTTTCACCATTTTAATAACGCCGGGTGGCAGTTCATCCCCGCGCTTGATCTTTTCTGTTTTTTCACCGAACACAACTTTTATGAGGTTGAGCTGTTCATCGCGCGCCTCTTTGATCTTGTCCAGCTTTTCTCTGATCTCTTCATCTTCAACAAGGGGGATGTTCAGCCATTTTTCCAGTGTTATGCGCTCTACATCCTCGCTGGTGATCACCTGGTTCTTGTTGATGATCATCTTGCCTTTTCGTTCATCAATAATCCGCTTGGCACACGTTTTTCCGACCAGTAAATGCTTTATCTTCTTATCAACATTTTCTTTGAGAATTTTAATTTCATCTTCCTGGTCTTTGAGAATCTTTGCCGTTTCTTCATCCTCTATGGAGCGCGTCCGTTCATCCTTATCAGCACCTTTGCGGGAAAAAATATTAACACTCATAACCGTTCCCTCAACACCGGGCGGAACACGCAGCGAGGTATCCTGAACATCCCGTGCCTTTTCGCCGAAAATGGCGCGCAGCAGCTTTTCTTCTGGGGACAGCTGGGTTTCGCCCTTAGGGGTAATTTTGCCTACCAGGATATCACCGCGCGTTACCTCGGTTCCAATGCGGATTATCCCGCTTTCATCCAGATCTTTGAGCATATCTTCACCAAGGCCGGGAATATCGCGCGTTATTTCCTCCTTCCCCAGCTTTGTATCCCGGGCAAGGATTTCAAATTCTTCAATATGGATTGAGGTAAAAACATCGTTCTTTATCAACTGCTCACTGACCAGGATGGAGTCCTCAAAATTGTACCCCCCCCACGGCATAAACGCCACAAAGACATTGCGGCCCAGAGCAAGCTCGCCCATCTCGGTTGCCGGCCCGTCAGCAATGATATCGCCCTTTTTCACCGCATCACCGGCACAAACAATGGGCCGTTGATTAATACAGGTGTTTTGGTTAGAGCGTTTGTACTTTGTGAGATTATAAATGTCCACATCGCTGCCAATACCGCCATCGGTGGTATCGCGCTTAATCACAAGCCGGACCGCATCAACACTTTTCACAACGCCGCTCTCCCGGGCGATGACCGTCACTCCTGAATCTCTGGCCGCGATACATTCTATGCCTGTTCCAATCAGCGGCGCCTCGGTTTTCATCAGAGAGACGGCCTGCCGCTGCATATTTGATCCCATCAGCGCCCGGTTGGCATCATCATTTTCCAGAAAGGGTATGAGTGCTGCCGCAACGCTGACCAGCTGCTTGGGAGAGACGTCCATAAAATCTATTTCTTCGGGAATCGCCATAACAAACTCACCGCCGCGACGGGCAGAGACCAGCTTTGCCTCAAACTTTCCCGAGGGACCGATGGGTGCATTTGCCTGGGCAATGGTATGTTTCTCTTCTTCTAAGGCTGACAAAAACTCGATTTTATTAGTAACCGCTCCCTTGTCGACTTTTCGATAGGGCGTTTCAATAAACCCATATTCATTGACCCGGGCGTAGGTGGAGAGGGAGGCGATAAGGCCGATGTTGGGGCCTTCAGGTGTTTCAATGGGACAGATTCTTCCGTAGTGCGTGGGATGAACATCCCGCACCTCAAACCCTGCCCGCTCACGGGTAAGGCCGCCAGGGCCGAGGGCGCTCAACCGCCGTTTATGGGTAATTTCTGAGAGTGGATTGGTTTGATCCATAAATTGGGAGAGCTGGCTTGAACCAAAAAATTCTTTTACCACCGCGGAAACAAGTTTTGAGTTTACCAGGTCGTTAGGCATGAGCGTTTCAATTTCCTGAAGGCTCATTCTCTCCTTGATTGCCCGCTCCATGCGAACCAGCCCGATCCGGTAATGATTTTCAATCAGTTCACCCACTGATCGTACGCGCCGGTTTCCCAGATGATCAATATCATCCACTTCACCACGGCCGTTTTTAATTTCAATGAGCGCGCGAATGGTCTCTAAAATGTCTTCCTTGGTAAGCGTTTGCACATCAAGGGAGGTCTTCAAGCCGAGCCTGAAGTTTATTTTGAGGCGGCCAACTTTTGACAGGTCATAGTGCTCGACATCAAAAAACAGCCGGTGAAAAAACAGATTGGCGCTCTCCTGCGAAGGCGGATCATTGGGGCGAAGGCGCTTGTAGATTTCCACAACAGCATCTTCCGTTGATTGAACCTTGTCAATCGTCAGGGTGTCACGCAGTGATGAGTCAACATTTAAGTTATCAATATAAAGCACTCTCAGCTGTTTGACCCCGCGCACCAAGAGGCTCTGCAACGCTTCAGGCGTCAGCACCTCATTGCATTTAAGAATAATCTCCGTGGTGGCCGGATCAAGCACATCATCTGCCACCACCTTGCCCGTCATATCCTCTTCGGTGGTAGCAATATACTTTATCCGGGAATCATGCAGGCGCTTGAGTGCTGCCTTGTTTATTTTTTTCCCTTTCCGGACAATAATCTCTTTGGTCTTTTCATCAATGATATCTTCATGCGCTATTTCACCGGCAACAAACGGCGAGTTAATGCTCTTCCTGAGCTTGCCTTTTCCCAGGATAACATCCTCAACCGTATAGAAATAGGTGAGCAGCTCTTTGGTGGTATAGCCGAGCGCTTTCAGTAGCACGGTTACCGGAAATTTTCTTCTTCGATCGATGCGGACATAAACAATATCCTTGGGATCAAATTCTAAGTCAATCCAGGAGCCACGGTTGGGAATAATGCGTGCTGAATACAGAAACTTTCCGCTGGAGAGTGTTTTCCCCTTATCGTGGTCAAAAAAGATCCCCGGAGAGCGATGAAGTTGGCTCACCACAACCCGCTCGGTGCCGTTTATGATGAACGTACCGGTATCGGTCATGAGGGGAATCTCGCCGAAATAGACTTCCTGCTCTTTCACATCACGGATATTGCGCGTGCCCGTTTCGTGATTAACGTCCCAGACAACCAGGCGGAGTAGCACTTTTAGCGGTGCTGCATAGGTCAATTCTTTTTGCCGGCATTCTTGAATATCATATTTGGGAGACCCCAGCGTGTAACTGATAAATTCAAGGGATGAGGTTTCATTATAATTTTTTATCGGAAACACGCTCTTGTAAACTCCCTGAAGACCGGCATCCGCGCGCTTTTCCGGAAGAACGTCAACCTGCAGAAAATTCTCATAGGATTTCTGCTGAATCTCTATGAGATTCGGCACATCCATGATGGTGGGAATTTTGGCAAAGCTTTTGCGAAAACGCAGCTTATATGGTGACAGAGTTCCCATTCAAGTACCCTCAACACATATTAACAGCAATGGACCGGGCAGGAATTTTTCCCGCGCCCTGGTATAATAGCCGGATAGGCCCTGCGACTGGTACGCTGGCCTCTATTGATAAACAGACAGCAGAGAGCCGGCGCAGCCTTATTTTATTTCTGCTACTGCTCCGACTTCCTGGAGCTTTTTTACCACCTCTTCAGCCTCAACTTTGGATACCCCTTCTTTGACTGTTTTGGGGGCGCCATCAACAAAGTCCTTTGCCTCTTTCAGTCCAAGATTGGTCAGTGCTCGCACCACCTTAATAACCTGGATCTTCTGCGCGCCGGCTTCTTTGAGAATAACGTCAAATTCGGTCTTTTCTTCAGCTTTTTCCTGCTCAGCTCCCGAAGCACCTGCTGCAACAGCAGCGGGAGCAGCCATTGCAACTGCAGCGGCTGAAACGCCAAACTTCTCTTCCAGTTCTTTCACCAGATTTGATAGATCAAGAACCGACATATTCTCTATAAACTTCACCACATCATCTTTAGTTATTTCTGCCATTGTAACCTCCTATTACTGTAATATTATGTAGAAACAAAATCTGAATTTTCAGACCGGTTATTGTTTTTGTTTTGCTTCTGCTCTGGCGTTTAGCACCCGCAGGAATTTCCGCGGCACTTCGGAAAGTGCGGTTACCAGTGCTCGTGCTGGTGCAGAGAGAACACCGACCAGCTGGCCTAAAAGCACCTCACGGCTTGGCAGTTCAGCGAGCATATTGATTTCCTGGACACTGAGCAGTTTTTTGTTGAGCACCCCTGCTTTTATGTGGAGGGGAACTAAGGGGTTATCTTTTATAAATTTATTGAGCACCTTTACCACCGGCACCGGGTTATTTTTCACAAATACCACTGCCGTTGGCCCGACAAAGGTCTCGCTCAGCGTTGCAAAATCGGTCTGCTTTGCTGCTCTGCGCAGCAGCGTATTTTTCGTAACTTTAAGTTCAGAGCCAGCTTTTCTGACCTGCCGTCGCAGATCATTGGTCGCTTCAGCATTGAGCCCCTGATAATTAATAACAAAACCGGCTGTTGACTCTGCAATCTTTTGCGATAGCGTTTCTACTGCTTCCTGTCGTTGTTGTTTATTCACGGCTCATACCTCTGTTCAAGCTCACACATAAATAGATCATTACTGTATCTTAACGGTTGCTGGATCAACCTTGATCCCCAAGCCCATCGTTGAAGAAAGCACAATGTTTTTCAAATAAACACCCTTACTCGAAGCTGGTTTCAGCCTGATAACGGTATCCATCAGGGCAAGAATATTGTCGTAGAGTCTCTGATCATCAAAGGATTTCTTGCCCACAGGCACATGCACAATGCCCCCCTTGTCAGTTCTGAATTCCACCTTGCCTTTTTTCTGCTCCTCAATCGTTTCTTTTAAATTAAACGTCACGGTCCCCAGCTTGGGGTTCGGCATGAGGCCGCGTGGCCCCAGTATTTTACCGATTTTTCCGACCAGCCCCATTAGATCCGGGGTCGCAACCGCCTTATCAAACTCAAGCCACCCGTTTTGAATCTTTTCCACCAAATCCTCAGCACCTACATAATCAGCACCGGCATCGCGGGCTTCTTTCTCCTTTTCGCCTTTCGCGAAAACCAGTACTTTTACTTCCTTGCCAATTCCGTGGGGAAGCAGCACCGCACTTCTCACCATCTGGTCTGATTTCCGTGGATCAACGCCGAGGCGAATAGCTAAATCCACGGTTTCATCAAATTTTACATAGGAGTTTTCCCTTAAAAGGCTGATTGCCTCTTTTAAAGGATGGGGCTGTTGTGTTTCAATCTTCTCTTTTACCTGAAGATATTTTTTTCCTCTCTTCCGCATTGCTGCACCTTCTCTATCTGTGAGTGTGTTTACTGATTTAACTGATTTCAATACCCATGCTGCGCGCCGTACCCTCTATAATCCGTATCGCTGCCTCAATGTCATTGGCGTTAAGATCTGTGAGTTTTGTCTGGGCAATCTCCCGCACCTGGGCAGCGGTAACCTTTCCCACCCTATTCTTGTTCGGCTCAGCAGAGCCCTTGACGAGACCTGCTGCTTTTTTTAACAGAACTGAAGCTGGTGGAGTTTTGGTTATAAACGTAAATGAACGGTCAGCATACACCGTGATAACAACCGGAATAATAAGCCCTTCCTGATTCTGCGTTTTTGCATTAAACGCTTTGCAGAATTCCATAATGTTTACCCCGTGCTGACCTAATGCAGGCCCAACCGGAGGGGACGGGTTTGCCTTGCCGGCGGGAATTTGTAATTTAATCTGGGTAATTACCTTTTTTGCCATAGCGTTAGTGCCCTTTTTTTATGCAGTGCTTTAAAGCATTGTCCGGTATAGGTGCGTGGATATCACAACCAGTGTCTTTTTAGGCAGCATATCAGTTCTTCTTAACCTGCGAGAATTCGAGCTCTATCGGGGTTGGTCTTCCAAAAATGCTTACCAGAACTTTAAGCCGCGCTTTCTCCGGTTTTACCTCTCCAATGGTTCCATTAAAATTTGAAAACGGCCCTTCAACAATTACGACACTGTCTCCCTTCTCAAAATTTACCTTGGGTTTTGGACGGAGTCGCCCCTCCCGAATCTTCAGAATAATCTCATTTACCGTTTCATCCGGGATTGCAGCGGGTCTATTTTTGCCCCCTATAAATCCCGTTACTTTTGGTGTGTTGCGCACCATATGCCAGGTTTCATTGTTCAGGTCCATCTGCACCAGAAGGTACCCTGGGAAAAACTTGCGCGAACTTGTTTTAACCTTTTTTTCCCCCTTAAGGCCCTTGATTATTTCTTCAACATCCTCAGCAGGAACCAGGATGTCGCCAAACACATCCTGAAATTTATAGGCCTGAACCCGCTCCTCAAGCATCTCCTTTACCTTATTTTCATATCCCGAATAGGTATGTATAACAAACCACTGCTTTGCCATACGAGTCTCAGCTCAAAATTATTTTAATGATACGTGCAAGGCCAACGTCAACCATTCCCAAGAATAGGCCGATAACCAGCACAATAATTATTACAATCGAAGTCGAAGCAATTGTCTCATTTCTCGAAGGCCATGATATTTTTTTTATTTCGATGCGCACTTCACGGAAGAACTGAATAATCTTCTCTATAATCCCTTTTATACCCGTAAGACTCTTGATATCCATGAGCGGTTTATCCTCTTACTTTACAGCCTCTTGCTCTAACCTCATAACTCCGTTCACAAAAGAAATACTACCCATTCCCGCACTCTGCTCCCCTTATCTTGCAGGCTATCTCCCTGCTCAATAGAGGTACTGGTTCCCTTTGCCCCGATTCCTTATCCGTGCCTTTCTAATCCTGTGGCAGGCCAGGGGGGATTCGAACCCCCATCACCCGGATTTGGAGTCCGGTGCTCTATCCGTTAGAGCTACTGGCCTGTTAGATTTTACCAGAAGGAGTGGAGCTTTGGAGTCTTTTTAGGAATGGCTAACAGTCCTTTCCGCCAAGGTCCCTACTTCGTTTCTTTATGAAGGGTGTGGGAATGACAGAACCGGCAGTATTTCTTGAGCTCCAGTTTATTCGTTGTCTTCTTTTTATTCTTTGTTGTGTTATAATTCCGCTGCTTGCATTGCGTGCATGCAAGAGTAATAATATCTCTCATCTGCGCTTATCCTTGGTTAGACAAGATACCCTGTATTTATATTTAAAGGAGATGCCCCGTTATTCGATAACTTCACTGATCACGCCGGCGCCTACCGTCCGCCCGCCTTCCCGGATCGCAAACCGCAACTCCTTCTCCATCGCGATCGGCATGATCAACTCTATCGCCATGCTCACATTGTCTCCCGGCATCACCATCTCTACCCCCTCCGGCAACGTCACCACCCCCGTCACATCCGTCGTCCGAAAATAAAACTGCGGCCGGTATCCATTGAAAAACGGCGTGTGCCGCCCTCCTTCTTCCTTGCTCAATATATACACCTCACTCTTGAACTTCGTGTGCGGCGTGATTGACCCCGGCTTTGCTACCACCTGCCCCCGCTCTACGTCATCCCGCTTCGTCCCCCGCAATAACACCCCGACATTGTCTCCCGCCTGCCCTGAATCCAGGATCTTCCGGAACATCTCCACCCCCGTGCACACCGTCTTCACCGTCGGCCGGATGCCTACGATCTCCACTTCCTCTCCTACCTTCACCTGCCCCCGCTCTATGCGTCCCGTTACCACCGTCCCGCGCC
>Ga0315275_10002722_pt1 | contig 16060 bp, 19 predicted proteins | sample YL17G03_0_MG_FD_205557 | JGI IMG/M metagenome (GOLD analysis project Ga0315275, IMG submission 205557) | Sediment microbial communities from Yellowstone Lake, YNP, Wyoming, USA - YL17G03_0 | ecosystem: Environmental > Aquatic > Freshwater > Lake > Sediment | place: USA: Wyoming | collected... | reverse complement strand
GAACGGCCGAGGGGCCGCGGGCGCGCCGGCGCGCGAGCGCCGGGACGGACCCAACCGGGTCTCGTTCTACACCCGGATCTCCACCGACGAGGACCACCAGAAGTACTCCCTCGGCGCCCAGACCGAGCGCCTCGAAGCCTTCTCGAAGGCCTCCTGGGGCGAGGACTGGCGCCTCCACAAGATCTACCGCGACACCGAGAGCGGCACCCACATGAATCGCCCCGGCCTCGAGGAGATGCTCTTCGACGCCGAGGCGCAGGCCTTCGACACGCTGCTCGTCTTCCGCGTCGACCGCCTCTCGCGAAAGGTCCGCGAGCTCGCCCTCATGGTCGACGAGCTCACCAAGCACGGCGTCGTCTTGAAGTCGATCACCGAGCCCTTCGATACCGCGAACGCCGCCGGCAAGATGATGCTCCAGATGCTCGGCGTCTTCGCCGAGTTCGAACACGCGACCATCGTCGAGCGGACTAAGGTCGGGATGGAGAAGAAGGCGAAGGGCGGCAGGTTCGTGGGCGGCAACGTGCCCTTCGGCTACCGGCTCGACCCGGAGAAGGGTCTCGTCGTCCACGAGGAAGAGGCGCTCATCGTCCGGAAGCTCTTCCGCATGTACGCCATCGGCAAGATCGGCTCATCCGCGATCTGCAAGGAGTTCAACGCGACCGGCGTGCGCAATCGCAACGGTCGGAAGTGGGGACGCCGCGTCGCGATCTACATGATCAAGAATCCGATCTACATCGGCAAGATCCGGTGGCGCGAGATCCTCTACGACGGCACGCACGATCCCCTGATCTCGGAAGAACTCTTTCAGAGTGCGCAGGAGGTCCTCGAGGAGCGGAACGAGGATCTGAGGGGACGTCGGTTCCGCCACAACGACGATCGCCTCCTCACCGGCGTCATCAAGTGCGCGAAGTGCGGGAGCCACATGTTCGGAGGTGGCGGCTCTCCCAGAGGAACCAAGATCTCCTACTACGTCTGCTCGAAGCGCTTCAACTACCACGACTGCGATCAGGATTACGTGCGCGCCGATCTCCTGGAGACTGCGATCACCGAGGACATCAAGGCGATCTTCCACGACGAACAGTTCATGTCCCGCGTGTGGGAGGAGGCGAACGAGCGGCTCGCCGCCGAGCGGCCGAACATCGAGAAAGAGATCGACGCGAACCTCGCGGAGGCGGTAAAAGTCCAGACGGCCACGGACCGCTACTTCAAGGCGTTCGAGGCCGGGAAACTCAGCCCCGACCTCTGCAACGAGAAGGTCCAGGATCTGCGCGCGCGGCTCGAAGAGCTGAAGGACCAGCGAGAAGACCTCGAGGCGCGGCGCGAGAAGTTGGAGCTTCCCGCGATCGACCGCCAGATGCTCTCGTCCCTCGTGGACGATTTCGAGAAGGTGATGGCGGCCGGCACGAACGCCCAAAGGAAGGACCTCCTCCACCGGATAGTGAAGAAGGTCCTCGTCCATGATCGTCGAACGTTGGAGGTTTGGTACGCGTTACCGAACCGCGCCATGTTCGAATACTGGAACAATTGGCTCCCCGGGCTGGACTCGAACCAGCAACCCTGCGGTTAACAGCCGCATGCTCTACCAATTGAGCTACCGAGGAGCCTGAAACTCGTGCGTGATATGTCGGAAACGCTGCGTTCGAGAGGCCCCGCAAAAAAAGCCCGGGCACATTCCACCCAACACAACCACCGCGCCGCAAACTGCCGCCTCGCAGAGCATCTCGACGCCGTATCATAACCTCTCGACAGGCGTTTGTCAATACGCGAACCCCCAGTGAATCCATGGGGTTAGAGGCAACGCCGGCGGCCCGCACGGAGCCGATAAAACCCGCATAGCTGCTTTACACACCCCTTCGAATACCGCATAATATCCGGACGAAATCCCTTCCATCTGCGATTGTCTTCAAAACGGCGAACGCGGTTTTCACACATAAAAGGAGATGTGAGTTATGAAGCGGCTGTTACTCGTTCCACTCCTCGTTCTCGCCCTTCCACTATGGGTTTCCTGCGGCGGAAAGGACAACACGCCCTCGGAAAAGGCCAAACAAGAGGGCGCGCAAAAAGAAACCGAGGTCACGATGACGATCCCCGATCACATTCCCTACTACGATTTGAAACTCAAGCTGCGGAAATACGCGAAGGTCGACATGGGGTACGACCCGGCCGTGCTCTCGGATCCCGAGAAGGAAGCCCTGGGGAAACTCGTTCAGGCGGGGCGGGTGACAGACGATATTTTCCTCCGTCAGGTGTGGTCGGGTAACGTCGCGCTGGAAAAGCAACTGAACGAGGTCCACGCGTACTCACACCAGTCGCCTTCTTCGGAAATCGGCGACAATCACGCGTTGATCCTCGACCTGATCCGTTTCTTCAACATCAACTTCGGTCCGTGGGATCGTCTCACGGTGGACGCCCCCTTCATCGGCTCTCTCGCGAAACCGCAGGGCGCGAATTTCTATCCCGAAGATATGACGAAGCAAGAGTTCGATGGCTTCCTGGCCCAGCATCCCGAGAAAGACGAGGAGTTCCGCGGGTACTTCACCACGATAAGAAGGAAAGATGGCGCACTGGTGGCTGTCCCTTACAGCGAGGAGTACAAGGATCTCCTCACGAAAGCGGCGGCGCTCCTGCGCGAAGCGGCCGACATCCTCACCAAGCCGGAGAACGCGGCGAAATATGCGAAGGGTGTCGACTACACGACGCTCGCAAAATACTTGAGGAGCCGCGCGGACGCCTTCTCATCGAACTCGTACCGTCAAAGCGACATGGATTGGATGGACGTGAAGGACAACACGATCGACGTGACGATCGGTCCGTACGAGGTCTACGAGGACGCACTCTTCGGGTACAAGGCGGCTTTCGAGACCTTCGTCGCCATAAGGTACCCCGCCGACAGCAAGAAGCTCGAAGGGATCAAACGCTATGTGCCCAAACTCGAGGCGAGCCTCCCGATCCCCGCTGAGTACAAGAACCCGAACCGCGGGAGCGAGTCACCGGTGAGCGTCGTCGATCTCGTGTACTCCGCGGGCGACACGAAGGCCGGTGTCCAGACGATCGCGTTCAACCTGCCGAACGACGAAGCCGTCCGCGAAGCGAAGGGAACGAAGAAGGTGATGCTCAAGAACGTTTCGCGGGCGAAGTTCGACAAGATGCTCCTCCCGATAGCGGCGCAGGTTCTCGATCCGAGTCAGATGAATCAGGTCGTTTTCGACGCGTATTTCAACAACACGTTGATGCACGAGCTCTCGCACGGTCTGGGACCGGGGACGATCCGCCGGAAGGACGGAACCGAGACGACGGTCAACCGCGAACTCAAAGATCTCTACCCGGCCATCGAGGAAGCGAAAGCGGACATCCTGGGGCTTTACTGCACCAAGCTGCTTCTCAAGGAAGGCTTTTTCGAAAAGGGAATGGATACGAAAGGGTACGTGTGTTTTCTCCCGGGATTCTTCCGGGCGATCCGTTTTGGAGCGAGCTCGGCCCACGCAAACGCCAACATGATGGAGTTCAACTTTTTCCGTGAACAAGGTGCGATAGCGCTCGACCCCCAGACGGGAAAGTTCCGCGTGAATCTGGACAAGATGCCCGCCGCCGTCGAGGCGATGGCGAACAAGCTTCTCATGATCCAGGCGCTGGGTGACTACGACGGAGCGGCCGCTTTCATCGAAAAGTACGGACAGAGTTCACCGGAGCTCGAAACGCTGCTCGCGACGCTCAAAGACATCCCTGTCGATATCGAGCCGGTGTTCACGGCGGAAGAATACTTGGACCCGAGCCAGCAGCGCCAGGTCCACAGGGCGCCGCAGCCGCAAACCGGGGAGCATCAGCACTAGTACCCGATGGCACGGCCGTTCCCGCGCGGATCGGAGACCCCAACGAGACGGCCGTTGCGCTGATCGCGTGGATCACCGCGACGGCCGTTATCGTCTTTGTCGATGAGGATGGCCTGGACGTCACCGATCTCCTCCCTCTCGACCACTTCGTACCCGAGCGCACGAAGGGCTTCGGCCACCGCCGCCGCAAGTGCGTTCGCCTCGACAGAAATCTGATCGGGGAGATACTGGTTGTGGATTCGCCTCGCGGCAACCGCATCCTCGAGAGACATCCCAAAATCCACCACGTTCGAAACCACCTGGAGGACCGTCGTGGGGATGGTCGAACCGCCCGGTGTGCCAACGACCATGAAAAGTTTCCCGTCTTTCAAAACGATGGTGGGCGCCATGGAGCTGAGCATCCGCTTTCCCGGCTCGATCGCATTCGCTTCGCTCCCCACCAGACCGTAGAGATTGGGATAACCCGGTTTGATGCTGAAGTCGTCCATCTCGTTGTTGAGGAGAATCCCCGCGCCGGCGACCGTTACCCCCGAGCCGAACCAGCCGTTGAGCGTATACGTGTTGGAGACGGCATTCCCCCACCGGTCGACGATCGAGAAATGGGTGGTCTCTTGCGATTCCGCTGACGGCGAAAAGTCGATGGCGTCGAGCTCGCGTAACGGAAGCACACGTGAGTGATCGATCAATCGGTTGAGGCGATCGATGTACGACGGGGCGGCAAGCTCTTCCCACGGCGTCGGGTAGAAGTCGACGTCCCCCATGTAGAGCGCCCGCAACCGGTACGCGATCTTCTCCGCCTCGGTGAATAGATGGACCTGGTCTCTGGTGTGATACTCCATCTTGCCGACGTCGTACCGCCCGAGAATCTGGAAGAGCACCGAGAGTATGATCCCGCCCGACGACGGAAGAGGCGCCGAGATGATTTCGTACCCGCGGTACGCCGCACGAATCGGTTCTCTGAGCTTCGCGTTGTACGCGGCTAGATCTTCTTTTGTGATGAAACCGCCCCCCCGTTCCATCTCAGCGATGATGAGATCCGCTGTCCGGCCCTCATAGAAATCTTTTTTTCCATCGGTCATCAAGCGGTGAAACGTCTCGGCGAGGTCGGGTTGGCGGAACACATCTCCCGGTGACAGCGAGGGATCGATGAATATCTTCTTCGTCTCCGCGTGGCTCTCGAGCAGGGTTCGTTCTTTGTGGATCGAATCCACGAAGAACGAGTCGACGGCGAAACCGTCCTTCGCGAGCCGCCATGCATACGAGACGAGTTCACTCCAGGGGAGAGACCCGAACCGCTCGTGCGCCAGCGCCATCCCCGCGACCGTCCCGGGGACGCCGGCGGCCAGATGCCCCTGTGTGCTCCGGCCCTCGACCACATTCCCCGAGGGATCGAGGAACATATCCCGCGTCGACTTTGCAGGGGCCGTCTCGCGGTAGTCGATGAAGCGGGTCTCACCGGTGGAAAGCCGGACGAGCATGAACCCGCCGCCGCCGATGTTTCCCGCACGCGGATAGGTGACGGCGAGAGCGAAGGCCACGGCAACGGCGGCGTCCACCGCGTTCCCGCCTTTTCTCAGTACGTCGACGCCTACGCGCGATGCAATGGAATCCGCAGTGACGACGACGGCGCTGTTGGCAACGATGCTCTTTCCCGCAACGACAACGCCGGCGCGCGGCGCTTTGTCTTGTGCCTGTTGATGGTCCTGGGGCTCACAACTCGTGGAGAGAAAAGCAAAGAGAACAGCAAGAACGGCAGGGCGTATGCGGAATCTCTCGTGCATCGTCGGATAGCGGGGCAACGGTCACGCCGTTGCTTTCAACGAAACCCTCAGGTGGAGCCGGAGGGACATTCACCATTCGAACACGAATCCGTCTGTCCGCCCTGAGCGAACGCGCTGAACATGATTTTTCCCGCGCCGTCGCAATCCGGACAGTGGATGGGGTCTTCCCGTTCCGCGGCGCGCCGGAGTTCGAAGAACACCGTTTGACATTGTTCACACGTGTATTCGTAAAGCGGCATCTCGTGTTCTCCGTTTCCTTGCAGATTCCGTCGCTTGTTGCTCGCGCGGCCCAACCTCGATCAGCACCCGCCCGACGCTCTCCTCGCGCGCTCGAGCGTGGCGATTTCCTGCCACGTGTACCGGTCGTGGACGGCAGCGCCGTCCGTGCCGCAGAGCGTATCGACGATATGGGTCACCGTGGGATCGGCGAGCGAGAACACGACCTCCACGCCCCGCCGCTCGGCTTTCACCAGTCCTTCGGAGCGGAGCACCTTCAGGTGCTGCGCCACCGAGGACTGCGGAATCCCCAACGTCTCGGCGATGAATGTCTGCGTGCAAGGTTCCTGACGAAGCCCGCAGACCATCTCGAGACGGAGCGGGTGCGCCAGCGATTTGAGCACACGGGCCGCCCGTTGGAATTTGTCCCGTGACGGATCGTTCATCGGCTGCCTTTCTCTTCGTCCTTCGTTTGTTCTTCGGGCCCAACTGGCCGTTTGCAAGAACTGCTCGCTCAGGTGGGGACTCCCAGCTTGGGGAGAATCCACACGACGAGGGCGATCCACAGGGCCACCCCCAGACCCGCGACGATGATTTCCTTGACCGATTCCATTGAGACCTGTCCTAGGTTAGCTCGTTGTCACACAAGTGATTACGTAGAAGCGTAATAATACGATAATACAACACTCCGCGCCTGTCAAGGGATGTTTCGTCTCGACACGAACTCACTCTTCTCCTTCTTCGGACCCGGGCTCGAGGAACACCCGTTCGATGAACTCGATCGCAAACGGCTGCTTCTCGAGCTCGTTTGCGGAGAAAAGACAATACCCGAGCACTCCCTCGCGCCGGAGAAGAGATACCGAGTAGCCGAGGTAGCGTTCGCGTCCGTCGAACACGGGAAGCCCTATGAGAAACTGATCGACCCCGATCATACGGCGGTACTTCTCGACCAGACGAACGAGCTGGTCGGGCTCGTACGTGTACGCCATGGGAACGACGAAATCGACGGCGCCGGTCTGGAGCCACCGTATCCAGTCCTGGCCCTCCTCGACGCGGGCCCTCTCGGGCTCGGGAAAGACCGCCGCGGAAAGCGGAATCGCGCCGATCGTCCGGCGTACCGACACGAGCAACGACTCCACCTGCGCGGCCCGCCAGTCGACATGCAGGCTGTCGAGAAGCTCGGCGGCCCCGGGCTCTGCGAGCACGCGGTCTTCGGAGTCTGTGAGGTCCGTCCCGCTCCGGCCGATAAACGCGAGCGGATCCACGCCGTACATCAAAGCAAAGGCCGTGCGCTCCGCGGGGCTGAAGTCGAACTGCGGACCGGGGTAGCGGATGTAGTCGAGGTGGATCCCGTCGATGGGGTAGCGGGACACGATCTCCTGGATGACACGAGTGGTATGCTCGCGGACATCGGAACGGGCCGGCGAGACGAAGTACCCCGTGTGACCCTCCTCCAGCCAGTCCTGTACGGGCCGTTCGTCCATCCGGACGCCGTAGGAGCTCGACACCAGCCAGTCCGGATGTTCGGCGACGATGTGTCCTGCCGGCGGCGTGCTTCCGCTGTCCGACCAGACGAGGAACACATTGACCCACGCGTGAACGGCGATCCCCGCTTCGTGGCAACGTTTCAGAAAATAGTCAAGAGGATCGAACTCCGCGACGGGCCGTTCGAGAGTGAATCCTTCGGGCTCGAGAGTCGATCGATAGTAGGCGTCGCCCCGGCCGCGCACCTGGACGAACAGAAGCTGAAACCGCGCCCGTATGGCATAGTCGACCGCCCGGTCGACGTCCTCCCTGGAATCGAGAGAGTACCGGACAACCCACGCGGCTCGTATCTCTTTGTTGGGGAGGATCGGTGTGCGCTGGAGAAAGGATCGGAGATACGTCTCGGCGCCGGCGAGCACCGGCAGAAAGACGGCTATGAGAAGAATCGTTCGAACGAACAAACGCACTTCGCGACACTAACGCAGAAGAACGCCCTCGTAAAGGTGTGAAAACAGCCCGTCGAAACCATGCTTCGCTGGGGAAGCGTCTTTCGATCCCGCTTCCACGGGTTTATCTTGCTTAGCCTTTTTCTTGGCTCTTGGGCTTGGCCATTTTGGCCTTTCCCTTGGTTTCCCCTTTTACGTGTGTCTTCTCTTTTTTCTTCTCTTTCGCCTTGGCGGTTTTCTTCCTCTTCCCCACCGTCTTTTCCTCCGCCTTGGCGTCTTCTTTCTCGCCCTTCTTCCTCGCCTTCTTGGTGAGTGGCGTGCTCGTCACCTTGGTCCCGACGAGCTCGAGAAGAACCGTCCGCGCGTTGTCACCCAACCGGGTTCCCACTTTGACGATCCGCGTGTAACCACCCGGGCGCTCTATGTACTGCGGTGCGATTTCCTCGAAGAGTTTCTTGAGCACCAATTTGTTCCGAACCACGCGGCCCGCTTCGCGCCAGTGGGCGAGCGCCACCGCCTGCATCGCCTTGGATTCGGCCTCTTTCCCCGCATCCTTCAACGCGAGGTGTTCTTTATGCGCCGCATAGCCCTTCTTCGCGCGCGTGATCAGCTGCTCCGCCTCGCGGCGCGCTTCCTTCGCCTTCGGATCGGTTGTCTGGATCCGTTCCTTGTCGAAAAGCGAGGTGACCATATTATTGAGCATCGCTTTTCGATGCGGTTTCTTGCGGCCCAGTTTTCGATGATCGAATCGGTGTCTCATGTCCAGTCCTTACAAAGCTTCCGCTTCCGTTTTCTTTTCTTCCTTTACCGGGGCTTCCTTCTTTTCATCGCCGCCGCCGCCGAGAACGGCTTCCACATCCATGCCGAGATGCAAACCCATTCCGCCGATAATCTCACTGATCTCCTTGAGGCTCTGCTTCCCGAAGTTCCTGTACTTGAGCATGTCCTGCTCGCTGCGCCGGACGAGATCTCCCAAGGTCTTGATGTTCGCCCGCCTCAAACAGTTGCTCGAACGAACCGACAGCTCGAGTTCCTCGACGCTCCGGGCCAGGAGTTCCTTGAGCTTTTCGAGTTCCTCATCGACTTCCACTTTTGTCTCTTCCATCGGCTCTTCGTCGAAGTGAATGAAGAGGATCATGTGGTCTTTGACGATCTTCGCCGCGAACCCCAGCGCGTCCTCGGGGGTGACGCTGCCGCTGGTGACGATGTCGAGAACCAGCCTGTCGTAGTCAGTGCGTTGACCGACGCGTGTGTTCTCGACGACGTAAGACACTTGACGAATCGGCGAGAAGTTCGAGTCCACCGGAATCAGGCCGATGTCGAAGTCATCGAGTTTGTGGCTCTCCCCCGGGACGTACCCCCGGCCGTGGCCGACGAGGACTTCCATCTCGACCTTCGTCTTTTCGGTGGCGGTGCAGATCAAGAGGTCCTTGTTGACGATCTCGATGTCAGCGATCTCCTTGAAATCCGCCGCCGTGATGGGACCTTGCTTCTCCACGCTGAGGTGCAGAAACTTCGGGTCGTCACAGTGCATTATCACGACGAGCTGCTTCAGGTTGAGGATGATGTCCGTGACGTCCTCGAGCACGCCCGGGATGTTGCTCAACTCGTGGAGCACTCCCTTCATCCGGACCGCCGTCACCGACGCGCCCTGAATCGACGAGAGCAGCGTCCGACGGAGCGTGTTTCCCATGGTCTGTCCGAACCCCCGTTCGAGAGGTTCGATGATGAAACGGCCCGTCGTGGGGGTCATGACCTGCGGGTCTTTGGCTATTTCCTTCGGCATCAGAAGATTGCGCCACTTCATGGATCAGTGCCTCCTCATGGAGCGTCCCTGCGTCACGTGAGTCCGTTGCCTTCGGCCTATCCGTTACTTCGAATAGAGCTCGACAACCAACCGTTCGTCCATCGGAAGGGGTATCGCTTCTCTCGATGGAATCTCGAGAAGCTCGCCTTCCATCTTGCTCGGATCCACATCCAGGTAGGGAACGACTTGCCGCGCGTCGAAATTCTTCATGCTCTCCTGAATGATGAAAAGGTTCTTGCTCTTGTCGCGCGGTCCGATCCGCTCGCCGGGCGAAACAAGGTAGCTCGGGATATTGACCTTCCGGCCGTTCACCTGGAAGTGATTGTGCCGGATGAGCTGCCGCGCCGTTGCCCGCGATGAGCAGAAACCCATCCGATAGACGATGTTGTCCAGCCGCCGTTCCAGCATCTGGAGCAGAGCCGTCCCCGTGATCCCTTTCTGACGGATGGCCTTCTTGAAATAGTTGTGGAACTGCGCTTCCAAGAGACCGTACGTCCGGCGGATCTTCTGTTTCTCCCTCAGCTGGATGCTGTACTTCGAGGGCTTTCCCCTCCGCCGGCGGCCGTGCTGACCGGGAGCATACTCGCGTCTCTCGATCGCGCACTTGTTCGAATAACACCGGTCACCCTTGAGAAAGAGTTTGGTGCTTTCCCGGCGGCAGAGTTTGCATTTTGCGTCTCGATACCTCGCCATTGGTTACTCCCGGTACATGTCGATGGGTTGTTACACTCTCCGTCTTTTTCTCGGACGGCACCCGTTGTGGGGCATCGGTGTGACGTCTTTCACGGAGGTCACATCGAGACCCGCCGATTTGAGCGAACGGATCGCCGCCTCACGCCCCGCGCCGGGGCCCTTGATCCAACACTCGACCTTTTTCATCCCCAACTCGAGGACCTCTCTCGCGGCCCGGTCGGCGGCCTGCTGCGCGGCAAATGGAGTGCTCTTCCGCGATCCCTTGAACCCCATGGTCCCTGGGCTTGCCCACGAGACAACGTTCCCCGCGAGATCGGTGATCGTTACGATGGTGTTGTTGAAAGTCGACTTGATGTGGGCGATGCCCGCAACGTCTATCCTTCTCGCCTTTTTCTTTTTCGTCACGCGCTTCGGACTAGCCAAAATGTCCTCCTAGTTCATTACGCTACGTCTTCGCCACCGGCGGTTTCGGCACCTGTGTCTTCTTTCTCCCTGCACCCGGTCTCGACTTGGGACCTTTGCGCGTCCGCGCGTTGGTGCGCGTGCGTTGCCCGTGCACGGGAAGCCCTCTCTTGTGGCGCTGTCCCCGATAGCAGTTGACGTCCATCAAACGCTTGATGTTGTAGCTCACCTCACCGCGCAACGCTCCCTCCACCTTGTAGTCGTTTTCGATGACGTTACGGATCTTGATCGTCTCGTCCTCCGTCAGGTCCTTCACCCGACGGTATGGATCGACGCCCGTCTTCTCGCAGATGCTCCGCGCCGACGTTCGCCCGATCCCGTAGATGTACGTGAGGCTCACCTCGACGCATTTGTCTTTAGGGATATCAACCCCTGCGATACGTGCCACCGATCATGCTCCTTTCTCGAGGGCGTAACACTCCGCCGGACGTTCCTAACCCTGGCGCTGCTTGTGGCGCTTGTTCTTGCAGATCACTCGCACCACGCCTCTGCGCCTGACGATCTTGCAGTGAGGGCATATTTTTTTGACTGAGCTTCGTACTTTCATGATGATCATGCTCCTCATTTATACCGATAAACGATCCGCCCCTTCGTCAGATCGTACGGCGAAAGCTCGACGGTCACCCGATCGCCGGGGAGGATTTTGATGAAGTTCATCCTCATCTTGCCCGACACGTGGGCGAGCACAGTGTGTTTGTTTTCGAGCACCACACGAAACATCGTGTTGGGCAAGGCCTCGACGACCGTGCCTTCGACCGTTATCGCTTGTTCCTTTGCCATCTAAGAGACGTCAATCCGTGCTGCGGATCCTCGCTCAACGAGTGAGGATCTCGGGTCCATTCTTTGTCAGCGCCACCGTGTCCTCGAAATGCGCCGAGTAGCTGTGGTCCGCCGTCACCACCGTCCACCCGTCCTGGAGCGTAAACACGTCGCTCTTGCCCACGTTGACCATCGGTTCGATCGCGATCACGAGCCCCCCCTGCAGCTCCGGGCCCTGAGCGGGGGGGCCGAAGTTCGGCACCTGGGGTTCTTCGTGCATCCGCTGTCCGATCCCGTGGCCGACGAGCGATTTCACCACGGAGAACCCGTTCCGAACCACGTAGCTCTCGATGGCGTGTGAAATGTCGCTAAGCCGGTTTCCGACCCGCGCTTTGCCGATCGCCCCGTCGAGCGCCCCGCTCGCCACTTCCAGGAGCTTCCGCGCCTCTTTGGAGATTCTCCCGACGGGAAACGTCCTCGCCGCGTCGGCGTGGTACCCGTCCTTGAAAACTCCGATATCGATCCCGCAGATGTCCCCTTCTTCGAGGACCCGGCCGTCAGGTATCCCGTGGACGACTTCCTCGTTGACCGAAATGCACGTGGCGGCGGGGTACCCGTGAAATCCTTTGAACGACGGTTTTGCCTTGTGCTCGAGGATGATCCTTTCAACGGCACGATCGATGTCTTCTTTTTTGACCCCTGGTTTCGCCATCTCGGCGGCTGCTTCGAAACACAACTTGAGTATCGCCCCGTTCCTTTTGATGATAGCGATCTCCGTGGGCGACTTCAGATAGATCATAGACCGATCAGCCCCGCGATGTCCGATGTCACCTCATCGATCGACTTCGAGCCGTCGACGCGGTGTACCCTGTGGTGTTTCTCGTAGAGACTCAGGATCGGCAACGTCTCCCTCTTGTAAACCTCCAGCCTTTTTCTGATCGTCTCGGGTTTGTCGTCCTCGCGAAGAACGATCTCTCCCCCGCAGGCGTCGCACTTGCCCTCGACGGCGGGCGGGTTGTTGACCAGATGGTACACCACCTTGCACGCCACGCAGGTGCGCCGTTTGGACAGCCGGTTCACGACCACTTCGGGGTCGAGTTCGATGTAGATGACCGCATCGATCGTCTCGCCGGTTGTCCCAAGTACCTCTTCGAGCGCCTCCGCCTGCCGGGCGGTCCGAGGGTAACCGTCGAGGATCCACCCGTTGTGCCCGGCTCGCTCAGCGGCGTTGGCGAGCTTCTCCCGAATGAGTTCGAGAACGACGTCGTCCGGGACGAGCTCCCCCGCGGCCATGATGCCCGCCACTCGCTTCCCGACCGGCGTCCCTTTGGCCACGGCCTCGCGGAGCAGATCTCCCGTCGATATGTGACGGCTCCTCTCCCGCTCGGCGATACGGGCCGCCTGTGTCCCCTTGCCCGACCCCGGGGCCCCCAAGATCACGAGATTCACTACCGTCTCCCTTTGAGCTTCCCGTGCTTGGTGAATCCCTCGTAGTGCCTGAGCAAAAGATGCGATTCGATCTGCCGAAGCGTATCGAGAACCACGCCGACAACAATCAGAAGACCCGTGCCACCAAAGTAGAACGGGGCGTTGGCCTTCGTCAGCAAAACCTCGGGCAACACGGCGATGAACGCCAGAAAAATCGCTCCCGGCAGCGTTATCCGCGTGAGCACTCGATCGACGAACTCGGCGGTTTTCTTTCCCGGCCGGATGCCCGGGATGAACCCGCCGGATTTCTTCATGTTCTCGGCGACGTCGACGGGGTTCAAGACGATCGCCGTGTAGAAGTACGTAAAAAAGATGATGATGACCGAATAAAGGACTATGTGCACGATGTGTCCCGGGCTGAGTATCATGGCCACACTCTGCATGAACGTGAAATCCTTGAAGAACGCGGCGATGGTCCCGGGAAACATGATGATCGACTGCGCGAAGATGATGGGAATCACGCCGGCGATATTCACCCCGAGAGGGAGGTGACTCGCCTGGCCGCCGTAGATTTTACGGCCGACGACCCTCTTGGCGTATTGAACGGGTATCCTCCTCTGCCCCTGCGTGACGAAGATGATCCCCGCCACCACCGATATCATGATCGCGATCAGGATCGCCAGCCTGAAGGGCGACAGCTGGCCGATCGACACCGCACGGTACGTGTTGAGCGTGTCGATCGGGTAGCGCGCGATGATGCCGATCGTGATGATGAGGGAGATCCCGTTGCCGATGCCCCGCTCGGATATCTGTTCACCCAGCCACATCACGAATATCGTGCCGGAAGTGAGCGTAAGAACCGTGATGAAACGGAAACCCCACCCTGGAAACGCCACGGCGAGCTCGCCGCCGGGTCCGCGCAGGCTCTCGAGGAAAATCGCGATACCGATTCCCTGGACCACCGAAAGGACCACCGTCCCGTAACGGGTATACTGAGTAATCTTTTTCCGGCCCTCTTCACCCTCCTTGGCGAGTTTTTCGAAAAACGGAATCACCGCTTGGAAGAGCTGAAGGATGATCGATGCGCTGATGTACGGCATGATGCCCAATGCAAAGATCGTCGCCTTCTCGAGGTTCCCCCCGGCGAAGAGGTCGTAGAGCCCGAGGATCGTCCCCTGTTTGCCCTGGAAAAACGCCGTCAAAACGGACGGGTCGACGCCCGGGGTCGTGATATGCCCGCCGACCCGGTACACGACGAGCAGCCCGAGGGTGTAGATCACCCGGCGTTTGAGCTCCGGTATGTTGAAGATCTCTTGCAGCTTTGAAATCATCTATCAAAGAGCGAATCACGATCGAATGATTCGGACTTCGCCTCCTGCTTTCTCGACGAGTTCCTTCGCCTTTTTCCCGCACGCATGAACCTCGACCTTGAGCGGGCGATCGATATCGCCCTCACCGAGGAGCTTCACGGGCACGAGTTTCTTCTTGATGAGGCCGGCTTCGAGGAGGCTCTTCACATCCACTTCCGCGCCGGCGGGAAAGCGGGAGAGATCCTTCACGTTCACAATCTGATAGAACTTGTGGAACGGATTGTGAAACCCACGCTTCGGGATGCGCCTCTGGAGGGGCATCTGCCCGCCCTCGCGCCACGGAGCCACGCTGCTCCCCGATCGAGCCTTCTGTCCCTTGTGCCCGCGGCAAGCCGTTTTGCCGTGACCAGACCCGGGACCGCAGCCGACGCGCTTGCTCTTTTTCTTCGTCCCTTTGGCCGGTCGAATGTCGTCCAGTCTCATCGCTTCGCCGCCTTTTCTTCCTCCACCCTCACGAGATGCCTCACCTGGTGGAGCATCCCGCGGAGCTGCGGAGTGTCTTCCTTGATCAACGTTTCGTTGTTGCGGTGAAACCCGATGGCTTTCATCGTCCGCTTATGCTTCGGCGGGCTTCCGATCACGCTCTTCACCTGCGTTATCTTCAACATCTTCTTCTTTCCCTTGTCCCTTGTTTTCGATACCGAACAGCCTGTTGATCGAAATCTCTCTTCTTCTCGCGACTTCTTTGGCGCTCTCGAGCTGTTTCAACGCGGTCATCGTCGCCTTGACGACGTTGTGAGGATTGTTCGAACCGAGCGATTTGGCGAGAATGTCGCGGATGCCGGCCGACTCCATGATCGCGCGAACGGGACCCCCGGCGATCACACCCGTACCCGGCGTCGCGGGCTTCAAGATCACGTGTCCCGCCCCGTACTTTCCTCTGACCATGAACGGTATCGTACCGCCGAGGAGCGGAAGCCGGATCATCGAGTGCTTCGCGGTCTCCGTCGCTTTTCGAATCGCGTCGGCGATTTCGTTGGCCTTACCCAGACCCACCCCAACACGTCCCATCCCGTCTCCTACGGCGACGATCGCATTAAAGCTGAACCGCCGTCCACCCTTCACCACCTTCGCCACGCGGTTGATGTGGATCGTCTGTTCGATGAACTCGGGCTCTTTCGATCTCGACTCGAATCCTCCGTACGGTCTTCTCTTTTCTGGGGTCTGCGCCATGGAATGAGGACCTCTCTCCTCGTCGTCGATGGAACTGCTAATACCCTGCTTACGCCGGCGACCCGACCAAACCGTCTCGCCCGGCGACTAGAACTGCAACCCGTTCCGGCGTGCCGCATCGGCCAGAGCGGCGATCCGGCCGTGGTAGAGATACCCGCCCCGGTCGAAGGCGACCGCGCTGATCCCTTTTTCCTTGGCGGCCTCGGCGATGAGCCGCCCCACCTCGCGAGCGGCGGCGGTTTTCTTCCCGCCCGCCCACGTTTTCTTGCCCTTCTTTTCTTTCTCTTTTTCTTTTTCCTTGCCCTTCGCTTCTTTCTCTTTTCCCTTGCCCTCTTTCCCCTTGCCCTTCGTTTCTTTTTCCTCGCTCCTCGTCTCCGCTTTGATCTCGGCCTTTACTTCTGCAGCGGCCGGCTCGACGGTCAGCGGACCGAGCTTGAGCGATGACGCGGCGACGAGCGTGCGCCCGGCGGTATCATCGACGATTTGAGCATAGATGTGCTTCGCGCTCTTGAACACGCAGAGCCGCGGTCTCTCGGGAGTCCCGATGACCCGCTGCCGGACGCGAAGGTGCCGTCTCTGTCTTTTGTAAACCTTCTCGTTTTTGGTTTTC
>Ga0315275_10002719_pt1 | contig 16065 bp, 17 predicted proteins | sample YL17G03_0_MG_FD_205557 | JGI IMG/M metagenome (GOLD analysis project Ga0315275, IMG submission 205557) | Sediment microbial communities from Yellowstone Lake, YNP, Wyoming, USA - YL17G03_0 | ecosystem: Environmental > Aquatic > Freshwater > Lake > Sediment | place: USA: Wyoming | collected... | reverse complement strand
TACAACAGCGGGACGGCGAAGGCGATCGGCGACGACGATGATCTGACCAGCGATGCGTTCACACCTTCGGCGGACCAGACCTTGACACCGGCGGAAATCGGTCTGCAGTTCTTCGTGACCGATGCACGGGCGGAGAGCGAAGCGCCAGAGAACATCCTGCGGGATGCGGCACTGGAGCTGGGATACGCTGCGCTGGACAAGGTCGAGACCGACCTGATCACCGATATCGCCAGCCTGACGGGCGGGACGATCGGCTCGGCAGGGACGACCTTAACCTGGGGTCACGTGGCGGCCGCTATCTCACGGGCACGCAACGCCAACAAGAGCAACCAGATCCCGCTGGCGTGCGTGCTGCACGTGTACCAGGCGGCACTGCTGGCGAAGTCGGCCAGCGTGGCTGGGGCTACCACGGTCGCTGCGACCGGTGTGGCGGACCAGGTGACGCGCCAGGGCATGACGCAGGCCTTCACCTTCTATGGCGTACCGATCTACCAGGTGTTCGCCGACCCGGACAGCGCCGACGACTTCAAGGGCGGGGTGTTCCCACGCGATGCGATCGCAATCGACTGGCGCCGGTCTATCCGGATACGCCCGGAGCGGGACGAGAGCCGACGCGGGGTCGAGTTCAACATGAGCGCGATCTACGCACACGGCATCTGGCGCCCGAAACGGGGCGTCTATATCTACGCCGATGCAACAGCGCCGAGCGCTTAAGGAGATAAAGAAATGGCTAACACTTTTGATGTGCATATCGTAAGCTGCAACGTCGGCGCGCTGACCAATGACTTCCGCCCGTTCTGCAAGGTGCCGACAGCGGGCGGCGGGATCACGATTTTAGGGGCGGAGTTCGTGCAGGAGAGCGCAGGGACTTCGAGCCTGTACCTGGTGGACCTGGGGACGGCGGGGACGGCGGTAAGCGGGACGATCGTGAGCGGCGGGTCGATCGTGTATGTGGCAGGGGTGCCGCAGGCGATGGGAGCTGTGACCACGGTGTTCGTGGAGCCGACCCACTACATTGGGCTGAAAGAGGCCAATGTGGGCAGCACCGGGGCGATCTCGATCGTCAGTTTCTCGTATGTAGTAGGCAAGTGATTTGATGAGCCGGGATAGGTCGCTACTTGATCGAAAAGGCTACCCTCCAACCCTGCCCGGCTCTTTTGGAGGGATGTTTAGTGCAAACCACAGAGACACAGAGAACACAGAGTTTTTGTGGTGTAGAGAAGACGCACGGAGGGTGCGATGAAGATTAGCTGGATGAGTAATGCGCCATGGGCGCGGACGGGGTACGGGAACCAGACGCTGCTATTCGCGCCGCGGATTCAGAAGCTGGGGCACGAGGTGGCGGTGACGGCGTTCTACGGGTTGGAAGGCGGCGTGCTGAACTGGAACGGGATCAAGGTTTATCCGAGAGGGTATGACGGGTTCGGGCTGGATGTGATGAGCGCGCACGCGGCGCATTTCCATGCGGATATCCTGATCACGCTGATGGACGCCTGGGTGGTTAACCCGGCGCTGATCATGGCGGGGACGCGCTGGGTGCCATGGTTCCCGGTGGATCACGACCCATTGCCACCGCCGGTCAAGAATGCGGTCCAGACGGCGTATGCCCGGATCGTGTACAGCAGGCACGCGGAAGAGCGGGTGAAGGAAGCCGGGTTGGATTGTTATTATGTGCCGCACGGCGTGGATACGAAGGCTTTTGCGCCGGTGGAGCGGCTGGAGGTGCGAAAAGCGCTGGGGATTGACCCGTCATTGTACCTGGTGGGGATCGTGGCGGCGAACAAGGGCGTTCCGGCCCGGAAGAGCTGGGCGCAGAACCTGGGAGCGTTCGGAGAGTTCAAGAAGAACGGGCACCCGGAGGCTCTGTTGTACTGCCACACGGTGCTGGGGATGCACGGCGAGAACCAGGGGATGAACTTGGCGGAGTTCTGCGACCTGAACGGGTTGAAGTGGGGACTGGTGGGCAGCTCGGACCCGGCGGAGCTGGACGTGCTATTTTGCGATCAATACCAGGGGATGCTGGGCTATGACGAAGCCTATATGAACGCGATCTACAATGCGTTCGACGTGACGCTGGCGGTGAGCATGGGCGAGGGGTTCGGGATCCCGATCGTGGAGAGCCAGGCGGCAGGCTGCCCGGTGATCACCGGGGAGTGGACCAGCATGACGGAGCTGACCTTCAGCGGGTGGAAGGTGCCGCTGAAAGAGGCAGATAAGTTCTGGACGCCGCTGGGGGCGTGGCAATACATCCCACGCACGGGGGCGATCCGGGAAGCGCTGGAGAGCGCATACCGGATGCGAGGCAATGAGGATTATCGCAAGCGGGCCAGGGACGGGGCGCTGGCTTACGATGCGGATAAGGTGATGGAGAAGTATTGGCAGCCGACGCTGGAAGCAATCGGCGAGCGGCTGGGTGAGACGGAGAAGTTGCAGCTGGTGAAGTTCTGAGAGTAGGTGTTATGAAGGTGCAGTTGTTTATTCCACCGGTGTTCCACTATTCTGGGGCGCAGTATCGGATGTTGCCGACGCTGGCGCTGCCGACGATTGCAGCGGTGTTGAACCGGGCCGGGCATTATGCCGAGACGGTAGATCTGGAGGCGTTGGGCCGAACGCCGAGCCAGCTACAGAAGGCATTTGCCCAGCAGCCGGAAGCCTGGCCGGACGTGGTGGGCTTCACATCACTGACGATCAGCGCACGCGGGGCGCAGGAGAGCGTCGAGGCGGTGCGGAAAGCGGGCTATAAAGGCATGGTGGCGGTGGGCGGGGTGTTCCCGACCTATGCGCCCGAGGAAGCGCTGAACTGGGGTGCGGACCTGGTTGTCACCGGCGAATGCGAAGGGAATATCGTGGGCTTATTGGAGCAGGGGGCGACCGGGATCCAGGCGGGCAAACCGCTGCCGATCGATCAGATCCCGATCCCAGACTTCCACCATTTCAGCCCGGACATCACGACGTATTTCGGAAACATGAGTATCCTGCGCCCCAATCCGGGGATCTCGATGTGGACCAGGGGCTGTCCGTACAGCTGCATATTCTGCAGTAATATCATATTCGGACACCGGGCGACACGCTACCGACCGACGAAACTGATCATCGAGGAGATGCACGGGTTGAAGAAACGCGGCTGCCAGCATATCTTTGTCTACGATGACGAGCTGGTGGGTACGCACCTGCCGGAAGGCTGGATGCACGAGATCGCGAACGGGATCGAAGGGATCGGGATGGACTGGGTGACGCAGGGACGTTGCTCGAAAAAGTATATCTCGAAGGAGCTGATGGCGGATATGAAGCGGGCGGGCTGCCGGGCGATCTTCTGGGGCGTGGAGAGCTTCAGCGAGCGGGTGCTGAAGGCGGTCAAGAAGCACACCACGCAGGAGGACATCTGGCACACGCTGAGACTGGCGAAGGAAGCCGGGATCGAGAACGGGGTATTTACGATGATCGCCAACTACACCGAGACGGAAGAAGACCTGGCGATCACCGAGGAAGGGCTGCGCAAGGCGTACAAGGAAGGGCTGATCAACTACCGGCAGACGACGGTGTGCACGGGGATGCCGGGGACGGAGCTGGCGGAGATCCAGAAGCGGGAGGGCTGGTACGTGGAGGCGCCGAACGGCGGGAGGCAGATGCTGCAGGTGTTTAATGCGACGCCGTGGCTGAGCGTGGAGCAGATCGAGAAGTGGATGAGGCGGTTTGCGGAGGCGTGCCCGTGTCCGATTATAGGTTAGAACAAGTGCAAATCCCATCGACACAGAGAGCACAAAGATTTTTTAAGATGATTGATCCGGATAATAATCCGCACTCATCGTGTTCTGGAGCATAAGCTATGACATCAATATTGGACACGGAGTTTGGTCATTCCGAAATGCTGAAACTTGATGTAGCTTATAAGCGCATCGCAGAGCTGGAAGCCCGTGAAGAAGCCGAGGCGAAGAAGATATGGGAGCAGCTGCAGCGGATTGAAGAGCTGGAGGCGGCGCTGGAAGAGATTGAGCGGAGGTTTGTGAATATGAAACAAGGCGAATCGCCATATATTGTTTTCCAAAACGCCGTTTTATTCGCCCGCCGCGCCCTGGAGCGTAAGCCATGAAATTCAAACAGGCGCAGTTGCAGATCAGGATGGAGATATGATGAAAGTGGTGATCAATCCATCCTGGACGTGCCAGCTGAGCTGTGTATATTGCTGGCTGCCGCACACGAAGATCAACCGCCAGGCGGTGGAGCATGGCTGGGAGGAGTGGGCGCAGGCGATTATCCACAACATCCCGGCCGGGTCGATCATCGACGTGAGCGGCGGGGAGCCGTTATTATTCGAGGGCATCGAGCTGATGCTGGCGGAAATCGGGAAGGCGCATATCGGCTGGGCGATCACGACCAACGCGCTGGCGACGGAAGGCGTGGAGCGGCTAATTCAGAAACGACCGCCAGGCTGCGTGATCATCAACGTGAGCGACCACCAGGGGAACGCCGCGGCGCATTGGAACATCGTCAACCTGGCGCAGTATTTCCCGCTGCAGATCCACCGCACCAGTCACCCGAAGGCCGGGCAGCACGAGGCGAACGTGGGCGTGATCCAGTACCAGCCATGGAAGGAAGGCGATGCGCTGGATGGGTGGGAGCGCAAATGCAACGCGGGGATCAACCACTGGGTGATCGATCCGGGCGGGGATATCTTCCGCTGCTGCGTGGATATGCAAGTGGCGAACAAGCCGATCGGAAATCTGTTCAGCGGCAAGATCCGCAAGCCGAAGCGGGCGTTTGTGTGCGACTTTGGGTGCTCGACCTGCTACACGAGCGAGCCATGGGCGTGGCAGATCGAACAGGAGGCTATATTATGCACGTCCTGATCAATCTGTCGTGGAAGTGCCAGCTGAAATGCCCGTACTGTTTGCTGCCGCACATCCAGATCAACCGGGAGGCGGTGGAGCACAGCTGGCAGGAATGGGTGATCGGGATCACCAATAACGTGACACGCGGAAGCATCGTGGACGTGGCGGGCGGAGATCCGCTGCTTTTTCCAGGATTGGCGTATTTTCTGCGCGGGATCAGCTCATACGGGATCCATTGGGCGATCACGACCAATGCGCTGGGAGAAGAAGGCCTGGAGGAAATCTTGCGGGTGCGACCGGGCGGGTGCGTGCTGGTGAACGTCAGCGACCATCCGGGGAACAAGTTCGCAGATGCGAACATCGAGCGGCTGCGAGAAGTCTATCCGGTGACGATCAACCGGGTGGACCATCCGCAGGCGGGCAAGCGGCAGGTGGAGATCGGCAACCTGATCCCGTACCAGAGCTACCGCGAAGGCACGGAGCTGGACGGCATCCGGCGGATGTGCAACGCGGGGATCAATCATTGGGTGGCGGATCCAGGCGGGGATGTGTTCCAGTGCAACGTGGCGATGGCAACCGGACGAAAGCCGATCGGGAATCTGTTCCTGGGCGGGATCCGGACGCCGAGCCAGCCGTATGTGTGCGATTGGGGCTGCTCAAGCTGCTACACGAGCGTACCGGGCGCCTGGCAAGAGATGATGAGGGCGCTATGAAAATATTGTTTATTCATGGCGACACACGCGGGCCGGGCGAGGGCGGGGGCGCTGAGAGCTTGCTACGCGACCAGGCGCAAGGGCTGAAAAAGCTAGGACATGAATCGGCCTGGTGGAGCGGGCAGGGCTCGCTGGAGCAGGCCATCGAGCAGTTCCAGCCGGACGTGTGCCATCTGATGACGCTGCATTGCTACATGGGATTGGCGCCAGCGGTTTATTTGCAGAAGCATAACATCCCGCACGTGTGGCACGTCCAGGATTACTGGCCGTGGTGCGAGGGGCGGATGCTGATCCGGGATGGTCAATCATGCCCGGCGGTGGAGGGCGAGTGCGATCCAGGCTGCTCGCAACGGGAGCGCAGGAATTATCTGGAGATCTGCAACGGGAGCTTCATCGTGGCGGGCAACGCTTACACGGCGGAGATCTACCGGCGCAACGGGCTGCGCTGCGATGCAGTGGTAGAGCTGGGCGTGGATGTGGAAATGTTCAGTCCAAGTGCAAACCACAGAGCGGCAATAGGAAATTGCACAGAGATCACAGAGTCTTTTAAGGGGGAAAAGAGAGAAGTGAGCATTTATACCAGCTGCGCCTGGCCAGGCGCGCCGTGGAAAGGGATGGACGTGCTACGCGAAGCGCTGGCGGGGACGCCTTACGAGGCGCTGTTGATCAGCGGCGTGCCGCGGGATAAAGTGGCCAGCGAGCTGAAGAAAGCCGACATCTTCGTGTTCCCCAGCTGGTACGAGGAGACGTTCGGGCTGTGCCTGTGCGAGGCGATGGCGAGCGGGTGCGCGTGCATCGCGGCGGATAGCGCCGGGGCGAAGGCGCAGATCGAGCCGGGCGTGACGGGCTTGCTGGTGCAAAAGCAGAACGTCGCCGAGCTGCGGGCGGCGATCTTGAAGCTGGCGCAGGATGCGGAATTGCGCGGGCGCTTGGGAATGGCGGCGCGCAAGCACGCGCTGTGGGAGCACAGCCTGGAAGCGATGGCGGCGAGATGGGTAAAGGTGTATGAAAACGCAAACTTATAACACCTATCTGCCGGTTATTATCAGCCAAGGATCCCCGCTGCCTTTGGGATGCCAGATCGAGGGGCATGTGGGAAACCGGGCGAAGTGGATTGTGCCGGACCGCCAGTACCAGATCAGCGTAAAGTGGCGCGATGTTGAGACGAACAAGGGCGAGCGCGACTGGTCTGGCTACGATCTGGACTTCGAAGCGCTATCCGGGCAGCGCGTGACGGTGGGCGTCAAGTGTGTGCCGGAATGGGCGCGGTTGTGGCCGGGTTATGTTGGGTCTCCACCGCTGGCGCATTATTACACAGAATTGGCGATGTTCATCGTGACGCTGATCGAACGCTATCACCCGGATGCGATCGAGCTGTTCAACGAGCCGGACGTCGATCGAGATGCAGCGAAGTGGGCGGAGGAATTCTTCGGAGCCTGGGTGATCAATAATGATTTTTATCGTGCTGGAAAATTATATGGGCAATGCCTGAATACGGTTTATTCGATGGTGCATGAAGCTTATCCGGTTGTGCGGATCATCGCTGGGGCGCTGATGTCGCATGCTGATTCGCTCAAGTTCCTGGATGGCGCGATTGATGGCGGATTGAAATGCGATGCGATCAGCTTCCACAAATATATTTCGATGGGCGGGAGTTTCAGTGCGGCGTTTGAGTTTGCGCTGGATGTGGCGAACCGGATCAATAAACCGGTTGTACTGAGCGAGACCAGCGTGCTGGCTCAATTAGATTCGGATGAGCTGATGTATGCGCAGGCGGATTACTTGAGATATTTGCGGGAGAACTATCGCGATAGCTGCATCGATGTGGTGCAATGGTACAGCCTGGCTAGTAATGATTGGATGAACAGCGATTTGATCCATGGCGGGCAACTGACGCCAGCCTATGAGGTGTTTACAAATGCCGTTTAGATCGGCGAAGCAGCGCACCTGGATGAGGATCAATAAGCCAGCGATGTATAAACGCTGGAAACGGAAATACGGTTCAAAAATAAGAAGAAAGAAATGAGAGGAGTTTGAGATGGCTAAATGGCAGAACGATGCAATGCTGGACGCGGCGTTGAACTATATCAAGAACAACGCAGGCACGATGACGGTTTGCAATGCGGCGGCGACAACCAATGCGCAGGCGATCACCACCTATTACCTGGCGGGGACAGTAGTGGCGAGCGGCGACTTCACGGTGGGCGATGGCGACAGCAGCGGACGCAAGGCCGCGGTGACTGCCAAAGCCGGGATCGCAATCACGAATACCGGGACGGCCAGCCACGTCTGTGTGTGCAATGCGGGCACGTTGCTGTATGTGACCACTTGCACGGCCCAGCCACTGACTTCGGGCGGGACGGTGGACATTCCGACCTGGGATATCGAGATCGCAGACGCGGCTTAACAGGAAGTGAGCTATGGCTTATGGATGGTTCATTTGTCAGTATAAACTGAGACCTGGCCGACCGAATATGCGCTACTGCGCGATGGATGATTTCACTCCACAGATCGTAGCAGATGGCGGCAAATGGGCTGAGAGCGAAGTATTAGGCGGCTACGCGGTAGTTAAAGTGAGCGCCGCCTCTACAACGCTGACCACTATTGGTGGGACGACCAACTTCTACCGCATCACCAATCATATTGTTTTGAGCGATACGTTAAGCGACCTGACCACCACGCAACGAAATGCGATCACGACCAGGGTACTAGCTATGGGTTATACCCAAGCTGAATTGGATGCAGTGATGGGAAATACGCTGGCGTTGTGGCGGCTAAAGAATTTCCTGACGCTACTGAATTTTATCGCTCAAAGGAAGTTAACTCCACGTTGGAATGCTACTAATCAGATGATTGTGTTAGATGGAATATTGCAATCCTGCGAGCCGATTACCGGCGTGGATGCCAAGGTGATATAGTGGCCTATCCGACTACTGCCATCAAGGATGATTTTAACCGAGCCAATGGCGCATTGGGGGCGAGTTGGACGAAATTGTTTGCTACAGATATTCCATTTACAATTTCATCTTATACGGCGCTGATAGCAGCGGATGGTGGTTATGAATCTGGAAATTATTACAATGTGGCTACTTATGGGCCTGACTGTGAAGCCTATGCCACTGTATCAGCAGCGCAAACAAACGCTTCATCATCGTTGGGAATTGAAGCTCGACTTGCCAATGCCGGAGGGAATACACGCGATGGGTATCATCTGGACTGGTCTAAAGACGGAACATTACAAATTTATGTGATTGATGATGGCGCATACACCGCAATAGGATCATCCACCTCGCGCACAATGACCGCTGGCTATAAGTTCGGCATCGTAGTCACTGGCGGGGCAACCACTACAATCAAAGCCTATACAGACGAGGGAGCGGGATGGGTTGAGAGATTATCAGTAACCGATTCGACCTCGCCCTACACAGCGGCTGGTAATATTGCTATTCATGGCTATGATTCACCGGGTAGTGAAACCGGCAAACTAGATGATTTCGGTGGCGGGACGGTCGCATCAGGGACGACGCTAACGGTCCAGGAAGCCAGCCATAGTCATTCGGCCGAATCGAAAGCTCTGATCCAGCACAATAAACTAACTGCCGCGGATGCAAATCATAGTCTCACGTCGGATAATATAACCTTACCGGGCGGCACGGTTCTGACGGTTGCGGAAACCAGCCACGTTCACTCTGCAGATACAATCCCGGCGCTGAAATGGAATAAAATACTGATCTTCTTCGGTGTGGCCAGTACACCGGCGGATAACGGCACCAACACCGCCGACCCGACTGCCGTCACACCACCGGGAAGTATGCAATCTGGAGACCTGGTGCTGATGATTGCCCAGGCCCGCGCCGCAAGCGGGACGCTGCAAATGTCCGAGGCAGGCGGGCAAACCTGGACGTCTCTGACACAAACAAACCAAACCACTTGCCGCCGCAGGGTATTCTGGTGCACATTTAATGGGACCTGGAGCGCCAACCCATCGGTAGCGATGGGATCTACCACCAATAATATCGTAGTGATGTTAGTGTTCCGCCATTCCACGAACGAGCGTACCTGGGCGGCTGATAATGCGCTGGTGAATAGCGCGGTCACAGCTCCAGGCTCGCCATATACGGTGACTGTCTCGGAGATAACCATTGCCGCCAACTCGGTTGGGATTGCGATGTGGGCAGCGATCGACGATATTACCTGGAGCAGCCTGACGGGAGCTGACTGGAGCCAGACCGGCCTGACCGCCCAATACCGTAATACCTCCGGCTCGGATGAAAGCTGTTCTTTCGCTTATAAAATCAGCATTCCGGGCGTGGCGACCGGCGATGTATCTCAAAACCAGAGTTTAGCTACGGCTGGAGCGAAATCGTCGATCTCATTCAAGGAAGTCAATCCGGTCCTGACCGTCGCAGAAACCAGCCATGCTGTCTCATCGGATGCTCCGACGCTGGTGCAGCATTTTGGACTCATAGTTCAGGATGCAACACACGCTCATTCGGCAGAAACCAAAGCGCTGGTCCAGCACAACCGATTGACGGCGCAAGAAGCGGCGCACAGTCAGGCGGCTGATGCGGTGGTCGTGACCGCCCACGCGCCTACAACTCAGCTCACCGTCCAGCAAACCGATCACAGCCACACCGCCGACAACGTGACGCTGACCCAGCACAATAAATTGGTGGTCGCCGAGACCAGCCACGCTCATACGGCTGAGGCAATAGCATTAATCCAGCACAACCGGTTGGCGGCGCAAGAAGCGGCGCACAGCCAGGCGGCTGATGCGGTGGTCGTGACCGCCCATGCGCCTACGACTCAGCTCACCGTCCAGCAAACCGATCACAGCCACACGGCCGACAACGTGACGCTGACCCAGCACAATAAACTGGTGGTCGCTGAGACCAGCCATGCGCACGCCGCCGATAATGTGATCGTAACGTACCATCCTCCCGGCGCAGTGAATTTGACGGTGGCAGAAGCCAGCCACAGCCATTCGGCAGAATCGAAAGCGCTCATACAGCACAACAAGCTGGTGGTCGCTGAGACCAGCCATGCGCACGGGGCTGAAAATGTAACCGTAACATACCATCCTCCAAGCGCAGTGGGGTTGACGGTGGCGGAATGCAGCCATGCGCACGCGGCAGAATCACCCGCGCTGAAGCAGCACAATAAATTGGCGGTCGCCGAAACCAGCCAGGCGCACACCGCCGATAATGTGACGCTGACGGCGCATGGACCGGCAATATTTACGTTGACGGTGGCGGAATGCCGCCACACTCATTCAGCCGACAGCGTGACGCTGACCCAGCATAATAAATTGGTGGTCGCTGATACCAGCCATGCGCAGCTTGCGGATAATGTCACGCTGATGATCCCAGGCACCGGCGCTGGCAACCGGACGGTGTTGTATGTCAATGCACCGGATAGTCTGGCGATCGGCGAGTATGCAACGGTGTATATTGACGCACCGGAAAGTCTGGCGATCGACGAGCGAGAAACGGTATATGTCAACACCAGGGACAACCTGGCGGTGAAAGGATAATTATGGCAACTGAGCTGGTAACGATCGTCCAATCTACCACGGAAGTGCGCACGCATTATGTGGACTTCACAGCCGACCTGCCGACCGGCATAACGGTCAGCAGCGGGACGGCGGTGCACACGCCGCCCAGCGGAGCGGCTACCACGCCCACGGTCGGCGCGGTGATGACCGGCGACATCCTGCCGGTGACGGTGGGTCCGCTGAGTGCAGCCGGGCGGCACATCGTGACCGTAACGGCGACGCTATCGAACGCCGACAAGTCGGTCGCTAGGCTGATCATCCCGGTGGAGTGGGACACGGCGCGCAGCGGGCTGGTGGACATCCTGGCGAAGCTGCGCGGCATGGCAAATGTGGGCAGCGATGATTATGCGGTGGGCGGGCGCCCGTTCTGGACCGACATCCAGCTCCAGGAAGTGCTGGACCAGAACCGCCGTGATCGCTTCCGAGCGCCCATGCAGCCGGTGGAAAGCTACAACGGCGGCACGGTGCAGTGGAAAGATTACTATTCCGGGATCGAGCACCTGGAGAAAACTACCGGCGGAACGACGATCTTTTATCTGGAGACGGCGGCCGGATCTGCGGTGGGCACGGCGCTGTACACGATGGATTATGCGCGCGGCGTGGCGAGCTTTGCAGCCAACACCGGCGGCAGCACGTATTTCCTGTACGGCAGATCGTTCGACCTGAACCGGTCGGCGGCGGACATCTGGCGGCAGAAGGCCAGCTATTATGCGGCCGATTTCAACTTCACGACCGACAATATGCGGGTGGACCGCAGCAATATCTACAAGCACTGCCTGGACATGGCGGATTACTACGAGCAGCGCTCGGCGGAGATGAACGTGGTCGAGATGTGGCGCAGCGACTGCACGCCGGGGATGGATTGGAGGACGCAAGATGCTGACTAGCGCTGAGCTGGCGAGAATACGCACGGACATCGAGCGGCTGATGCCGGACACCTGCACGATCCTGAGCCTGACAGCGGTCAGCGACGCGCAGGGCGGCTTCACCGAAACGTGGGGCACGGCGACCGCCAACGTCAAGTGCCGTCTGGATGCGGCGCAGCAAGGGCGCGGCCAGGAAGCCCTGGAGGCCGGGGCGATCACGCCGTTCACGTACTGGATGCTGACTCTGCCGCACGGCACGTCGATCAGCACCGAGCAGCGGGTGGTGGTAGTCACCGCAGGAAGCGGTGCTAACAGCGGCGGGACGTTCAATGTGCAGGCGGTGGACAGCGGCAAGAGCTGGAGCGGCTGCGTGCGTGCCACGCTGGGAAAGCTTTAAGAGCAAACCACAGAGACACAGAGTACACAGAGAAGTACATTTTTAGGAAAAAAAAGAAGAGCAGAGAATGACTAAAGTGAAACTGGATACCGCCAAGCTGGATGCGCTGATCCGGGCGGCGCCGGAGCGAGCGAACCGGATCGTAAGATCGGGCGCGTTCGCGGTACAGGGAAACGCCGTGACATATGCACCGTGGGAAACTGGGTATCTACGAACAACAATCATGCCGAAAGAAATCAGCCGGTTGGTGTATTGGGTCGAAGCAGGTCCCGAATATGCGATCTACCAGGAGCTGGGTTTCGTTCATTGGCTGAGCGGCGCATTTATCCAGAACCCATTCATGGTGCCAGCGGTGGAGGCGGTGCGAGCGCAGTACAACGCGATGTGGAAGGACTTCTTCAAATGAGCGTCTTCAATGTTTTGAACGCGGCGATCTACAGCACGCTCTCCGGCGGTACGGCGCTGACGACCCTGCTGGGCGGGACGCTGGTATATTATCAGCAAGCGCCGGACGGCAAGGCGCCGCCCTACCTGATCTACAATTTCCAGGGCGGCGGGTATGAAGCGATCGAGCCGCGTGATATGTGGAACGGGATCTATTTCGTCAGGGGTTACAGCCCGAATGCGGCGACCGCGGGCAGCATCGACGCCCAGGCGCACGCGCTGCTGCACAAAAAGGCGCTCAGCATGGCGGGCTGGACAAACTTTTGGTTGGTGCGAGAGCAGGATATGGCTCTCGTTGAAAACCTGCCCAACGGAAAAAAGCTATATATGGCGGGCGGGATGTATCGGATCAGGCTTTCAGCTTGATCATCAAATTAAGTAGCTAAAAAAGGAGTATAGAAATGGCAGCTTTTTCAGGAAGTTCGTTATATCTGGGATGGGTGTGGAGCGGCGGGACGATCGCCTTGCACGGCGATTTCAGAGAGTTCAGCTATGAGCCGTCGCTGAGCCTGATCGAAAGCACCGCCGGGAGCGATTCGTTCCGGGAATATATCGGCGGGATCGGCGAGGGCGGCGACATCAAATTCTCAGCCGTGATGCAAGCCGCCGGGACGCTGTTGATCACAGCCTGCGCCCGGCAGAACACCGGCACGCTGCTGGTGGGCGTGGAAGGCTCGGCAACCACTAAGCCGAAGATCACCATCCCGGCCATCTGCAAGGGTCCGGCATTCAACGTGCCTTACAATGATATAGTCGAGTTCAGCGTCGGGTTCCAGCAAACCGCGGCTGAAACCATGGGTGTTTGGTAAAGATGGCTAACCTGACGCTGGAGGACGGCAGGATAATCACCGTCGATCTGACCAAGATTTCATTGCGGGAATACCGGGCGCTGTTCGACAAGAACCAGAAGCCGGAAGAGGAAGATAAGGTATTATGCCGCGTCTTTGACATGACGCTGGAAGAGTACCAGACGCTGCCTTATCCGACCTGGCGCAAGCTGACTGAGCTTTTCTTCGAACAGGCCCGGAGCCCGCTAGCTGACCCAAACTCTCCAAGCGAGTCTATCTCAGCCTGAAACATGGCGGAGGTAGAGCATGGGAGCATCTGCGCTTCGATCTGGCGCAGCAGTTCGGCTGGACGCTGCCGGAGATAGACTCGCTGAGTATGCAGGATCTGGAGGAATACTTCCAGGTCGAAGACGGTAGGGCGAAAGCACAGGTAAAGAATGGCTGAAAAAGTCGCGAGCCTTTACGCTGAAGTAACCGCGGAAACGAAAGACGCCGAAGCGAACCTGAAGGGCTTCAAGGGCAGCCTGGAAGAGGCGGGGGGCGGGGCGAGCGGCCTGGCGGGCGCGGTAAGCACGGCGGCCGGGGCGATCGGCATCGCCATCGCTGCGGTAACGGCGACGGCGCTGACGATGAAGCAGGTCTTCGATTTCGGGGCGGAGGGCGCGCAGATATTGCAGATCCGCTCGGTCTTCGATCAGCTGATGGGGAGCGTCGATGCGGCGCCTGGCATTCTAGGAGAGATGCAGGCCGCCACGCAAGGCACGGTCAGCGAGCTGGAGCTGATGGCGAACACCAACAAGCTCTTGACCGGCACCGAAGGCGAGCTGCAAAAGGCGCTGGCGGAAAATATCCCGCAGCTGTGGGCGATCGCCAACGCGGCCAGCGATATGAACCCGCAGCTGGGCACGGCGGCGGATATGTTCGCCAAGATCACGGCGGCGATCCAGAGCGGCAGAGCCACCAGCCTGGCGCAGATCGGCATCGCGGTCAAGACCAGCGAGGTGTACGGGGAGTACGGCGCGGCGATCGACAAAGCCGGTGCGGCGCTGACTAAGGAGCAACAGCAACAGGCGCTGTTGAATGCGGTGCTGGAGAAGGGCGCCACGGTGGTGGCGCAGGCGGCGGGCGTCAACGACCAGGCGGCCGATAGCATCGACCGGATGAATGTGGCGCTGACGGATGCGGGAAATGCGGCAAAGGCAGTTTTTGCTCCAGCAATTGCCACGGCGGCTGTGGCTTTAACAGCCCTTCTTACTGTTGGAAAAGATCAGGCTGCCGACCTAAGAACTCAAATTGACGAGATCCTAAAAACAGCCAGCTCTTACCAGGAATATGCCGACGCGGTTAAAAAAGCGGCGGCCGCCGCTGGAATGTCGGTTGACATCACTGGCGAACAGCAAAAGGCAATGGGGCCCTTGCGCGCAACGGTCGGGGCAACGGGGATTGCGATCGATCAATATGCAAGGAGTTTATGGGATTCGAGCGCAGCGGCGAACGCTGATGCAATAGCGATGGGAAATATCAAGGCGGCGATGGATTCTACTAAGGTCAGTGCTGAAGACCTGGCGGGATCGCTTCCTCAGTTGAATTTCAGAGATATGAAAGCAGGCGCAGACGCTGCAAATGCGTCAGTTTCTGAGCTTGCACAAAGCGAACTGGCGGCCGCCACGGCAGCCGACGCGCTGGCGGCGGGCTTGCAGGGCACGATCCAGGAGGCGATGGCGTCATATTCTGAAACGATGGCAAGTCTAATTCCAGAGCAAGCCAACTTAACCGCGCAGATCGAACAGGCAACGATCGGGTGGGGGGCAAGCTCGACCAAGGTGATGGAGCTGAATGCGAAGTTGGCGGAGAACCAGACCCAGCAGGCGGCCGCAGCGGCGGCGATGCAGGAAGCCACCGCGCAGATGATCTACCAGCAGGCGGCGAGTGCCGTGACAGGTCAATCGGCTCTTGATTTGGCACGAGCAATGGGCGTGTTGAGCGAGACGGATTATGTATTAGCTTCAATAACTGGTGAGCTAAAAACACAATTCGGAGCTAATGCAGATGGAATGATAGAATCAAAATCTGCCGCTGACGCATATATTGCCTCAGTTGCTCTTTTGACTACCGCGGCCGGAAACTTGGCAACAAAGGGACAGGCAATCAATAGAGAAAATCTCGACAAAGAACTCCAATCTATGCAAACCGCTGCGGCGGGTACTAATGTTCAGGATTTGGTCGGTTCTATCAGTCAGGCAGCGCCAGGTATAACAACTTTTGCCGAGGGCATGAAAGGGTTGGGGGAAGATGCTCTGCCTGCCTATGAGAATACCGATAAAGCCGTCGGTTCAATCGCAAAAGTTCCAGGCGTCGCAAATCCAGCTGCAACTGCAGTCAGCGGGATGGTGGGGCCATTAGATAAAGCGGCGACAGGCGCCAACAATCTGGCTGATGGAATCGACAGGATCAAGCCGGTGCGTGTCAGCGCC
>Ga0315275_10002718_pt1 | contig 16065 bp, 15 predicted proteins | sample YL17G03_0_MG_FD_205557 | JGI IMG/M metagenome (GOLD analysis project Ga0315275, IMG submission 205557) | Sediment microbial communities from Yellowstone Lake, YNP, Wyoming, USA - YL17G03_0 | ecosystem: Environmental > Aquatic > Freshwater > Lake > Sediment | place: USA: Wyoming | collected... | reverse complement strand
ACACCGGCTGATGAACCAGACCGTGCGCAGGATGATAGGGGAGGCCGCAAGCTGTCCTGACCTGAAGGAGCAGGACGCGCTTCTGCGGCACGCACTGAAAAGCGAGTCGGCGCAGAGACTTGAAGCCGCGGTGAACCGGGCGCGGTGGCTGGCCGGCATCCCAGTCAGGGCGACTGAGCTTGACCGCGACCCGTGGGCGCTGAACGTGCTCAACGGGACGCTCAACCTGCGCACGGGTACGCGGCGCCCGCACGACCCGAAGGAACTCCACACGAAGCTCGCGCCGGTGGTGTTCGAGCCGGATGCGGCCTGCCCGCGCTGGGCGCAGTTCCTGGCAGAGGTGTTCCCCGACGAGCCGGAGCTACCGGAGTACACGCGGCGCCTGGCGGGCTGTCTGCTGACAGGCGATGTTTCGGAGCAGGGCGTGTACTTCCCCGTTGGCAAAGGGGCGAACGGGAAGGGCGTGTTCATTGAGACACTACGCGCGGTCCTGGGCGACTACGCGAGGGATACACCCTTCGCCACGCTGCTGGAGACTCACGACACTTCCACGAATGACCTCGCGGCGCTGGTCGGGGCGCGACTGGTCACTGCGAGCGAAGGGTCGGCGCGGCAGACCTTCAACGAGGGAATGCTGAAGCGCCTGAGCGGCGGCGACCCTGTCACCTGCCGCTTCCTGCATCGGGAGTTCTTCACCTACTACCCGACGTACAAGATTGTCTGTGCGACGAATGAGGTGCCCCGGTTCACGAGTCAGGCCTACTCCATCCGGCGACGCGTTCACATCATCCCGTTCCGACGGACATTCTACGCCCAGGAGGAAGGCAAGGAACCTGTTCGCGATGAGGGACTCAAGGAGCACCTGCGGGCAGAGGCGTCGGGCATTCTGAACTGGGCGCTACGCGGCTGTATCGAGTGGCAAGAGGGAGGGCTTCGGCCTCCTGCTGTGGTGAGGAACGAGACCGCGGCGCTATTCGACACGATGGATCCACTAGCCGACTTCATAGACTCCGAGTGCGTGCTGCATCCGGGCGCGAGGGTGACGACGGGCTCGCTCTTCGGGGCGTACCGGCGCTGGTGTGACGCAGACAGCCGGCCATCTGCCTTTCGCTCGCAGAACGCCTTCACCCGTACCATGGCCGGGCGGGACGGTATCGAGTACAAACCCATGCGCGACGGGCGCTATCTGGTCGGCATAGGCCTTCGGGAGCTGTCGTTCGGCGCCGGTGAAGGGTTGGGAGCGTGACGCATTGTGACGGATAGCTCGCGCCTTTTCGGTAAATCGGTCTGAGAAGTCGTTCGTGAGAGGAGAAGGTGAGAACCTGCAAGCTAAGCGTCACGAAGCGTCACGGGGGAGTGATGGCGGCGGACCCGCCACGGGGAAGGAAGACGACATGACAGACACGGAACGCAGGCTCGTAGAGCAGTACCTGAGGCAACCCTACATCGGGGAGGCGCTTCGGGTGGTCCAAAGGGGGAAGGCTGGCAGACTCCAGCACATCAACGTCTACCACGACGCGGACTGCTCCCTTCTGGCTGGCCGGGGGTTCTGCAACTGCTCACCAACGGTCGAAGCGCGGCAGGAGGGTGAGGAGTGTTGAAGGGAAGCCCGAGGAGCGACGAAGGTGGTTGAGCAACAGGAAGAGCAACGGTCTGAGCAGGGGTCAGGTGGGGTCACCGGCGCGGGGTTCCGCAAGGATGAGCCACGGACGCGGCTGCTTGCTCATCAGGGAGCGGCGGCATCTGTCCAGTCGCGGCGCCTTCGTAGCGAGACGCGGGCCCTTGCCGAAGAGGGTTTCAGGGAGGCGGTGTCGGTCCTCATGGAGCAGCTTGCGTACTGGGTGGGCAAGCGTGAGGAGGCCCTCACCAAGGGGAAAGAGCCGTCTCGGGTCGTGGAAAACCGGGTGCTGGTGGTGGCGTCGGAACTGGCGAAGGCGACGAAACACGTGCTACCTCTCTCGGTGCAGGCCGACATCGTCACCAGGGCTGAGCTGCCCATCATCCCGCCGGAGATACTCGCTGCGCTCAAGGCAGTGGCGCCGACACGGGAAGAGCTGGCGGCGCTGGAAGCGGGAGTCGAAGCAGCGGCCTCGGACCAGGACGAGGCGAGACAGAGCCGACGGCCGCAGTAGGTCGCCGGGAGAGGTGGTGATTGCGTGGCGCTGGTCTTTGAGAGAACGCGTAGACGGGGCGAGAAGGTAGACCGGTTGGAGGTTCGCCGGGTGTCGGGTGGACTGGCTGTCCCGGGCGAGTTGGTGAGCCGGACACCTCTGCGAATGCCCCGTCGAATCCCCCGGCGGGTGAGGGAGAAGCTCGGGCGGGAACTGGCGCAGAAGGCATCTGAGAGGGCTTGACAGGTCTTTCCCCTGGTGGTACTATGATACCGTGCTAAAGCATGGTATCATAAGAGCGAGGAGGTAGGGACCGTGAGAGCCATCGGGTACATTCGGGTGTCGGGCCAGGACCAGGCCGAGAACGGCGCTGGCATTCCCATTCAGCGGAAGGCGATAAGGGACTTCTGCCGGCGGGAGCGCGTGGAGCTGGTGGCAGTCGCCGAGGACGCGGGAGTCTCGGGCGCCATCGCGGACCGGCCGGGACTGGTGGAGGTAGAGCAGGCAATCGCTGGCGGCGGGGTGGAGGTGGTTATCGTTCACCGGCTCGACCGGCTGGCGCGCGACCTGCTGGTGCAGGAGCGGCTGCTGGCGGACTGGACTTCCCGCGGGGTGAAGCTCCTGTCTGTCATGGAGCCGGACCTCGACGAGGACTCCCCCGAGCGCAAGTTCGTGCGGCAGCTTCTCGGCGCGGTTGCAGAGCTGGACAAGGCGAGAGTGGTGGCCCGGCTACGGTGGGGGCGACAGGCGAAGGCGCGGCAGGGCGGCTTCCCTGGTGGGCAAGTAGCCACAGGTTACAGGCTCGAAGGCAAGCGCCTGGTGGTAGACCCGGAAGAGGCGCCTATTGTGAGGCGTATCGCCGCGATGAAGCGCCGAGGGGTGACTGCCTATCGAATCGCGAAGACGCTCAACGAGGATGGGGTCTCGACCAAGAAGGGCAAGCGATGGACTCCGGCGGGGGTGACGAAGTTGCTGCGGTCGGCGCAGGTGCGCGGCCGCATCAGCTACGAGGGCGAGCAGGTGACCGGGGAGCAGCCGGCCCTGGTGCGCGGGGTGAAGGAGTAGGGCGAGCAGGCAGCTCTGCCCCGTGCGCGTTAGCGGAGGACCCACCACAGCCAAGGGGGCAGAACATCGTAAGGGTGAAGGCGAGCATGGACAAGGATGACGCATCCGGCCAGAATCATTGCCCCGGCTAGCATGGACCCGTGCACACCCATCGGGGGTACTATCCCGTGGGCCTGTACCTTGTCCGGTTCTAGGGCGGATTGGAGCTCGCGCGCGCGGCTGGCTATCTGCCCCGCTCGCATCGGCGCACACTCCTGCGCCTGCCATACCATCTCATGCAAGGCCTGCTCGACCTCGCGGCGGATGTAGCCGACCCGTTCGGCCTGGAGCTGTTCCAGATAACGATGTGTCTCCGCCCTTCCCGCGAACCATCCGAGGCCTGCCCCGAAGAGAAAGCCGAGCGGGAGGCCAATCCAGAAGCCACCTTCGCCCAGAACCATAACTGCGCCGACGAACATGGCCAGGACCAGTGCCAGTTCCACGAGCAGAGCTTTCATGGGATTCCCTCCTCACGAGCGGAGACTGCCGCCGCCCTTCTCCTGCTCATCTACGATTCCTGCCAAGCGTGACAGCACGACGCCTGCCTAAGCACATGGCGCTTGGCTGCCCCAACGCGCCAGCCGGCTGGTGAAGGGACCCATAGGGTAGGCCTCGCGCTACAGCAGGCTTGTGGAGACCCCCGTTGACATAGCGCGAGACGTGCTATACCATCGCGGCACAGGATGATGTGTTCTGTGACGTGGCGGAGCTGGTCGGTTCGCGCGAGTTCTGTGAGGTAGTGGGCTTCGCGAAGGCACACGGGATTCGAGTCCCGGTGCAGCGGCCCGGTCCAGAGGCGTTCAGCGGCTTCGTGCCGGAGGTGGGGGTCGAACCCACACGCCGCTCGCGCGACCCGGGATTTTAAGTCCCGTGCGTCTGCCAGTTCCGCCACTCCGGCGATAGGTACATTATAGCATCCCTGCCCCCCGTAAGAGGGCGCACCCACGTTGCCCGTTGCTTCGGTGGCTTGCTGCCGAAGCACCTCCGTTCCCCTCTCCGCGCGCGGGGAGGGGGCAAGGGGGTGGGGTTCCCACGCGCCCTTCGGCCTCCCCTCACGCCCTCCCTTGCAGCACCATCCAGAAGACCAGCGCGATCACCAGCCATGCCGCCCACCCCGATGCAAGCGCCAGCCAGAGCGGAACCTTGCCAGCCAGCACATAGACGACCGCGAGATATGCAGCCCACGGGATGGCGCTGAAGATCGCCGCTCGCACCGCCACCCGGAGCGACGCCGCTCCCTGCTCGTGCCCGATCCACCACCAGGTGTAGAGCGACACCACCGGCATCGAGACCAGCAGCCCGGTGAGCACATACTGGCGCAGGCGCGCCAGCGAGAGCAGCGCCGCGATGAGAACACCTCCCAGCGTTGCTCTCACGATGATGTCAACGACGCCCGATTGCTGTGGACCCGCCACCATCTTCCCTCCTGCTCAGCGACGCCCGCGTTGCGTCAGCCGGCGCGCCGGTCCAAAAACCGCAACTCGCCTGGAGCCTTCTAGGCGCCACTAGCTTCGCCGGAAGCCATCCTCGCGCATCTCTCGGTCATTTTCTAACAAATGCCAGGTTTACGATCTGGGTTCCCGTGGTATACAAGCTCTGTCTGCGTCACCCGCAGACGGGCCCTCGTGCCGATTCCCCCCTCTAGGCACGAGGGCCCCTCCTTTTCTGCCCTGTCTCGACCACGCCAACCTGAGGCATTCACGCAAACAACCCCGCCCCGCCCGGCCGCTCGCCAAAAGGAAAGGAGCGGCCGAAGCCGCTCCTTCCGTTCCAGCACTCATACGCCTCCGGGCGTGGTGCCCGGGGTAGAGCTGTCTCAGAATGCGCTGAACAACTCCAGGAAGAAGACGTTGTTGGGGATATCGTCGCCCCCAGCCGGAACCGTCTCCTTGTTCATCTCGTACTCGAGCTGGATCCACTTCGCCAGCGGCAGGTACTTGATCCTGACCGGCAGCACGTAGGAGACTGCCCACTGCTCGGTGTCCCAGGTGATCGAGCTGGCCAGCGCCGGGGTGGTGTCAATGTCGAGATTGGTGTAGCGGACGAACAGCCCCTTGCAGGCGCCGCTGATCTCCCGCCAGACGCCGGTGCACTTGGCCGACGGCTCGACGCCGAGCAGGATGGCATAGCCGGACTGGTCTATGCCTCCCAGGCTCCCGCCATACCACTCCGCCGCCGCGTACCACGGCATCTTCTGGTAGGTGGCATCCACGCCGCTGTAGAGGCGGGTCCTGTTGGTGCCGTTGTAGTCTGCGAACTTCGACGCCAGGAAGCTCGAGTCGGTCTCATCGAGCTGCCCGCCTCGCCCGGAGACGCCAACGTTGAGCGCGCCCATCTGACGGCCGTAGCGCGCGCTCAACTCCAACTGTCCCGAGCGGCTCGCCGGGGTATCGCGGCTCGTCAGGTGCGAGACCGCCGTGCGGCTGAGCGATCCCTCGTCGAGCTGCATGTCGGCTGCCATCCCGATGGACCTGGTGCCGGGGCGCTGCGACTCGAACAGCCCAACGTTGAAGCTGTCCTTGCCTCGCGTCTGGATGAACTGCACGCCGAGCGCGCGGTCCATCGTGAACGTCTCGGCAAGAGGACCATAGTTCGAGGTCTTGCGATTGCCATAGCCGGGGACGATGCCGAATGCATTGCTCCGGCCTTTCCCGAGGCGCACTTTGGAGCCAGGGGCCACGGGGACGTCGAGGTACAAACTCTCCAGATAGAGGAAGGAAGGATCGTCATTGGGCAGCCACGGATGGATGTAGACCTCGCCGTAGACTACCTTCCCTTCCGCCAGTCGTGCGATGCCGCTGATAGAGAACCGCTCCCACTCGAGGCGGCTGTCCTCTTCCTTGTTCGTGATCACGCCGGAACTGTCCCTTGTGTCGTCCACGACGAGATCAACGTAATACCGGGTCAGAGACCAGCCATGAACCTCGACTGCGGGCGGCGCCTCAGCGGCGATCGCTGCGCATAGTGCGCCCAGTACGAACGCGACGACCAGCATACCGACCGACCAGTGAGTCCTCATCTGTGCCTGTTATCCCCTCCTTAGGGTGGATAGCGTCGCCTACGGCGACGCGAGGTTGGGCACGCCTATTCTGCGCCTTAGCGCTCACCTCCTTCCGTCCGGCGCCGGTCCACAATCCGTTGTGAGGGGTGCTCGACCGGCCCGATGGTCCGCGACTCTACCAGCTTCAGTTCCGCCGACAGCCCCAGCTCGTCCTGGAGCTTCTGACGCAGCAGATTCTGAGTCCTCAGCAGCAGCCCTATGTCGCCTGCCAGCAGGGCGCCCGAAACCTCCACCTGCACCTCTACCCGGTCCACGCCACCGACCTGGTCAACGATCAGCCGGTAGTGCGGCTCGACGCCCTCGACCTCGGAGAGTGTCTGCTCGATCTGTGCGGGAAAAAGCTTGACCCCGCCGATGATGAGCATATCGTCGGTGCGGCTGAACACCCGCGCCATCCGCGCCAGCGTTCTCCCACAGGAACAGGGGCTTGGGTCTACGGAGGTCAGGTCCCGTGTCCGATAGCGTAGGATGGGGATCGCCTCCTTGGTGAGAGTTGTGATCACAAGCTCCCCGGTCGTGCCTGGCGGGAGAACCTCTCCGGTGTCCGGGTCTATGATCTCACACAGGAAGTGGTCCTCGTTGATGTGAAGGCCGTGCTTGTTCTCCTCGCACTCGCCCGAGACGCCCGGCCCCATCACCTCCGAGATGGCGTAGTTGTCGGTGGCCGAAACGCCCAGCAGCGACTCTATCCGCGACCGCACGCTCTCCGGCCACGGCGCCGAGCCGAGCATCGCCCAGCGCAGGTGCAGGCTCGAGCGCGCAACACCGAACTCCTCCAACGCCTCTGCGATTCTGAGGGCATCGCTCGGTGTGCCTGCGAGCGCGGTGGTGCGGAAGTCCCGCATGATATTGATCTGCTGCTCCGGTGCGCCCGCCGAGACAGGGATGACGGAGGCCCCGATCTCCTCCGCTCCCTGGTGGAACCCGAAGGCATCGGTCAGCAGACCGTAGCTGAACGAGATCTGGATAACGTCATCCTTCGTCGCGCCGCCCGCCGACAGCACGCGGGCTACCAGCTCGCTCCAGTTGCGGAGATCGTTCTTCGTGTATCCGACCACGGTGGGCGACCCCGTCGCCCCCGATGAGGCGTGGATACGCACCACCTCGCGCAGCGGAAGCGCGAACAGATCGTAGGGATAGCCGGTCCGCAGGTCCTCTTTGACCGTGAACGGCAGCAGCCGCACATCCTCCAGCGATCGGATGTGCTCGGGCATGAGCCCGAGCTGCTCGAACCTGCGGCGGTAGAACGGCACGCTCTCCCAGGTCCGGTTCAGCACCGCCTGCAGCCGTTCGAGCTGAAGCTGCTCCAGTTCGGCCCTGGGCATTGTCTCGATGCGTGGGTTCCAGATCGGCATTGGCTCCCTCCTCTACTCGTCTTCCCAGACCTGGCGATAGCCTCGCCCGAGGTAGGCGCGCTGCACCTCCCTCTGGTCCAGCAGTTCCTGCGACGAGCCCTCCATCACCACTCGCCCGGTTTCCAGCACGTACGCCCTGTTCGCGATCCGGAGCGCCGCTCGGGCGTTCTGCTCCACCAGCAGCACCGTCAGCCCCCGCTCCCGGAACCGGGGGATTGCATCGAAGATCGTCCTCACCGCGCGGGGAGCCAGGCCGAGCGAGGGCTCGTCCAGCAGCATCAAACGCGGCCGGCTCATCAGCGCTCGGCCGATGGCAAGCATCTGTTGCTCGCCGCCCGAGAGCGTGCCGGCCAGTTGGTGCGCCCGCTCCTTCAGCACCGGGAAGAGCTCCCAGACCTGGCCCAGCTCGCGTGTCAGGCTTGACCGCTTCTCCCTCCAACTCAAATGGTAGGCGCCGAGCAGCAGGTTGTCCCGCACCGTGAGCGAGGCGAACAGCCTCCGGTTCTCCGGCACCTGGCTGATGCCCAGCCGGACGACCCGCTCCGGCGGCAGTCCCCCGATCGCCCGGCCCCGGAAACTGATGCTTCCGCGCTGGGGCGCAAGCAGCCCCGAGATCGTCCTGAGTGTGCTCGTCTTGCCCGCCCCGTTCGCGCCGATAAGCGCGACAATCTCGCCCTCGTTGACGTGCAGCGAGACGCCCTTTAGCGCCTGCACATTGCCGTAGTAGGCGTCGGCGCTCGTGACAGTCAGCAAGCTCAGATCTCCTCGCCCAGATACGCCGCGATCACCTTGGGGTCGCGCTGGACCGCGCGGGGAGAGCCCTCCGCGATCTTCACGCCGTGGTCCAGCACAACCACCTCATCCGAGATCCGCATCACCAGGTCCATATCATGGTCCACGACTAGAACGGTTACACCCAGCTCGCGGATTCGCTCGACCAGTTCGCCAAGCCGCGCGCTCTCGGCACTAGATAGCCCCGCTGCCGGCTCGTCCAGCAGCAGCAGCATCGGGTCGGCCGCCAGCGCCCGCGCCACCTCCAGCAACCGCTGTTGGCCGAAGGACAGCGACCGCGCCTCTGCCCCAGGCGCCACGACGTCGAGTCCCACGAGCTTCAGGCAGTCCCTTGCCCTCTCGGCGAGCCGGCCCTCTTGGGCTCGCATCCGCCTCGATCGCAGTGCGCAGCTCACCAGACCCGAGTTCGACTGCCGGTGCGCTCCCACCATCACATTCTCCAGCACACTCATGTTGGCGAACAGCTCGACCTGCTGGAAGGTGCGCGCCACCCCGAGAGAGGCGATGCGATGCGACGGCAGGCCATTCGCCCGCGCCCCGGCCAGGCGTATCTCGCCATCGTCGAGACCGTAGACGCCGGTGACGAGGTTGAAGACGGTCGTCTTCCCGGCCCCGTTGGGGCCGATGAGCGCCTTGATCTGGCCCTTGCGCACGGAGAAGCCGACGTGGTCAACCGCCGTCAGCCCGCCGAACCTCTTCACCACTTCATTCAGCTCGAGAACTTGCTGGTCCGCCATCTGCAACTCACACGCCCGCCCGTGCCCGTCCCGGGCGCATCCGGCGCAGGCGCCGATACAGGTCGCCCGCCCCGCGCCAGATGCCGCCAGGCATGAAGATCATCACCGCCATCAGCACCGCGCCGAAGAGGATGGTGCTGTACTCCTGGTACTGCCGCAGCTCCTCCGAGATGATCGTCACCGCGGCTGCGCCGACCACCGCCCCCCAGATGCTCGTCATTCCGCCCAACACGGCCATCACAACAAGCTGGATCGAGTAGGCGAATCCGAAGGTGTCCGGATGCACGTAGGTGACGTGGTGGGCATAGAGACTCCCGGCCAGCCCCGCCAGCGCGCCCGACAGAATGAAGACCTGCAGCTTGTAGCGAGCGGTATCAACGCCCGACGTCTCCGCCGCTACCTCGCTGCCATGAACCGCGCGCATGGCGCGGCCCACCCGCGAGTCTATGATGTTGGAGGCGAGCGCGGTCGAGACGATCACGCACAACGCCACCAGGTAGTACATGCTGGGGGCCGACTCGAGCGCGACGCCGGCCGCGCTCAGCGGAGGGATGCCCATTATCCCGACGGTGCCGTCGGTAAGCTTATCCCATTGCACGAGCACGATGTGGACGATCATCCCAAAGCCGAGCGTGCCCATCGCCAGATAGTGGCCGCGCAACTTCAGCAGCGGCACTCCCACTATCGCAGCAGTCAGCGCGCCCAGCGCCACCGCCGCCGCCATGCCAAGCCATGGCGACAGCCCCACCTTCACCGTAAGGATGGCGGAGGCGTAGGCCCCAATGCCGACGAACGCCGCCTGTCCCAGCGACACCTGCCCAGCGTACCCCATGAGCAGGTTGAGGCCGAGCACGATGATGGTGTTGATCCCGATAATGGCCGCCAGGTGGAGCTGGTAGTCAGCGCTCATCGCCCGCGGCAGCGCAATCGCCGCCATCGCCACCAGCCCAATCGCCTGGTATCTCTTCAGCTCTCGCTTCATGCTATCTCGTCACATCCACGTCTCCGCGCCCCCGACGGCCGGAGGCAAGCGGCCAGCTTCATTGCGCCCTCCGTCCGAGCAACCCCGTCGGTTTCGCCAACAACACCAGCAGCATCACCCCGAACGCGATCGCGTCCTTGAATTCCGACCTTACCCCGGCGCCGACGGACTCGAGCACCCCTAGCAACACCCCGCCCAGCACTGCCCCCACCGGATTGCCTATCCCCCCCAGGATCGCGGCCGCAAACCCCTTCAGCCCAAGCATGATCCCCATGTCGAACTGCCCCATCGCCAGCGGCGCCACAATCGCCCCTGCCAGGCCCCCGAGCATTCCGCTCAGCGCGAAGGAGAGCATCACCATCCTCGACGCGGGGATGCCGACCAGTTGCGCCGCCTCCCGATCGGCCGCGCAGGCCCGCATCGCCTTCCCAACCTGCGTCCTCTCCCCGAGCAGCCACAGCGCGATCATGGTGGTGAGCACGATCCCCATGACCCAGAGGTGCTGCGGAAGTACGCTCGCACCGGCGAACCCCATCGGCGTCTCGCCCGAGAAGTGACGCATGGGGAGCGCGTCCGGCCCCCAGAGCTTCATGGCGATGCCGCGGAGCAGGATGGATGCGCCGATGGTGATGATTATGAGCGTGATGACGGACGACCCCCGGGCGGGGCGGATGGCCAACCGCTCCAGCACCGCCCCCAGCGCAGTGACGGCAACAAGCGCCGCGAGCACCGCCAGCGGCATGGGAAGCCCCAGCGTCGTCGAGCAGGAGATGGCGACGAGAGCCCCGTAGGCGACGAACTCGCCCTGGGCGAAGTTCACCACTCCCGTCGAGTTGTAGATGAGCGTGAACCCGAGGGCGATCATGCCATAGATGCTGCCCAGGGTAACACCGGAGACGAGGTATTGGAGCAGGGACGAAACCGACGGGGCCATGCCGCTGCGGATTTCGCCGGGCTCTCCGTTCGCCCCTGCCGGGCCGCGGGGCGGCGTCAGTGACGCCGCATCCCCCACCTTGGACGAGCGGCCCACCCCTTGTTAGCCCAAGGGGTGGGCCGCGATCTCATCTGCGCAACGTCCTGCAAAGGGCGCTGGCGCGCCCGCTCACAGCTCTACTGCGCGAGCAGTGTCCACTTGCCATCCTTCACCTCGACCAGCACGAACGCGTACTTGCTCAGGCCGTTGTGGTCCGTCCTCGAGAAGTTGAAGATCCCGCCGGTGCCCACAAAGCCCTTCGTCCGTTCGATCGCGGTTCGGATCTTCTCCCGGTCCGGGCCCGTCTGACGGAGTACCTTCGCGAGCAACTGCACCGCGTCCCATGCATGACCGCCAAAGGTGTCGGCAGGCTTCTTGAAGGCGGCCTGGTACGCTCTCGCGTAGCTCTCCAACACCTGCTTCTGAGGATCGCTCTTGGGGATCTGGTCTACCACGATCAGGCGGCCGGCAGGGAGCACAACGCCGTCGGCCGCCGATCCCGCCACGCTCAGGAAGGTCGCGTTCGCTACTCCGTGGCTGCAGATCAGCGGGATCTTCATCCCCAACTGCTTCATGTTCTTCGCCACGATGGCGGGGCCGGGCGGGGTCCCCCAGCAGATGACCGCCTGCGCCTCAGTCCCTCTGATCTTCGTGAGCTGCGACTCCATCGAGGCATCCTTGGGTCCGTACTCCTCCTTCGCCGTGATCGCGATGCCAGCGGCGGGCAGCAGCTTCTCCATCTCCGCCAGACCGCCCTTGCCGAAGGCGGTGTTGTCTGACAGCGTCGCCACCCGCCTGATCCCCTTCTGCTTCAGGTACGGGATGAGCTTGTGCACCGCCATGCGGTCCGACTGCGGCGTCTTGAACACCCACCTCTTCACCGGCTCCACGATCTGGATGGCGGCTGCACAGGAGATCAGCGGAACCTCTTTCCTCTCCATGTAGCTCACCAGCGCCAGCGTCGTGCCGGTCCGGCTCGGGCCGATGATCGCAAGCACGTTGTCCTTCTCGACCAGCCTCATCGCCGCGTTCAGCGCCTCCGCATTGTCGCCGCGGTCATCCTCGATGATGATCTTCAGCGGATGCCCGTTGATCCCGCCGGCCGCGTTGATGGACTTCTCGAGCATCTCCGCGGTGTTCCGCTCCGGGATGCCCAGCGATGATGCGTCCCCCGTGATCGAGAAGATCGCCCCGATCACGTACGGCGCGCCGGAAGGCGCCTTCGCCTTGGCCGCAAAGCCCGTCGCCCCCAGCAGCAGGCATGCCACGAGTGCCGCCAGGAGCACGACTGCACACCTAGATCCTCTCATCTCACTCCCTCCTTCGCAGGTAGTACTCACCATCAGATCGCGGCGAGTTCGCTCGCCGACAGAATCCGCGCCCCGCCCTGCTGGAGCGCGGCGACCGCAGCCGACACATCGTCAACACGGAACACAACGATCGCGTTCTCCCCTCGCCGCCCCACGAACGCGTAGAGGTACTCGATGTTCAGCCCCCTCTTCGTCACCAGGTCAACGATACCGGCCAGCCCTCCCGGCCGGTCTGGCATCTCCACCGCGATGACCTCGGTCTCGCTCACGGTGAAGCCGGCATCGCTCAGCGATCTCCTCGCCTCGCCGGGCTTGTCAACGATCAGCCGGAGCACCCCGTAGTCAATCGTCTCCGCCAGCGAGAGCGCGCGGATGTTCACACCCGCCTGGGCAGCCGCCCTCAGCACCTCCGCCAGCCGGCCGGACTTGTTCTCCAGAAACACCGAGATCTGGACCGCTGTCATCGCCCCAAATCCCTCCTGTCAATCACTCGCTTGGCCTTGCCCGCGCTGCGCTCGATGCTCTTGGGCTCGACCAGCCGCACCGCCACCCTCAGCCCGAGCATGTTGTCTATCTCAGACCGGATCTGCTCGGAGAGCGCCTCTAGCTTCGACATCTCGTCGGAGAACACTTGCTCCGATACCTCCACCTCCACCTCGAGTTCGTCCAGTCCCCGCGGCTTCCGGTCCACCACCAGCAGGTAGTTCGGCGTCGTGCCCTCCACCCGCATGAGGATCTCTTCGATCTGTGACGGGAACACGTTAACACCGCGGATAATGAGCATGTCATCGGTGCGGCCGGTGACCCGCTGGATTCGGCGCACCGTCCTCCCGCACGGGCACTGCTCCGCGATGATGCGGCTGATGTCCCGGGTGCGATAGCGCAACAGCGGCAGCGCCTCCTTCGTGAAGGCGGTGAAGACGACCTCGCCCAGCTCTCCATCGGGCACCGGCTCGCTGCTCGTCGGGTCTATCACCTCGGGGTAGAAGTGATCCTCGTTTATATGCAGCCCCGACTTCTCCAGGCACTCGAAGCCAACGCCCGGCCCGATGATCTCCGAGAGACCGTAGATGTCGAGCGCGTGGCAGTGCAGCGCGGCCTCGATCTCCTGGCGCATGCTCTGCGACCACGGCTCCGCTCCGAAGAAGCCCACCCGCAGCGGCAGGTCGGCGAAGTTGACGCCCATCTCCTTGCCCTCTTCGCCGATGACGAGGGCGTACGACGGAGTGCAGCAGAGCACGGTCGAGCCGAAGTCCTGCATTATCTGGAGCTGGCGCTTCGTCTGCCCGCCGGAGGTGGGGATGACCGATGCCCCGATCAGCTCCGCACCGTAGTGCGCCCCCAGCCCGCCGGTGAACAACCCGTAGCCATAGCTGTTCTGGACCACGTCCCCCGCCTGCGTTCCGCCCGCACCCAGCGTGCGCGCCATCACCTCAGCCCACAACGCCACATCGGCGCGGGTATATCCCACGACCGTGGACTTGCCCGTCGTCCCGGACGAAGCATGGATGCGGACCACTTCCTCCATCGGCACCGCGAACATGCCGAATGGGTAGTTCTCGCGCAGGTCCTCCTTGCTGGTGAACGGAAGGAGGGTGATGTCCTCAATGCCCCTGATGTCGCCCGGCCTCACCCCCGCCGCGTCGAGCTTCCGCCGGTAGTGCGGCACCTTCTCGTAGACGCGCTTGACGCACTCTCGGAGCCGCTCAGCCTGCAGCGCGCGCAGCCGCCCGCGGTCCATGAACTCCATTTGGCGATTCCATGCCGGCGGCTGTGCCGCCGGAACCATCTCACGCGACGCTCGCGCGCCGCGGAAGCTCTGCTTCCGCCCAGGTGTCTCGCCGCCCACCGAGATCCTCCCATGTCCGCGCCGGTCTGGCTGGGCAGGAGCCTGCCTCCTGCCCCTTTGCGTCTCCCGGCCGGCCTCGCGCCCGGCCTCGTGGCTTTCGACAGCGGCATACAGGCTCCCTCTTGGCGCGAGCATGGGCGCTCTTGTCCCCAGCGGCCGTCAGCTTCCTTACTCCCTCAAGTGATCCGATGTCCTGTCCCTTCGCTTCTGGAGTTACAACTTCGTCGAGTGTTGAGGGTCACATCACAGTCAGCCGGGTGGAGGACCGGGCCTGCCGAACGGCGAAATGCACATCGTCGGCGCTTGTGGAGCCTCCAGCGGACTGCCCAGCCCCGTCCTGGACAGCCGCGGGACGTTCTGCGACTGGCGCCGGCAAGCCGCACCTGAGGTGGGAGGGACGCCCGGTATGCATGACGTCGTTGTGGTGGGCGCTGGTCCCACCGGCTGCTATGCCGCGCGAGAGCTAGCGCGTCTCGGCTACGAGGTGCTCGTGCTCGAGGAGCACACCGAGATCGGCGAGCCGGTTCACTGCACCGGCATTGTAGGCATCGAGGCCTGCCGACGCTTCGACATAGATCCATCCTGCATCGAGACCTACCTGTCGGGCGCCCGTTTCTTCTCCGCGGGAGGGCAGTCGTTCCGGGTAGCCGCCGACGAGGCGCGCGCCGTCGTCATAGACCGCTCTCGCTTCGACCGACTGATCGCAGAAGAGGCGCTGTCATACGGGGCAAGCTTCCTGCTCGGAACGCGCGTGCAGAACGTCGCGACCGGCCCGGACCACGTCTCGGTGTCAGGCGCGATGCTGGGCGAGCCGGTATCGTTTCGGTCCTCATTGCTGATCGTCGCCACCGGCGCCGATGACGCGATCACACAACAGATGGGCCTGGCGCGGCCCTCGGGCCCGATGGTCGCCGGCGCCCAGCTCATCGCCGACACTGGCTGCCTCGACGAGGTCGAGGTGCACTTCGGCCGCAGCATCGCCCCCAACGGGTTCGCCTGGGCGGTTCCGGCCAACGGTCACGGCTGCCGCGTCGGACTTGTCTGCCAGGGCCGGCCCGGGCCGCTGCTCCGCCGGTTCGCCACCTCGCTGGAGCGGCGCGGCGCGATCCGCCGCAACGGCGCGCCGGTGCGGTGCCGGGCGGTGCCTTCCGGTCCTCGGAGGCCGTCGTTCGGCGACCGGGCACTGGTCATTGGGGATGCCGCCGGCCAGGTCAAGGCGACGACCAGCGGCGGGATCTACTACGGCCTTCTTGGGGCGGAGGCGGCAGTTGCCGCCGCCGACCGGGCGCTGAGGGGGGGCGACCTTGGCCCGCAGTCGCTCTCCGCATACGAGAGCCAATGGCTGGCTCGGCTGGGAGCCGAGCAGCGGACAGGGCGCCTGGTCCGACGCGTGCACGAAGCGATGACCGACCGGGATATGGAGGCGCTTTTCTGGCTCGCCAGGCATACCGGGCTGCCCAGGATGCTGAGCTCCCTTCGCTTCGACTGGCACACCTCGGGGATGCTCGCCCTGCTCTGGCAGCACGTGTGTCAGAAGCCGTGCTCGTAGCGGGCCTGCCGTAGGGGGGCTGGCTGCGGCCGTGGCCGCAAGCGCTTCTTCCGTGACCGAGCAACCGGTCGTCCGCCCGGCTCAGGTGCTCCCTTCACTTCCATCAGAGGTCGAGCCGGCAGACCGAAACTATTCGGGTCTGACCTGCGTCTAATACATCATCCCGTCCCCTTCGCCGACAGCCGCTGCGGAGAGGATGGCGTCCGGTGGCCGTGCTTCGGCGAGACTGCAGAGGGAAGCGG
>Ga0315275_10002716_pt1 | contig 16071 bp, 15 predicted proteins | sample YL17G03_0_MG_FD_205557 | JGI IMG/M metagenome (GOLD analysis project Ga0315275, IMG submission 205557) | Sediment microbial communities from Yellowstone Lake, YNP, Wyoming, USA - YL17G03_0 | ecosystem: Environmental > Aquatic > Freshwater > Lake > Sediment | place: USA: Wyoming | collected... | reverse complement strand
CCATAGTTAGAAGACGTCTCCGTGAACCTCCGTATGGTCGCTGCAGCCCTTTGTAAACCTCTCGACCCCCGGCATTTATGCCGGGGCCGGGCTTCCCAGTCCCGGTTCTGGCAAGGCCAGGACCGGGGCTTATTCGGGGTTAACTCTGAGCCTTGATTCTCGTCCCTGCTTTGAAAAGCTGGGCCCCGCGTAGGCGAACGGGTCAAAGCCCTCCCATCACAGGTCGGAGCAAGCAGCTTGGGGCACGAACGGGGCGGGCCTAATTGACCGAGGGAAGAAGGCAAGGAAGGCGGACTTCGGTACGAGCTTGGCGCCAGGCGGAGACGGGGATGGAAAGGAAAACATCCACGACGGCGGGATCGAACTGGCTGCCGCTCGACCGCCCGATCTCCCTGAAAGCATCCTCGAAGCGCCGCCCCTTGCGATAAGGACGGTCGGAGGTTATGGCATCCAGCGTGTCAACCAGGGCAAAGACCCGGGCCGTGAGGGGAATGCTCCGGCCGGCGAGCCCGCGCGGGTAGCCCCAGCCATCAAACCGCTCGTGGTGGCAGAGGACGATCTCTCCGGCCTCCTCCAGGAAACCGAGCCCCTCGATCATTTTGTACCCGAGGAGAGGGTGCTCCTTGACAATCTCCCTCTCGACGGCGGTCAGGGCGCCGGGCTTGCCGAGGATGGAGGCGGGCACTCCCGCCTTCCCGATATCATGGAGGAGGGCGCCTCGTTCCAGGCCCCCCAGGGTCCAGCGGCCCCGGATTCCCATAGCGTCGGCCAGGATGGTTGTATAGGCGGCTACGAACCTGGAATGCCCCTCGGCTTCCCCCCCTCCGGCCACAGCCGCGAGGAGCCCGACCAGGCGGGAATTGAAGAACGTCCCGTTGCCGGAGGGACGTGAGGCACGGGATCCATTCCAGCCTTCGGAGTCCCGGCCGCCGGGTTCCGCCGGTGAGGCGGACGGAGGAGCGTAGAAGTAGGTCCTGAGTCCGTTCGCGTCTTCCAAAACGAGGCGTTTTTCCCTGTCCATTCTTATTATCTCACGTGTCCCATCTTTTCCTCGCGAGCGCTCAGAAGGCTCCGGCGCTCAGGCAGGGACCCCAGCCGGCGATCGGGCTGGTCTCGAAGAGCTCGAAGCCTTCCTCCCTAAGCCGCGTCTCGATATAGGAACAGAATTCCTGTTCATCCCTGATCACGACACAGTCGCGTTCCCGGGAGCTTTTCGAAAATTCACTTTCGATCATGGGCATCCGTCCTTTCATCGAGCAATAGGTTAGTCGGGGGACGGGGCGGGAGATTGACGGCAACCCCGGCTTGTCAACTCGTTGGGCACCCTCTATAATACGGCCGTGACCGAAAACAGGGCCGAAATCGACCTGGACGAGCTTGTCCTCAAGTTCAGGCCCATCGTGTCCTTCCGGGTCCGGAAGGCCCTCGGGGGGGCTACCCCGGACTGGGAGGACGTGGCCGACGAGATCATCACCCAGGTCATCGAAAAGATCCGGAAAAGGGAGTTCCGCGGGGATTCCTCCATCGGGACGTTCATCTACACCATCACGAGCCGCCGGATCATAGACCATATCCGGGAGAAGACCAAGGTCCTGAGGCACGCCCCGGAGCCGGCTCCCTTTCCGGACCCCAGCGAGACGCTCGAGAGCCAAGAACGGGCCGCCCGGATCGCCGAGGCCGTCAAGGGACTCAAGCCCAAGTTCCGGGAGGTCCTGCACCTCTATTACTACAAGGAATTGCCCAGGGAGGAGGTCGCCAAGAGACTGGGAATCCCGCCCCGCCGGGTCAGCGAACGCGTCAATTACGCCCTCAAGCTCATCAAAAAGGACCTTAAAAGATGAGCTTTTTTCCATTTTCCCCGTTCCCGGCCGACTAAAGGGTTGAAATCAAGGGAAGGTGGCAGAAATGAAGACATGCCGTTATGAGGGTTGGATCGACGGTTACCTCCTCGGGAAGCTCGGCGAGAAGGAGACCGAGGCGTTCGAGAGACATTACTTCGAGTGCGCTCCCTGCTTCGCAAAGCTGGCCGAACGGAACGAGATCGTCGGCGTCCTGAAGCGCGACCGGTCGGTGTTCGTGGTCGAGGAGCGCCCGGCCATCGAGACGAAGCAGGCCGCCTGGTACGACCGGACCTTCGCGTTCTTCACGCCCCGGCAGTGGGCGTTCGCCGGCGCAGCCGCCGCCCTGCTCGTCGCCGTCCTCGCCATCACCCCCCTCTTCCGCAACGCCCCTCCCGAGTTCGTGCTGAACGGGGAGGAAACGGTCCGCGGGAGCTCCCTGACCCTGATCTCCCCGGTCATCGACATCGGTTCCGTGCCTGCCTCTTTCGAGTGGAGGGCGCTCGGGGCGGACGTGGAATACCAGGTCTCCATCTTCAACGGCAGGCTCCTCTGGAAGACGACGACCCGGGACAGCCGCCTCACCCTCCCCGACGACGTCAAGGCCCTCATGACCGCCGGCCAGAAATATTCCTGGCAGGTCAAGGCCTTTTCGCTCCAGGGCACGCTCATCGCGGTCTCCAGCCGGGTCCAGTTCACGATCAATCACTGAGACCATCGGCCGCCTCCGAGCCCTCCGAAGGCGATCCTAATCCTCGATGTTGCGGTCTTCCGGGTCCTCGATGTAGAGTCGGCCCTTGGTCTGCTCCTCGAAGGCCAGGCAGCACATCAGCCGCCCGCAAAGGCCGGAGATCTTCGTCGGGTTGATGACGATCTGCTGTTTCCGGGCCTTCTGGATGGTCACGGGCTCGAACGTCCTCATGAAGGTCGCGCAGCAGAGCGTCCGGCCGCACGTCCCCAACCCGCCGATCATCTTGGCCTCGTCCCGGACGCCGACCTGGCGCATCTCGATCCGCATCCTCAGCTCCTTGGCCAGGTCCTTGACGAGCAGGCGGAAATCGATCCGGCCGTCCGCCGTATAATAAAAGATCCCTTTCTTCTCGTTGAAAAAGTAGCGCACCGCGACCAGCTTCATCGGCAGGTTCCGGGAGGTGATCCTCTGGAGGCAGAGCTCGAAGGCCCGGCCTTCCTTTTCATGGAGCCAGGCGAACTTCTGCCGGTCGTCCTCTGTGGCCTTCCGGATGATCTGGATCGCCCGCAGGCCGGCCCGCGGGTTGCAGCAGACCGGGCTGGAGTCGTCGACGACGACCGCCAGGTCCCCGCCGTGCTCCGATTCCATGATGCAGTAGTCCCCGCGGCTCAGGGGCTCCTCGCCCTTCCGGGCGCGGACGATCTTCCCCGTCGATTCGGACAACAGACAAACGATGTCAGACATGTGGCGCTTCCCCTAAACTCGAATAGAATGCGGCCGCCAGGAGGGTGAGATTCATGTTCTTGTCCAGCCCCGCGAGGGCCGTGTCGACGGAGGCAAGGCACGACTGGAGCCGCTCGAGGCTCCCGGGCTCCGCCGCCGCCCGGAGCTCTTCCTCGAGGTCGGGGTTGAGCAGGAACCGGCCCTCTCCGCCCTCCTTGATCAGAATGACGTCCCGGGCGAAGGAGGCGAACAACTCCAGCGTCCGCCGGAAATCGCCCCCCCCCATGGCCCGCGTGGCGAAAGCGAACTCGTTCAGGAAATCGGTCCCCCCGCCCCCCGCGAGCAGGGCCCGAAACAGGCCCCAGGCTTCCTGCCGGCCCTCGAGGATCTCGTCCCAATCCCAGTCGAGGGCGTTTTCCATGCTGCCGTTGGCCAGGAAGGCGACGAGGTTCGCCCGGTCCGGGGGGTGCCCCCCCGCAACGAGGGCCCGGACGATCTCCTCCCTGGCAACGAGGGAGAATTCCAGGGTGCGACATCGGGACCGGATCGTGGGCAGGACGAGGTGCGGCTTTTCGGTGACCAGGATGAGGGTCGAGGCGGCCGGGGGCTCTTCCAGGACCTTCAGGATGGAGTTGGAGGCATCTTCGCTCATGGCGTCCGCCCCCCGGACGATGAAGACCCGGACCCTGGCGGTCATCGGCCTGAGGTAAGCGATCTGCTTGAGCAGACGGATCTGGTCGATCGCGATCTTCTTCCTGTTCTCTTCGATCGAGACGAGCATGACGTCCGGGGCAAGGCCCTGCTTTTCCGGGTCCTGAGAGGCCTCCCCGATCGCCCGGCAGGAGGCGCACGCATCGCAGGCGTCATCCTCGAGGTTCAGGCAGTTCAGGGCCTTGGCCACGGTCACGGCCGTCGCGGTCTTGCCCACGCCCGCAGGTCCGGAGAACAGGAGCGAATTGGGGAGCCTGTGCCTCCGGAGGGCCATCTGCAGGATATGCTTGACCCGGTCGTTGCCTGTGATGTCGGTGAACGCCATGGTGCCCTAGCCGTCCTTCTTTCCGGCGGGATCGACGCGGAGCGCCTTCCGAAGGAAGCGGCCGGTGTGGGACCCCTCGACGGCCGCAACCTCTTCGGGAGTCCCCTGGGCGACGATCCGCCCGCCGTCCTCGCCCCCCTCGGGCCCGAGGTCAATAATATAATCGCAAAACTTGATGACATCAAGGTTGTGCTCGATGACGAGGACCGTATTCCCCATCCCCGTGAGCTCCGCGAGAACTTCGAGGAGCTTGCGGACGTCGTCGAAATGGAGCCCGGTCGTCGGCTCGTCCAGGAGGTAAAGGGTCCGGCCCGTGCCCTTCCGCCCCAGCTCCTTGGTCAGCTTGATGCGCTGGGCTTCGCCGCCCGAAAGGGTCGGGGCGGGCTGTCCGAGCCGGAGGTATCCCAGCCCGACGCGCTTCAGGGTGGCGAGCTTCCGTTTCAGGGCGGGATCGGCCTTCAGGTATTCGGTGGCCTCGTCCACGGTCATCGCGAGGAAATCGGCGATGTTCCGGCCCTTGTAGGCCACCGCCAGAGTCTCCTTGTTGTACCGCTTGCCCCCGCAGCGGTCGCAGGTGACGAAGACGTCGGGCAGGAAGTGCATCTCGATCTTGCGGACGCCCGCCCCCTGGCAATCTTCGCACCGGCCGGCCTTGACGTTGAAGCTGAACCGGCCCGGGCCGAACCCCCGGGCCCTGGCCTCGGGCGTCCGCGCAAAAAGCTCGCGCAGGGCCGTCATGAGGCCCGTATAGGTCGCCGGGTTGGAGCGCGGCGTCCTGCCGATGGGCTTCTGATCGACCGAGATGACCTTGTCGATCTGGTCCGCTCCGGTCATGCCGGAGTGAGCCCCGGCCTTGTGGCCGGCTTTATAGAGGGAGTTGACGAGGCTCTTATACAGGATGTCGTGGACAAGCGTGCTCTTTCCCGAACCGGAGACGCCGGTGACGGCCGTCATCACGGACAGGGGGAGCCGGACGTCGATCCCCTTGAGATTGTGCTCCGTCGCCTTATGCACGGTCAGCCAGCCCGTCGGGTGCTGCCGCGACGTGGGGACGGGGACGCGCTTCTCGCCGCGCAGATACTGGGCCGTGAGGGAATCCGATGACGCCAGGATATCGCCGAGCGGCCCCTCGGCCACCTTGAATCCCCCACCTTCGCCCGCGCCCGGCCCGAGGTCGAGGATGTGGTCGGCAGCCCGGATCGTCTGCTCGTCGTGCTCTACGACGACGATGGTGTTCCCGGCATCCCGCAGGCCTTTGAGCATGGAGATGAGGCGGCCGTTGTCCCTCTGATGAAGCCCGATGGTCGGCTCGTCCAAAACGTAGAGGACACCCCTCAGCCCGGCACCGACCTGCGCGGCCAGCCGGACCCGTTGGGCCTCCCCGCCCGAGAGGGAGACCGCGGGCCGACCGAGCTGGAGATAGGACATCCCCAACCGGTCCATGATCTCAAGGCGGCCGCGGATCTCTTTAACGACCTTATCGGCCACCTCTCTCAGGGCCGGCGGGAAGACGAAGGCCGCCGCTTCCTCCATCAGGCGACCGATGGGCAGGTCGGCGAGCTCGATGATGTTCCGGCCCTGGACCCTGACCATCAAGCTCTCCTTCTTGAGCCGGGCGCCCGCGCACAGGGGACAGGCGTCGTCGGTCAGCTCGACCTCCCCCCATTCATTCATGGCGGTCCCGCAGCCCAGGCCGTGGCATTCCGGGCAGGCCCCGTAAGGGCTGTTGAAGGAGAAGTTCCGGGGCTCAGGCTCGGGGAGGCTGATCTCGCAGGCGGGGCAGCGGAGCCTCAGCGAAAAATAATGCTCCCGCCCGGAGCCGTTGACGACGAGAACCTCGCCCTCGGAAACATCGACGGCCTTGGCGACGGCCTCGGCCAGCCGGCGGCTGGAGGTCTCGGAGACCCGGACCTCGTCGACGAGGACCTCGGCCGTGTGTTTTCGGGTCTTTTCCAGGGGGATCGGATCCTCCAGGTCGTGCATCGTGCCGTTGACGCGGACGCGGATGAAGCCCTTTTTCCGCAGGCGCTCGAAGAGCCGGTGGTACTCCCCCTTGCGGCCTTTGACGACGGGGGCGAGGATCTTGACGGTCTGCCCGCGGAACGCGGTGAGGACCCTCGCGAGGATCTGGTCGGGGGTCTGGGGGACGACCTCTTTCCCGCAGCCGGGGCAGTGCGGCGTCCCGGCCCGGGCGAAGAGGAGGCGGAGGAGGTCGTAGACCTCCGTGATCGTGCCGACCGTCGAACGGGGGTTCGTCGAGATGGTCTTCTGGTCGATGGAGATCGAAGGTGAAAGGCCCTCGATGGACTCGACATCAGGCTTCTCCAGCTGTTCGATGAACTGGCGGGCGTATGTCGACAGGCATTCGATGTAGCGGCGCTGGCCCTCGGCGAACAGGGTGTCGAACGCCAGGGAGGACTTCCCCGAGCCGCTCGGGCCCGTGACGACGACGAGCCGGTTTCTGGGCAGATCGACGTCGATCCGCTTCAGGTTGTGCTGAGCGGCCTTACGGACCCTGATCTCCTGGAGCATAACGTTATATTCTATCATATCCGAGCCGTTTTTATTCCGGGCGTCGGGCCGCCCGCGCGCCGGACTTCCCGGATATCTGTTATAATGGGAGCTCGGAACCAAGGAGGTTTCGCCATGGCTTTCCCCGACGAAATCCTGTCCCGAACGACCCGCTCGATGGGCGTCTCGTTCATCCGCGAGATGCTGAAAACGACGAAAGGCGTCGAGGGAATGATCTCGCTCGCCGGCGGCCTGCCGAGCCCCGAGTCCTTCCCCGCGGACCTGCTGGCCGGCCTGTTCCAGGAGGTGGTCGCGACCGAGGGGACAGATGTCCTCCAGTACGGCCCGACCGAAGGCGATCCCGTTCTCAAGCGGGAGATCAACCGCCACGAAGGCGAAGCCGGCGTCGGTCCCGACGAGATCATCATCACCGACGGAACGACTAACGCCATTTATCTTTTCGCCCGGGCGGTCATCGACCCGGGGGACGTCGTCGTCTGCGAAGCGCCGTCCTTCAACGGCTCCCTGGTCGCTCTCGAGGCCTGCGGGGCGGAGCTCGCGCCTGTGCCCATGGACGAAGAGGGCCTCATCGCAGGCCGGGTCCGCGACGCCATCGCGGCCGCGAAGGCCAAGGGCCGGGCCGTCAAATTCATCTACGCCATCCCCGATTTCCAGAACCCGAGCGGCCGGACGATGAGCCTGGCCCGGCGGCTGGAGCTCATCCGCGTCGCGCGCGCGGAAGGCATCCTCATCCTCGAGGACGAGCCCTACCGCGACCTCCGGTTCTACGGCGCGCGCCTCGGGAGCCTCTGGAACCTGGCCCGCTCCGAGTTCGGCGACGACCGGACCGTCACGATCTGCAAGTCCTTCTCCAAGATCCTCGGGCCGGGACTGCGTCTCGGGTTCGCCGTCGGGCCGCCCCCCCTCATCGCGGCCATGGCCCGATGGTCCCAGAAGATCATCGTTATGCCGGAGGGGGTCGTCCAGAGGGTGGTCGCGCGCTTCCTGGAACGCGGATTCATGGGCCCGCACCTCGAACGCATCAGGGGGCTCTACCGCGCGAAGCGGGACGTCATCCTGTCCGCGCTGAAGGATACGATGCCGCCTCACATCCGGTGGACCGAGCCTGAGGGCGGGCTGTTCATCTGGGTCACTTGCCCGGAAGAAATGGACACCGATGCCCTCTTCGGAAGAGCGATCGAGGCCGGCGTGGCCTATATCCCCGGGAGCAAGTTCTACCCGACCGGAGCCGAGCGGCGGAACGAGATGCGATTGAATTTTTCCTATGCGCCACCGGCCGACCTCCGGGAAGGCGTAACCCGTCTCGCCCGCCTCATGGCCTGACGCGCCGGCGGCGGCGCGCCCGCGGGTTCATTGACCTGCCCGCCGTGTTCAGCTAAGATGAACCCGACATGTCCCGGGAAGAAGATCTTCTCAAATCCCTCGACCTCCTCCAGGCCCTGGGCCTGAAGCACGATTCCATCACGGCGATCAAACACCTGCCCGCCCGGGAGGCCCGGACCGCGGACTACCCGGACGACGCCGAGCCGTCCCTGGTCAAGGCCCTCAAGGAAAAAGGGTACAGGTCCCTATACTCCCACCAGAGGAGCTCCTGGGAGGCCCTGCGGCAGGGCAAGAACATCGCGGTCGTCACGCCCACGGCCTCGGGGAAGACGCTCTGCTACAACCTCCCCGTCCTGGACGCCATCATCCGCGACCCGTCGAGCCGGGCCATCTACCTCTTCCCGACCAAGGCCCTGGCCCAGGACCAGCGGGCGGAGCTCGACGAAATCACCAAGCTCCTCTCCTCCGAGCTCCGCATCTTCACCTATGACGGGGACACGCCGCAGGACGCACGGCGGGCCATCCGGGCCCAGGGACACATCATCCTGACCAACCCGGATATGCTCCACAGCGGGATCCTGCCGCACCATACGAAGTGGATCAAGCTCTTCGAGAACCTGAAGTACATCGTCATCGACGAGCTCCACAACTACCGGGGCATCTTCGGCAGTCACCTGGCCAACATCCTCCGCCGCCTCCGGCGCGTCGCCGCCTTCTACGGCTCGAACCTGCAGTTCATCCTGTGCACGGCGACCATCGCCAATCCGAAAGAGATGGCCGAGAAGATGATCGAGGCCCCCGTGACCCTGGTCGACGACAACGGCGCCCCGCGGGGCGAGAAGCACTTCGTCTTCTACACGCCGCCTATCGTCAACGAGGCCCTGGGCATCCGGCGCTCCTACGTCAACGAGTCCCGGCGCATCGCCTCGCTCTTCCTGCAGAACCGGCTCCAGACCATCGTCTTCGCCCAGAGCCGCCTCATCACCGAAGTCCTCCTCACCTACCTCAAGCAGGACATCGAGAAGACCATCAAGGACGAGGGGCTCATCCGCGGCTACCGCGGCGGCTACCTGCCCCTGGTCCGGCGCGAGATCGAGAAGGGCCTCCGCGAGGGGAAGATCCTGGGCGTCGTCTCGACGAACGCCCTCGAGCTCGGCATCGACATCGGCACGCTCGATGTCGCCGTGCTCGCCGGCTATCCGGGCACCATCGCCTCGACCTGGCAGAGGGCGGGCCGGGCCGGCCGGAAGACGGGCCGCTCGGCCGCGGTCCTCGTCGCCTCGAGCTCGCCCCTCGACCAGTTCATCGTCCACCACCCGGATTATTTCTTCACCAGCCCGCCGGAGAACGCCCTCATCAACCCGGATAACCTCTCCATCCTGGTCAGTCACATCGAGTGCGGCGCCTTCGAACTGCCCTTCCAGGAGGGGGAGAAGTTCGGGACGATGGAGATCGGCGAGATCCTGAAGTTCCTCGAGGAGGAGAAGCTCCTCCACCGCTCGAAGGACAAGTGGTACTGGACCTCCGACGCCTACCCGGCCGACGGCGTGAGCCTGCGGAGCATCAGCTCCGATAACTTCGTCGTCGTCGACCAGACCGCGAAGTCGCGCGTCATCGCCGAGGTGGATTTCAGCTCCGCCCTGACGACGCTCCACGAGAAGGCCATCTACATGTGCGAGGGCGAGCAGTACTATGTCGAGAAGCTGGACTACGAACAGCGCAAGGCCTACGTCAAGAAGACGGACGTCGATTACTACACCGACGCCATCGACTACACCAAGATCAAGATCCTCGACCAGTTCGATAAAGCGGTCCTCGGGCGGGCCCGGATCTCTCACGGCGAGGTCCACGTCGCGACCCAGGTCGTGGGCTTCAAGAAGATCAAGTTCCACACCGGGGAGAACGTCGGGGCCGGCGACCTCAGCCTCCCGCAGAACGAGATGCACACGACGGCCTGGTGGCTGACCGTGCCCTCGGACGTCCTCCAGACGCTCGACTACACGCCGGAACAGCGCGTCAACGGCGTCTTCGGCCTCTCGTACCTCCTCCACCACATCGCACCGCTGTTCCTGATGTGCGACGTCCACGACATCGGGGTCTCCATCGGCGACAACGCGACCGGCGAATCCCTGCCGCCCCGGGACGTCGCGGCCCGGGCGGGAGCCGGCGAGGAGGGCCCGACGGTCGCGACCGAGGATTTCGAGCCCAACATCTTCATCTACGACAACTTCCCCGGCGGCATCGGCCTCAGTCCGGCCCTGTTCCTGCTCGAGAAGAAGCTCCTTGAGCACGGCCAAAAAACCATCGAGATCTGCCCCTGCAAGGACGGCTGTCCCTCCTGCGTCGGCCCGACAAAGGAGAGCGGCCGCCTGGCCAAGCAGGTCGCCCTGGACATTCTGAAGAAGCTGGTCTGAAGCCGGGACGCGAGGGGAAGATCACTCCCCCCGGCCGTGTAACAGCCAGTCGCGGATATCCGAGGCCATCTTTGTGCGGACGGAACCAAAGCCGTGGTCGGCGTGGTAGACGAGGAACGTCACGTCGACCGCGCCGGAGCGTTTCAAAGCACGGTAGAAAGGCAGGAGGAACTGGTCGACGGTGGCCTGGGTGTCCTCCCACCCGCCGATGATCAGGATGGCTCGGTCCGCGAGCTTGGCGGCGTTCTCCCTCGATCCGTAGATGTCCTGATGCTCGAGGAGTTCCCGGAGGTCCGCTTCCAGGTCGAAGCGGGCCGGCCCCGCCGGGGCCCGCGTCTCGAGGAGCATCTTGCGGATGGCCTCCGCCATCTCGGGATTCCGCTGGAACTCGCGGATGAATTCCCCGTGGTCGTTCCCGGCGATCGAGATCACGCGACGGATTTGCGGATCTTTCGCGGCGTAGGTCATGGCCATACCGCCGCCGTTGCTATGTCCTCCCAGGGCGATCTTCCCGGGGTCGATGTTGAAGCGCTTGCGAATCTCCGGCGTCGTCACCCACCGAACCGCGGCTCCGATGTCCAACAGGGTCCCGGGGAACGTCGCGGTCCCCTCGCTTTCATACAGGCCGCGCGGATTGAACGTGAGGACGTTGACGCCCTGTGGCGCGAGCAAGGCGCCCAGGCCGAGCACGTCATCCGGATTTCCCGGCCAGCCGGGGACGAGGACCAGCGTCACGGGATCGTCGCCGGTTCCCGGAAAGAACCTGCCTCGTACGATCTCCCCTTCGCTGAGGAACTCGACACGGACAGGCTCCTTCACCTGGGCTCCCGCGGCCAAGGGCGGGACGAAGAAGGCGAAAACAGCGGCCGCGACGGTCGACCTGAGAACGGCGGAACAGAGATGTGTTCGGCTCATGGTGTTTCCCGCGTTACAGCGCGCCCCAATTGCGCCGGAAATTGTCCCCGAGGTCGAAGCTGAAATCCTTTACGTGAACGACTTTGCCGCGCTCGACGGTGACGACAGTCACGCCGCTGTTCGTCCCGCTCCGTCCGGCGCGGTTGGTGAGCTTGAGGTCCCAGTGGACCGCACCGACATTGTTCCCTCGCATATCGAAGATGTTCCGGACGCAGATGTCATGGACATCGAATGCGATCTCCGGGAATTGCTCGAAGAAGCGCCGGAACCAGCCTTCGACGGCCTCCCGTCCCTTGAACGTCCCACTCTCGGGGATATCCCCCGGATAGACGAACACGCCGTCGTCGCGCCAGACTTCCATGAACTTCGCCAGGTCATGACGATTCAGGGCGTCGAAAGCCCCTGCCAGCGCCTTCTTGGCCATTATAGCTCCGATCATCTTCCCCTCCTTCCGGGGCATGGTCCGTGGTCTCCGGCGGGTCCGTTCTGTGCCGAATCCCCGCGTGTCTGACGGGTGCCGGCGGACGACCGCTCCGCGGCCCAAATCAAGAACGCCGGTGTTCATCCCCGAATAAGATGACGCTATCACCGACCCCAGGCGATGTCAACGTCCTGATCCCGGATCAAGAACCGGAGGGGGAGGGCAAACGATCTCCACGTCTTCGCCTCTTTCCGGATGGGGAAAACGGATCTTCCAGGAATGCAGGAGATAGCCGCATTCGCCGGGGCGCGCTGAGAGCTCATCATCGTCGCCGTTAGCGCGTGGAATTCCTCCCGGTCGATAGAGCGGGTCGCCCACCAGGGGGAATCCCGCGAAACTCAGGTGGATCCGGATCTGATGGGGACGCCCGGTGGGGATGGTCACCTCCAGGAGTGTCGCATTCACTCCTGGAAGCCGCCGCACCACCCGGACATGGCTGATCGACGGTCGGCCGTCGGGGTGATACGCGTGGACGGTGGCCGGGTGCCGATACGGGACCGGCCCGATGGGGGCGTCGACCGTGAAGGTGTCCGGCATCGCGGTCCCCGAGGCCAAGGCCAGATACACCTTGCGGATCCGCCTTTCATACATGGCGGCCGCCAAGAACCGTGCGGCACGGGCGTTGCGGGTGAAGAGGATCGCCCCGGAAGTGCCCCGCCCAAGCCGATGGAGCGGCGAGCATTCGGCGCCATAGCGTTGCCGCACCAGGTAAAGCAAGGTGTTTTCCAAAAACATGCCGCCGGGAAGAACGGGCATTCCGGACGGCTTCGCTAGGACAAGGACATCCCGATCTTCGAACAGAGCTTCGAACTCCCGTGGTGCTTCGGGCTCCTCCCACGGAGGACGATGGTAGTCAAGGCGGTCGCCCCGGGTCAGAGGTTCGTCGGGCGACGGCAGCCGCCCGTTCAGCAAAACCTGCCCCGCTTCGATCCGTTGCCGCCATGTTTTCTCGGTCGAGTGCGTGTAATGAAGGGTATAGAAGGCCGCGACCGAGACGCCTTCGTCCCGCCTGAGAACGCGATCGGGATACGTGTATCCGCTATTGATCATGATCGCAGACGGCGACGGCCGTCGGGACAAACACGGGGACGAATGCCGGCTCAGGCCTTGGACGCATATTCGCCCGTGCGGGTGTCCACCCGGATGAGGTCTCCGGTCGAAATGTGCTCGGGGACCTGCACGACCAGCCCGGTGGACAGGGTGGCCGGTTTCATCCGCGCCGTGACCGACCCGCCCTTCACCGACGGAGGGGTCTCCACGATCGCGAGATTGATGAACGCCGGAAGCTCCAGGCCGAGGATGCGGCCTTCCGACAAGAGCGACAACAGCCCATCGATCCCCTCGGCGAGATAGGGCCACTCCTCCTCGATCTCGTCTTTCGCCATCGTGAACTGGCTGTAGTCCTCGAGGTCCATGAAGGTGATGCTCGACCCGTCGCCGTACAGGTATTGCACCGGCCGCCGTTCGAAATCGGCCTCGGGCAGGATATCGTCGCCGTGCAGGGACTGGTCGATCTTGCGCTTCGACTTCAGGTTGCGGAAACGGATCTTATACAGCGTCACCGCCCCGCGGGCCGAGGGAGATTGGACCTTGATCGTCTCGACGATTGCGGCTTCGCCGTCGATCCTGACGACATCGCCTTTCTTCAGGTCGGATGCTCTGAACATGAGAACGCTTTATGTTCCTCCCCCATCGTGATGTCTCTCTGCCTGACCCGGAGAGGCCGCCGGCGCGGGAAAACCGCCTGTGTCAAGCGGCGAAATGAATTCACGACGATGTCGCCTCCGAAAAGCGGAAGCCCGCGGTTGACGGGGCGTGTTTCATCTCTCTCTCCTGTCTCGCTCGTTCCACTTTTAGATCTTGCCGAGCTGTTTTTCCTCGCCGATGACGACGAGGATGTCGCCGTCCTTGATGACGAAATCCGCCCGGGGGATGACGACGACGTTGTCGGGGATGATCTCCTTGACGGCGATGACCTGGACGCCGTAGCGGTTGATCAGGTCGAGCTCCTTGAGCGTTTTCCCGATGAATCGGTTTTGCGGGGCGATCTCCTGGATGGTGATCCCGTTGCAGAGGGGCAGGTATTCGAGGATGTTGGGCGAGCTCAGCCGGAGGGCCGTCCGGACGGCCATGTCCTTCTCCGGGTAGACGACCTCCGTGGCCCCGACGGCCTCGAGGACCTTGGCGTGGTCCTCGGACAGGGCCTTGGTCAGGATCCGCTTGGCACCGAGCTCACGGAGGTAGAGCGTCGTCAGGACCGACGCTTCCATCTCGTGGCCCATGCTCACGACGACCACGTCCATGTCCCTGAGGCCGAGGGCCTCAAGGTTCTCCTTCACGGCCGAATCCGTCATCACGGCGTTGGTCGCAAAGTCCTTGGCCGCGGCGATCCTCTCCCGGTCCTTGTCGATGACCAGGACCTCGTGCCCCTTCTCGAACAGGGTCTTGGCCATGTTCGAGCCGAAACTCCCGTACCCGATGACGGCGAACTTCATGTCTGAGGACTCCTTTTCATGGGCCTATCCGATCATGACATTCTCTTCCGCATATTCGAACCGTCCGACCGCCCTGAACAGGCTGAAGGCGTAGAGGAGGGTCACCGGGCCGACCCGGCCGATGTACATCGTCAGGATGAGGGCGGCCTTGTTGATGGAGGTCAGCTTGGGCGTGATCCCCAACGAGAGCCCGACGGTTCCGAAGGCGGAGAAGACCTCGAAGAGGACCTCTTTGAGGCCGAGCCCGGGCTGGTCGAGAAGCATCACGAACGAGACGAAGAAGACGAGGCTCATGGCCAGGGACATCACGGTGTAGGCCTTCGTCACGTCCCCGGAAGGGATCGTCCTGCGGAAGAGGGAGGGCGATTCCCGGGCCCGGATCTTGGACCGGAGGAAGGCGAGGATGACGCCGACGGTGCTGGTCTTGACGCCTCCCCCCGTCGAGCCGGGCGAAGCGCCCACGAACATCAGGAACATCAGCAGAAAAGCGGAGGCCGACGTGTACGCCGCCAGGTCCACGGTGTTGAACCCGGCGGTCCTGGCCGTCACGACCTGGAACGCCGCGCTCAGGACCTTCTCCTCCGGGGCATAGCCTCTCATGGAGCCGGAATGCTCGAGCCAGAGCAGGAGACCGGCGGAGATGAAAATGAGGGCGGCCGTCATGACGAAGACGAGCTTCGAGTGGAGCGAGAAGCGGAAGCGCCTCCGGCGGACGGCGGCCGAGGCCCCCCGGGCGAGCTCCCGGAGCACGAAGAAACCGAGCCCGCCAAAGATGATGAGGAGCATGATGGTCACGTTCACGGTCCAATCCCCGCGATAGCCAATTAGATTGTCGCTGAACAGGGAGAACCCCGCGTTGCAGAAAGCCGATATCCCGTGGAACGCGGCCAGGGCCAAGGCCCGCGGCGGCGGGAAATCCCGGCGGAACCGGAGGAACAGCGAAAGGGTTCCGGCCGCCTCCAATGCCGCCGTGAAGAGGAAAACGCTCCTCATCAGCGACTTGAAATCGCCCCCCGCCGACGGGCGGAAGCTCGCCTGGACTGTGAGCCTGTCCTTGAGCGAGACCCGGCCGCCCGCCACGAGGAGGATGAGCGAGGAGAACGTCATGATCCCCAGCCCGCCAAGCTGGATGAGCAGGAGAATGACGGCCTGGCCGAAGCCGCTGTAGGCCGTTGCTGTGTCCACGACGACGAGGCCCGTGACGCAGACGGCCGAGGTCGCCGTGAACAGGGCATCGACGAGGCCGATCCGCCCTGCCCGCGCGCTGACCGGGAGCCAAAGCAGGAGCCCTCCGATCAGGATGGCCAGGGCGAAGCTCAACGCAAGCGCCCGGGACGGTTGGAAGAATCGATTCTTGAAAATGGCGCCTGCTCTCCTTCGCGCTCCCCGTCGGCGGGTCTTTTAACGTATAACGGCAGGTCGGAGTTTGTCAATCGCCTCAAATTGACAGATCGGGGACCGTATGCTACTTTTGAGACGGTGTTTCATGAACATTATCAAACTTATCACTGACGCCTCGATCGTCGTCCAGATGATCCTCCTCATCCTCCTGTTCTTCTCGGTGTTCTCCTGGGCCATCATCATCTTCAAGCGGCGGATGCTCCGCCAGGCCGCAGCCCAGTC
>Ga0315275_10002715_pt1 | contig 16073 bp, 13 predicted proteins | sample YL17G03_0_MG_FD_205557 | JGI IMG/M metagenome (GOLD analysis project Ga0315275, IMG submission 205557) | Sediment microbial communities from Yellowstone Lake, YNP, Wyoming, USA - YL17G03_0 | ecosystem: Environmental > Aquatic > Freshwater > Lake > Sediment | place: USA: Wyoming | collected... | reverse complement strand
GTCGTCGAGAAGCAGGAGTTCGAACTTGCCAAGGGGTTGAAGGACCGCCTCAAAGGGATACTCAACAAATGTCTCGAACTCAAGCCGTCGCTCGACACGGAGGAGTTCAGAGGGACGCTCAAAGCGGCGGAGGACGAGAGGTACGACGAGGTGTACGAGACGCTCACAAAAATAAGAGAAGACAGCACGAGGATGTCACGCGATCATCTGTCGCTCGATCTCTACCTGATTCTCAAGTTCCACTCCGATGGTCTCTCGGAAGAGGAGATCGACCGGTATATCGAACGAACGAGGAGGGAGCTCGAGGCCAACCCCGGGTATCCGGATTTGCAAAACGACCTGGGTGTCCTCTATACTGCAAAATGCAAGCTCTACATAGATAAAGCCAGGGATTCATTCCAGAAGTCGCTGACCATCAACAGAAACTTCAAGAAGGCCGAAAAAAACCTCAAGCTCACGGTCAACGATGGCCAGGGTATCCATCTGCTTCTGAAGGCGCTTTTGGACTGACTTTTGCTTGAATCACCAGCGAGAGGGGGAACCATGGAAAAGCTGATAATTTCAGAGGAGAGGATCAACTCTCCTGTCTCTCTCACCTTGCTCAGTCTGAAGGGCACGATCGAGACGACGAACGCGTCGACCCTCGAGGAGGCCATCGACCGGATCATCACCGACCGGTGCTTCCGAATCGTTGTGGATCTGACCGGGGTGACGTACATCAGCTCGGCCGGGTGGGGTATCTTCATCAGCGAAATCAAGAGAGTACGCCGCAACGCGGGGGACATCAAACTCGCGGCGATGACGGCCCCAGTGAGAGAAGTCTTTGATTTGTTGGAGTTTAACAACATCTTGAAACCGTATCGCGACAAGGAGGATGCGGTCAGGGACTTTCAATCTGTTGCCGGCGCCAAGGCAACAAATGAAGGCTGATTGATCATCGTAGAGGTTCGCCCTCTGTAAAGAGGGCGGATGGAGGTCGCCCGAACATGACCGTTCATGGAATCGTCATCAGCGTCGCTTCGGCCAAGGAGGCGAGTGACGTAACCGTTTTAAAGGTAGGCGGTTATCTGGACACGACGACCGCGAGCGAGCTGGAGTCGGCCCTCAACGGACTTTTGAAAAAGGGGTGCAGCAAGATCGTCGTTGATCTTTCGGGGGTGACGTACATCAGCTCCGCGGGGTGGGGGATCTTCATCGGTGAAATCAAAGAAATACGAAACCGCGGCGGAGACCTCAAGCTCGCCGGGATGGTGGGAGATGTGTTCGAGGTTTTCCAGCTTCTCGAATTCCAGACGATCCTCGAAGCGTACCCTTCGGCCGAGGAAGCGATCGACGCCTTCGCCAAACGAACGTCCGCGCACGCCTAGATGTCTGCGGGGGCGCATCCCCGCTCCGCCCGTTTTCCCACACACAATTTGACTTTAAGTTGCATCGCGCAAGAATCTATATTGTAAAAACAGCGTTGGGCTGATCACAGGCGGAGATGAAGTGCGATGGAGGGTCGTCACGCGCCCTCGCTCCGCTGCGCTCGGCTTCCCGCCGCGGGTGGCGTCGATGGGGCCCCCGCTCCGCGCGCAGCCTGCGAGCACGGGCGGGGAAATCGGCGACAGGACCCGCGGCGGGTGATCCTCGCTTGCTCTCGCGAAAGGGCTCGCGACGACCCTCCATCGCACACCCGAAGCTTACTTATTGATAGAAGGTGATCGAGGGGCATGGCCATCAGCGTCAATTTCTTTTTCATTCTCGCGGCCGCCGCAGTGCTCGTCGTGGCGTTCATTGCATACCGGGGGACGACGCCGCCGCTCTCCCGACGGGTGAGGGTCTTTCTGACGGGGCTTCGTGTTCTCTCTTTTCTGCTGATCGTATTCCTCATGATGGATCCGCGGTATGTCGTGCGCTCCGAGAGAAGCGAACCCGCGAACGTGATCGCGCTCATCGACCGGTCGGAGAGCATGTCGCTCCCCGCGCGGGGGTGGGGTTCACAACCCGGCTCGACCCGGTTCGAGAAAGCGCGGGAGATCGCGCGCCGCGTGCAAACGGACGTCGAGTCGAAAGGCGCGGTGTACAGCGAGATGTACTTTTCCGGAGGCGCGCTCGGCGCGCGGAGCGACACGATTTCGGCGGACGGCCAGGGGACGGACATCCGCAGCGCTTTGGGTGAGGCCTACAAACGGTACGAGGGCCGAAATGTCGCTGGGTTCGTCGTGATCTCCGACGGTGTCGATACGGAGGAACGGCTTATCCGCCGGCCGGTGCCTCCGGTGCCGGTCTACGCCGTCGGTCTCGGTGACACGAGCGCCCCGGAGGACGTTCGTATCAAGGACGTCGACTACAACAGTGTGGTGAGCGCGCCGTCGCGAAGCGTGATCAGAGCCGTTGTCGAGTACTCGGGAGGCGCGGGAAAATCGAAGGCGGTTCGCATAAAGCTCGAGGAAAACGATCGGGACGTTTTCACGAACGACACTCTTTTCACCGGATCTCAAGGCGAGCTCGTCCAGGAGATCCCCGTCGAGTTTCGCGAGCCGGGCAGACGGCGTTTCGTACTCGAAGTCGCCGTTCAAGGGTACGATGCCGAAGAGGGGAACAACCGGAGGGAAATCGTGATCGACGCGGAAAAGGCGGGGGAGAAGATCCTCGTCCTGGACCTGGTTCCCACGTGGGAACTCCACTTTCTCACTGGGTTTCTCCGGCACGACCCGTCGTTCGATTTCGATGTCGTGTCCGCCGTCGCGGATCAGCCCGCGGTCAAGGGCGGGCATGTCGTCCCCGAGAAGGATTTCTTGAGACGGCTCAAGGAGTACGATGCGTTGGTGATCGTGTCGCTCAAACGCGATTTTCTCGGACAAGCCGAGGCCGCGGCGATCGACGCGTTTGTCCGCAACGAGCGCAAGGGGCTCCTCGTCTTGCCGGGCCCCGGATCGCTCTTCGAGCAACCCGCCGCCTGGCGACAGCTCGCCGGCCTTCTCCCTGTTCAAGGCAAACCTCCCATGAGGTTCAATCTCCAGTACACGACGCTCCGGCCCGGGCCGCACGCGGCGGCTCACCCCGTCACGTCGCAGCTCGTTCCTCTCCTCAGTCAGACCGAGTGGCAGCAGCGGAGTCCTCTGTTGGGGTGCTACGCGCCCCTTTCCCCAAAGCCGGGCGCCGAGATCCTCCTCGAGACGGTGGAGTCGCGGGCTCCGGGATTCGTGTGCCAGGAAACGGGTGGCGGGAGGGTCGCCCTCGTCGCTGCGGGGCCGGTGTGGAGGTGGAAGTTTCTCGCGGAAGGCAACCCGGTGTACGACGACTTGATGTCACGGCTGCTCGATTTTCTCTCCCGTGGGAGGGAGACGGAGAGGTTCGTTCTGAGGTCCGCGAAGAACGTGTACGACTCGGGTGAACCGGCGGTTCTCACCGCGGAGATATTCAACGAGAAGATGCAGCCTGTGACGGGCGTCCCGGTGAGAGCCGAGGTGTCGAGGGTAGACGAAGACGGCGACGTACCGCTCGATGTTCTCTCGATGCAGCGCGAGGGATCGGACAACACAAGATTCAAGGTATCGCTCCCGGCGCTACGCCCGGGGCGGTACCGGGTTACGGGTGAAGCGGATCTTCCCGAACGCACGATCACATCGCCGCCGCTCGATATCGCGGTGTCCGATGTGTCGGTCGAATTCCAGCGAGTCGACCAGGACCGGCAGAATCTGGAGATGATCGCAAGACAATCGGGCGGGTTCTACGCCGACGGGGAGGGGATCGACGGTCTGGGGGGTCGGATCGCGGTGAATCCCAAAGTAACCCCGGCGACCTCCGAGATGACGCTCCGCACGAGTCTTGCCGTTTTCGCCGTCGTCATCGCGCTCTTGAGCGTCGAATGGATCATACGAAAGCGGGTCGGCATGGTGTGACCGCGACAAAAAACTCTTTGCGCCAACCGTCGAGATCTGTATACTGTCGTCGTGGGAGGTGGTGGATGTGCGGTGGTTTTTTCTCGCCTTGTTCTCTCTTCTTTTTCCCGTCCTTTGCCGGAGTCAGGTCCTTCTCAACGAGGTCTACTACGACCATTTCGGAACCGACGAAGGGTACGAGTTCATAGAACTCGTGAATCTCACCGATGCGCCGCTCGCGCTCGAGGGGTACGCGCTCGAGTTTCACGACGGAGCTTCCGTGGGGTGGGTCACGATCTGGCAGGCGAGTTCCTTGGACACTATTGCGCGTGCGGGTCTGTTTGTGGTCGGCGGCCAGCGCGTTGTGCCGCTGCCCGACGCATTCGATGAACTCGGGCTCCAGAACGGTCCGGATGCGGTCCGTCTCGTTGCCGGCTGGCGTGTTGTGGATCTACTCGGCTACGGCCTTCTCGGTGACCCGCAATACTTCGAACGGGCGCCCGCTCCCGATGTCGAATCGGGGATGAGTCTCGCGAGGCGTCCGGACGGCGCGGATTCCGACGATAACGAGACGGATTTTGCGGCAGCCGCGCCGTCGCCGGGACGGTTCAACACGGCGCGGCACGATGTCGCGCTCCGTCTCGCCGGGGACACGCGGGCGCGCGACGCGCGGGCGGACGCGGGTGTGGAGGTTTTCTCGCTTTACGTGGTGAATCTCGGTCTCGAGCCCGTGGATCCCGGAACAGTGACGGCGGAGATCACCGATTCGACCGATCTCGGGCGGGTCGCCACGACCTCCGCGCCGGTATTGCACGCGATCGCGGTCGGCGAGAGCGCCCGCGTGGAGCTCGGGGCCGAGCTCTCTATCGGGCGCCACTGGATCCGCGCGTCTGCCGTTTGCCCGGGCGACGAGCGTCCGGAGAACGACACCGTCTGGATGCTCCGGCGTGTCGGGAGCTCGCCGCTCCTGGTGAGTGAAGTGATGAGCTATCCGTTCCAGGGGTGCCCGGAGTACGTGGAGCTCTTCAACGGCGGGGCGGCGCCGTACGACCTCGTCGGTCACTGGATCCACGATGACGCCCACGGTCCAGAGCTCATCGTCTCGACGAGCAGCGTCATTCCGTCGGGGGGATTCGCGGTGTTGACGGCGGACGCCGAAGGTCTTCTCGCGTGGTTTCCCGAACTCGCTGCTGCGGCCGTGGTGGAAATCGAAGGACGGTGGCCGACGCTCAACCAGACCGGCGGCAGCGGGGAAGCGGACTCGGTCGTCGTTCTCGACGCCGCGTTTCTCCCGGTCGAGCGTGTCGCGTATCCGCCGCAGCCGACGGATGCGGAGGGGCGAAGTCTCGAGCGCGTCGATCTTTTTCCCGGTCCAGGCCCCCACACCTGGGTCCTGTCGTCCGCCGCTCGCGGTGGTTCACCGGGGGAACGATCTCGAGACTCCCGTTTGGCGCCCCCCGAGGGGCGGCGCGTCGCCGTTTCTCCAAACCCTTTTGACCCCTACCGGTCGGAGTACCTCGTCGTGACGGTTCCGCGTCGCGATGAACCGGAGAGGGTCGTTGTGGGCGTGTTCGACATCGGCGGGCGCCGTGTCGCCGAGCTGGGATCGGCGACGGTGTTCCCTACGACACTGGTTTGGGACGGTAAAGACGGAGGCGGCGAAATCGTTCTCCCGGGGATCTACGTGCTCGCGTGCGAGTTTTTTTCTGTGACGACCGGATCACGACGTGTGGAGAGGGTGGTGGTTGGGTGTGGGCGGAGAAACAACGCTGGTGCTGTTCGCTGATCGTCGCCATCGCGGCGCCGATCGTCTGTTGCGTCCTTGTGCTCTCGTCATTCTGATCTCGCTGATCTCGGCCGCGGCGGAGGCGCACGCCTTTGGTCTCGTTGTGTCCCGCAGCCCCGAGGAAACGGCGCTGGGGATGGACCGGCCCGTGTTCTCGCTCGTGTTCGAGACGGCCTCGAGCGGGACAAGGGCGAGCTCGTGGAGCGTAGAGGCGGGGGAGTGGCGTCTCTTTGACGCCGCCGGTCTCTTTGCAACGGTGTGCGGCGCCGAAGCCCGGCGCGGGGATTGGGGGTGCGGGGTATCGGCCGCGGTCGTGTCGTCACCGATCGGCAAAGAGGCCGTTCTGACGGGAGCGATCCTCTCCCCCGGCTCGGGGCGGGTTCGTCTCGCCGGTGGTGCTCGTCTCAACACCGTTGCGTTCGAGGGATTCGAACACGCGTACCTCTTGTGCATCTCATTGCACGCGCTGCTTCGTTTGTCGCCCCATGTCGCTCTCTGTCCTGGCGTGAACAATATCCGTGTCCGCGGCGAACGGCTTTCCGGAGCGGATGCTTCGCTTCATGTCGTGGCTTTTCCCGATCTGGCGCTTTGCGGGGTTGCCGAGATAGGTGTGTCGCGAAGCGGCGGCGTGACTCTCGGCGTGTCGTCGCGTCTTCGTATGGCGCGCGGGGTGTTTTTCGCCGTTGGGTACGAGGAGGGGACAGGAGCGCTCAACGGATCGATGTCGTTTCGGTTTCGATCGATGGGTCTCGACGTGGGTGCGAGCGTGCATCCGGTTCTCGGCGTGTCCGAGGCTCTTTTTGTGTCGTGGAGGAAAGGACGGTGAAAACGAAGACGCTTGGCGTGTGGCTCAGAGTGTGTGTGGTCCTGACGCTGGCCACCGGTGTCGCGTGCAGCGGGGGGGTCCCTTTTTTCGGGAAGCGTAACACGGCCACCGGAGCAGAAGACTCGTCCTCCTCGGGACACGTGTCCGCGGAACCGGCCGATTCGTTGAAGGGGGCGCAGGACGATTTTCTCGAAGCTGATCTGCTCGACGCTTTGGACGACGAGACGCTCGCTGCTCGAGCGAACGAAGCGGTTATGGAAGGAGAGCCGCCGCCCGATCCGCCAACGGAGGATCTCACGTGCGAGATCACGGCAATCACGGGATACCGCTCCGACGCCCGGGCGCGCGTCCATGGATGGCACGGTCTCTCGGGCGGCTTGAGGGTCGGCGAGTCGGGGCCCACCGGTTATGCTGGTGTCGGCGGACGCGGCGTCCTCCGCGGGATCCACGTAGGGCGGTTCACCTTCCGCGCCGGAGAGCGCCTCATACTGGGACGGGGGATGGGGAGTTACGCGTCGTCGGGGTCGGGAGCGGTTCGTGAGGGGTTTGCCGTTTCGCCCTCTCTCTCCCGGTGGTTCGGACGAAACGGCGCGGCTCTCGGCCTCGAGTGGGCGGGGTGGCGGTGTCAGACCGTCGTCCTCTCGTCCGGTCAAGGGAGTTGGTCGCAGCTGCAATCCATCTGGGGATCGGCGGTGAAACAGATGGAATGGGGGACGGTGGGGATGACCGCAGGAGAACCGCTCGGAGACATGCGCGCGGAGAACGCGGGTCCTGCCGTGACGCGCCCCCGTGTCTTTTCGTGGCACGGCTCGTTTCGCGGCGACGGATTCAGCGGCTCGTGTGAGGTCGCGCGTCTGACACGCGGGCAGGTGTTTTTTGCCGCCCGTATGACCCAACGGGGCCGGCCGAAACGATGCCGCTGGACGGCTCTCCTCTTTCGAGCTCCGTACAGCTCGCCGAACGGTGTCTCCGGTCTCGAACCGAGCACGAAAGCCGACCAGGGAGTGAGGCTCGATTTCTCGTCCGGTCTTGCCGGGGTGCGCGCCTCGGTCGTTCTCATCGCCGGTCGAACCTGGTCATCCTCGCGACTGCGAATCTACCGCCGTTTGTCTGTGGGGGTCGAACACCGCGGCCGCGGTCCGGTGTGGTGGGAAGCATCCGCGCAAGCAAGATCCGACGTGCAGGACACCTACACGGCGGCTGTTGTCGTTCGTGAGATCTCGTCGGAACTGTGGCGGGAGCTCAGGCTCCGCGCAGCGGTGGGCGTGAGCGACGGGAAAGCGCTCAACGCGTCGGCGCGGATCGAGTATCTGCCGAGGATCGACGAAATCGGCTCCGGTGTGCTCCTCTCCCTCGCGACGGAGCTTGTGACAGGACGAATCGAGGCGAGAGTTCAACTGTCGGCCCACTCACTCCCCCCGGGACGGCGGGGGTTCGCGTCGAGACCCGGTATCGGCCCGTTCGAGTTTCTTGCCCCGCTCTATGGCGACGGATCGGATCTCTCGATGCGGCTCCGTGCGCGAGTCTGGGGCGCCGCGAAGCTTGTCGTTTTCTACGGGTCTCCGTGGCTGGGGGCCGAGCGTCTCTACCTCGGGGCGGAATACCGCCGGTGATCGCGCAGCGCGACACCGCACGCGATTCTCGGGCGGAATACGGCGGCCGGACCTGCGCGGAACCACTGTCTTCCTCGGACGCTCGGCAAGCAAAACCACTATGAACACACCAGTTGACAAAGAACTCTCGCGTTGGTACTCTGGGTCTGTACATCAATAGATGAACAAGACGGAACTGGGCCCAGTCCCGTATGATGCATTGGGTGGGAGGGGTGGGCCGCAGGGCGAGAGGGGATGCCCAGGGCTGTTTTATTTGATCGCATGGAGTCCTCGGGATGGCTCAGAAACCGCGTATAGCCGAGCGGGCGAAGGCGCGTGAGACCGCGTCGATCCTCGACATCCTCGCCCGCGCGAAGGCCCTCGAGGCGGAGGGCCGCCGGATGATCCATCTCGAAATAGGCGAACCTGACTTCGACACACCGGCGAACATACGCCAGGCGGCGATGCGCGCCCTCGAGAACGGCTACACGCACTACGGGCCGTCGGCGGGTCTCCCTGAGGTCCGGCAGACGATCGCCGGGTTCGTCAGCCAAAGCCGGGGAGTTCCCGTCGAGCGGGACCAGGTTCTCGTTACCCCAGGCGCCAAGCCGGCGATCTTCTTTTCGCTTTTCGCGCTCGTGGACCCGGGTGACGAAGTGATCTACCCGAACCCCGGTTTTCCCGCCTACAAGGAGACGATCGATGTGCTGGGGGGTGTTGGTGTCCCGATGCGGCTCGAGGAGGAGCGGGGGTTTTCCGTCGATCTCGAACGATTCGCGTCGCTCGTTTCGAAAAAGACAAAGGTCTGCATCCTCAACTCGCCCCAGAACCCCACCGGAGGGATGCTCCCGCGGGATGTTCTCGAAGGGATCGCCGCGCTCGCCGAGAGACATAATTTCTACGTACTGTCAGACGAGATCTATTCGCGAATCGTCTACGACGGGTCGTTCGAAAGTTTTTACTCGATACCCGGCGCGGCCGAGCGGACGATCCTCGTCGACGGGTTTTCGAAGACATACGCGATGACGGGGTGGCGGCTTGGGTACGCGGTGATGCCAAAAGCACTCACTCCGGTTGTCACACGGCTCTTCTCGAATGCGAACAGTTGTACGTGCAGCTTTATACAGATGGCCGGGATCGAGGCGCTCACCGGGCCGCAAGAGAGCGTTCGCGAGATGGTGGCGGAGTTCCACGCGCGCCGGGACCTGCTCGTCGAGGGGCTCAACCGTCTCCCCGGTTTTCGGTGCCACAAACCCGCCGGGGCTTTCTACGTGTTTCCCAACACCGCCGGAACGGGGATGACGTCGACGGATCTCCAGCGTTTTCTGATGGAGAAGGCCGGTGTAGCCGTCGTGGCCGGCCCGTCGTTCGGCGAGTACGGCGAGGGGTTCACCCGTCTGTCGTACGCCAATTCTCGCGACAACATCCGCGCCGCGCTGGAGAGCATGGCGAGCGCCTTGGAAAAAGTCTGACGGCCCGGGCGAAGGAATCTATGGACAGGCTTGATGTCATTGCCCTTGGGGGGAACGCGATCCTGCCCGCCGGCAAGGCCGGAACGATCACGGAACAGGTCGCGATCACGCAAACAGTGATGACCGAAATCGCGGGTCTCGTTTCGTCGGGCAGACAGGTCGTCCTCACGCACGGAAACGGTCCGATCGTCGGCAACATCGTCATTCGCAACGAGGCGATGAAGGCCACCATACCCCCCATGCCGCTCGACGTGTGCGGCGCGGACTCTCAGGGGGGGATCGGTTACATGATCCAGCAGACGCTTCGCAACGTGCTGCGGGAGAAGGGGAGGGATAACGAGGTCGTCTCCCTGATCACGCAGGTTCGCGTCGACGAGAGCGACCCCGCGTTCAAGAACCCCGTGAAACCCATCGGTCCGTTCTACTCGAAGGACGAGGCGTCGAGGCTCACGAGAGAACGGGGTTGGAAGATCGTCGCGGACGCGCGTCGAGGGTACCGGAGAGTTGTTCCAAGCCCCTATCCCATCGAGATCGTCGAGATCGAAGTGGTCAAGAACCTCGTTCGCCACGGCACCGTCGTCATCACCGTGGGCGGCGGCGGGATTCCCGTGGTGTTCAAGGACGGCCGTTACGAAGGAGTCGAGGCCGTGATCGACAAAGACCTCGCCTCTTCTCTCCTAGCCCGAAAGCTCGGCGCCGAACGGTTGATCATCATCACCAATATAGACGCGGTCTACGTCGATTTCGGCAAGCCGGCGGCGAGAGCCCTCCCCGCCGTGACGCTCGATGAGGTCAAGACCCTGTTCCGTCAGGGGCAGTTTCCCCCGGGCAGCATGGGTTCGAAAGTTCAAGCGGCGATCGAGTTTCTCGAATCCGGCGGACGGAGCGTCCTCATCGCCCAACCGGGTGATCTCCTCGATGCCGTCGAAGGTCGAAAAGGGACAACGATCCGCAGAACACCCACCGATGGAACTTAAGCTCCCATACGGGAAAGGCGAGAGGATCATCCGAATCCCGGAGGGGGTCCGCGTCGACTTTCTGAGGTCGCGTGAGAGAGCGCCGCTGGAGGATCTCCCCGTGGCGTTCGCAGGCGCCTGCGGCGACCCCGTCGGTGGCGCGTCTTTGGACGAAATGGCTGCCGCGGCGGGGGACGTGGTGATCCTCGTATCCGACCTGACGCGTAGCCGGGGCGCGGAGGTCATCCTCCCGTTGTGCATCGCCTATCTCGACGGGATCGGTGTTCACCCCTCCTCGATCAAGATCCTCGTCGCTCGCGGCACCCACCGGAAGCTCACCAAGACGGAGAAGGCGTTTTTCCGAAAGGGTCCGCTCGCCGGGATGGTGCTCGAAGAACACGACTGCGACGATCCCGAAAAGCTCTCCGCCCTCGTTCTGACGCGCCGCGGAACGCCGGTTCGCGTGAACATCGCGCTGAGAGACGCCGGGTTGATCGTTGTGCTCGCGCCGATCTCGTTCCACTATTTCGCCGGTTTTGGCGGCGGCCGCAAGCTCGTTCTTCCGGGATGCGCGGACCGTCAGGCCATACTCGCCAACCACCGTTTGAGCCTTGTGGACGGCCGACCGGTCAAGCTCCACCCGTCCTGTCTGCCGGGCGTGCTCGAAGGGAACCCCGTCCACGAGGACATGTGCGAGACCGCTTCGGCGCTGCACAGGGTTTTCGCAGTCAATTTTTTTGCCGACAGAGCCGGAGACATCGTATTCTTGAACGCGGGGGATCTCCTCAAGTCTCACCTCGAGGCATGCGAGGCGTACAGAGACGCTCACGTGTGCCCGCTGCGGGAGCAGTACGACGTCGTCGTGCTCAGCGCGGGAGGCCATCCGTACGACATCAACTTTCTCCAGAGCCACAAGCCTTTGCGCCATGCGGCGGGAGCGGTGAAAAAAGGCGGAACGGTGCTCTACTTCGCGGAATGTGAGGAAGGGGTTGGCTCCTCGTATCTCGAGGCGGCGTTGAAGCGGAAGAAGGAGGAATTTCTCAAGACTGCGTACAAGCGGTACGACCTTAACAATCAGACACTGGTCTCGCTCTACGACCTCGGCAAGAACTACGAAGTCGGCGTGGTCACCTCGATGACAACGGATGTTCTTTTTTCGTGCGGCATGAAGCCGTGTGTCGACGCCGAGTCGTTTCTCGCAGAGACGCTGGAGCGGCACGGCGCGGACAAGATAGCCGCGATCGAGGAGGGGCACAATCTCTTGCCAAAGCTAGAACCAGGAGGTGGGGCGTGAAAGTGCTGGTCGTCGGAAGCGGAGGCCGCGAGCACGCCCTGGCGTGGGCGGCGAGAAAGTCCCGCGAAATCGACGAGCTTTTTGTTGCCCCGGGGAACGGAGGCACGGCGGCGATCGCAGAAAACGTTCCCATTCCCTCCGACGACATCGACGCCCTGGCGGACTTTGCCGCCGAACGTCACGTGGATCTCACCATCGTCGGACCCGAAGCCCCGCTCGTCGAAGGGATCGTCGATCGTTTCGAGTCGGTGGGACGGAGGTGTTTCGGCCCGAGACGTGGTGCCGCGCGTCTCGAAGGAAGCAAGGTTTTCGCAAAGGAATTCATGCGCCGGAACGGGATCCCCACGGCTGATTTCGTCGTGTTCGACGACGCGGGAAGTGCCAAGGCGCACATCCGGTCCAAAGGGGCGCCGATCGTCGTCAAAGCGGACGGGCTCGCTGCAGGAAAAGGGGCGATCGTCGCAAGAACGGTGGAGGAGGCCGAAAAAGCGATCGACGAGATCATGGTCGAAAAACAATTCGGCCCTGCGGGCGACAAGGTTGTGATCGAGGCGTGTCTCGAGGGAGACGAGGTATCGATACACGCCGTGTGCGGGGGCGGGAAGGCGGTTCTACTCCCCTCGTCACAGGACCACAAACGGATTTTCGACAACGACAAAGGGCCCAACACGGGTGGGATGGGAGCGTACGCCCCGGTCCCGTTCGTGAGAGACGACCTGCGCGCGCACATTTTCGAGACGGTCGTCATGCGCACGCTCCGCGGGATGGAAGCAGAAGGCGCTCCGTTTGCAGGGGTCCTCTACGCGGGGCTCATGATCACGAGTGAAGGCCCGCGTGTGCTCGAATACAACGTCCGGTTCGGAGACCCCGAGACACAGGTTCTTGTCCCGTTGGTGAAGAGCGATCTTGTAAAGCTTCTCTACGAATCCGCCGGAGGAAGCATCCCCGAGAAGGTCGAGTTCCACACCGGCCGGTGTGCCGCGACGGTCGTCGTGGCATCCGGGGGGTACCCGGGCTCATACGGAAAAGGGCTTTCCGTCGAGGGTCTCGAGAAGATCGATGACGACACGCGAGTCGTGTTTCATGCGGGAACGAAGAAGGGGCCGGTGGGTCTTGTCACTTCCGGGGGGCGTGTCGTTGCCGTGACGGCGTGGGGAAACGATCTCGCCGGAGCGTTGGATCACGCGTACGACGGTGTGAACATGGTGAAATTCGAGGGGGCGTACTGGAGGAAAGATATCGGCAAACGGGCGCTCTAGTATCCTCGTCCGGTGCGCGAGCTCAGACAGAGAGAAGGTGTGCATCAGTAATGGTCAAGAATGCGGTTGTTTCGATCGTGATGGGGAGCAAGAGCGACGAGGGTCATCTCGAGCCCACGCTCAAGATCCTCGACGAACTCGGCATCCCCTGGGAGAAACGGGTGCTGTCCGCTCACCGTCAGCCGGATGAGCTGCGGGCGTATGTGCGGGAGACTGAAGGGAAAGGGGCACGTCTTTTCATCGCGGCGGCGGGTCTGAGCGCGGCGCTCCCCGGTGTCATCGCCTCTCACACACTCAAGCCCGTTATCGGCGTCCCCGTCCCCGGGGGGCCGCTCGGGGGTGTGGACGCTCTTTTGTCGATCGTCCAAATGCCCGGGGGGATCCCCGTGGCCACCGTGGGTCTCGGTTCGCACGGTTCAAAAAACGCGGCGGTTCTGGCCGCCGAGATCCTCGCCCTCTCCGATGAAACGGTTCGTGAGAGGCTCCGGCAGTACCGCGAGGGTCTGAAGTAGTCGTCACGACCGGACAATGACATGACAGGGGCTGCGGGAAGAGGATCGCATGACGAGGGTTCGAAGTGACCGCTCCGACGCCGCTTTTCTTCTGAGAGACGTCCTGTCGAAAGGCGGGGTCGTCGTTGTTCCCACCGACACGCTCTACGGGTTGAGCACGCCGCTTTCCAGCCGGAAAGGCCTCGACAGGATCGTCGCCATCAAGCGATGCGGGGACGATCGCCGGTTTCTCTATCTCGCCGCGGACGCCGAGATGGTGGAACGGTACATCGAGGGGTGGGGGTGCGTCTCCCGCGGGAGGCTGGAGAGAGTCTGGCCCGCGCCGCTCACCGCGGTGTTCCGCTCAGGAGACCGTTGCCCTTCTTGGGTGGGCGCGACGATCGCGTTCCGTGTCCCCCGGCACGCGCTTGTGAAAACAACTATCGACGCGTTGGGCGAGCCGATTCTCTCAACGAGCGTCAACGAGACGGGGCACCCGCCCCTCGAAGATGTGGATGTCATCGAGCAGAGATTCGGCGCTCTGGTCGACCTCATCGCCGATGAGGGGCGTCTCGCCGGCGGCGGACCTTCGACGCTCGTCGATTTTACGGGAGAGAAACCCGTTGTGCTCAGGGCGGGAGGCTACGACTGGGAGGCGGCCGGAAAGCCCTCGAAGCGACGGTCCTTGTAGGCCTCGCACCTCGAACAGAGAAGAATCTGGTCTCTCCTCCCCTGGGCGAGAAGTAACCGGTAGCGCTGGTTGACCGCCCCGTTCCAGATATCGAGAACGTGCTGCTTCGTTACGTCGCCGATGACCGCCCGCTCGTGCGCGTCCCAGCAGCACAACGTCGCCTTGCCGTTGACGTAGAAAAACATCTCGTTGAGGATTTTCAGGCAGGGGAGGTTTACCCTCTCGACCCCCGGTTCCCAAGGCCAGCGGTAAAAGAAAGTGATGATCGGTATCGCGCCGGCGTCGGCCCAGAATCGTTTATAGGCGTCCTGCTCGGCCCGGTTGACCTCGAGATCGATCATGCGGATTTCGATACGCCCCGCCCCCCCGTGTTTTCTCGCGAGCTCGATGAACTTGAGCGTTCTCTCGACGGTTGTCTCGTAGTCGACACCCACGCGGGTATGCGAGAACGACGCCTCGGAGAAACCGTCGATCGAGAAACGGATGACTTCGATGCCGGCGTCGAGGATCTCCATCGCCATCTCTTCGGTCATGAGTTCGCCGTTGGTGTTGAGATCGATCATTGCCGTCTCATCCCTGCGGATGTAGCGCATGATCGCGCCCATCCGCTGGTCCGAGAGCGGTTCGTTGATCATGAACGGCCTGTAGGTGATGCCCAGTCCTCTCGTGTCGTCGATGATCTTCATCCACACGTCGTCGGGCATGCGGCGCGGCCTGCGTGTCATGGTCTTCTGGGGACAGAACGGACATTTCGCATTGCACGCGATGTTCGTCTCGATCTGGATGAATTCGGGATGTGAGTCGGTGTTTACCATGACTGCTCCGTGTTGCCGTGAGTCCTGTCCGCTATCGGCGTGTGCTCGCGAGGAGGGCTGTTGTCAGGCCCTCGCTCCGCTGCGCTCGGCTTCCCGCCGCGGGTGGCGTCGATGGGGCCCCCGCTCCGCGCTCAGAGATATTCGCGGATCGCTTCGAGGCACCGCTGCGTCGCGCCGAGCTGGGACTCGACGTACCCGCGGGCGAGCCCCCCCATCTCCGTCCTTTTGTTGCGATCCTTGACCAGCGCGGCAAGCGCATCAAAGGTTTCCGTTTCGGTATTCACCTCGATCGCCGCGCCGCGCCGGACGAGTTCGAGCGCTTCGAAAGAGTTCTTGTGTATCGGTCCGAAGAGCACGGGTATGCCCATGATCGCGGGCTCGATCACGTTATGGACCCCTGTCGAGAAACTCCCTCCAACGTACGCAAGGTCTGCGTCCTCGTAAAGCTCCGCCAGAACGCCGACCGAGTCGACGATCACCACTTGCTCCGCGTCATCGTGCGCGGCCGCTTTCGCGTGCTCGCTCAGGCGAGCGGCGCGAAGCCCTTCGTTCCTCGCCCACAAAAGAAGCGTTTCGACCCGGTCCACGGCCGGTTCGTGGGGCGCGACGACGAGCAGGGTGCCGGGGTCGGCTTTCGCCAACCTGGCCAGAGCGCCGAGGAGGTGCGCTTCGTCCTTCGGCCAGGTGCTCCCTGCAATTACGGTGAGACGGCCCTTCTTGTCGATACGCGGCTTCGCGTCCTTTCTGTCCCGCTTTCGGTCCATCACACGGTCGAAGCGTGTGTCTCCCACCGCCAGGACGTACCGGTGACCCGGTACGCACTCGAGAAATCGGCGCGCATCGGCGTCGGAAATCGCCAGAATCTTGTTCAAGTTCGAGTATACGGCGCGATAAAACCGTTTGCCGAGAGCCGTGTTCCGTCTGGAAGTCTCGCTGAGCGTCGCGTCGATGAGGACCATCGGGGTTTCCCGCGCGGCGGCCTCCCAAACGAGGTTGGGCCACAGATCGAATTTGACGAAAACTAG
>Ga0315275_10002714_pt1 | contig 16074 bp, 16 predicted proteins | sample YL17G03_0_MG_FD_205557 | JGI IMG/M metagenome (GOLD analysis project Ga0315275, IMG submission 205557) | Sediment microbial communities from Yellowstone Lake, YNP, Wyoming, USA - YL17G03_0 | ecosystem: Environmental > Aquatic > Freshwater > Lake > Sediment | place: USA: Wyoming | collected... | reverse complement strand
ATCGTAAATCATCTGGTCTGTATACTTCTTGAATTCTTCATCCTCAGGAAGCCTTATGGGCTCTCTGCGAACTTTGAAGTGATATCCGTCCTCACTGACAGCTGGTATGAAGTAATTCGATATGTCAATGCTTTCGGCTCGGCACAGCATTAAGTATTTCCCATCGAACTTAACGACCCCCGAGTTGTAAATACCCGAGCATTTGAAAGGCATATCTTCAGCCGTAAGAATGGGATTTTTCTCATAACGTTTCACGATGTCTTTCTTGGGATAGAGCATGCTTCTCCCTTCTTGCGTTATAGCCGCGATCTATAATATTCTTGTTTTTCTTAAAATGATTTCTGAAAGACAACGAAGCTATGGCTGACTCCACACTCGCCGCCAAAGGAAGCTGAAGGAAGATGTGTCGATGACAGCAAAAAGCAGATTGAGAAATCATTCATGCACCAAAAAAGACTCCACTCAATCCGTGAAGACCGCACACGTGATCTTCTTATACCCTTCAAGCCGGCGGACGATCGGTTGCCAGCATAGCACACCTATGGGAGGCTGAAACCATTGGTCGCGATTACATGTTTGTACCAGTCGTAACTCTTCTTGGGAGTCCGCTTAAGGGTTCCATAGTCCGTACGAACGAGACCAAAACGCTTACTAAAACCTTCGGCCCACTCGAAATTATCAAGAAGTGCCCATACGAAAAAACCCTTGACTCTCACTCCGTCCCGAACAGCGCGACATGCCGACGCAATATGATCTCGGAGGAAAGCTACTCGATCGTCGTCTTGAACTCTGCCTCCTTTCGTCACGATGTCTTCGAAGGCAACCCCGTTCTCTGTGACGTAAAGCATTGGATCGTCGTACTCTTTTCGCAAACGCACCAGTACCTCGTACAGTCCATCAGGATAGATCTCCCAACCCTTTTCCGTCGTAGGCGTGTTCTTAGCAACTACCCTAGCCTGCGTTACGGGATCTGAGGGATCATAAGCTGCAAGCACGCGAGTGTAATAGTTCACTCCCAAAAAGTCCAAGCGTTGCTTAATCAAATCCAAGTCTTCCCGATCAGGCTTCAACCCAAGTTCCCTTGCCAAGCTAGGGTACTCTCCCTTGAAGATGGGATCCGTGTACCAGCGATTCCAGAATTCATCGAGCCTGCGTGCGGCCTCGATGTCCTTCTCATCGTCGCTGATCGGATGCACGAGATTAAGGTCCACTATCGTGCCTATCTGAAAACTCTTGTCAAAATCACGGAGAGTCTGAACAGCTTTTCCCTGAGCCAGCTGCAGCTGGTGCGACACCTTCAATGCCAATTCGAGATTTTTTATCCCCGGGGCATGAATTCCGGTGAGATGCCCCAACCACGCCATGCATCGGGGTTCATTGAAGATCACCCATCGCTTGACCACGTCGCCTAACTCGCGGGCCATAAGTCCAGAATATTCCGCAAAATACTCAGTAATGTTCGGATTCGCCCATCCGCCTTCATCCTGAAGCGCCTGAGGCAAATCATAATGACACAAACAAACCCAAGGCTCGATTTCGTTTTTGGAGAGCTCTTCGACGAGACTCTTGTAGAAGTTCAGACCAGCAAGGTTGGCGTCACCTTTTCCCTTCGGAAGCACACGAGGCCAGGATACAGAAAAACGATAGGCCTGCACGCCCAACTCTCTCATCAAAGCCACATCCTCAACGTAGCGATGATAATGATCGCACGCCACGTCCCCAGTGTCACCATTCATGATGTTGCCTGGGGTATGGGAAAAGCGATCCCAAATCGATTCACCCTTGCCATCCTCGTCCCAAGCGCCTTCGATCTGATAGGAAGAACTTGCGACACCCCAGACAAAGTTGTCCGGAAAAGTGATACTTCCTGAGGTCACACGCACGCAGTTTCACCTTTCCTTTTTGATATTCGCCCTTTTCCTTATTTGCGTTCTGCCTGCCGCCTGTGTTCTGGGATCTCTGCTATCCAGCCCTTTGCTCCCAGGCTGCAAATCAATATACCCCTACTTCATTCTCTCGGTGCGCAAATGTAGTGGGGCGTGAGAAAAAGCGGGAACTTGACCTCCGCTCATACACTTTTTCAATTCTGTTTCGGTTTTGTAGCGCGCGCGACAGTTCCGCTATTCTTGCCGTAAACCAGTTAAGAGCCGCGCGCGCTACCTCTCTGTGGCGATATCACTATTCAATCACCATTCTTATTCATCAAATTCAAGGTAACGCAATTCGGTCTTCTAGATTCTGATTTTTTATGTGGGAAGAAGAATTGAGAATTTCTAAGACTCTCCTCTGTTTAGAGATTAGAATTTAGAAGATTTCTTTTCTTGTAGATACGTAGTATTTACTGGTCCGTGGATTATGTAGAACGCGCGAGCCAAGACCATTTTGTTCCTCCAGTCACTCCGCTGTTTTGCAGCGAACTTGCACAATACACTTTTCTCAATCTCTCGTAAACCTAGGTATACCCGATTCACAGAATTAATCATAGTTTGTTCATGAAAAGAAGCTCAATTCACAGAGAACTGGTCACACGTCACAATTGAGTGAAAATTCCTCAAATATGATGTTGGGCATATTGTTTTCTTGAAAATCTAGGAAAATCCGACTTGTTACACGTTTGTTACAGTTTTTTGTTACAAAAGACCATCAAAAACCGCTCTTTGTTGTTTAGCGCGCGTTTTTTGGATGTGCCCACTTCGATGCTCAGACCATCTGCAATAAATGCTTGGATACTGATTTCGCCGTATCATTTACAAAGTCTTAGGAAGATTAAGTTTACTTTCTGTAACCTGAGGTGAAAAGAAAGCAAGCTTAAAGAATCGAGGCCTCCACTAGTGTAGTAGGGTAGTGTCTTGGTTGGTCACTGCGCATCTGACTGAACCACATTTCTCAGGCAGAGACAAAGAACTCAAGCTACTACAGGATTATTTGGAACTTGGAGCTCAAGGAAAAGGCGCCACGATACTCATTTCAGGCGAAGCTGGAGTTGGCAAGACGAGGCTTGTGAATGAATTCCTAACCCTTGCCAAGAAGAAAGCGGAAATATTCTCCGGATACTGCCTCAGCAGAGCCGCCTTGCCCTTCTTTCCATTCATAGAAGCGTTCAGCGCTTCCTCCGCATCTAAAAATAGAGATAGAAGCAGGCACAACGGTCCTGATTTACTGGGAATAATAGGTTGGCTGAAAGGAACAGAATCGACAGAAACGGAACCGCTGGGAATCAGAGTCTGGCTGGCAGGCCCAAGGCACGCACAAGAAAGCCAACAACCAAGCCTACTCAGCCCTGAAATGAGAAAGAACATGACCTACGCAACTGTAGCAGTGAAGCTTGTGTCCGTGTCTGCCAAGAGCACCATTATCATGTTTCTAGATGATCTCCAATGGGCCGATTCAGCTTCTCTGTCGCTAATCCACTATATCTCTCGTGCCATCGTCTCTTCACGGGTCTTGATAATCGGAACATTCAGAACCGAGGAATTATCTCCTGATTCTGAAGGACATCCACACCCACTTGTAGAAACTCTACGTCTCATGAGTAGAGAAGACCTGTACATTGAAATCAAGCTGCTACGCCTCAGAGAGCCAGAGATTGCGGAACTAGCCGAATCCATGGTCGGCGGAACCATCGATGATCATTTAATCGAAAAACTTGCCAAAGAAAGCCAGGGTAACCCACTTTTTGCTATCGAATCACTCAGACTATTATTGGAATCCGGATGTCTCATCCAGGAAAACGGCAAGTGGCGCCTCTCCGTTGACAAGCCGGCAATTCCAAACAAGGTTAGAGACATCATTATGCGACGATTGGACATGCTAGATTCAACACAACGAAGACTCCTCGACATAGCATCCGTCGCAGGCGACAAAATCGACCCGGCAATACTAGGAGGTGTGCTTTCCATGGACAGACTTCTTGTCCTCGAAAATCTGCACAGGATTTCACGCTCTGCCTTATTGATTAATCCATCAGACAGTGCTTACAGGTTCGGGCACGCAAAGCTTCGAGAAGTCTTGTATGAGGAGCTTTCCTCCCCACTGAAAAGAGAATACCACACAAGAGTCGCAGAAATGATGGAAAATAAAGCTGACGGGAAGGGAGAATTCTCAGTCAATGAGCTTGCCTTCCACTACGCGCAAGCAGAAAACAAGGAAAAATCCATCAAATACTCCTTGTTAGCAGGCGAGGATGCCCGAAAAAGATTCAGCAATGCAGAAGCCATTGACTACTTCAGCTACGTGTTGAGCATCCTTCCAGACGATGCAGGACACTTCGATGAAAAGATCATAGCTCAAGAAGGATTAGGGGACGCCTATTATGCAGTTGGCTCGTTTGAAAAAGCCAAAAAAACGTTTGAGAAACTAGGCGAAACAACAAGAACGGGCGGGGTTAGAGTTCGAGCCCTGCGAAAGGCGATGGCGGCCTCTTTTCAACGTGGAGACATGCCCCACATGTTAGAACTAGCGAGCAGAGCCGAGAAAGACGTGGGTTGTGACCGCCTCGAGGATGCGCGAGTCCAAGTATACAAAGCGCAAGCTATAGGCTTCAGGGGCAAATTGGAGGAAGCGACACATGACTTAGAAGGCTGCTTGCAAGTTTTTCAGGATGAAAATTCCCTTCTAGACGTGGCAACAGTATCGCGCGAGATCTCGGAGTTCTACTCTTGCCAAGGCCAAGTAGCAGAAGCCTTTTCTGCTATACACCGTTCGATAGAACTCTACACTGACCTAAAAGACCCGTATGGACAAGCGACAGCACTTTTCTATGAAGGCCTTGTTTACTTCAACTGTGGACGCAATGAAGAAGCCTTGAACAGCTACAGCAAGGCTGTCGAAATTGGAGGAAAAGTAGGCGACTACGCCACAATGGCTCGGTCGACTCTCTATTCTGGCATGGTGCATGAATCTCTCGGCGAGCTAACAGAAGCCTTAGCCTGCAGCCTAAAAGCGGTTGAGTATGCTGAAAAAACAGAGTCGTATTACACTCAACTCATAGGCTACGCGAACGTCACCAGAAACTATGCAAAACTTGGCAATCGAGATCACATGGAGGAATACTACGCCAAGTTCACCAAATTGTTCACAGAGGTGGGTCATACTGCAAGCAGATTAGCACACGCTGGCAGTATACGCACACAAGCAGCCTTCTTCGCGGCAAAAGGCCAATGGAGTGAAGCAAACAAATACTTCGAAGACTGCCTCAGTCTGTACAAGGGAGCCATGTGGGCCAATTTGCATGAGGCGATGGCAAGAACGGAGTACGCCTTGATTCTCGCAAAACAAGGCAAGAACGCAGAAGCCAAGGCACATATCGAAGAAGCGTCACGTTTGTACGCCAGAATCGGCAACAACCTGCAGATTGCACGTCTTAACAGGCTACTCGAAGAGATCAGCGGAAATAAGTTATCTGATCCTTTTCACACTTGATCGAATTTCTGATTTATATCACATCCGTACACTAGCGCGCGCAAGACATCTGTTTTGGCGCGCCAACTCACAACAACTGGCAAAAGCCATTCTCACTTGATGACCCGATCGGGGTAAGTCATTATTCAGCTATTCTTCCAGACAAATCCATCAAATTAGACGAACTATGGGAAAACCAGAGTGCACAGAAATGACCTGCTCACGTGCAGATTCCATGGTCAGACTAAAAGGATATATGCCCTCCGGCAAATTGCACATTGAACAGAAAACATGCCAATTCTGATCTAACCACGGCAGGTGACAAACCGTAAGAATGGATCTAGCGTTTCATCCTTTGACTTCGGAAAGATGGAAAGACATTGAGAAGCTGTTCCAAGAAGACAGCATCTGCAGGTCATGCTGGTGCATGTGGTGGAGGCTCTCATCAAATGAATGGGAGAAAAGAAAAGGCAGCGACAGAAAAGAAGCCCTGAAGACCATCGTGAACCAGAGGAAAGCTCCAGGCATAATAACATATTCTAAGGGGCAACCAATCGCTTGGTGCTCCATATCTCCAAGAGAAGAATTCCACAGACTCGAAAGATCCAGAACGCTGAAACGCATAGACAACCAGCCAGTTTGGTCCGTGGTCTGCTTCTTTGTGGCCAAACGCTGCAGACGAAAAGGTGTCTCAACTAGGCTGCTGGAAGCTGCCGTCAAATATGCTGGAGAGCAAGGGGCCAAGATCATTGAAGGCTATCCGAAGCGTTCCAGTGAAAAACAGCAAGATACGACTGTTTACACTGGTCTTGCCTCCATGTTCCAGAAGGTTGGGTTTACAGATTGTGGTTCCACCTCCAAAACCAGAACAATAATGCGGTACGAGCTTTGAGTAACGAAAATCCGGCCTCACGCGTTAGCACAACTGGAAACCTTGCGCGCGCAGGATCAGTGAAGCTGAATCAAGAAAAGTGACCTCTAATGGGCGCAGGTGAAAAGATGAAACGTTGTGTGAATAAAGCGGACATCAAGGCTGGTTTGAGAAAGCTTGACCTAAAGAGAGGAGATTCTGTCGGCGTGCACAGTTCTTTGAAGAGCTTCGGTCGTGTCGAGGGCGGCGCTGACGCTGTCATCGATGCCTTGTTAGAGACTGTCGGAGAAGACGGGAACATCGTGATGTCGACGCATTCCGCAAATCTCGGAAAAGACCAGAGAACGTCTGAAGAGATCGCGATGGGTGTCTCTTGGTTGTTAAGGATTCTGCCTTATGATCCTGAAAAGACCCCTGTCAGAACTGGGTTAATTCCTGAAACTTTTAGGAAGAGAAAGGGCGTCGTCCGGGGTTCTCATCCTAGCAATTCTGTGGCAGCTTTGGGTCCGAAAGCGAGGGAATTGTCAGAAGGCTGGCATAGACTGTTTGAGTTGGACGGTTACATACTTCTAATTGGTGTCGGATTAGACAGTTGCACAGCTATGCATCTCGCCGAAAAGCGCGTGAGATTCCCTGAGCGCATCTTGAAGAAGATCACTCCGCCGAAGTGGTTTGTTGAGAAGTATTCTGGAGGCGAGTGGGAATGGGATTTTGGTCCATATCCAGACTTTGCAAGGCTAACGAAGCCGTGTCTTCAACGGGGAATCATGAAGACCGTTAAGGTTGGAGAATCCACTCTGAAATTGGTCAAGCTGAGGGAACTGATAGATCTGTATGTGGAGTATCTGAAGAGGGACCCTGACCTTTTCTACAGTGCGTCTTAGAAATTATAACGCTACCGGATGCAACGCGCGCTAAAATCTAGACGTAAGTGCAAACCTATATGACTCCACCAGAAACCTATTTTGACAAAATAGGCGGTATTCTCGGGTTATTGTGAGATTAAGCTATTTTTCTCAGTCAGAATGGTTTAGGCGAACTCCGCTCTTGATCTTTTGACCAGGATGACGCAGAGAAGGGAAGGCAGAAGAAAGAGCGTTGTAAACGCAACTAGGTTTACTGCTAACTGGATGAGGGTGGACGCAAACGGAGTCGGAGCACCTAGAAGAACGATGCTAGGGGTGATCATACTGAGGTACCATGTGCCGAACCATCCCAAAACCAGATACGAGCCAAACCTGGCCATGGTAAAGTTCTTCTTCATAGCAGAGCCTAGGCCGCCAATCAACGCAATGATAGAGGCGACCGTTCCGAATAATACCATCACAAGACCCGCGAAATTGAGCGCTCCTATCCCAAGCGGATTTGAATAATTGACAAGATTGTACACTGATAGCTCCAAGTTCGGTAAGCATATATACACTATGACCGAGCCCAGCAGACAGTCCAAAGCCCCTGCGATTATTGGGTAATGCTTTCGCGGAATCTGATAGTTTGAACGCATCAGATGAACGACCAAGAAGATAGCTATAGACAAGGATCCGCCCACTGCGACTACAGTTGGGAAAGCAAAGCTTGCCAACGACACTAAACCGATCAGGAAACTTGATAACGCAAGGAAGAGTGTCACAATGATAAAGAGGCGAAGCCTAGTTTCGCTTAATGCGACAACCATGATTATCTTTGACAACTGCAGAGATTATTTCACTTATGAATCAACAATATATATCCTCAGTTACGCTTCGTTCGATTTAATACTTTCAGCGGATGCTCTACTGTAGGATTTAAACGTAAGTCTAGCGCGCGCGCTAGTTTTCCACCCAGAAACCACCATGCAAACAGTTGGCGGAGGCAGCAATGCAGGAATGTTCATACTGTCATTGAATGGCAACTTTGCAGGCGCTTCACCTGCTCCATCTCCATTCAACACCATGCAGAACATCCCAATTGGACCTTCTTTTCCGCCGATCATTCTGGAACTTCTTCCCGGCCAGGTCGAGATTCTCTCGATCACAGGAATACTTTGTTTGGTTGGGCTTGCCGTGGCAGCTTGTTATTTGGTGCTGGCGATAGCCTTAGATGACAAAATTGTTAGCAGAGTATTCCACGTTATCGCGCTGAGACGAGATGAATATTCATCATTACAGAGCAAGATCGATGAGCTTTCTCGAAAAATCGGCGTCAGGCCGCCGAGAATTGGGCTTGTAGAGGACTTGAGGCCGAACGCCTTTATCGCGGGGTATGGACGCAAGACGATGCTCGTCTTTTCAGTAGGAATATTGAATGTTCTGGACGAGGATGAGCTTGCTGCGGTTGCGGCGCATGAGCTGTCCCACGTGAAGGAACATGATTTCTTCTTCAAAACATTTTCACACGCGTTGGCAATCATCTCTTTCTTCAACCCCTTTTCGTATTTTGCGGCTTCAGCAGCCCAAAGAGAAAGAGAGATGCTTGCCGATGAGGAAGGAGCCAGACTGTTGAAAAAGCCCGGTTTGCTGGCCGCAGCGCTTGCAAAAACAAGCAAAGCACTGCAAGGTTTCCCGAAACAAGGTCTTGCAGTTCGCGTTGCATCTGGCCTATTCCTAGTATCTCCAATTGCTAGAAGACCTGAAATACTTGCAACTCACCCGAGGGTAAACCAAAGAATAAGCAATATTGCGAGACTGACACCAAAAACTGTGAAGACCCGCCGAAACAGGGCAATCACGGTCGCTCTATCGTTTCTGATAATCGTAGGAGGACTAATGCTGAGCTATCCAATAGTCAAGGTTCAAACCGCATTTACGCAGGACCAGCCCCGATTGATTTCGCTGAGAATCCCCGCCGAAGGCGCGAAGTTCAGCCTTGTTCCCTGCTTAGAAGGAATAATGGTCCAGCCGAATGAACTCGTTTCAGAAATTGAATTTACCGTTCCGTCTGCCCTCACGTTTGTTGACGCAGAACAGCCACATGTGATGGTGCCTGCGTGCGTGAACGCGGCATTTCAAACTCAGGCGTTCCTAACGTCTAAGCCTTTGTACTTCTATGTGTTTGTCTTAGGTCTGAAGGGAGAAACCACATCAGTGATTGAACCAGTTAGCGAAGAACCAGCGACTGTTGATGACATAATAGTTTTGATTTTCAGTTCTCCTTCTACGCACTTGGCAACACAACGAGAACCAGCCCAATTCTACGCGCTCTTTTTGGATTTAGACCGAAACACTAGTCATTTTGGCGAAGTTTCCATCTTGTATCTGAGAAGCGACACGCTGATATATGCAAATCTTTGAGCTGCGAGTGACAGGAATATTCCGCCCACAACATCTGTCAAATAGTGAGCGCCGAGGATGATTCTGCTCACAGAAACTAGGGCTATGGCCGTTGCTGCCAATGATTCTTTGATTCTGCTACCTCTCGATAGGATTAGGAATCCGCCTGCGGCTCTGGAGACGTGGCCGGAAGGGTATGAAGATGAGGAGATGATGTCCGAATCATAGACATTGAGATCTGGGCAATTTGGCCTCGGACGGGCGAAAACCATTTTTACAGCATAAGTAAGGGCCGTTGTAATGACTAAGAAAATCGCAAGTTCAAGTGCGGAATCAAGCTGCCCTCTTGACTTGAAGTATACATAGAGCAAGTAAATTGAGGCAAACATGACCCAAAAATAGAAATCGCCTAAATATGTCAAAACCTGGAAGGCCAGTATTCCTATCGTCTTTTGAGCGTAATTCTGCACGTCAAACACGATGTTGCATTCTATTCCATTCAGCGGCATGAGCACAATGAACATGCCTATTACCAGTGTCAAAACCAGGAAGAATGCTGCTGAGACATAAGGGCTCTTTGAACGAGATTGGCTCATATGATTGGCTCTTGGCAGAATGGTAAACTTGGGTTTTAAGTGTTTCTTCTGCAGACAAAGTCTGCGGGTCTTTGAAAAACCGCGAGCCATTAGGAACGCTTATATACATGAAGAATTGCTCATATGAGCAATGTCTCATATGAGTTGACGTGTATGAAGCGAGGATTGTCTGAAACATGTTATGTGTTTTTCAAAGTTCTGGCAAATCCGACAAGACTGGCCATCTTAGAAGCTCTGCGCGATAAACCAAGAAGTGTTAATGAAATTGCAGAAAGTCTGAAGCAGGAACAGAGCATGATCTCTCATAACCTTGAACCTCTGGAAAAATGCAGATTTGTTTTCTCAGAAAGGAAGGAAAAGCAGCGGATTTATTCGCTAAACAAGGAAACCGCGGAACCTTTGTTCGGACTATTTGCCCATCATTCGCAGAAGTACTGTCCGACGGGCGGAAAATGCCTTACCGAAAAGGGCCTCAAAGAGATGAGAAAGAGGGAAGCTTCTCGTCAACTTCATGTGACTCATGGATGACAATGGAGGTAATAGAATGAGCAAAGGAAAAATGAAGATGTTCATGTGCCCCGGATGCGGATGGACAGTTAAGACACCGTTCGGAGAGAACGACATAGCAGAACATGCCACGCTCCACGCAAAGAATCATCATCCTGAAATGATGAACATGAAAAAGGAAGACCTAATGAAAATGGTGAAGGACACATGAACAGGCAACACGTGAAGCCAAATCGGTGGTTGAAATGGCAAAAGGAGGTGAATCATAATGGGAAAATATGAAGATACGCTTCAAGACATCAAAGAAACATTTGGAATTGTTCCTGGCTTCATGAAAGCCATTCCAAAGGACGTGTTGATGCAAGAGTGGCCCTTGATGAAGAAATACCAGCTTGGAGAGTCAAAGATTCCTGCCAAGTACAGAGAGTTTGTTGGACTTGCAATAGCAGCCAACATCAAATGCCCCTACTGTTCGCTAATGCACACGGCAATGGCCGTTGGTAATGGTGCCACAGACGACGAGATAGCTGAAGTGGCGTTTCTCGCAAGCTACACGGCAAGATGGAGCGCAATGCTACACGCACTGCAATACAACTATGACACCTTCACTAAAGAGGTACATCAGATCAGCGAGCATGCAAAGAAGGCAGCCAAAAAGTAGAATCAAACAGCAACTCCAGATTTTTCTCCTTTTTTGAGTTTCAGCGCGCGCGATTGACTTCTAAGTTGCGAAATCTTCCGCATTTCCCCTTTTTTTCTATATTTCGAAGAGGAATTGGCGCCTGTTATTTCAGTCTCAGTTTGAATAGTTGGATTGCATTCTTGGAAAATATCCTTTCTTTGAATTCTGTCGGGATTGCCAGTGATTCTATCAACGCGACGTGTTTCTTGATGCTGCACATTGCGTAGTCTGTTCCGAACACAACGCTGTGAGGGCGTTGTTTCACCGTTAAAGTTAGAACCTTCTTTATCTTGTCAAGTCCGGTTTCTTCGACTACTTCATCATCTGCCAGTCCTGAGGTGTCAAAATAGATATTCGCATATGGCTTTGTTAGTTCATGGCAATATTCCACCTTAGGCCAGAAATAGTGCGCGATGACAATCTTCAGTTTCGGAAATCGCTTTGCCACTTTGACGATGTGCTTAGGGTCGTTGTACTTTGCAGGTTTTGGGTTCCTCGAATTAGCGCCTGTGTGTATAACTATTGGCAAGTCATGCTTGATACACAACTCGTAAACTGGAACAAGCCGTTTGTCCGTTGGATAGATTGTTTCATGTCCTGGGAAGATTTTCATTGCAACGATTCTTCTTGTTCGAAACAGGAAATCCAGTTTTCGGATGTGAGGTTCTCTGTCTCTCTGTACGTCTATTGTTCCCATCACGAACAAGTTCCTATCATGTTCGACGAGACCCAGAACCTCGTCAAGGCTTCCTATTTCCGAGACTGGCGTATTGTCCGGTATTAGTATGGCATAATCTACATTGCTTTTCTTGAGCTCTTGAAGTAGCTGTTCTTTTGAATTTGCAAGAGTTTTCCCTTTTCTCAGCACAGGCAAGTGTAGGTGAGTATCGATTATCATCAGCTTCTAGTAATGCCCGAATGAAATAATCAGGTTTTCCTTCAAACGGACAACGCGTACCGCTCGTTTAGTTTCGCCAGCGGAATCATGGCTTGACCATAAAGATTGGGAATAATTTAAGCGCCTTCAAAGATGAACAAGTCATCAATTGTTGTCTGTAAGGCTTTTGCTATGTCATGTGCTAATTTGAGGGAGGGATTGTAGTTCCCTTTTTCTATGAAGAGGATGGTTTCTCTCCGCACCCCAATTTTCTTGGCAAGGTCTTCTTGGGTGAGATTGTATCTTGCTCTGAGTTCTTTGATTCTGGTTCTCACTCCTAGCTCCCCTTCCGCGCCAGGTACAGATATGATATGGCGAACACAAATCCTGCGGCGACTACTACAACTGCAGTTACGAGATGGCCTTCCAGTTCATGGCCTAAGAGTATGTCTGCAAGTATTGGAGCAAAGACGGAACTCCAAATTGCTGCAATGAACCCATAGTATCCAGCTTTGTAGTTTATGTTTTTTAGTCTTTCATCTGCAGCTGGCAGCCCTTTTGATACGCTTCTGGCTCTGTCCCACATGATGTATGTGGCAAAAGCAACTAGAACTGCAACTACTGCGACAGTGGCGATTTCCCCATAACCAATTGTGCCTACGAAAGCAGTGTAGGCTGCAAGGGATACTAGCACTAGGACTATTACTGACAACCCCAAAGCTATTACCATTTTGTCTTTCATTTGTTTTTACGCCCGTTTGTTAGCTAAAAACAACTTTTAGTGTGTAATAGCTAACATAATATTAGTTATGACAAACATCAAGTATTTAAGTTTTGCCCAAATAGGTCCAAAGCCCAAATTCAGACCCCACAAATCCCGCTGGGTACACCCCAGGCTTCTCAACATAGTGGTGCGAGAGCGAGATTTGAATCCAGGACCAAGTGGCGAAATCTCCTGAACTTCGTCTTCACATGACTGTTTTCTTCCAAGAATGGACGGGTCAAACTGGCACTTGTCCAACTCGCCTGAATAGATATGCAAGCGAGGCAGTTGCAAAAGGCATCACAATGTCCCACACTATGAGACCGCCAAGCAAAATTTCTATGGGCAAACTCAACGCGTAGGCTATGGGCGTAAGTATACCAAGGATGCCGTTCGCAACGAAGAGCCATCTGACTAAACCTTCTATTTTGCCTTTGCCAAAAACTGGGGCAGCGAATAGCGTGGAAAGTCCCATGAAGAAATATCCCAAGACCTCAATTACCCACATCATGGATTGATTATTCGTCATGTCAAAGATAGACACGTCAAAAGTGCTCTGACGGACAAAGGTCAACTGTATGAAGTAATTCATGCTGATTAGTGTCGCATAAATGATGGCAAATGAAAGCCCAACAAGACTGAAAACTTTCCTCTCATCAGATGCATAGCAGTGAACCGAAACCATCACTATAAGAAATGACGAAGTCAATAGAAAACCAATGATGGTTGCAAAGGGCTGAATTGAGGCGGTGGCTGTGATGCCAGCGACTGCTACTAACAAAGTAGCAATGGTAGCCGACCAGAACCCCAGCAGGCGAACATACCTTTTGTCTGTCGAGTGGAACGTAGACACAAATCATTCCTCAATCTATGATCCTAGGTTCGGCTATAACTTTTCCGCAGAATAGAAACTGGCTTATAAGGACTGATGGAAATTCATTCTAGCTGAATTTTTATAAAGCAAATCAATAGATGCATAGCTATGAAAGCATCTAATGTGAAACTCTTCGATCTTGTAGTGGGCGTAATAGTGATAACCTTTGCTGCACTTCTGCTCGCTGATGGCGTCATAAGTAACGTTGACCCGAGTAACCAATTGTTTTCGCTTGCCGTCGTTAAAGGCATAGTGGGTTTCGTCTTGGTAGTGTTAGCCGCTTCATATTTCCAAAAAATCAGAGAATAGATAAACTGAGGATCAGAATGCGGAAAAGCGTGCCACTTGGTCTGGCACCTTCAAATTGCTCTCTTTTCTTTTTTCAGACAGAAAGAAACAGGTTTATCTGATTTCGCCTTATTCTATCTTTTGTTTCGGTAGCGCGCGCTCTTCCTTGTCTACAAATTCCAATACTTCCAGACTTCCTAGCTTTTCTATTCTGAAGATGCTTTTGTCAGTATTTTTGGTTCTTTCCAGGCTTCTCGGAGAATGCTATACATACAAGCGTCTCTGAGTTCCCCTCTGAGAAAAAGGTATTTACGCATCGTTCCTTCCTTCTTGAAACCTGCTTTTTCCAAAACCTTCTGAGAAGCAAGATTTCTCGTATCTGTGCAAGCTTGAATACGCATCAGGTTTCTAGATAGAAACAAGTAGTCCACCATAATCCTTACAGCTTCGGTGCAGTAGCCTTTGCCTCTTTCACTTGGAACCAAAGAATAACCTATTTCCAACAGTTTTCCTGCAGGATGCACCAAGATAAAATGACATATAAAACCAATCTTACTCCCATCTTTCTTCTCAATAATAAATCCCGTTTGTTCAAGAGTGCTCTTGTCAAAATCCTTCTCTATCTCCATTTTGGATGTCTGTCGTAGAGGATTGTATTCACCGAAGAGCTCAGGCTTGTTAACCCATTCTGCAAATAGTGGCAAATCCTCTTTCTCCATAATCCTTAAATTCACATTCTTTCCTTCAAGCAATCTCGGTCACACCTAGCAAGTTCGAGTTCTTTGTTCTTATGACTTGTGCCATTCTCCAGAATTGACTGATGAATTAGCTTAAGTGTTCTGTTAAGCAGATACCATGACATGAACACGAGCGTAGTCGACGCAAGTGTCAAGGATGTTGAAGATCTGATCAGCATATACAGTTCTCCACATCTGTATCATAGTCGACAGGAGGCCAGCTGGTTCGTAAAATCCTTCTTTGATTACCATCACATCAAAATCGTCAAAGATGAGGAGAAAGTCATAGGTGCTGCGTTCTGGAATGTTATGGAAGAGAAGCATCATGGACTGACCGAGATTGGCGACCTCTGGATCGACGAGGGCTTTAGGAGAAAAGGGTTAGGAGAGAGACTTCTTCGAACAGTGATTGAAGACATGAAGCGATTCTTTGCAAAGGAAAATTATACCCTCAGAAAAGTCTTGGTTACTACAGGTGACAATAATGAACCGGCAAAGAAACTCTATGAAAAGATCGGTTTCAGAAAGTCGGCACTTCTAGCTGACTTGTTTGCTAAAGGCGAGAATGAGCTTGTCTACATCTTGACGCTTAATCCTTAGCGAAAACTACTACTTGCAGTCTCTTCTTTTGGATGACACTCTGCATGCACTATGACAGAGATAGAGTTAGGCACTTCAACAGGTGCTTAACCCTTTTTCCAGCTTGACATTTCTCCATCCTTTCTTCTAGATACTGTAAATCTATTTTCTCATGAGCTATCATGGACTTTATGTCTTCTATATCGTGCTTCCCCTTGTCTTCTCCTCTCTGAAGAATTGCCTTTAAGATAATATTGTCCTCCACTGACATCACTGGAACTACAACGCCGAAAAGCTGTTTCCAGCTTGCTCTCTCAATCATTTTGTCATCCAAGAAGAACAAGCATGGTCCTTGGGCCGTTCTGATTTCAGCTCCACACCCAATGTCAAAGCCTCCGAGATCAATGTCTTTCAACGCTGTCCTTGATTTCGCCAAGTCATCACATCTAACTAATATGTCAATGTCGGTGATTTCCCTCTCACTTCCATAACATGAAGCAGCTGCTCCAGCAAAAATAACCCATTCCACTCCTGCCTGTTGAAGCTTGTTCTTGACTGCCAGAAGTTTCGAATGTGTTACCTCATTTCCATTCGTAACCGAGCCTCTAGTTTTTCTTTTGGCTTCAAGATCCTGTTGCATTTTTCTGCATTT
>Ga0315275_10002713_pt1 | contig 16084 bp, 14 predicted proteins | sample YL17G03_0_MG_FD_205557 | JGI IMG/M metagenome (GOLD analysis project Ga0315275, IMG submission 205557) | Sediment microbial communities from Yellowstone Lake, YNP, Wyoming, USA - YL17G03_0 | ecosystem: Environmental > Aquatic > Freshwater > Lake > Sediment | place: USA: Wyoming | collected... | reverse complement strand
GCCCTGCTCAACGAAAAGGACGTGATGGATTGCATCCAGGGGGCCGGACAGGACAATTTCTATATTTGTCCCTGTTCCCCCGAGCTTTCCGGGGCGGAGGCCGAGCTTTACCCCAGGGAGAAACGGGAAAAACAACTTAAGATCGCCCTGGAGAAGGTCAGAAAATACTTCAATTTTATCGTCATCGATTGCCCTCCGTCCCTGGGATTCCTGACGCTCAACGCCCTGACGGCGGCGGATTCCATCCTGATCCCCGTCCAATGCGAATTCTTCTGCATGGAGGGGATCCCCGACCTCTTCCATACCCTGGAGACCGTCAGGACCTATTTCAATCCGAGTTTGGCCGTCGAGGGCATCCTGCTGACGATGTTCGATGAACGGACCAACCTATCCAAGCAGGTCGCCGAGGAGATCCGGAAATCCCTCCAGGCGATCACGTTCGAAACGGTCATTCCGAGGAGCGTCAAGCTGGCCGAGGCGCCGAGCTTCGGGAAGCCCATCGTCTTGTACGACATCAAGTCGAAGGGTGCGGAAGCCTACTTGAATCTGACAGAGGAGTTGCTTCGCAAATGATGAAAAAAGCATTGGGGAAAGGCCTGGGCGCTTTCATCCCCGAGGAATTCGGGATCATCAGGGAGGAGCGGTATGCCGAGCTCGACGTCACCCAACTCAAACCCAATCCCCTCCAGCCCAGGAAAAAATTCGACGAAAAGTCCATAGACGAGCTGGCCCAGTCCATCAGGGAATCCGGGGTCGTCCAGCCCGTCATCGTCGTCCAGGAGGAGGGCCACTTCAAGATCATCGTCGGGGAGCGGCGTTGGCGGGCGGCCCAAAAGGCCGGGCTCAAGAAGATCCCCGTCATGATCCGTAATCTCCCCCTGGAAAAACAGCTGGAGATCTCCATCATCGAGAACATCCACAGGGAGGACCTCAACCCTTTGGAGATCGCCCTGGCCTACCAGAAGATGGCCCAGGAGCTCAACTACACACAACAGGAGATCGCCGATAAGGTCGGCAAGGACCGGACCTCTATCACGAACTACTTGCGGCTCCTGAAGCTTCCCCAGGAGATCCAGGACGCCCTTACGGACGGAGGCCTATCCATGGGGCACGCCCGGGCCATCCTGGCCCTCGAGGAACCCGAGGCCCAAGTTGCGGCCTTCCGGGTGATCATGGAAAAAGGCCTGTCGGTGCGGAATTCGGAAAAGCTCGTCAACAGGATGAAGGAGAGGCCTCCCCGCGTCCAGCGGAGCCTCGAGGATCCCGACCTTCACGCCCTTCAGGAGGACCTGCTCAAGGCCCTGGGGACGAAGGTCCTGGTCTCGGGGAACAGGAACAAGGGGGTCCTCAAGATATTTTACTTCTCGCTGGATGACCTGAACAGGATCTTCGAAAGGATCAAAGGAGTGTCGCGATGAAAGAAAAGGAGCGGGAAATCCTGGATTCCAAGATCTCCGGGCTGATCGACCAGGGAACCGAGCTGAAAGGGGACCTGACCTTCAGGGGGTCGTTCCGGATCGAAGGCAATTTCAAAGGCACCATCAATTCGGATTCTCTCCTTATCATCGGGGAAAGGGGCAAGGTCGAGGCCGACGTCAAGGTCGGCCAGGTGGTGATCAACGGTGAGGTCCGGGGGAACGTCCAAGCCTCGGAACGGGTCGAAATTCATGCCAAAGGGAGGGTCTATGGCACGATCCAGGCCCCGAAGCTGATCGTGGAGGAAGGCGCCTACCTTGAAGCCAACTGCCAGACGATGGAGGCCGTGCCCCCGAAACCCGCAGTACCCAAGGCGGAGTCCTGAACGTGGAAAAAGCGGCGGGGATCATCCCGGCCCGGTACGCGTCGAGCCGGTTCCCGGGGAAGCCGCTGGCTACAATTCTCGGAAAAACAATGATATCAATGGTATACGAAAGAGCCCGGCGTTCCCGGCTCCTGAGCGAGGTCCTCGTCGCCACCGATGATGAGCGGATCATGAAGGCTTGCGCGGACCTCGGGATCCCGGCCCGGATGACCTCGCCCGACCACAATTCTGGAACAGAGCGCGCGGCCGAGGTCGCCCGCGGCCTCGCCGCCGGGCTCATCATAAACATCCAGGGCGACGAGCCGGTCCTCGATCCCGGCATGATCGACGCCCTGGTCGAGGAGCTCCAGGACCCGTCGATCCTCATGGCCTCCCTCATGACCCGCGTCAAAGACCAGGCCGCGTTCGAAGACCTGAACAGGGTCAAGGTCGTCGTGGACAAGGACCGGAACGCCCTGTATTTTTCGCGGACGCCCATCCCCTGCCGGGCGCCGGACGGCTTCCTCCAGCACATCGGCATTTACGGTTTCAGGCGGGAATTTCTGTTCCGGTTCTGCGCCCTGCCGCCATCGGAGCTCGAGAAGGCCGAAAGGCTGGAGCAGCTCCGGGCCCTGGAGAACGGGGTTGGGATCCGGATGGTCGAGACCCGGTATTCGACCTTGAGCGTGGATACGCCCCGGGATATAATCGAGGTCGAAAGGTACCTGCGCGAGAAAGGCCATGACTAAATACATATTCGTGACGGGCGGCGTCATATCGGGCTTGGGCAAGGGGATCGCGGCGGCGTCGATCGGCAGGCTCCTGGAAAGTCACGGCTACAAGATCACCATCCAGAAGTTCGACCCCTACCTCAACGTCGACCCGGGGACGATGAGCCCGTTCCAGCACGGCGAGGTCTACGTCACGGACGACGGGGCCGAGACAGACCTGGATCTGGGCCATTATGAGCGATTTACGTCTACCCGAACGTCCCGCGCGAACAACTGGACGGCGGGCCGGATCTACGAGTCCATCCTCCGAAAGGAACGGAGGGGCGAGTACCTGGGCAAGACCGTCCAGGTCATCCCCCACGTGACCGACGAGATCATGTCCGCGTTCGCCTCGGCTGCGGGGGCCAACGACATCGTCATCGTCGAGATCGGCGGCACGGTCGGCGATATCGAAAGCCTGCCGTTCCTCGAGGCCATCCGCCAGATGCGATTGGCTCTGGGTGCGGTCAACACCGTTTTCGTCCACCTGACGCTCGTGCCCTACATCGGAACCTCCGGCGAGCTGAAGACCAAGCCGACCCAGCACAGCGTCAAGGAACTTCGGGCCATCGGGATCCAGCCGGACATCCTGCTCTGTCGCACGGACCGGGCCATTCCCCCGGATTTCAAGGCGAAGATCAGCCTGTTCACCAACGTCCCCCTCGAAGCCGTCATCTCCGCCAAGGACGCGGAGAGCGTCTACGAGATCCCGGTCAACTTCGCCAAGGAGAAGCTGGACACCATCATCCTCAAGCTCCTCCGCCTGCCGGCGAGGAAGAGGGACATGGCGGACTGGGACGCCCTCCTCGACAGGATCAAGAACCCCAAGGACGAGGTCAACATCGCCCTGGTGGGGAAGTACTCCGGCCTCCACGATTCGTACATGAGCCTGAACCAGGCCCTGGACCACGGCGGGTTCGCCCACCGGCTTAAGGTCAACATTGACTGGATCGAGGCCGAGAACCTGGAAAAGGGCGAGATCGAAGAGACCCTTGCGGGGAAGGATGGGATCCTCGTCCCCGGAGGGTTCGGGGGCCGGGGGATAGAGGGAAAGATCCGGGCGATCACCTTCGCCCGGAAGAACAAGGTCCCGTTCTTCGGGATCTGCCTGGGGATGCAATGCGCTTCGATCGAATTCGCCCGCAGCGTGGCCGGCCTGGCCGGCGCGAACAGCACGGAGTTCGACGCCCGGACCCCGCACCGGATCATCACCATGTGGCGGGAGCTCAGGAAGGACTGCGACATGGGCGGGACGATGAGACTCGGGCAGTATGCCTGCCGGATAGGGAAGGGCACGACGGCCTTTAAGGCGTACGGCCGGACCTCCATCAAGGAACGTCACCGCCATCGCTACGAATTCAACCCGAAATACGAGAAAGCCCTGACCGCGGCCGGCCTCGTCATCTCCGGGAAGAACACGGAGTACGGCCTCGTCGAGATCGTCGAGCTCAAGAATCACCCCTGGTTCCTGGGCTGTCAGTTCCACCCGGAGTTCAAATCGAGGCCCGTCGAACCACATCCTCTGTTCAAGGCTTTCATCGGAGCGAGCTATGCCAACCGCATCAAAAGGGATCGAGATCGCGCCGGGAATTGAGGCCGGCGGGGAGGGTCCGCTCCTCGTCGTCGCCGGGCCCTGCGTCCTCGAGAACGAGGCGCATGCCGTATTCCTGGCCCGGGAGATCGCGGCGATCTGCGCCTCCTTCGGCGTCCCGTACGTCTTCAAAGCCTCTTTCGACAAGGCGAACCGCTCGTCGGGCTCGTCCTTCCGGGGCCCAGGCCTCGAGAAAGGCCTGGAGATCCTCAGGATCGTGAAACGGGAGGCGGGCGTTCCGGTCCTGTCCGACGTGCACGAAACTTCGCAGGTGGACCGGGCCGCGGAGGTCCTGGACGTCATCCAGATCCCCGCGCTGCTCTGCCGCCAAACCGATCTCATCCTCGCGGCCGCCCGAACGATGAAACCTCTGAACATCAAGAAGGGGCAGTTCCTCGCGCCGGCCGACATGCGGAACGTGCTCGACAAGGCCCTCGATACGGGGAATCACAAGGTCATGCTGACCGAGCGCGGGACGAGCTTCGGCTACAACAACCTCGTTTTCGACGTCCGCTCGATCCCGGTCATGCGGAGCTGGGGATACCCGGTCCTCATCGATGCCTCACACAGCGTCCAGAAGCCCGGCGGCGAGGGGACGCGTTCGAGCGGCGATGCCGAGTTCATCCCGCACGTCGCGAAGGCGGGTGTCGCCGTCGGCGCCGACGGCCTCTTCCTCGAGGTCCACGACGATCCGGCGGCCGCCCTCTCGGACAGGTCCAACTCGTTGATATTGAAAGAATTGAAAGGTCTCCTGGCGACCCTCCTCCGGATCCGGGTCGCCGTCGGGGCCGGCCAAAAATGATCCCGGAGCAGCCATGACGAAGAAGCAGATCATCGAGACGGGACGGGACGTCCTTCGGCTCGAAGGGAAGGCTGTATCGGACCTCAGCCTGAGCCTGGGCGAGGATTTCGCCCGGGCCGTCGACCTCCTCTGCCGGACCAAGACGCGCGTCATCGTCATCGGCATGGGCAAGTCCGGCCTCGTCGGCCGCAAGCTCGCCGCCACCCTGGCGAGCTGCGGGACTCCGGCCATCTTCATCCATCCCGCAGAGGCCGCCCACGGCGATCTGGGCATGATCCTCAAGGAGGACGTCGTCATCGCCATCTCCTACAGCGGGGAAACGCGGGAGGTTGTGGACCTCCTGGATTTCTTCAAGCGGATCGGGGTCAAGCTCATTGCCATCACCGGGAGCCCGAACTCGAAGATCGCCCGGTACAGCGACATCGTCCTCGCCGCCGGGGTCCCCCGGGAGGCCGGGCCGGGCAACATCATCCCGACGGCCTCGTCGACGGCCGCCCTCGCCCTTGGGGACGCCCTGGCCATCGCGGCGATGACGAAAAAGGGCTTCAATGAGCGGGATTTCGCCTTCGTCCACCCCAAGGGGCAGGCGGGGCGGAGGCTCCTCCGGGTCGAGAGCCTGATGCGCCGCGGGGCGAGGGTCCCCTGCGTCGCGGAGGCGACGCCCATGCGGGACGTCCTCGACGAGATGAGCGCGAAGAAGCTCGGGATGACCTGCGTCGTCGACCCGGCCGGGAGACTCGCCGGGATCATCACGGACGGCGACCTGAGGCGCCTGGTTGCGCGGCATCGGGGAGGGCTCTTCCGGAAGACCGCGGGCGCCTGCATGACCACCGACCCCATCACCATCGACAAAGGGGATCTGGCGACCGAGGCCCTGAACATCATGGAGGAGAAGAAGATCACGTCGCTCGTGATCCGGGACCGCGAAGGCCGCATCGAGGGCATCGTCCATCTCCACGACCTGTGGCGGACGGAGATGTTCTGATGAAGGCCGAGGAGCGCGCCCGGAGGATCGTTCTCGTCCTGATGGACGCGGACGGAACGCTGACCGACGGGACCCTGACCGTCATGCCCGACGGCGAGGAGCTCAAGACCTATCACGTCCGCGACGGGCTGGGCATCCTCCTGGCCCGGATGGCCGGCCTCGACTTCGGGATCATCACGGGAAAGACCTCTCAGGGGCTGGAAAAGCGGGCCTCGCGCCTGCGCATCGCCGAACTGCACCAGGGGGCTTTGGACAAGCCGCGCGTCCTCGAGGACATCCTCGAGCGGCGCGGGCTCGCCCCCGAGGCCGTGGCCTATATCGGGGACGACATCGGGGACCTCGCCGTCATGAAGACCGTGGGGTTGGCGGCTGCCGTCGCCGACGCCGTGCCGGAGGTCAAGGAGCATTGCCACTACGTCTGCCGGACGCCCGGGGGACGCGGCGCCGTCCGGGAGTTCATCGAATTCATCCTCAAGGCCCAGGGCAAGTGGGAGGACGTCACGGCCCGGGTTCAAGAGGTCAAGGGCGCCGGGAACTAGATCAGCAGCCAAGGGAGGGCCTTGTGGACATCAACCCCAGTATCTTCCGGGAATACGACATCCGGGGCATCGTCGGCCAGGACCTCGACGAGGACGTCGTCGGGACCCTCGGCCTGGCCATGGGGACCTATTTCCTCGGCCGCGGGAAGCGCGAGGTCGCCCTCGGCCGGGACTGCCGGCTGAGCTCTCCGTCCTTTGCCGAAGCCCTCGCCGCGGGGCTCCTTGCGACGGGCTGCAACGTCACCGACATCGGCATCGTCCCGACCCCCCTCCTGTACTTCGGCATTTTCTACAAGAGGCTCGAGGCGGGGGTGATGATCACCGGCTCGCACAATCCTCCCGAGCACAACGGGTTCAAGATGATGGCCGGCGAGGAGACGCTTTCCGGCTCCGACATCCAGGCGATCCGGGGCATCATCACCGAGGGAAAGTTCGCTGAGGGCGCCGGGGTCCACAAATCCTATGACCTCGTTCCCGAATACCTTGACTACATCCTCGGTGACGTGAAGCTTGCCCGGAAGCTCAAGGTCGTCGTGGACGCCGGCAACGGCACGGGCGGCGTCGTGGCCGTCCCGCTCTTCCGGAAGCTGGGATGCGACGTCGTCGAGCTCTACTGCGACATGGACGGGCGGTTCCCGAACCACCACGCCGACCCGACCCTCCCCGAGGCCATGAAAGACCTCACGGGCAAGGTCCTGGAGACGGGAGCCGACCTCGGTATCGGCTACGACGGCGACGCCGACAGGATCGGGGTCATCGACGACAAGGGGGCCATAATCTGGGGCGATCAGCTGATGGTCGTCTTTGCGCGCGATCTCCTGCCGGCGCACCCGGGCGCGGTCGTCATCTCCGAAGTCAAGGCCTCAAAGGTCCTCTATGACGAGATCGCGAGACTCGGCGGAAAGCCCATCATGTGGAAAGCCGGGCATTCCCTCATCAAGAAGAAGATCCGGGAGGAGAAGGCCCTCTTCGCCGGGGAGATGAGCGGCCATATCTTCTTCGCCGACCGATGGTTCGGTTTCGATGACGCCATCTATTCCTCGGCCCGCCTGCTCGAGATCCTGGCGAAGACCGGAAGCAAGCTCTCGGAGATACTGTCCGACCTCCCCAAGACCTTCACGACGCCCGAGATCCGGGTCTACGCCTCCGACGAGGTTAAGTTCCGCATCGTGGACGAGGTCCGGAAGGAACTCGTCAAGAGGCACACCGTGATCGACATCGACGGGGTTCGGGCGCTCTTCCCGAAGGGCTGGGGGCTGGTCCGCCCGTCGAACACCCAGGCCCTGCTCGTCCTCAGGTTCGAGGGAGAGACCGAGGCGGACCTCGAGGTCATCCAGAAGGAGGTCCGCGGGGTCCTGGCCGACGTCATCAAGAGGCTCGACGCGCGATGAAGACCGGGGCCCGGATCCGCGCCGTCATCATGGCGGGGGGGAGCGGCACCCGGTTCTGGCCGCTCAGCCGGAAGTCGTGGCCCAAGCAATTCCTGGATATCGCCGGCGCGAAGTCGATGATCGAGGAGACCGTGGAGCGCCTCGCGCCGCTCGTCGCGCCACGCGATATCCTGACGATCGCCGACGCCGGGCAGACCGAGTCCCTGAAGCGCCTGCTCCCGGGACTCCCGAGGAAGAATTTTCTTGTCGAGCCGTTGGCACGGAACACCGCTCCCTCGCTGATGCTGGCCACGGCCCGGGTCTGGCTGGAGGACCCAGAAGCCGTGATCGCGGCCTTGGCCGCCGATCATCTTATCCGGGACCCGGAGCGGTTCCGGACGGTGCTCGAAGCGGGGGCCGGCGCGGCGTCCAGGGGCGATCATATCATTACCTTCGGCATCCCGCCGACGTTCCCGTCCACGGGCTACGGGTACATCCATTATGCCGGGGATAGGGCAAGGAAGGTCTCGGGCGAGCCCTTCTTCCCGGTCCTCGAATTCAAGGAGAAGCCGGACATGGCTACGGCCGAGGCATTCCTTACGGACGGGAGCTATCTCTGGAACTCGGGCATGTTCCTCTGGCGCGCGGACACGTTCGCCCGCAAGCTCAAAAGGCACGCGCCCGCGTTTTATCCATATTGGGAGCGGATGCTCGAGGCCCTGACAAAGAAGGACAAGAAGACGCTCCTTCGTGTCTTCAACGAGATCCCCGCCCTTTCCATCGATTATGCCCTGATGGAGAAGGCGAGGGGAGTCCTGGTAACGAAAGGCGATTTCGGCTGGTCCGACGTCGGCGCCTGGTCCTCGCTCTTCGACGTCTGGCCGCGCGACGCGGCGGGCAACGCCGTCCGCGGCGAAGCCGTCGCCCTGGATTCCTCGCACTGTCTCGTCCATAATCCCGGCAAGCTCACCGCCCTCATCGGCGTCAAGGACCTCATCGTCGTCGACACCGGCGACGCCCTTCTCATCTGCCGCCGGGACCTCGACCAGAGGGTCAAGGATATCGTCGAGATACTGAAAAAGGCCGGGTCAGGAAGATATTAAGAGCCTGACGAAATCGGGTTAGCCTCGAAGATCATTCCGGCGTAAAGAAGCCCGGATCCCTTGCCGGGTCGGATTCATACGTTCGCAGGCGCGGAACCCAGATCTTCAAATCGGGGCAAAAACCGCCGCACGGAATTGCTATTTCCCTTGAGAATATATATAGTATCTCTATAGGATTTATAGAATCAGTATATCCAGAGCCGTCCGAAGGGTTTTCATCAAGGATGCTCTGCTGAGCTTCAGGCCAAACTTAACAAGGATCCTTCCCCATCGCCTTCAAGGGCGCCTCATAGACCTAAGCAAGGAATATCACGCCATAGAGCAAATCTATTTTCAAGGCGACGGCAAGCCGTTCTCCTCAGCGTCTTCCGCCAGAATCGTTTCATGCTGAATATCAACATCGCTCACTCCTGGGAGCCGGACTACGCTACGAAGGCGAATGTCATCTAGGAAGGTTGGGTCTTGCTCGAGCGCATCGAGAGCGGAAAAGGGAAGAGATGACGCTTGCCATATAAAGCAGGGAGAACCGCAATGCAGATGACAACTCGCTGGGTTTGCGTGTTGGCCGCCGTCGTTTCGATCGCATTTGGAGCGGCGCTCGTGGTACAGATCTCCGCGGCACAGCCCGGTGCCAAGGCAGCTGACGATGATGACCTGTTGGTCCCGCTCGTGCCTCCGCCAGGCCTCGCCCGTTGGGGGGAGGTAGCTGCCTGGGAGGGCACGTTCCGGACCGTCCTGCACGTGGATCAGGGGCACGACGATGGCGGAACTTCGGCGGTCGATAATACGTGGAACGGCACGATCAGTATCATAAACTCCTCGGACTCGACCACCGTTTCCCCCTCCACCCCCATGGTCAAGGAAACAATTCGCAAGGTTTTACGCGACGAGATCACAATTGTCGTGGACGGCGGGGCGGTATCCGGCAGCGTGTCGTATAGCCTGAGAGAGTCCACGAACGTTCACATGGAGTTCGACAATCACATTCAGGACGGCACCGTCGAAGAGGTCACGACGGCCACCGGAGCCGACAGCCGGGATACCAACGTCAAGATTTATGTGTCCGAAGATGGATCGTATGAGATCAAATACGAGACGCCTCCGGTCAACGGCACCTGGCAAAAGAACCAAACAATCACTCTCACATGCAAGATCCCGCCCCCCGGGTGCAGCCCGTCGAGCAATAGTTACCATGATTCGGCAGAGATGAATAATCTTTCAGGGACCCGGGGCGTGATCGAGGGCACGATCGCTCGCGGAACGAGTCCCGACGTGCTTGCCGGTGAAGAGGTCAGCGGCGACGCCGAGTATTCGACGATCATCCGTTGGAACTTGAGGCGCGATGAAGACGTCACGCTCATCGTTCTCCCGGAGAAAAAGTATGATTCCTGGCGGCCGGAGGCGGGGCTGAACGAGAGCACCATCGGCAACGAGATCAAGATCGACGCGAAGCTGCAGGGGTCCGATGGCGGCGCGGCGAAGGTCAAGGCGCGGAAGATCATCTTCGAGCTGATCGACACGTCGCGCGAACCGGGCGTCGCCCTGAACTTCCCGCTGGCGGCCCCGGCCCCCGGTGACTTCGACCTGCAGTTTTCCCCGACGAGCAATCCGCCCGGCCAATACGTCATCGGTGGGACACGCAATCAGCGGGCCGAAACCGTGCCGGGGCAGTACACGTCGGCGTCGATCATGGTGTCCTCCTTCGACTGGGGCGCCTGGAGCACGCTCAAGGTGACGGCGGAACTGACGGATGGCCGGCTTGTCATCGGGCATCTCCGGAGCAAGAGTGGGACGACGGAGACCCTGTTGCCCAAGCGCGCCAGGGATTCGAAGATCGCCGACATCTGGAAACAGAATGCCGGCGTCTCACTGCCTGACGATGACGACTCGGAAACGGGTCCGGCTGGCGACAGCAGCCCGGGCGACGGCTTCAGTCTCTACGAGGAGTACCGGGGCTTCCGCGTCGACAGCCAGCATGTCGCCGGTGACCCGAAGAAGATCGACTTCTTCGTGCGCAACTATATCGGTCCCGACGCCGAGCACGGCATCTTCATCTTCGCGGACCTCACCGGAGCCGAGGTACACTCGAGGCTCCTCGACACCGAGTTCGACCGCCAGACGCGCGTGATGAACGCGAATCGCGACCAGGGGCCGCACTGTGACCCTCAGGGAGCGGGTTCATTCGAACAGACCCAGGGCCAGCACGGCGTACTCATCCAGACCCAGGCCGGGCTCAACGGCGGCAAGACGTTCCTGTCGCAGGTCGGTACCCGTGGGCGGCCCGCGATTGTCCTGAGCATTAACCTGCAGCCGTACGACTCGCTGACCGGCATGACTACGAGCGAGAACGTGCCGATGTCGGACCAGGCCTTTGCCTTTGACCGGGCCGTGGCCCACGAACTGCTGCACAGCGTTGGCGCCGAGCACCACGGCGAGGGCGATGGGGAGGCGACGTTCTACTTCCACTACGGCGACGACCCCCGGAACGCGACCGGCAAGCCCTACTTTAGTTTCGAGCTCCAGCCGGAGGGTACACTTACATTTGGCATGACCTCACTGCCGGGGGTGGGAGCCGCATTGACGATCATCGACGAAGTCTCGGGACGGGACTTGGCGAGCCTGATGGAGGGCGACCAGATGCTGTACCGCGAGTCCATGCGGCCCATCTGGTACCCGGACATGCTGAAGGCTGCCACAAAAAGACTTGCCGATTACCCGCAAGACAAGATCCCCTGGACCGCCGAGCAATTGGCCGAGATCGAACTCGACCAAATGGCCGCCAGCTTTGGGAATTCGTGGTATATCGGAGCCGAGCACGGCGAATGTTCCGGCGATGAACTCTGCGTGATGCGCTACACCTTCGCTAAGCTCTACGAGAAGAGAGATACGGATAACGCCTTCTACTACATCAGCGACAGGCGGACCGAACGCGCGGGACTCGAGCTCTGCCGCTCGCCTGTGGGAACCGGCATCAACGACAAGGACCGCAAGCCGCAGCCTCGCTATGGCGACGCCGCAGCGACCCGCGGCGCCTGCGCCTTGTCGATCATCTTCAATGACGCGCTCCCCCTGATATCGGATGCCATCCCTAAACAGCGAGGACCAAAGCCATGAAGAAGCTTTTTACCGGACTCGCCCTTGTCGCCGCGATCGCGATCTTGACCGTCGCGTTGCTGAAGAACAGGACTGCGCCATCGCCCGCGCAATATGGCGCCAGCTCGGTGACGCCGCCGACCAGGCCCGCTGAAACGGCGGTGCCGGTGGCGGCCGCCCCGGCGATCGCCCTGCGGCTCAACGGTCTGGCACCAGGGACCGAGCCGTTCGTGCTGACGGCGGGCGAGCCGGTGCTCGTCGAGGTCCAACTGCGGCATCCCGATCGGCGCGCGAAAGAACCGATCCGTTTGGAGCCGCCTACCGGCAGTTGGGCGGAACGTGCGAAGATCGTCGTCACGGATGCTGAGGGCAAGGTGGCCTCGTGGCCGTTCACGGTCACGGGACACCCGTCGGCGGGCGGACTCGCGTTGCAGCCTGCGGCCGTGACCACGCTGGTGCTGCGCATGGACCAGGACGCGCGGGCAGCCGTCGTGCCAGGCTCGTACAAGATGTCCGCACGGCTCGACCTCGGCGACGGTCGCGGTTATCGCGGGACGGTCGACTCTGAAGCGGCCAACGTCAACGTCGTTGCGGCGTCAGCGGCGCCGGTCGGCGTCGTGCTGGGCCGGCGACAATTGATCCGTGTGCGCGACGCGCTTCTCCGCGGTGACGTGCCCGCGGCCGAAGCCGCGGCGACAGAGATGCTGCGCGCGGAGCCGCGCCGGCCCGAGGGCTTCATCGCCATGGCGCTCGTCCACGAAGTCCGGGGCGAGCGCAGCCGGGCCATCCTGTCGGTGGAGATGGCCATCTCACGAACCCTGGGCGGAGAACTGGAAGAACCCGCAACCGGGGATGCCAACGCCATGCCACCGCCGCAGACGGGACCGAAACAGCCGCCGAAGGCGGTGCCCGTCGAATACTACGAACTGCTCGATCGACTCGAGCGCCTGCCTCCTGAACCGGGCGGAACTGGCAGTTAGCCTGCCGCTTGGCTCTGCTGTGGGGGCGCTCAGTGGCTCCGGGGACGAAAACCGGGCCTTCAAGGAGGGCAGGATTCCCATTCGTGAAAGGAGTATCATGATCATGAATTCAAAGATGCGCATCCATTTGCGGATTGCAGGGCTGGTGATCTCTCTGCTTGTTGTTTCGACTGCCCTTTCGGCACAATCCGGTCGAAGCTGGATGAAGGGGATTGTGCTCGGCGTCTCGGATAGCCAGGGGATGAGCGGCGCCGCCGTGGAATTATTCGGGGACCCCGAAAGCCCTCGTCTTCGCGCCGAGGCACTCAGCACCACGACGGACGACCGTGGCCGTTACTTTTTCAAGGTCGTCCCATATGGAGATTACACGTTCAAGGTATCGGCGCCGGGCTTCCTCCTTTATGAAATCAAGATCTATATCGCCTCTGATGCGGAGACTCAACTGCACGTCAGGTTGAGAAAAGAAAATAAATAGGCCTCACTGCTGAGGGATCGAAAAATCCCCTCCTGTGGAGGCTGGGCCATCCCGCGGGATCGATGCTGAAAGTTAGAGGAGCCAAGATGAAAGACAAATATTCATCACGGAGGAGAATTCTGACATTGATCGTCCTGTGGGCCTTGCCCTGTTCCTGCGGCGGCACGTCAGGCGAGGCCAAGCGGGACCTTGTCGCCATCGAGATGGTGTTCATCCCCGGGGGAACCTTACGGATCGATTCGGATTCGTCCGGGAAAGGGGTGCACACGGCGGCCATCCGCTCTTTCCAAATGAGTAAATACGAGGTCACCCAGGGGCAATGGCGGTCGGTGATGGGGTCCAACCCTGCGCACTTCACGGCGGGGGACAATTACCCGGTGGAAAGTGTGACCTGGGACGATTGTCAGAAGTTCATCGGCAAGTTGAACGAAATCAATGGCCGTCATTACCGGCTGCCGACCGAGGCCGAGTGGGAGTATGCCTGCCGGGCCGGGACGACCGGGGAGCGCTACGGTTCGTCCGCTGCCATCGCCTGGTATGATCGAAACTCAGGGAGCAGCACCCATCCGGTGGGGCAGAAGCATCCCAACGCCTTCGGACTTTATGACATGCTGGGCAACGTCTGGGAGTGGTGCCAGGACTTGTACCGCGAGGACTGGTACCGCGATCAACCGACCCGGGAAGGGTCATCCTATTCGAGTAGCGGCCACACAAGTTCCATCGGCCCCGGTTGGGGCTCGCTTCGCGTCTTCCGCGGCGGAAGCTGGGGCGACGGTGCCAGTTACCTTCGCTCCTCCCTGCGCGGCAGTTTCGACCCGGGCCAGCGCGGCAACTACCTCGGTTTCCGCCTCGCCCACGAGGTGGACGTTGACGCCGCCACGGGCGTCCCCATTCGGCTGATCTCGTCCGAAACCGGCGGAGGCTATGAGACGAGATACGTCGGGACTTACTACGATCTCGGCGCGCCGATTGCGCTGGTGTTTCCGCACTGCCGGTAAGCCCCGACCACAGGGAAGAATTCCTCGTTGGACCCTGCCCCCTATAAGTCTCTTTATGTGAGGCCCGTTCCGAGACGCAACACTGGGGGGTATGATGGGTGTTGCCCATGTCCCGGCTCCATTCAGGCTCTTGACATTTCCGATCGTAATCCTCAAAATGCGAATGGAGGGAAATATTTATTTTTTTATTAGCGATTCCAGGGAGAAAAACGATGGATAAGATGAAGAAAATAGTCCTGTTTTTGGCCTTGGCCGGTATGGCCAAAGGCTTAATGGCCCAAACGGAAACGTTTGATATCATGACGTACACGCCGCCCAAAGGATGGAAAAAAGAAATAAAGACGAGTGTGGTCAACTATACCATCCTCGATAGCGCAAAAAACACTTATTGTATTATTGGGGTCTATGCGAGCAGGCCTTCCTCCGGGGATGCCGTCGCCGATTTTACAAGTGAGTGGAGCGACCTGGTCGTAAAACCATTCGGGGCCGATGCCAACCCCAAGACCGAAAATATTGTCACCGGCGATGGCCGAAACGCCATTGCGGGATTTTCCAAATTTAAGAACCAGGGGGTCGACAATGCCGTCCTGCTCACTTCGTTCAGCGTTTTTGGGAAAGCGGTCAGCGTCGTTGCCTTGATGAACAGCCTGGATTTCCAGGCGGATGTGCAAACGTTCGTGGATGGGATCACCTTTAACAGCCCACCTGCGACCCCGGCAAACCCTCTTTCGGCCGGCCGCACGGATCAACCTTCCGCAATGGCCTCTTCCTATAAAGACATATCGTTTACCGCACCCAAAGGGTGGGCGCAGACCAATTACTCAGACGGATTGAATCTGCAATCTCCGGACATGGAATGCAGCGCCAACTCCAACTACAGGATCACCATCTATAGCAACCGGCCATCCAGCGGCGACTTGAAGAATCAGGTAAAAGAAGTTTGGTACGAATTGTTTAATCCGTTGTTCGACAGGAATGTTGCGATGAAAAGATGGGTATCTCCGGAAGGCTGGGAATACGCGACATTCGAGAACGACGGCATCGTGAGCAAAGCGGATGCCACTCATTTTTACGGACGTGTGTTATTGGTGAGACAGGGGGACCAGGTTTCCGTCATTGCCCTGCAATCGAATCACACCGAACTTGCCGGAAGCAACAACCTGGATTGTACAGCCCTGAATGGAATTTGGAAAAAATTCGTGGCTTCCCTTCAATTTAAGAACGCAAACGTCAATACGAACTCCACGGAAATACCGGAAGATCTCCTGGGCCGTTGGGAATCGAAGGTCTCCCTGGGCGTTTCCTATTATGGGTCATTCGGTTCGAGGGTCCTGGCGGCCTACGCATTCCGCGACAATGGCTATTGCCAGTCAAAAAAGATGTTCAATAGCGACGCCGACGGCAGGTTTTCGATCAAAGGGAACAAGATCACCATCACCAGCCCGGGGGGCCTGTCTGAAACCTTCACTTATCGCCTGGAGAGCGAGCTCAGCTACGATCATTGGTATAAATATCTTTACCTGACCGATAAGAACGGCAACGAGAGCAAATTGTTGTTTCAGGGAGACTAGCCGGAAGCCGTGGCCGGCTGTCGGCCC
>Ga0315275_10002712_pt1 | contig 16094 bp, 8 predicted proteins | sample YL17G03_0_MG_FD_205557 | JGI IMG/M metagenome (GOLD analysis project Ga0315275, IMG submission 205557) | Sediment microbial communities from Yellowstone Lake, YNP, Wyoming, USA - YL17G03_0 | ecosystem: Environmental > Aquatic > Freshwater > Lake > Sediment | place: USA: Wyoming | collected... | reverse complement strand
AACGAGGTCTTCGCACGGCACTACTGGCCCAACCAGGATGCAATCGGCAGACACGTGGCGCTGTACAACGAAGTGCGCGAGGTGATCGGCGTCGTCAAGGCAGCCAAGCTCTATTCGATCCAGGAGGCTCCCGTCCCCATGATGTTCTGGCCGCTTGCGCAACCGATGGAGCATCCCTTCATGAAAGACGCCAAGCCGGTCATGTTGATCCGCATTGCAGACAATCCCCAGGCTGCCATCTCCCTCGTGCGAAAGGAATTGGAGTCGGCCGGTCTTGGTCTGGCGGCATGTGACGTTCGCACCTTGACGGAACGAGCTTGGGACCTGGTTTCCGGACAGCGCATGATGGCCAAGCTGCTCAATGGGGTCGGGCTTCTGGGACTCCTGTTCGTGGGCGCGGGGATTTTCGCAGTAATGGCCTACGAGGTTGGCCGGCGCACGCGAGAAATCGGGATTCGGATGGCCCTGGGAGCGCAACGTCGCAACGTGCTGAGATGGGTGCTTCGCAAAGGCGCCGGCCTGACGGGCATCGGTCTCGGGCTGGGCATCGGCCTGAGTTTCGCACCTATGTGGGTCTTGAGTCGGTTGCTTCCCGAGATTCGCACGTGGGATGCGTACTTTCTCTATGGCGTACATGTGTGGGACCCGCTGACATACGCGGGCGTGGCATTGTTGGTCACCTTGATCTCGTTGGCAGCGTGCTGGCTCCCGGCCCGCCGGGCGGCAAAGGTCGATCCGATGGTGGCGTTGAGGTACGAATGAGACAGGGGTCCGGGGCCGGGGTTCAGGGGTCAGCAGACTGGCGATTGCCTTACCTGATCCCCGACCCCTGGCCCCTGATCCCTCAGGATGTACCGACTACTGACAACTGGAGACTGAAGATGGCAATGCTGTGGCAAGATGTCCGATATGGTGTCCGAATGCTGCGGAAGAATTCCGGCTTCACCGCCGTGGCTGTGCTGACGCTCGCGCTGGGCATCGGGGCCAATCTGGCCTTATTTGGAATCCTCAACGAGATGCTGCTGCGTCCTAGGCCGGTGGCCCGGCCTCATGAGTTATGGGCCATCGGGCCGGCCGATGCGGACCGGCAGCCGGTCCGTGCCAGTCTCCGCCGGCCCTACTACGAGGCGATTCGCGAACACGCGGGCCCCTTCAAGGGCGTCATCGGCTATGCGGGCATCACGCCCAGGCTGCGGACCCAGGAGGGAACCGATAGCATTGAGGCGGAGTTGGTGTCGGGCGACTATTTTTCGTTCCTCGGCGTGGTTCCCGTGCTGGGGCGTGGTTTTCTCCCGGAAGAAGATGCCGAGACCGGGGCGCACGCGGTCGCGGTGATCAGTCATGCGTTCTGGCAAAGCCGGTTCGGCGGAATGCCGGACGTTCTGGGAAAGACCATCACCCTCAACAACACGCTGGTGGAGATCGTGGGCGTTGCCCCCAAGGGATTCGCCGGCCTTGATTTCCGGCCGCCCAGCCTGTGGCTGCCGGCGAGCATGGAACTGCGGCTGGGGGAATCGACGGTCTACCATCTCGTCGGCCGGCTGACCGAACCGAAACTGGCCGCGGCGGCTGCGGATCTGTTGACGCCCATCGCGGCCGAGGTCACGACGGAATTGCTCGGCTCCACGGACCGTCGCTGGTCTCGGTACGGGGTCTTTCCCAACTTTCGCGGGATCCGACTCGATCCGACCGGGCGGGGTCTGCTGGGCACCTCATACCTGAGGCCGCAGGTCATCGGCTTCTTACAGTTTGCGGGGGTGGCGACGGTGCTCTTGCTGTTGATCGCGTCCGCCAATGTCGCCAGTCTGTTCCTCGCTCGCGCTCTGCAACGGCGCCAAGAGACGGCGACCCGCGTCGCCCTCGGTGCCACGCGTGCGGCGCTGGTGCGCCAGGTCGTCTGTGAAGGGGTCCTGGTGGCCGCTGCCGGTACGGTTGGCGCGCTGCTGGCGTTTTCATGGGTCGGCGGGGTGCTCATGCGGTTCGCCAGTTGGTGGCCGGGACCGCCTTTGCGTCCGGCGGCCGACCTGCGGGTCCTGCTCTTCGCGGGCGCCGGGGCGCTGGCGGTGGGGGTGGGCTTCAGCGTCTTGCCTGCACTCCAGGCGACCAAGTCCGAGCCTTTCACAGCCTTGAAAGACAGTGCAGGAGCGGGCCGCCGGCGCGCGTGGCTGCGCCAGGGACTGATCGTCGCGCAAGTCACGGGCTCGCTCGTTCTCTTGTGCGGGGCGACCCTGTGCCTGCGGAGCATGAGCAAACAGCTTTCGGTGGACCTGGGCTACCGGTCCGATCGGCTCGCGGTCGCTTCACTCGACCTGGAGCGCGTCGGCTTCACAACGGACACCGCCATGCCGCAACTGGAGGAGATTGTCCGGCGGGTGGCCCTCGTTCCGGGGGTCGCGCAGGTCGGTGTTTCGCCCGTCCAGCCTCTGGGTGGGCAGATGGCGATTATGGGCGCCACGCTGGACCTCGAAGGCTACGATTCGCCCGACGGCAACCCCGTCGAGGCCGGCATCTACCCGCGTGTTGGTCCCGGCATGTTCGGCGTACTCGGAATCCCGCTGCTGCGCGGCCGCGACTTCCGCCAGGAAGATGTCGAATCGGATCGCAAGGCCGTGATCGTGAACGAGAGCTTCGCGCGGAAGTTCTGGCCGGGCCAGGAGCCACTGGGCAAGCATATTCGACAGTGGGAGGTCGTTGGGGTGGTCCAGGACGCGTGCCTCGACCGATTCGACGAACGGGCGGATGCCACGGTGTTTCTGGTCGCCGGAAAGAAAGCCTTCCTTCAGCCCAACCTGCTGATTCGCGCCAAAGGGGACGCGCGACACATTGTCGCCTCGGTGCGTGCCGAGCTCGCCCGCATCCATCCGAAGCTGATGCTGGGCGATGTTCACACGCTGCGCGACATCATAAGGAATGCCCTGGCGGTCGAACAGGCGGCGCTACGGATTCTCGGCGTCCTCGGGGCCTTGGCGCTCGTGCTGGCCTCAGTCGGCACTTACGGCGTGATGGCCTACATGGTGAGCAGCCGGACGCGCGAAATCGGCGTCCGCTTGGCCATCGGGGCGACTCGAGGGGACGTGATACGCCTGGTCTTGTCCACGGGTCTGCGCCTGGGCCTGATCGCCGTGGCCCTCGGTATGCCGCTGGCGCTCGGTGCGGCTGTGGTTCTGCGGCATCGGATCGCCGGCATCAGTCCGTTCGATCCGGTGTCCTTCGTCGCCATGGCAGTGTGCGTCTTGGCGGCCTTGCTCGCCGCCTGCTGGCTCCCCGCCCGCCGGGCGGCGAAGATCGATCCGATGGTGGCGCTGAGGTACGAATGAGACAGGGGTCAGGGATCGGGGTTCAGGGGTCAGCAGATTGGCGACAGCCTTGCCCGACCCCCGACTCCTGGCCCCTGATCCCTCAAAGTGGGTATTGACAACCGACAGGATTTGGCATGGACATCCCACGAAAATCGGCAAAACGCATGAAAATGATTCGACGGGGCGTGATCGCCACGGTGGGCCTTGTGGTGGTGGCGGCGGTGACGATCGGGGTCTCGCGGCTCAAGCCGGCGGCGCCTGGCGTGGACCGCCGCACCTTGTGGCTGGACAAGGTCAAAAGGGGACCCATGCTCCGCGAGGTGCGCGGGGTCGGGACCCTGGTCTCCGAGGACATCCTCTGGGTGCCGGCGGTCGTGTCGGGCCGGGTCGTCCGAATCCTGGTCGAGCCGGGCACGCCCGTCGAGCCCAACACCGTCCTGCTGGAGCTGCACAATCCCGAGCTGGAGCTGGAGTTGTTCAACGCGGAGTCGGAATGGAAGGCGGCCCTGGCGAGGCAGACCGTGCAGAAGGCGCAGCTTCAGGGGCAGTTGCTCCAGACGGAGGCCAGCGTGGCCGGCTTGCAGGCAAACTATGATGAGGCGAAGCTCCAGACCCAGGTGGACGAGAAAGAATACGAGAATGACCTGATCTCCGAGCAGCAGATCACGCTTTCGAGGGCCAGGGTCGAGCAGCGAAAGAAGGTCCTGGAGATCAACCAGAGATGTCTGGAGATGTTCCGCAAGGAGAACCTGCCAGCGCAACTGGCCGAGACGGAGGCCGCCGTGCTCAAGGCCGAGTCGCTGTACAGACTCAAGAAGACCCAGGTCGAGTCGCTGCACGTGCGATCTGGCGCCGCCGGGATCCTGGCGCAGATCCCCAATAAGATCGAGCCGGGACAATCCGTCTCGGCGAGCACCATTGTGGCCAAGATCACCAATCCCAAAAGGCTCAAGGCCCAGTTGAAAGTTCCCGAAGCCCAGGCGCGGGACGTGACGGTCGGTTTGGCGGCGGAAGTGGATACCCATCATGGGACGGTTCTGGGGAAGGTCTCGCGGATCGACCCGACCGTCATGGATGGCAACGTCACAGTGGATGTATCATTGGGCAGCGCCCTGCCGCAGGGGGCACGGCCGGATCTGTCGGTCGTCGGCACGATCACCATCGAGAAGCTGGACGACGTTCTGAACGTGGGCCGACCAGTCTTCGCGTCGTCCGAAGGCCCGTCGGAGCTGTTCAAGGTGGTCGAGGACGGCCGATTCGCGGTGCGCAGCCGCGTACAGTTCGGCCGCACGTCGGTCAGCACCATTGAGGTCGTCGAGGGTCTCGACGTGGGCGACGAGATCATCCTCAGCGACATGTCCCAATGGGACGGCTGCGATAGAATCAGATTGAAGTAGGGGTCAGGGGTCGGGGATCAGGGGTCAGGAGTTAGGAGATTACGATGGAGATACTGAGTTATCGAGACTTGCTGGTGTGGCAGCGGGCTATGGATCTGGCCGTGGAGTGCTATGAGTTGACCAAGCGGTTTCCTCGGAGCGAAACCTACGGGCTAATCAGTCAACTGCAGCGGGCTGCCGTATCCGTCCCGTCGAACATAGCGGAGGGACGAGCGAGGCAGCATAGCGGTGAGTTCCTACAGCACATATCGATTGCGTATGGATCGCTCGCCGAGGTGGAGACACTCACTCAAATTGCGGCACGATTGAAATACATCTCTGACCAGCAGGCTGAGGAGGTCCTTGGGAAGACAGCCGAAATCGGACGCATGTTGAATGGCTTGCGGAATTCGATCAAAGAGAAAGCATGAAGCCTTGGACGAGCACGTGAGAACATCAAGAAGGAAAAACGATGCGAGAACCCAAACTGACCCCTGACCCCCGATCCCTGACCCCTCAAGTAAGGAGTGGCAACGTGAACAGCCCAAACGATTCCCTCATCCGTGTCGAGAACCTGCACAAGGTCTTTATCACCGAGGAGGTGGAGACGCACGCTCTGGCCGGGATTCACTTGTCCATCGCCCAGGGCGAATACGTCTCCATCGCCGGGCCCTCCGGCTGTGGCAAATCGACCTTGATGGCGATCCTCGGCCTGCTCGATTCGCCCACGGAAGGCGAGTATTGCCTCAGCGGCGAGTCGGTGGCGAACCTCTCCGCCTCGCAGCGGGCCCGCATCCGCAACCGCCAGGTGGGCTTCATCTTTCAGAGCTTCAACCTGATCGGCGACCTGACCGTCTATGAAAACGTGGAGCTGCCGCTGACGTACCGGGGCATGCCCTCGTCCGAGCGAAAGCAGCGGGCGCAGGAGGCGCTGGAGCGGGTGGGGATGTCCCATCGCATGAAACATTACCCGGCCCAGTTGTCCGGCGGTCAGCAGCAAAGGGTGGCGGTCGCCCGCGCGGTGGTGGGGCGACCGTCCATCCTGCTGGCGGACGAGCCGACCGGAAACCTCGACTCGAACAACAGTGAGGCGGTCATGGCCCTGCTGGGCGAGCTCCATCGCGACGGCGCCACGATCTGCATGGTCACGCACGACCCCCGCTACGCCCGCCACGCCCAGCGCACGGTCCACCTCTTCGACGGCCGGATCGTGGAAGAAGAAGAGACGACCCGCAAGCAGCAGGAAACCGCCGAGCTCAAGCAAAGCGGCTTCGATGTGGCATAAGACAGGGGTCGGGGATCGGGGTTCAGGGGTCAGCGGATGGGCGATGGTCTTCCCTGACCCCCGACCCCTGGCCCCTGATCCCTCAAGGTGTACTGACAACTGAGAACCGGAGACCGAACATGGGAACGTTGTGGCAAGACATCCGATACGCCATTCGAATGCTGATGAAGAATCCCGGCCACACGGCCGTGGCGGTGCTCACATTGGCCCTGGGCATTGGGACCAGCACGGCGATCTTCAGTGGAGTCAATGCACTGTGGTTCAATCCTGTGTCGGCGGCCAAGCCGGATCGGCTCGTCGAGATCCGCTCCGTCAACAAGGAGACGGACACTTACTGGGACTGGGTCAGCCCCGTGATCGTCCAGGAGCTGCGCGCCCACCGGGAGTGCTTCGCCGATCTGACGAGAATCGACTGGTGGCTTGGCGTAGGTTGGAGAAATGAACGTGAGGGGTGGATGGAATGGGTCATGGGCGTCTGCGCCTCTCCGAACTTCTTCTCTTTCTGGAATGTAAAGCCCTGCCTTGGACGGACCTTCGCCCCAGATGAGGGCCGGCCTGGCGCTGCACCGGTTATTGTGCTCAGTCATGAGTTCTGGAAGGACAAGCTGGGCGGCGATCCAAACTGGGTGGGGAAATCGCTGCGCATCCGGAGTACGTACTACACCGTGATCGGAGTGATGCCGCCGTATTTCAATTTCCCCCCCTGGCATCCCAGCTTCTGGGTTCCGGCCGATGATGCGGAGATAAGGGCAGCAAACGAGGATCCGAAAGGCCTACGATTCATCGGGAACAGCCAAATCATGGCGAGACTCGCTCCCGGCGTGTCCCTGAAGCAGGCGCAGGCAATGCTGGATGTGTTGGCGCGACGTCACGAAGAGGGACTTCGTACCCAAGGAAAGGGCTACACGCTCCTTCACGTGCGGTCCCTGGACACGGTCTTCGGTGGCGCCGTGCGGAGGATGATCCCTGGCTTTGTGGGGGCGATGGTGTTCGTCCTGCTGATTGCCTGTGCCAATGTCGCGAATCTGAACCTGGCCCGGACGGAAGCGCGCCGGCATGAATTGGCCATCCGGGGTGCGCTGGGGGCCGGACGGTTGCGGTTGTTACGTCAGTTGTCGCTGGAGAGCCTGCTGCCCGCTCTGGCCGGGGCGATCGCCGGCATTGCTTTCACCTATTGGAGCTTCGGCCTCATGGAGTGGCTGTTGCCGTACGATACCGCGCGCCTGCGGCCCATTGACCTCGATCGGAGGGTCTTGACGTATTGCCTGTTGATTACGGTCACCACGGGTCTGGTCTCCGGGACCGTCCCCGGGTGGTACGGAGCGACACGGCCCGTGGCGAATGCGCTCAAGGAAAGTGGCGTGCAGGCAACCCCAGGCCTCCTTAGGAACCTGTATCGCCGGGGACTGGTCGTCCTCGAGGTCGCCCTCGTGACGGTGCTGCTCGTCGGGGCCGGCTTGATGGTCCAAAGCGTCGTCCATCTGCTCCGGCGCGATCTGGGCTTCGACCCAAGAAACCTGATCGAAGTCGTGATCTCGCCAAGGGCCGACTCGAAGACATACCGGACGCTGGAAGCCAAGAACCTCTTGCTGGACGAGGTCCAAGAGAGGCTTATCGCCCTGCCAGGAGTGGAGGCCGTGGGGATCGTAACCCTCGGCAATCGAGAGAAGTTCGTCGTCACCGGACAGGAAGAGCCTGTGGAACTGTACTGTCGCGCCAGCGGAGTCGGAACCGCCGATTACTTCAAGGCCAGGCGGGTGCCGCTCCTTCGCGGGCGGTATCTCGACGAGACAGACGTGCACGCCAACACGACGGCCGTCCTGGTCAACGAGACCCTGGCCCAGCGCTGTTGGCCGGGGCAGAGCGCCATCGGCAAGACCCTCCGCTCGACAGATCCCAATGACCACGTCGTCTTTGATGTTGTGGGTGTGGTTGGTGATGGCGGCGATCGCCACATCGACGCAGAAGCCTCCGCCTCGCCGACGTTCTACCGCCCGCACCAGATTGGCTTCGCGGACAGGGGCTACGTCCTCTACGTCCGCACGCGCGCAGACCCTCATGGACTGGTCAAACCTCTCTTGGCGGAGATAAAGGCCGCAGGGCCTGAGCTACGAAAACCGTCGGTCGATATGGTCGAGGATCTGTTTTATGACATCACCCGGCCGCATCGGACCTTCATGTGTTATCTCGGCGTCTTCGGAGCGGTGGGATTGCTCTTGGCCGGCGTCGGCGTTTATGCCGTTCTGGCCCATTCCGTGGCCGTACGCGGACGCGAGATCGGAATTCGCATGGCGTTCGGCGCCGCAGAATCCGGCGTGGTGCGGATGGTACTGCGGGAGGGGATGACCCTTGTGGCAATTGGGATCGCCCTGGGCTTGGGCGGCGCGTGGGCGTTGACGCGACTCTTGCGCGGGATGCTTTACGGCGTCAGCCCGATGGACCCGCTTGCACTGGCGGCGGGCACACTGGTGCTCAGTCTGATCGCCCTTCTGGCGTGTTACCTCCCGGCCCGCCGGGCCGCGAAGATCGACCCGATGGTGGCTTTGAGGTGTGAATAGGAGAAGACTATGAGCACTCTGTGGCAAGACCTCCGTTTCGCCGTGCGGATGCTGAGAAAGTCGCCGGGATTCACGGCGATTGCCCTCGTCACCTTAGCGATCGGCATTGGGGCCAATACGATCATGTTCAGCGTGGCCGATCTGCTGCTGTTTTGTCCGGTCAAGGTCAAGAAGCCCGAGCAATTGGTCTGCTGTGGAATTCGCAACTTCGGACTCATTCCCTATTCCGCCTATCTCACTGTTCGCGACAACAATCCGGTATTCACGGATTTGATGGCGCAAGATGACAGTCTGGACCATGTCACTCTGACGCGGGAGGACACGGCCCGGCAGGCCACCGCGACATTCGTCTCGGCGAACTACTTTTCCTTCCTGGGCGTTACCCCCGTGCGGGGACGCGGCTTTCTACCGCAGGAGGATCAGCAGGATGCTCCACCGGTCGTGGTCTTGAGCCACCGCGCCTGGCAGCGCGAGGGCGCCGATCCCCAGATCGTGGACCAGTACCTCACCATCAACGGCGTACGCTGTCAGGTCATCGGCATCGCGCCGGAGGGGTTCACCGGGCTCACCCTCACCGGGCCTGACCTGTGGTTGCCGGCGGGAAGCTATCTGCCGGTGGTCTATCTCTACCGGGGACTGGGCAAGTCCGGCGTATCGGGCGACCGGGGCTACCCTCTTCTCCGCTCGCTCGTGGGACGCCTCAAACCCGGTTTGAGTCTGTCAGCGGGTCAAGCCGCGCTGCAAGCGCTGGTCCCTCGTCTGGAGGCGAGCTATCCGAGGCAATGGAAACGCGACAGCTCGCTTTACCTCTATCCGCCGCCCCGGCTCAACATGACCGCCGGCGCAGGGGAGCGCCTGGTGAGCGCTGTCATCAGCCTGGTCCTGATGGGGGTGTCCGCGACCATCCTGATCATCGCCTGCCTGAACCTGGCGAATATGCTGATCGTTCAGGGTGCAGGACGCTGCCGTGAGATTGCCATTCGTCTGGCCCTGGGCTCAGGCCGCCTGCGGATCGTACGGCAGTTGCTCATCGAGTCTCTGCTGTTGGCTCTCCTCGGCGGGACCTTCGGCCTTCTCCTGGCCTTCTGGGGTACCCGGATTCTGAACACCTGGATCCCGGCGGCCCAATTCCCTGAGATGAGAGATTTGAGAATCGGTCTGAACGTTCGTGTCGTGGCGGTGACCCTGGGCTTCTCTGGGATCGCCACGATGTTGTTCGGCCTCCGGCCCGCTCTGTATTTGTCCCGGCGGGATCTGGTGGGCGAGATGAAAGAATCCGGCAGTTCGGTGCTCGGACCCGTGCGAAATAGACGGGGCGGTTTCTCCGTGCTCTGCCAGACGGCGCTCGCCGTCGTGCTTGTGATGGGCGGGACGTTGTTCACTCGCAGTGCTTTGCAGGTGGCTCGGCCCAATCCGCGTTTTCGTTTGGACGACAAGCTGGTCATTCAAGTCGATCCGCTTTCCGCCGGCTATGACCGCATCCGCAGCGCCCAAGTCTGTGAGGCCCTGGCCGACCACTTGGCCTCGTTGCCAGGCGTGGAGGCGGTGGGGACGTCGCCTTCCTTCTCTTTCGGCGGCGGCGGCGGTTGGTTGATCTCTGAATCCGTGCCGGGGGAGGGAAGCGACAGGTCCAAAAGACTCGTCGCGCAGTACGCCGGTCTGTTCGACGTGGGCAGGGACTATTTCGCCGCGCTGGAGATCCCCCTGTTGCGGGGGCGTCCCTTTGATCGTCTGGACAGTGCCCCGGATGCCGAAAGGGTTATGATTATCGACGAGAACCTGGCTCGTAAGCTTCGCCCGGATGGCAATGCCCTCGGCTGTTTCATTCAATATGGGCTTTTTACTGACTATTCCGAGCCTTACCGGGTGGTCGGGATCGTCGCCAACGTGCCGGGGATCGGGGCCCGGGAGATCCGTGCCCAGGTCTACAAGCCGCTCCAACCTGACCAGTTGTCCCCGTGCATTTACCTGCATGTCGCGAACAGCCGGTCGGCCGCAGCCCTGACACAACGGATTTCGGAGGAAATCCACCGGCTGGAGGCGCGGGTGCCTGTACTCTCGGTGACAACTCTGGTCCAGAGACATCGGGACGATTCCTTGGTCTGGGTGACGGGATTCTGCGCACGCGTGGCGCTGGCGGCCGGGGCGGCGGCCCTGTTCCTGGCGTCCCTGGGCATCTACGCGGTCAAGGGCTACCTGGTCGCCTCCCGGACGGGGGAGATCGGGATTCGCAAGGCCCTCGGCGCCACGCAGGGGAACATCATGGGCATGGTCTTACGCGAAGGAATGCTGCTGACGCTCGCGGGACTATTCGTGGGATTGTTGTTGGGGCTGGCCGTCGCACGACTGATCGGCAGCCTGCTCTACGGCGTCAGTCCGGTCGATCCCGTCAGCATCGCCGTGACGGTGGTCTTGCTCGGCATCGCGTCGCTGCTGGCCAGCTACCTCCCGGCCCGCCGAGCAGCGAACGTCGATCCGATGGTGGCGTTGAGATATGAATAGGATTGGAATGATGGATTACGGGAATGGTGGAACAATGGGCGCGGAGACTGCTGGTCTTGCATCGTTTCGTTCTTCCGCTGCCTCTATGTCCCAACAGGAAAGGCGGATGACATGAGCACCTTCGGTAGTGACATTCGATACGGTCTGCGGGTACTGGTCAAGAGCCCCAGCTTCACGGTGGTGGCGGTGCTGTCGCTGGCGCTGGGGATCGGAGTCAATACGGCGATCTTCAGTCTGATCAACGGCATCCTGTACAAGTCTCTGCCGGTACGCAATCCGCATGAGCTGCGCGTGATCAACTGGACAGGTCATAAACTGGTGCGGGGTGGGCGTCAGTTACACGGGAGTATCGTAGGGATCCCGGGTGGCGGGTTCTCCTGCGGATCCTTCCCGTATCCTGCGTATCGGGATTTCGCCGAGCAGGCACGAGGGTTCTCTGATATTTTTGCCTTTTCCTACGAGGATTCCAGGACGATCAGTGTAGAAGGCACGGCGTCTTTGGCCAATGTCCTGATGGTATCGGGGAACTTCTTCCAGGGTTACGGCGCACCGGTCCTGCTGGGAAGACCGATTACCACCGAGGATGACCGCACGGACGCCGCGCCGGTGGCCGTCCTGACTTATCCTTTCTGGCAACGTGTCTATGGTCTCGATCCTGACGTCTTGGGCCAGACTCTTACGGTCGACAATACGAGCTTTACAATCATTGGCGTGCTCCCGCGCCGTTACGTAGGTCCGCTGGCCGGCGAGAGGCGTACCGATTTCTACGTCCCCCTGATGGCGGCCCAACCGCGCCTGGGCAAAGCGGACTGGTTGAGCTCGTATGACGCCTGGTGGGTTCAGATCATGGGGCGGCTGGCGCCCGGGGCCGATGAGGCTCAGGTGCAGAGCTGGTTAGAGGTTTGGTTCAGCCAGGTACGGAATCGCTCCATCGTGGAGATGGACGGGCCCGGGATCTCCTTGCAGAACGGTGGGCACGGGGTATTGGGCAACCGTCAGGACACAGCGCAACGCTGGTGGCCCCTGCAGAGTGTGGTGGGTCTGGTTCTGTTGATCGCTTGCGCGAATCTGGCCGGTCTGCTGCTGGCGCGCGGGGCGGCCCGTCAACAGGAGATGGCCGTGCGGGCGGCGCTGGGGGCCGGGCGGTGGCGTCTCATACGCCAATCGCTTACGGAGAGTATGGTCCTGTCCCTGGCGGGTGTTGGCCTCGGATTGGTATTCTCCGTATGGATCAGAGGGGCACTGACCGGTTTTGTCAATGATCCGTCGGGTGATCAACAATTCAACCTCCAGGTCGATCGGAACGTTTTGCTCTTTGCCGTGGCCGTGGGCGTGGTCACCACTTTATTGTCCGGCCTGTTTCCGGCGTTGCGTGCCGGAAACGCCGACCCCTCGGCCGGGCTTAAAGACGGCGGGAGCCGCGGCACGCCCCGCCTCCGCTTGGGGAAGGTGTTGGTCACGGTGCAGGTGGGTTTGTCCGTCATTATCGTCGTCGTCGGTGGGCTCTTATGCCGGACCCTGATCAATCTCTATCGCACGGATCCGGGATTCGACACGGAGAATCTCCTGCTCGTTCCCATCAGTCCTTATTCGTCTCTGACTCCCCCGAAAGATCTGCAACGCTTCTATGGCACCCTGCGTCAGAAGATCGCAGAGATCCCGGGCGTCCGGTCGGTCGCCCTCTCCAATCGGACCTTGCTGGGAGGACGGTTGTGGACACGTCAGATTTCGATCCCGAATCGTTCCGACGAAGAGCCGCGCGCGTCCATGGCCCTACTCGTGAGTGACGGGTATTTCGCCACGATGGGAGTCCCATTGCTGCAGGGGCGCGATTTCTGCGCCACGGATACAGAAAACTCCCCGCGGGTGGCTATCGTCAATGAGGAATTCGCCCGCGAGTTCTTCCGGGACGACAACCCTCTGGGCCAGTACATCAAGGCGAATGAAGAACAGTATCAGATTGTAGGTCTGTGCCGCAACCAGAAATATGATCGCTTGCGTGGAGAGAGTGCACCTCTTCTTTATCTACCGTATTCACAATTCCGGTTTCTCAGTTTTACCTATGCGATACGCACGGTGCTTCCACCGGTCTCTTTGATACCGGCCGTACGCAGGGCCATCGCGGAGGTCGATCGCAATCTGCCGCTGGAAGGGATTACGACCCAGAAACTGGCCCTCCAGGAGTCTCTCGCTTGGGAACGCCTCTATGCTGCGCTTTGTGGAAGTCTCGCCCTCCTGGCTCTGGGGCTGTCCTGCCTCGGCCTGTACGGACTGATGGCCTACAATGTCGCGCGCCGAACCGGCGAAATGGGCATCCGCAAGGCACTGGGGGCATGCTCCTGGGATGTGGCCCGGCCGATCCTGCGCGAAGCCCTGCTGCTCGCGGCCCTCGGCGTCGCCATCGGCATACCCGTCGCCCTGGCTCTCGTTCGTGTGATCCTGTCTGTTCTCGAACCTTACCATCCTTTCTGGGGCCCCGGATCTTATACTCCTCTCTATGGCGTCGAACCTTATGATCCTCTCACGATGATGGGGGCCGCTGTGCTTATGGTCACCGTCGCGGCCCTGGCTAGCTATCTCCCCGCCCGCCGGGCGGCAAAGGTCGATCCGATGGTGGCGTTGAGACATGAATGACGGGGGTGGTCAGTTGACCGTTGTCAGTTGGCAGCAAGACAATCGGCAGCCGTTCTGGCAACTGGGAACTGACAACCGAGAACTGACAACTGGAGACCTTATGATTCGACTGAAGAACATCGAGAAATGCTATGAGACGCGTGCGGGCAAGAACTATGTCCTGCGACAGATCGCTCTGAACATTGAAGAAGGGGACTTCGTGACCCTGATGGGCCCCTCGGCGGCCGGGAAGACCACGCTGCTCAATATTCTCGGCATGCTGGACGGCGACTGGGAGGGGGAGTATTACCTCTTCGAGCACGCGATCCACGACCTCAAGCCCAAAGAGCGTATGGCCCTCAACAAGCAGTACATCGGCTTCGTCTTTCAGAATTTCAATCTGCTCGACACGCTGACGGTCTACGAGAACCTGGATGTTCCGCTGTCCTACCGGAACATCAAGGCCTCGGAGCGGGCCTCGATCGTCTGCGATACGCTCGACCGCTTCGGCATCGTGGGCAAGAAGGACCTGTTCCCCGGCCAGCTCTCCGGCGGCCAGCAGCAATTGGTCGGCGTCGCGCGGGCCGTGATCGCCAATCCGAAGCTCCTGTTGGCGGATGAGCCGACCGGCAACCTGCACTCCAGCCAGGGCGAGGCGATCATGGACCTGTTCAAGAAGCTCAACCGCGAGGGCACGACGATTATCCAGGTCACCCACAACGACAAGTACGCCGCCTACAGCAAACGAATCATCAGGCTTAGAGACGGCTGGATGCAGAAGGAATGAGTTGGCTGTTGACAGTTGTCAGTTGCCAGCAAGACAACCGATGACCGACGGCTGATGACTGAGAACCGACAACTGGGAATTGGAGTCAGACGATGACAACACTGTGGCAAGATGTGCGTTATGGGTTTCGAATGCTGGTCCGGAATCCCGGCTTTACCGTCATTGTGGTTGTGATCCTGGCGGTCGGCATCGGAGCAAACACGGCGGTTTTCGCGCTGCTGAACGAATTGTTGTTTCGGCCCCAGCCCGTCAAGAAACCCGACGAGTTGAGGGCGATGGTCCTCCTGACCCGCCAGGGCGAGTACTCGGGGCAGATCATTCCGTATCCCGTATATCTGGACTACTCTGAGCTGAGTCATGCGTTCTCGGAGTTAGTTGCCTACTCGCCTGTCAACACGCGTATCAGGATTGGCGAGCGACGCCTGGAGATTCAGGCGCAGGTCGTCTCGGGCAACTTCTTCTCCGCTCTCGCGGTGCGTCCGACTCTGGGGCGATCGTTCCTCGAAGCGGAAGACCGTGTCCCGATGCGCGATGCGGTCGCGATCCTGAGCGACGAATTCTGGCGGAGCCGCTGGGACTCCGATCCGCACGTCATCGGTCGGACGGTTGTGATTGACGATTACATTGAGGGCCCGCGCGTGTTCACCATTGTCGGTGTGGCGCCTCGTGGTTTCCGCGGGTTCGACATGTCTGGGCCGGCTCTCTGGCTGCCGACGATGATGCACGCCCATTTCAAGAAGAGCCAGCCGGTGAGTTTCCATGTCATCGGTCGGTTGGCAGCCGGTGTGTCGTCCAAGCAGGCCGTTGCGGACTTGGATGTCGTCACGCAGAGGATCTTCAACAAGTACCAGGGCGAGCGTATCCCAGGTTATGAAGCCGATCCCCCATTTCGCTCCGACTTGCGGGTACAACTGAGCCCGGCCGGGAGGGGTCTGTGGGGACCGTTCCGGTCGCCGCAGAGTATCTGGCAGGCAACGCGGCTTTCTTTGACCGTAGTCGGCCTGGTCTTGCTCATCGCCTGCGGCAATGTGGCGAACTTGCTGGTGGCCCGCGCCGTCAAGCGACGAAAGGAGTTCACCGTTCGCCTTTCGCTCGGTGCGAGTTCTCTGAGGCTCCTACGCCAATTGCTCACGGAAAGCCTGGTTCTCTCGCTGCTTGCCTGCGGCGTAGGATTGCTCTTTTCCAAGTGGAGCAACGACTTGCTCCTGGCATGGAAGCCGGCCGGCGCCGAACTGCTTGTAGCCACCCATCTGGATGTTCGAGTGGTGGCTTTTGCTCTCGCCGTGGCGGTGCTGACCGGCTTGGTGTTCGGTCTCGCGCCAGGTTGGCATGTGACAAAGCTCGATTTGAATTCCGCGTTGAAGGAGGAATCCCGTGCGTCGGCCGGCCGCAAAGGCTGGTGGACATTACGAAACGGCTTGGTGGTCGGGCAGATGGCGTTTTCGCTGCTGCTGCTGGTCTGTGCGGGGCTGTGTCTGCGCAGCTTCGAGAAGCTGCAGAACGTCGATCCGGGGTTCAATCTAAGGAACACCATCAACATTCCGCTGAACTTGGACGATACAGGTTATGCCTCTTCATCGGCAGGGTCCTTCTTTCAGTCGTTGATGGACAGGATCGCGGTTCTGCCGGGCGTGACATCTGTAAGTTTCGCCTTGTCCACTCCTTTGGCAGGTG
>Ga0315275_10002711_pt1 | contig 16095 bp, 13 predicted proteins | sample YL17G03_0_MG_FD_205557 | JGI IMG/M metagenome (GOLD analysis project Ga0315275, IMG submission 205557) | Sediment microbial communities from Yellowstone Lake, YNP, Wyoming, USA - YL17G03_0 | ecosystem: Environmental > Aquatic > Freshwater > Lake > Sediment | place: USA: Wyoming | collected... | reverse complement strand
CACCGCGGTCGTCACCGAATACTCATTGCGAGTCCGGGAATGGGCTCCAATCCACAATCCTGCCTGGTAGAGATGCTCAATGCGGGAACCTTTTGGATATTCGCACGAGGGCTGTATGAGCCAGTATCTGTTGCGCGTGCCGATGGTGCCAAAATTCGAGACCGTCAGCGCAATCGTGCCAACGTCAGTATACTTGCTGTCATCATCGTCCGTGGTTTTCCTGAGCTCCTGTGCTTCCAGGTAGGATGTTCCCAGGCAACCGACCAGCAAGATGCTTACAAGTCCTCTTGATAGAGCGGCCGGAACGGATGCGATGCTCCGGAACAGACGTAATATGAAATCTGGATACGCCATGAACTATGGGTGGAAGACCTCATCTTGGTAGTCGGTCTGCTTCTCAAAGATCCTGACTTGGCATAGAGCAACAACGACAGGATCAGGCCTTTTTTTACAGACGCGGAGCTGAGAATGAGACGTACATACGGTGCTGTGCAGGAAAAACGCCGGGGAAGTGGCTGCACGAATCTACGGCAGAGAACCTAGAAAGGCAACAGGAGCGGAAAATTAAACAGTTCAAGAAATGGAATCCACAAAGGCTCGCCAAAGACTCTACGAGGGAGAAGAGCTTTGCTTCTGGTAATCCTCGAGCGTATCGACGTCTATGGCAGCCTGCGGAAAGGGATGAACTGCGACGCGGGTCATATCCTGTGCAATTGCTCGTTTCGCCCCGGTGTCTCCTTGAAGCTGAAGAAGCTCCGGAAATATTGATCGGTGAAAACAAGCGGGTACGCCAAGGATATGGTTGTACTCGGTTGCAGCGATGGGCTTCTCGGGTGAGCACAATGAGATGAGCTTGCTGAGTAGCTCCGGTGTCACGGCAGGTTGGTCACAGAGAGAGAGCAGCGCCGCCTCAGCCTGAGAATGAACAGCGCCAATACCGGATCTGATCGAAGAGGCAATGCCTTCCGTCCATGTATGATTCAGGACAACCCGAATCGGCAAGTCCTCAAATTCAAGCCGCATCCGATCAGATGCAAAGCCGAGAACGGCGATGACTTCTAAAGGTTGGACTTCCAGCGCTTTATCAGCGATGAGTCTGAGAAAGCTCTTGTTCTTGTACTGAAGAAGCTGCTTCGGAAGACCGAGGCGGGATGAACTGCCGGCGGCAAGGATGATGATTGATGTTGAGGAGTTGTTCATATGGGCGCGAGCTGTAACGCGAACAACAGTCAAAAGTCATCGACTAAAGTCGACGACTTTGAGAAAACGAAACCCTTTCCCGAAGGGACCTTCCGAAGGAGTCCTTCGGGGCGGGTTTTGCAGTATCTGAGCCGTCCGATTTATCGGATGGCGCTGCTTCAGACTCTTATCCATGGATTGGTCCTGAATGATCTCGGAGAAATCCGCCGCTTCGGCCGTTGACAAAGGCCTGAATTTCTGACAAGATGGAGAGGGCAATTTCTTCAGGCGATTCGGCGCCGATGTTGAGTCCGATGGGCGCATGGAGCCGAGAAAGTTGTTGAGATGTCGGCGTGAATCCTGTCTCTTTCAGTTTTTCGATCAGCAGCTCCGCCCGGCTTGACGGGCCAAGAAGGCCAACATATGATGCCTGAGACGGGAGGATCACGCGGAGCAGCTCAAGATCGAGGGAGAAGTCGTGTGTGAGAATCACCGCTGCTGCATTTGACGTGATGGTGATTTTCTGGGCAACTTCTTCTGGCCTCGCAAGCGTGAACTGATCGGCTGTTGCGAACCTCTCCTTGCTTATGAACGCCGGCCGATGATCGACGACCGTGACTGTCCAGCCGAGTTCCTTCGCCATCCGAGCAAGAGGAATCGCATCTGCCCCCGCCCCAAAGATGAACAACGGGAGAGGCGGCTGGATATACTCGATCAAAGCCTCCACGATACCTTCAGTGAACCGATACTCTTTGTTGCACGAAGACTTGGAATGAAGCACGTCTAGGCAATCTTTCGTCAGTGCGGCGCACAGGACGGGATTTCTGATATCTTCGTCAATTTTTCCGTCCTGGGCAAGAAAGAGATGAGAACCGACAGCTGCCTTTAGTTCACCATCAACTCTGAACACACTTGCAATGACTCCGGGCTTGCCCTCGGCAATACAGTTTGAGAGGAATTTGAGGTGCGGTGAACGGACGCTTAACGGGAGTGACTCGAGGAGAATCTGGATGATCCCATTGCATCCAAGATTAAGACCCCAGAGGTCGTTCTGCGGGGAGGTCATGTCGTAGGTGACTGTGACGGCATCATGCGACTCCATGATCTTCTTAGCCCGTTCGATGACGTCCGCTTCAAGGCATCCACTGCTCAAAGCGCCTACAGAGGTTCCGTCATCGCGGATGAGCATTCTCGCTCCGGGTCGCCGGTACGTGGAGCCTTTCACTTTGACGATGGTGGCAAGCTTTGCCTTGCCCTCGCCTTTCTTGACGGCCTCGTATGCTCTAAGGATTTCTTGAAGTTCTTTCATAGCCGGATCACTCAGTAATGAACTCGTTCGGGTTTCTTACCTCATATTAGCTATTCTGTTTCACAACTTCCAGAATCATCGGTCGTACCTCATCAGCGCAGGGAGCATTGAGCCATCGGCCCATTGAACCGTCAGCAGACAGAGTTGGCGACACGATCGCCCACACGACGAATTGCTATTATTCCATCCCTTTAGTACCATCTATCACCGGGATACACGTTTCTTCGTCGCTAAGAGCCGAGGCGCCGGCGGTCCATGACCCGCTGCACTTGTGAATTGACATCCACTTTGGATTCTCTATGGTTCTTGTTGCTGTCACCGGACCCGTTGGATCTGGAAAAACAACCGTTCTCTCTTCACTTGTTCAGTGGGGGAAGGAGCACCTCAAATCGGTTGACGGGTTTCTGGCTCTCCCGCAAGATCGCCTGGTTCAGCAGAAGGGCGCACAACAGTACTTCCTCCAGATGATCGCCTCAGGGAAGACGATTCCTTTTGCGCGTCGCGATGAATCCCTATCTCCGCCGTATCAGATTGATCCTCAGGCACTCAAGGAACTTTCATCCTGGGCAACCTCCCTTTCCGGCCTCTACCCTCTTTCGTTGCTCGTCCTTGATGAATTCGGACCGCTGGAAGCCCGCGGCCAGGGTCACATGGGTCATTGGGAGATCCTCCGGAAATCGAATCCCGAAGTTGTTGCCATGGCTGTTCGGGATGGCTCTCTCCGTGATATCGAACAGCGATTGGGAATTCTCTTCGATGTCGTGATCGATGCGACTGCGCCGGACGCACTATCTAAGCTGCAGGCCCTTGTACTGCATCATTCTGATTGGACGAGAGTTGGCCAGTTTGGAGCCGCTGCGGGCGGATTCGAAGCAACGGTCGGCTCAGCCCTCCATCAGACACGCCTGCCCTTCACGGGCCTTTTCCTCTCCATGGTCCAGTCGTTAGTGATGATGTATGCCGGCGATCGACTTACCGACCGAAGCCGGCTCATGTGGGTTCCGTTCATTTCGGCCGGGTTGAAGGCCCTTTCTCCTTATGGCAGCCGCCTCCGCCCAATGCTCGGGATTACTATCCAGGGATTTCTCTTCACCATTGCGACCACAATTCTCGGCTGGAACGTTATCGGGATACTCGCCGCAGGCTGGTTCGTTGGAGCCTGGGCGGCCTTACAGGGAGTGGTGCTTCAGTACGTCTTCATCGGCGATAACCTCTTTCCAGCTGTAGACATCGTGATCCGATGGGCAGCAAACCAGCTCCACCTGAACATGCCGGGCATCGTCACGCTGGTTTTTCTCTGGATGATGGTGTGTGGCTCATTGTCGGCTTTCGTCACAATGTTTGCGTGGTTGCGCCGCCATAGGCTTCCTGCAAGGCTTAGCGCGATGCTATCGAAAGGGACAAGAGGTGTATCACAGAATGTCGTTGCACCCACGTGGGGCGTCGCCGTCCGCAGGGGGTTGCATGACCTTCTGCGCCCGCTGTTCTGGGCGCCTGTCATCGTCGTGGCGGCCGTCATCGTGATGACGGGGTCAAGCTGGGAAGAGGGAATGTGGATCGTTGTTCGAGCGGTGACTGTAGGCTGGGTCTTGTTCTCAGTTGCGCGCCTGTTTGATCCCCGCAAACTTCTCGCGTGGTTGCGACGAAAAGGGCATTGGGGACCTGCGATGGCGCTCAGCAGAGCGCTGCACGCGCAACCCGAGAATTCCGATGATGTAACAAAGGGCACACCGGAAAAATAGCAGCCTACCACTCTGAAACTTGAAGGCTCAACAGAGGCGGGAATATCAGGAACGTGGATTGTCGCTGGGGCCGGTTACGCCTCAGGGTGATCGAACCACGATGCCATTTGCGAAGACAACGGTGCAGAAACATCCTGAAAACCCCGCCGCACACGGATAAGCTCTGCAAGAATGCTCACCGCAATTTCCTCTGCCGTAACCGCGCCGATATCCAGACCAATAGGAGCATGAACACGCTGCAATGCTGCGAGAGGCACTCCCTCTTTCAGGAGCCGAGCGAATGTCGCTGCGACCTTTTTTCTGCTCCCGATCATGCCGACGTAGCGGGCACGTGTTGCTGCAGCCTGGCGCAGGACTTCTGCATCAGATCCATGGCCGCGGGTTACAATGACAAGAGATGTCGCAGGTTGAATCCTCAACTCTTCGAACGCTCCGCTCCAACTCTTCGAGATCGTATGCACGGCCTCGGGGAAACGGTTGGGTTGTGCATACCCTTCCCGATCATCAACCACGGTGACGGAAAATCCAGAGAGTGAGGCGAGTTTTGAAAGAGACCGCCCGATGTGCCCGCCGCCAAAAATGATCAGGGGCTGGACGCCAACAATCGGCTGAATGATCAACTCCCCCTTCAATCCTGCCACACGCTCCACCGATTCCTCACGGTGTGCGCGCTGCAGTTCCGGGAGAATTTTCTCCACCGTGACTCCATGCGCATCGAAGAACTCAGCAAAGCGTGGGTAATCAAGATCCTGTTGGGTGGTTCCTACCAGGAGCACGCGGTGCACATTCTTTTTTGTTGGGTCGACTCCACGGAGAAGGGTGCAATCATCTCCTTTATCCCGCAAATCAGTCAATTGAGAGAAGACTGAAAGATCTTCCGGTCTTATTCTTTCGATCAAGACGTCGATAGTCCCGCCGCAGATCATCCCTTCTTCAGTGTTGTCCTCGCTGAGTTCAAACTTTCTAATGGCAGAAGCGGTGCTCCCCGCGAAAAACTCATCTGTTTCTTTGATCACCTTCGCCTCCACCACGCCGCCACCGATGGTGCCCAACGCTGTTTTTCCACCCTGCTTCACGAGCATCGATGAACCAGGTGGCAAAGGCGTGGAACCCGCCGACCCAATGATCGTCACGAGCACTACGCTCTTTTGATTTCTCAGAGCGGCGACTATTTCAGCAAAGATGTCCATTGTAGACGGAATTATCTTACCTGCACGGAACCAACGTATGACAGCGGAAACATCGCATACCAGGCCATCGCCTTGACGAGCTGCTCAATGGGAATTTGCTCTGTAGCCATATGGGCAAAAACCTCGTTTCCTGGACCGAAGCCAATGCACGGGATACTATGCATGCCCATCACGGCAACGCCGTTCGTGCTGAAGTGCCACCGATTGACTACTGGCTTTTCGGCGAACAGTTTCTCAAATGCCTCCACGCCGGTTTCGAGAGCAGGGTGGTTCTCAGGCAGGAGCCACGTTGGATAGTACTTTTTGGTAGGATAGGTCAGGCCGCGCCAGCTTGGCACTGCATAATCGACCACTACGACCTCCGCTTGAGCATTCTTCACACTTGCGAGATCCTGGATTTCTTTCGTGGCGGACACGAGCGTATCGGTCGCAGCCAAACGCCGATCGAGGTGGATTGTGGCTGAGTCGGCAACAGCACAGAGAGAGGGAGACGTTGAACGAATTTCCGAAATCGTCACCGTCCCCTTTCCGAGGAATGGCTCACCGGTCAGACGTTCATTCAATCTCTCGATATCCTGGATAATGGGAGCCATTTTGTAGACCGCGTTGACACCACGTTCCGGAGCAGACCCATGACAGGAGATACCTTTTGTGTGAACCTGAATTTCCATCCGGCCACGATGCCCGCGATAAATACCGAGATTTGTCGGCTCTGCAATGACGACGATTTCCGGCCGAAGCTTGTCCTCGTTGATGATGTATTGCCAGCACAGGCCATCGCAGTCCTCTTCCTGGACACTTCCCACGACGTACAGCGTGTAATCGTCCTCAAGCCCCAGGTCTTTGATAATCTTGCCTCCATACACAATCGACGCGAGCGCACCTTTCATGTCGCATGCTCCGCGCCCGTAGACGATACCGTCCTTCTCGGCTCCCTTGAACGGATCGACCGTCCAGTTTGCCGGATTCCCGACGTCGACAGTGTCAACGTGCGCGTCCAGCGCGATGACATGTTTCCCCTTGCCGACACGCCCGAGGATATTGCCCATCGGATCGATCGTCACTTCATCGTATCCGCAGGTCTCCATCTCTTTCTTGATGCGGTTGATGACTTCTTCTTCCTCGGAACTCAGCGACTTGATTGCGATCAGGTCACGCAAGAACTTCACGACGTTTCGCTTATTCTTCTGTGCCGCTGCGAGAATCTCTTTCTGCATAGCTCTCTTTCCTCAGCTTGCCAGCGTGTTGAATTCTGCAATCAGCTTGTCAAAGTACCCTACTTCGTCTTCAAACAGACTGCGCCAGTACTCGGGATCCCATTGTGCGTTCAGCTCCTCGGAGGTTCTTCCCTGCTGTTCCACCCATGTGAAATATTTCAGATTGTGAATTGCTTTCCGGTCGTAGTAACCGAGCTCCTTGAAGAAATCAATCGACTGATGTGCGAGCGGACCGGCATGGTCCTTTGCGGCTTCGATGGCAGAATAAGTACCGCGTTCCTGGCGCAGTTCTTCAAGCCGTGACCGATAGAGATCAACAGAATCGGTAAAGATGGTGAACACGACATCGTTTTCCGTCAGCTCAAAGTACTTCGCAGTCTTCATTGCGGCGAGCAGGTTACCGACACCGGAGATGCCCAGAAGAGATAGACGCTCGACCTCTGCCGCCGGAATTCCAAGCGAAGAGAGATACGTCTTCCCCTCTGCTTCATTGAAGAGGCGTAGCACACGCATGCAATCCTCGTCGTCAATCGCTGCCACCGCATCGGTGTTGCGCACATTATGAACCCAGGGGACATGCTTATCACCAATTCCCTCTATGCGATGGCCCCCGAAACCATTCATCCAGAGAGTTGGACATTGGAGAGCTTCGCTCGCGATGATCCTTAGATGGGGGAACTGCTTCTTGAGATAGTCCCCTGCTGCTAGCGTACCTGCTGATCCTGTGGCGGACACGAACGCCGCTGCAGTTATATTTTTTGAACCGAGGCTTGTGAAGACTTCTTCAATGGCGGGTCCTGTCACACTGTAGTGCCAGATGGGGTTCCCGAATTCCTCAAACTGATTGAAGATGATATTGATAGGATCTTTCTTGAGTTCCCAGCACTTGTCATAAATCTCTTTGACGTTCGACTCGCAGCCCGGCGTGGCGATCACCTCAGCACCAATTTCCCGGAGCCACTGAAACCGTTCTTTCGACATCTCTTCCGGTAGGATCGCTACCGGCGTGCACCCGAGAAGGGCGCAATCGAAGGCTCCTCCCCGGCAAAAATTGCCCGTCGAGGGCCACACCGCTTTGTGACGCGAAGGGTCGAACTCGCCGCTGACAAGCCGTGGCACCAGGCAGCCGAATGCCGCGCCCACTTTGTGCGCTCCCGTGGGGAAGTACTTGCCAATGAGTCCGATGATTCGCGCTTTTACACCCGTGACTCGGGGAGGAATCTCCAGGTAGTTTACCCCTCCAAACGATCCGGTGGTTGTGTCATTCTTCCACGTGATGCGAAAGAGATTCAGCGGATTCACATCCCACAGGCCGATGTCCTTCAGCTTCGATTTGACAGAACTCGGGACGCGGTTCGGATCCTTCATCTGCGCAAATGTCGGAATGATGACACCGCGCTCTTTGCACCGTTGTGCAGTCTTCTTGACAACATCCGGAGAGAGTGTTTTGATCAGCTTTGACATGTTGCGTCCTGGAGAATTAACCACGGATCACACGGAGACTTCACGGATCGCCACGTGTTTGTCATTCGCGGCCATCCGTCCCAACCGTGCTATCGATGGGTCTTCTTATTGAGCAGCCTTCTGAGAGTGTCGATAGGCTTCTCGATACGCGTGAGAAAGACTATTGCTGCAATGACAAACGGCTTATAGCCGGCTTCGGCGTACGTTGCCAGTCTGTACTTTTCAAAAACATTTTTCGAGACCTCCCCCTGCAGGCAACTCACACCGGAGATGTCGGCTGGCAAACAGTGCATGTAGAGAGCGCTTCCCTTCTTCGTGAGCTTCATCTTTCGCTCATCACATTCCCAGTCCTTGTACCGCGCATTATTGGCGAGGCACTCCTTCTCAAGTTCCACGAGGCCGGCTTTGTCGTTCCTATTGAGTAATTCCGTCCGACGCTGCATTACCTGGTACGGCGCCCAGGATTTTGGATAGACGACATCCGCATCCTCAAACGCTTCTTCCATACTCTCAACAATCTTGAATGATCCTCCCCGCTGGCTGGCGTTCTTGTTCGCCACCGTGAGAACTTCGGGAATCAGATCGTAGCCTTTTGGATGAGCAAGTGACACGTTCATACCAAATCTGGTCATCAAGCCGATGACGCCTTGCGGGACCGATAACGGCTTGCCATAGCTCGGAGAATAGGCCCACGTCATCGCAATCTTCTTGCCGCGCAGACCTTCCAGCGAGCTAAAATGGGCCCTCAACTGCATGAGGTCAGCGAGCGTTTGAGTCGGATGATCAACGTCGCACTGGAGATTCACAACGCTCGGCCGGCGATGGAGCACTCCCCTATCAAATCCTTCTTGCACAGCAGCCCCCACTTCCCGCATGTATTTGTTCCCTTCGCCGAGGAACATATCGTCGCGTATGCCAATCGTCTCTGCAAGAAACGAAATCATGTTGGCAGTTTCACGAACCGTCTCGCCGTGTGCAATCTGTGACTTCTCTTCATCGAGTTCCGACAATCCCAATCCCAATGCGTTCACTGCTGAAGCAAAGCTGAATCGGGTTCGAGTTGACTTGTCGCGGAAGATCGATATGGCGAGACCGGTGTCGAACGTCCGAATCGAAATACCGGCCTTGTGCATTTCTTTGAAAAGCTCAGCCACAAGGATCACTCCCTTGATCTCGTCATCGCTGCGCTCCCATGTAAGAAGGAAATCCCTGTTGAACATGCCGAGCTTGAGCTTTTTCAGCTCTTTGAGCTTCGATTGAAATTGTTTCTGTGTCATTACTCTCCCGTTTAGAAATTTACCACGGATTACACGAAAACCTCACGGATCCCCACAGATTTCTTATCCGTGTTTATCCGTACCATCCGTGGTTATTCTTATTGCCGCTTCACGCCATGATATGCATCTCGATACAACTCTCGACCGGGCAGACATGTTGACAGAGACCACAGCCAACACATCGTTCCCAGTCAACATGGGGTACTCGATTCGGCTGTTGATCCATTGCCATATGCCCGCCATCTCTGCAAGCCACGTAGCAGAGGTCGCAACCGATACAGAGCTTATCGTTGATATGGCTACGCACTTTTTTTCGCTGCAGATCGTCATGCATTACAATGTTGGGCAGCGCTTTCCCAACGAGCTCCGCCGGCGAGGAAAAGCTCATCTCGTCGAGATAGTGCGACATTCCGCTCTTCAAATCATCGATCACACGAAAGCCATAGTGCATGACGACGGTGCAGAACTCAACGACACCAGCTCCGACCGCCATAAATTCAACCGCATCGCTCCACGAGGATGCTCCGCCAGTGCCGAGAATTGGAATATCCACGTTGCGTGCGATTTCTGCTATTGTCCGAAGGGTGATCGGCTTGATGGCCGGACCAGTCATGCCGCTGTATGTGGACGTTCCGCCCAGGCTGGGATATGGTGCAAACGAATGGATATCAATGCCCATCAGAGCCTGGATCGAATTGGACGCCGTGAGGGCATCGCACCCGCTCCTCTTCACGGCCTTCGCCACTTCGACGATATCGGTAACGTGGGGAGTGATCTTGATGGAGACCGGTATTTTCTTTGCAGCCTCTTTGACCCATCTCGCAGTAAGCTCGGTGGCGCTCAGGCTCTGTGCAAGCATCTTTCCCGGATCTTCGCCGATGTTCCCTTGCGGACATGAGAAGCTGCATTCAATCAGGTCAGCGCCAGCCTTTTCGAGCCGCTCGACGAGGGACTGCCAATCTTCCTTTCGACCGGCCATGATGCTGGCCGCTACCATTTTCTCGGGAAATTCTTTCTTGAGCACTTTGACGTCATGTTCGATCTTGTCGATGTGACGCTCGGAAATCAGATCGATGTTTCCCATGCCGAACAGCTTCCGTCCTTCATGGTCGAACGTCGACATCATTGGATACGCGAGGTCCACGCGTGTCCCTTCTACCGATGTCGTTTTCAGTATAGCTCCGGCCCAACCCATCTCAAACGCCCGGCGCACCATATCGAGATTGTCCGTCGAAGGTGCTGCAGCTAGAATGAAGGGGTTTTCGAAATGGATTCCCAGGAAGTCGTACGACAAATCGTGCAACGGATAAATGTCTATTTCCTTGAGCTTCTGATATTCCATAGGTCACCCTTCACTTCGCTGACAAGTATTCATGAATGGCACGCGCAGCATGCTTTCCATGCGATACTGACTGTACAATCGTTCCCTCTCCGGCAATCATATCTCCCCCGGCGAAGACTCCAGGGACAGAAGTCTGAAAGTCCTCCCGTACCTTTACGTACCCACCGCTCTGTCGCTCGAAGCTTTCCAGCCATTTCGCTTCTATCGTCTGGCCAATGGCGATAACGACCATGTCAGCTTCAATCGTGAAGTCCGAGCGCTTTATCTCAACTGGTATCGGTCGGCCAGTCTTGTCTTTTTGCCTGGCTAGGCGCGTTCTTCTGCACTTAACCCCAGCAACTTTCGACTTTCCTATGATGCTGACCGGATTGACCAGGAACCGGATCTCCACCCCTTGTCTTCTTGCTTCGTCAAGCTCTCCCTTCCACACACGCATTTCTTTTTCGCTCCGGCGATAGATGAGCACCACACTTTCGGCGCCGAGTCGTTTCGCCGTCGCCGCCGCATCCAGTGAGACGTTACCGCCACCCACAACAACAACCTTCTTGCCCACTTTCATCTTTGAGGGAGCACTTTTGGCCTTCTCGAGGAATCCTAATACAGGAAGGACACCCTTCAACTTCTCGCCGGCGATTCCAAGCATTCGATCGCGGCCGAGACCAATAGCGAGGAATGTGGCGTCGTGCTGCCGACAGATTCCTTTAAACACCTTTAAATCGACGAACTGTTTCTTCATGCTGAAGAACCTGGAGAGGAATCTTGTATCCGACTCGAGTTCACGCACTGGAAGCCGAAATGATGGGATGCTTTTCCGGGGCACGCCGCCCGGCTTGCCTGCATCGTACATGTCCACTTGATGTCCAAATTTCGCAAGCTCGAATGCACATCCAATCCCAGCCGGACCAGCACCAACAACTGCTATCTTCTTGTTCGATGCCGGGAACCGCCTCGTTGCCGAGAATCCTTTCTTCGCTTCCTGCTGGGTTGCAAAGAAATGCAGCTCACGAATCTGAATCGGCGAGTCTTGTTTGCCCCGAGTGCAGACAGATTGACAAAAGACTTCTTCCGGGCAGATCTTGCCACATGTGTTCGCCAACGCATTGGATGCTTTCACCACCTCAGCGGCTCCGATGATGTTGTCAGTTCTGATCATCGAGATGAACTTCGGAACATCGATATGCGTCGGGCATGCCGCAATGCATGGAGCGTCGAAACACTGCAAACAACGCTCGGATTCAATCTTGGCTTGCTGGGAATTCATGAGAGGAGGAGTGTGATTGCCGATTGACGATTGACGATTTGCGATTTCTGATTTGGGATTTGGGATTTGGGATTTGTAGTTGTCGTCCTACTTTTTCATTTTTCATATTGACTCTTTAATTTCCCGCTTCTTTCGTCTCCCTTATGGCGTCAACAATCTGCTGATAGCCGCTGCACCGACAGAGGTTACCGGAAATCGCCGCGCGAGTTTCTCCTTCAGAAGGATTGGGATTGCGATCAAGCAAATCCTTTGCGCTCATCAACATACCGGGAGTGCAAAAGCCGCAATGGACGGCGTCGTGATCGAGAAATGATTCCTGAAGGGAATGAAGCTTCTCCCCTTCTGCGAGCCCCTCGACGGTAAGGATTTCCTGACCATCAATCTGAGGTACAAGGACAAGACACGAATTCACTGCCCGTCCATTCATCAATACAGTACACGCTCCACATTCGCCCACTTCGCACCCTCGTTTTGTGCCGGTCAATCCGAGCTCCTCCCGCAGCAGGTCCAGGGGGGTCATGTTCGGACGGACATCCAGCTCGTATGTCCTACCGTTGATGGTTGTACTGATGAACACACTTTTCATGAATTGCATCCTGTGTTCTACTTGCATGCTTCAAGCGCACGGCGCACCAGCACCGCAATCACCGGCTCCTTGTATTCTGTTGACCAGCGCCTGCCCGTGAATGATATCAAGGCTTCCGAGACTCTTTTTCCCGCTTGATCATACAACTCCCGTGAAGGCTTTTGCCCGATGAGGACGTTCTCAGCTCCCGGGACTCTTTGCCACTTTGGAAACGCTGCACCCGGCACGATACGTGCATCGGTGATCACGCCGGTTTCTGTTTTCGCTATTACTGCTGCCACACTCAACCGGGCGATCGAAAGAGCGTTGCGCCTTCCAAGTTTGACGAACGAGCTTCGCACATTGCCTGAGAGTTTCGGAAACCGAATCTCAACGAGGATTTCATCCCGCTGAGCAACTGTCTCATAGGGCTTTAGAAAGAACTCCGACAACACTACCGTTCGCTCGCCTCTTGAAGAAAGCAGCTTGATCCTCGCGTCAAGAGCGATGAGAGGTGGAACTGTATCGGCGCACGCCGCTGCATTCATGATATTCCCGCCGACGGTCCCACGATTCCGAATCTGAGGCGACCCAATGCAGGCAACAGCAGCCTTCAACAAAGGAGCAAACTGCTCCACAAGCTTTGAATCAAGAATCTCAGCGTGAGTGGCAAGCGGCTGTATTATGATCTCGTTACCCGATTCCGATATCCCTTTGAGCGAAGAGATCCGGCTGAGGTCGATAACGGCTTTCGAGGAAGATGAACCGGGTTTGCGCAGTTCCAGGAGCACATCGGTTCCCCCGGCCAGGATCCTGGCATTAGCGCCAAAATCAGCCAGCAGTGTGCACGCTTCTGGCAGAGAACGGGGGGCATAGTATTCAAACGGCTTCATCCGTTCTCCTTCCGGATCTTGCACGACTCCACCATCATGGAATCGAGCGAATTCCTCTGCTCCGATCCGCGTTTCCCCGAACGTGAAAGCTTATGTCCGAGCAAAACCCGCTCAAGGGTTGCAGGGATCTCATAGATCCGCCTGCCCGTAGCATTGAAAATGGCATTGACAATTGCCGGCGCGGCGAGTTCATTTGTTGGTTCCCCGACAGATTTCGCTCCGAAGGGTCCCGCGGGATCTTCATTCTCAACGATGATCGTCCTGATGCGCGGGACATCCATCGAGGTGGGAATCAGGTATTCATCGAAGTTCAATTGCTTCGGAATCGCCTCCTCGATTTCAAATTCCTCCAAGAGTCCGTAGCCAAGCCCCATCGCCACGCCACCGCACATCTGCCCAATGACCATTCCGCGATTGATCGCCTTACCAACATCATGCGCGGAAACAAAGTCAACGACATCCACTTTGCCAGTCCCGGTGTCGACCTCGACTTCTGCCGCATTTGCACCGTAGACAAATGTGAAATATGCTTCGCCTTTCCCTTCTTCTTCTTGCCAGGAAGTCGGTGGCGATTTGTGCCACCCGAGGCCGATCATCGGTTTGCCTTTGTTAAAGCACGCGGTCGTGAGTTCACTGAAGGATGAAAGCCGCTCGCCGGTTTCCTTTTTGATCAGATAGTTGTCCGTCAGATCGAGATCGTTCATTTCAATGCCCGACATCTCGGCACCGACTTCGAGCAACGTTGCTCGCACCTTCTCGGCGGCATTCTTTGCTGCCGATCCTCCCATGATCGTTCCGCGTGAAGCAACGGTCGGTCCGGAGTCGGCAACACGGCTCGTGTTGGTATTCAGGAACTGGATCCGATCCATTGAAATGCCCAACACTTCAGCCGCAATCTGCGACATCTGGGTTTGCGCACCCTGCCCCATATCCGTCACACCGGAGGAGACAATCACGCTTCCGTCAGTTTGAACGGAGACGATGGTCTCGGCAGCGTCTGTTCCTTCCGCACCCAGAGAAACACCGCGATAACTACAGGCAAGGCCAACACCGCGCTTCTTCTCTCCCTCTTTCATTCCACGGTACTGTCTCCACTTCTTGTCAAAGTCGATAGCCTCAGCTGCCTCCTTCAAGACCTGTTTCAGGCTCACTGTATGAGTCAGCTTTTGCCCCGTGGCAGTGACAGCGCCGCTCGTGAACCCGTTCTTCAGACGAATTTCCAGCGGCGACAGGCCCACTTGTTCCGCAAGTTCGTCCATCATCGATTCGATGGCAAAGTTAACTTGCGGAGAGCCAAATCCCCTCATCGCGCCCGTGTAGTTGTTGTTCGTATAAGCGGCGTAGACATCGGTCTGAACGTTTTCGCACTCGTAGGGACCAGTGGCCTGGACCACTGAACGCCATGTTACGAACTGACTCATCGACGCATATGCACCGCCATCCGCAATACAGCGGATTTCCATCGCAGTGATTGTGCCGTCTTTCCTGGCGCCCCATTTGTAGTAGAGCACGTAGGGATGGCGCTTGTAGCTCTCCAGCATTGATTCTTCGCGCGTATTCACCATCTTGACAGGCTTGCCCGTCTTCGTCGACAGAAGTGCCGCACGGCAGCACATCGAAGTCATCGCTTCGTCTTTCCCGCCAAAGGAGCCACCGAGTGTCGCCTGGATGATTTGGACGCGATTCAAGGGGATGTTCAAGGCGTCGGCGACCGAACGGCGGCTGGAGAAAAGATTTTGCACCGAGCCAATGATTTTCACGCCCCCTTGCTCTGCTGGCTCAGCAAGCACGCATTCGGGCTCGATGTAGGAGTGCTCGACGAACTGCGTTTTGAATTTCCGTTCGATGGTGAAGTCCGCTTCCGCGAAACCTTTGGCGATATTCCCCTTGCGGACTTTATGGTGAACGAATTCATTCTTTTCGCCATGGATCACCGGCGCCCCGGGCTTCATCGCCTCTTCCGCATCGGAAACCACGGGAAGCGGCTCGTACTCGACCGTGATGAGTGCGATCGCCCGCTCGGCAATTTCCTTCGACACTGCGGCGACAAGCACGATGCCGTCACCGAGATAGCGAACGCGATCCTCTGCCAGGATCTGCTGGTTATTTGTTACGATTCCGAATGTCTTGCTGCCGGGGATGTCCTTCGCTGTCAGCACGGCCTCCACGCCGGAAAGGCTGACCGCCTGCGAGATGTCGATGGAAAGGATTTTGGCGTGCGGATACTTTGAGCGGAGCACCTTTCCCCACAACTGATGTCCGACAGTATAGTCCTCGGCGAACTTTGCTCTGCCCGTTACCTTTCCCCAGGCATCAACGCGACGTTCAGACTTGCCGATGATTTTGTGTTTACCTGCCATGCATCCGTCCCCAGAGCTTTTTTGCCACCTTTGCCGCTTTCTGCATTACATCGTTTTCATCAATGCCAATCAGTTGTTTGTTCCACACGATCCTCTTCCCGTTCACGATCACATGGTCGACCATCGACGAGTTCATGCCAAACGTAAAATGACCGAGGAGGTTTCGGGACGTCAGAGGCGTTGGAGGACAGTACCCAAGCACCACAAGATCGGCGGGGCTCCCTTTCTGGAGCGTTCCGAACGGACGGCCAAAGAATTCGGAAGCTAGTCTCTGGCCGTTGTGCAACATTTTGGGG
>Ga0315275_10002709_pt1 | contig 16097 bp, 6 predicted proteins | sample YL17G03_0_MG_FD_205557 | JGI IMG/M metagenome (GOLD analysis project Ga0315275, IMG submission 205557) | Sediment microbial communities from Yellowstone Lake, YNP, Wyoming, USA - YL17G03_0 | ecosystem: Environmental > Aquatic > Freshwater > Lake > Sediment | place: USA: Wyoming | collected... | reverse complement strand
CATCGAGAAACTGGGCGAAGGCGGGATGGGGATCGTCTACAAGGCCGAGGATCTGAAGCTCACCCGCACGGTTGCCCTGAAGTTCCTCCCCCACGGTCTGGATGCTCATGAGCCTGAACGGGCACGCTTTCTCCAGGAGGCCCGGGCAGCTGCCATCCTCAACCATCCCAACATCTGCACTGTCTACGACATTCAAGAGTTTGATGGGCAACAGTTTATTGTGATGGAATATGTTGAGGGGAAGACACTCCGCGAGATCGTTCCGGTAAAGAAGATGCAGGATGCGATCACCTATGCCATCCAGATCGCCGAAGCCCTCCAGGAAGCCCACACACACGGGATAGTCCACCGCGACATCAAAGCCGAAAACATCATGGTCAACTCGAAGAACCAGGTAAAGGTGATGGACTTCGGGTTGGCCAAGCTGAAGGGGTCGCTGAAGCTCACCAAGACGTCAAGCACAATCGGCACACTGGCCTATATGGCGCCTGAGCAGATCCAGGGCGAGGAGGTGGACGCACGGTCAGACATTTTCTCGTTTGGCATTGTGCTCTATGAGATGCTCACGGGCCACCTTCCGTTCCGCGGGGAGCATGAAGCAGCAATGGTGTACTCGATCGTGAACGAGGAGCCGGAACCTCTGCAACACTACGTTCCTGATGCTCAGTCGGAACTTCTGCACATCCTTGACCGTGCGCTGGAAAAGGATCGTGAAGACCGGTACCAGACTGTCCATGATATGGTGATCGACCTGCGGAGGTTGAGGAAGGATTCCGCCAGAGTATCGCGACAATCACCATATGAGACACCATTGCCCGGAATTGCAGTGCCAGCACTGACTGTAGAAAACAAGAGGAGCTGGAGGAGACGACTCTTCATGGGCGCAGCCGCCCTGGTCGTGCTGTGCATCATCGCCGTGCTGCTGCTGATTCTGAGAACACCTCCCGCACGCCTCAACGGTAACCGAACCTCGGTCATGCTGAAGACTCCCTTGAAAGAGCTAACATCGCTCGGTCTGTCCCGGGACGGTAACTGGATAGCGTTCTCCGCAAGAGATGAGAACGGAAAATATGATGTCTACTGGATGAACATCGCCGGGGGGAAGGCCAGCCGGATTACAGAGGAATTTTCCGCGCACATTGGCGGAGCAGACCCGTCGCCAGACGCCAGCCAGGTTGCGTACACCTGCCTGGACGAATTGACTGGTAACTATAGAGTGAAGTTGGTTGCTACACAAGGAGGAGGCAGCCGCACGCTGGCAGACACCGGGGTTGGTCCAATCTGGAGACCAGATGGCGAACGAATTGGATACATACGAATGGGGAGGTCAGGCGGATTCCAGAGCGTTTCCGGTGGACTTGAAATTTGGAGCGTCAAGCCTGATGGAACGGACAAACACCTTGAACTCATTGACACTGTGGCGGCCCGACCCTCTCCCTGGGCTTTTTGCTGGTCCCCCGACGGCGGATCCGTCGCATGGGTGCGCACCTATCCCGGGGACTACGCAGAGCTCATGGTGCGTGAGCTTCAATCAGGTCGGGAACGACAACTCACATTTGACAAAAGGAATATCAATGACGTAACCTGGGCAACAAATGACATGATCTTTTTCCCGTCAAACAGGTCCGGGGCAAACAATCTCTGGACAATTCCCGCGGTCGGCGGCGAAGCAACCCAGGTGACGCAAGGAGGAGTTCCAGTTCGGGAAGCAAGAATCTCGAACGACAACCGTACATTGGTGTTCAGGCAGATGGAGCTGGCCTACCACATCTGGAGCTCGGCACTCGACGGAAGCAACGCCCGAGAGGTAAGTGTGAACGATGTTCGAGTTATTGACGTACGGTCCTCGCCAGACGGAAAGTATATTGCTCACGTTACCGGAGATGTCGACTTCTCCAATCCGGAGGCCCATCTGTATGTCATGGATCGTGACGGGAAGAACCAGAGACAGCTGACGTCCGGGCCAAATGTTGTCAGCTCCTGCGGGTGGTCACCCGACGGGAAGTACCTTGCTTATGCTTCCCGGGCAGTGGGCGAGCCAAATGATTCAACGAAGGTGTTTCTTGTCCAGCCCTTCAATCCCGGGACTCCACGACCGCTATGCGCGGGTCGCCTTTTCGACTGGGTGGATGGCGAGAGAATTGTAAGCTATCACAACGGGAGAACGCTTCTGTATCCGGTCAACGGAGGCCCTCCTATCCAGGTTTATGAGGATTCAACGTTTGCGCGACCTCTGCAGGGGGGCACGCAGTTCGTCTTCCTCGATTATCGAAGAGGCCGTGAGGGGTGGTGGATCGTTTCGGCTGATGGAACAGGAAAAGCAGCAGGCATGGCGAGAAAGCTATTTCCTGCATCCGCGGACTACGCGTGGCACCCTGATTGGCGTTTCATGATCTACATGAAACAGAACAATGAGATATGGCAGGTCTGGACGTCGACAGGGAAGGAACATCGAATTGGGACGGCCCTTCCTCGATTGTGGCCTTGGGATGTCAGCTGGGACGGAAGAGAGATCCTCTGGCTTGAAGAGCTTAACCCGTCAAAGCTCGTGCTCGTCAAAAACGTGTTTGAGTAGGGAGTCGGCATGATCGGCCAGACTGTCTCCCACTACAAAATCCTCGAGAAACTCGGCGGCGGAGGGATGGGCGTTGTTTATAAAGCCCTCGACACCAAGCTCGACCGGCCGGTTGCCCTGAAGTTTCTACCCCCCGAACTCACCCGAGACCCCGAAGCAAAACTGCGGTTCACTCACGAGGCCAAGGCCGCCTCCGCGCTGGACCATCCCAATATCTGTGTCGTCCACGAAATCGGCGAGACAGTCGACGACCAGATCTTTATCTGCATGGCCTACTACGAGGGGGAGACGCTGAAGAAGAAGACCGAACGAGGGCCGTTGCCGCTCCATGACGCTATCGATATTGCCCTGCAGCTCGGCCGCGGGCTTCAGGCCGCTCATGAGGCCGGGATGGTGCACCGGGACGTCAAGCCAGCAAACATCATGGTCACGGCCAAGGGTGAAGCGAAGATCCTGGATTTCGGTGTGGCCAAGCTGGCCGGTCAAGCGATCCTGACGAAGACGGGGACCACAGTGGGTACCGCGGCATATGCTTCCCCCGAGCAGGCGCGGGGAGAGGACGTTGACCGGCGCTCGGATATATTCTCGTTCGGAGTGGTGCTCTACGAGATGATCACCGGTCACCACCCGTTCAGGGGTGAGCACGAGGCGGCTGTCATGTACTCGATCACGAACGAGACACCCGAGCCCCTTGCAAGATACAAAGCCGATGTACCCGACGAGCTGCAGAGAGTGATCAACAAGTCACTGGCGAAAGAAAGAGGGGACCGGTATCAGCACATTGATGAGATGCTGGTTGACCTGCGAAAGGCACAGCAGGAATCTCCCGCTGCGACAAAATCGAAACGAAAGACAAGTAGACTCTCTCTGCTGATCGGTGCCTGCCTTGCTATTGTTGCACTCACGATCCTGGCCTACGTCTTCCTACTCCCGAAGTCAGCTCCACCGCCTGAGAAATCCATCGCGGTACTCCCCTTCAAGAATCTCAGCGACAACAAGGAGGATGAGTACTTCAGCGAGGGCATCACGGACGATATCATTGCACAACTTTCGAAGATCACCGATCTGAAAGTCATCTCACGCACGTCCGTGATGCAATACAAAGGTGTTGGGAAGAACGTGCGCGAGATCGGCGCAGAGCTGGCGGTCGCCAACGTTCTTGAAGGGAGCGTCCGGCGGTCGGGAAACCAGGTCCGCATTGTCGCGCAACTGATCGATGCCCGCAACGAGGGACATCTCTGGGCTGAGACGTACGACAAAGAGATGACAGAGGTCTTCGCGATTCAGAGCGACGTCGCCCATCGGATTGCCCGTGCACTCCAGGCAAACCTGTCTCTGGTGGAGAAAGGAAGGATCGAACGGAAGCAAACGGAAAACACCGAAGCGTATCAGCTGTATCTTAAAGGACGGTTCTTCTGGAACAAGCGTCGGCTGGACGATCACAAGACCGCGATCGGCTATTTCAACCAGGCGATCGAGAAGGATTCAGGATATGCCCTGGCGTATGCCGGACTTGCTTCTACGTATGCGTTGCTCCCCCAGTATGGTCTCCGGGCGGAGGACTACTACGATAAGGCTGAAGCTGCAGCGACAAGGGCGCTGGAGCTTGATCCTACACTCGCGGAAGCCCATGCCGTTCTGGGAATGATCGAAGGCGACATCAGGTGGCACTGGGCCGAGGCGGAGAAGCAGTACAAGCAGGCCATTGAGCTGAATCCTAACTATCCCACAACCCACCAGTGGTATTCCACGTTCCTGACATGTACGGGCAGGCCCAACGAGGCCCTCGTCGAGATCCAGCGAGCGCAAGACCTTGATCCCCTCTCGCTGATCATCAACATGTGCCTGGGGGACCAATATCTCGCAATGCGGCAGTTTGGCATGGCGACAGAACAATACCAGAAGACAATTGCGCTCGACCCGAACTTCCCATGGGGATATTACGGCCTGGGTCAGGCGTATGAGGCGATCGGCAAATTTGACAAGGCCATTGCGTCATATCAGAAATCGCGGGATCTTTCAGGGAGCGATGTCCTTGGCCTTGCCAACCTCGGACACGCGTACGCTCGATCAGGGAGGACTCAAGAAGCCCGCCGCGTCTTGGATACGCTTCTTGCGTTTTCGGATACCAAGTTCAACGTGGCCTTTGACATCGCCTACGTCTACGCGGGCCTCGGGAAGAAAGAGAAAACGTTCGAGTGGCTCGAGAAGTCATATCAGGAGCGGGCACTCGGACTTATTGGCCTGCCAACCGATCCGCTGTGGGATGATTTCCGTTCGGATCCACGGTTTGAAGCCTTGCTGAGAAAGATTGGATTTCCGAAAGGATCTCCGACGTAGAGTCAAAGCAGGAATTTGATGGGACCTACGAAGAGCGGGAAGAGCCGGCCGGACTCTTTTAGGTGAAGGATATTGCCGCCATGATTCCGGCTTGGCTGGCCGACCGAAACGCGGGCATCCAACCTTTCACGGGTGCCCGGTTTACTCTCTCACCGTGAATGCGACCCATATCAGGGTTCTGTGAGACCCCCGTCCGCCCCGCAACAACGCAGAATGGGGAATGGGGAAGTGAGAATTCAGAATGAGGGGTTGGCCCGTCGAGCATACCTGTCGTTCTGAGTTGTGAGTTCTCGATTCCCCATTCTCAGTTTCGTTGACCATTTGCACAGCCCGCCCCAACGGGCTGTTTCTCTTCCGCCGGTCAGTCGTCCCCGGTTTGACTCTCGCATTCCCCTCCCCTATCTTGCCCCCGTACCGCTGATTCTTCGTGCTGCCGGGACCGTACACGCTTGTGCAGGCTTTCCATGAACGGCTCCTTCTTCCCCCACAGGGGGACCAGTGCACCTCTCCCTAAACCCCTTTTGGGCTTCCGACGGGGAATCCCCATCGTACTGGCAATCCTTGCCACTCTTCACCAGCTTGCCGCACAAGGCAAGCTCCTTCCCGTCATCCAGTTTCAGCATCTCACAACCGCGAACGGGCTCCCGTCAAACGATATCTCTTCAAACGTTGTCCGTGACAGGCAGGGCTTCATATGGGTCGGCACCAACAACGGACTTGCACGGTACGACGGCTACACAAGCAAAGTCTATCGCAACAATCCCGGCGACCCACACTCCCTTTCCCCAAACAGCGTCGTCACTCTGTTTGTCGATTCAAAAGGGCGGCTCTGGATTGGCAAGTATCAGAACGGCCTAAGTCTCTATGACCCTCAGAACGACCGGTTCGTGAACTTCCTTCCACGTGAAAACGATAGTTTGTGGTTCCAGGCCCAAAACATTATGTCCATCTATGAAGACGAATCCGGAGTCATTTGGCTCGGATCCGCCTACCCCCAGGTCGTACGGGTCGACCTTGGCCCGGCCAAGAACGAGACGAATGCCGACAGCGTAGCTCGGCACTTGCAGTTCCGCACGATCCCCTTCAACGGGTTCGGAGACTGGGTGCAAAGGCTGGACAGGTGGGACGACTCCAACATCATTGTGGGATCCTCAGCAGGGCTATTCATCATCAACTGTGAAACTCATGAAGTCGCACGTCCGGGGCTCCCTCCTCTTCCAGGAGTGAACCTGGACACCGTCGCGACCAAATGTCTGTTCTGGGAAAACCCTTCGAGACTCTGGATCGGTACCTTGTTGCACGGATTGTATCTGTATGATCGAGCCAACGGATCACTTACAGGATACCACAAAAGGCGCCAAACCGGAGTCGCAGCAGCGGACAATCGCATCGAGTACATTCAATTGGACAAGAGCGCCAGACTGTGGCTCGCGACGTATGAAGGGATCAATCTCTTCGACACGAGGTCCCGCACGTATGTGGACTATGCCACCTCCTCCGGAGCACCCACGAATTCGTGGTGGACAACGATATCCTGTGACGACGCAGGAACAGTCTGGGTCAGCACGGGAAACGACGGTGTGTACTTGCTGCCGCCTGCGTCATTCCGATTCCCACGGTACGCGTTGAAGGGAAGCTCCGGAACGCCGATGGAAATGGAGACCATCGACCGCTGGAGCGACAGTTCATACTGGATCGGGGCGGAAGGAGAGGTCGTCAACGTCCGTTTGGAAGACTTGAGTGTCATTGAGCGCGTAAATCTGTTCAAAGGCAACAAAAGCCTTTACGGTCCCGCCGGTGTGCACGCTTCTTATAATGATGAAAAGGGAAAACTCTGGTACGGGACGTGGGGTTTGGGCCTGTACAGCTTCGAACCCCGGATACGACAAGTGAGAAATTGGCGGTATTCGACCCAATTGACCGATCTCGCAAATAGAGAAGATGTCTGTCGAAGCATCCTCGGCGTCGGCGATGATCTCCTCTGGATTGCTGCAGAAGACGATGAGTTGCTTTGTTTCAACACCAGCACCAACAGATTCTCCAAGGTCCCGAATATCTCGATGGGACAGGCTGCTCATTTGATGAGGGACAATACCGGTAACATATGGCTCTCGGACGAGTATCGTCACCTGTTGGTCTACGATCCCTCTGCACAACTGATCACGCAGTTCGTGAATGATCCGGACGATCCCGCATCCGTCAGCGACAATAGTCCACAAAAGACCTATCAGGATCCGCAGGGGAAGATTTGGGTGGGATGCAAGGACCTGAATCTCTGGGAACCGGACACCAGGTCATTCAAACGCTTTCTGAATCCAATATTCGCCGGTGCACGGCATGTGATCCCGCTCGGCAGTGACAGCCAGGGAAGACTGTGGCTCCACTACGAAGAAAATGGGCTGAGCATACTCGATCCGCGTACCGCTCATTTCACCAATTTCGATTCTTCGGATGGCCTTGTTTCTCCCATCAACATGATGACACTACAGGATGGGCGGGTGATGCTGGTGGGTCGTGGCGGGATGAACATGATCCACCCGGACAGTCTGTTTGCGTTGCAACCCGCACCGCCCTTCGTCATCTCGAGATTGTCGATCAACGACACGATCGATGTTCCGCTCCAGGGTATTCCGACAGGATTGGCCAGGTATCTTCCATACAATCAGAATACATTGGAATTCGAGTTTGCGGCGATGGATCCCGCTACGTCACACCGGGTCCAGTACTTCTTCCGGCTTGAAGGGCTTGAGGATTCATGGGTCTATCCGGGGAACCGGCGATTCGTTCGATATGCAGGCTTGAATCCGGGCGACTACGTATTCAGGGTCAAGGCTGTCGACGCATTCGCCCGGTGGCCTGTTCAGGAGATCGCCGTCGCTCTCTCGATAGCCCCGCCGTGGTGGAGAACGACCTGGGCCTATGCCGCGTACGGACTGCTGTGTGCCGCGTTCCTTTTTGGGGCATATCGCCTGAGGCTGCGTCAGATTCAGCTGAAGCAAGCGGCGGAGATGGAGCACTTCCAGGCGGAGCATCTTGTAAAAGTGGACCGCCTGAAATCGCGGTTCTTTTCGAACATCTCTCATGAGTTCAGAACGCCTCTCACACTGATCCTTGGCCCGGCGGATCAACTCATTGAATCAGCACCGGAATCCTCCTCGCACCAGAAACTGCATCTGATCAGAGACAACGCAAAGAAACTCCTTGACCTGGTTAACCAGCTGCTGGATTTCTCCCGGCTCGAATCGGGCATGATGCGGCTCCAGGTTTCCCGTGGTGATGTCGTTCAGTTCCTCCGCCGTGTTGTCATGTCCTTCGAATCCTGGGCCGAGAGCAAGAAGATTGATCTGGGATTCAAGTCTGATGCGGAGTCGGCGGACGGTTTCTTCGACAGGGACAAGCTCGAGAAGATCGTCAACAACCTGATGTCGAATGCGCTGAAGTTTACACCGGAGGGAGGAGGGGTGACCGTTACGGTCACCCAATTCAGAACACAGAAGTCAGAACTCATAACTCAGAATTCGATCCCGCGAAGCGGGATCGCGATCGCCGTCTCCGACACCGGCCCCGGCATCGCGCCTGAGCATCTCCCCCACATCTTCGACCGCTTCTACCGGGTGGATGAGACACACACGACCGAAGGAACGGGGATTGGGCTTGCCCTGATAAAAGAGCTCGTTGAGCTTCACCATGGTACAATTACCGTAGAGAGCACGCCCGGAAAGGGGTCGGTGTTTACGGTGGTCTTGCCGGTTGAGAAGTCAGCATACAAGCCGGATGAGATCAGCGAGACGCCGTCTGAACAGGAAGGACATGAGCACATCGAGGTGGCAGCACCCTTGTTGGAGTCCGACACCCTCCCATCTCGCATTTCTGCGGAGGGGAAGCCCTCGGTTCTCGTTGTGGAGGATAATTCAGATTTGAGGGTGTATATCCGGGAGTATCTGGAGAGGGACTACGCTGTTTACGAAGCAGGAGACGGCAACGAGGGATATGATGCAGCAGTGGAGATCGTCCCGGACCTCGTCATCAGTGACATCATGATGCCCGGAATGGACGGCATCGAGCTCTGCAGGGCCTTGAAACAAGATGTGCGGACGAGCCATGTCCCGGTGATCCTCCTGACGGCCAGGGCCGGAACCGACAGCAAGATCGAAGGCTTGGAAACAGGTGCCGATGATTATGTGACCAAGCCGTTTGATTCAAAGGAACTCGTCGCTCGGGTGCGAAATCTCGTCGAGCAGAGGCGGCAGCTCCGGAAGACGTTCTCGGCCGGCGTGGTGCTCAGACCCGGAGAAGTGGCCGTATCGTCGCTCGATGACGCGCTGCTGAAAAAAGTGATGGAAACTGTCGAAAACAACATTGAAAACGAGAATTTCGGCGTCGAAGAACTTGCGCGACAGGTATCTCTCAGCCAGCGACATCTCGATCGAAAGCTCCTTGGCCTCACAAATCTCTCGCCGAATGATTTCATCCGTTACATACGCCTCCAGCGGGCCCATGAGCTGCTCGAAAAGGGAGTCGGCTCGGTCACAGAAATAGCATACCAGGTGGGGTTTGGGAGTTCCGCCTATTTCAGTACATGCTTCCGCAAGCGCTTTGGCTATTCGCCTTCAGAAATCCGCAAACGCAACACCTGAATCCTTCCTCTGACTCCGTTTCTCCCACGATGTCCGAATTGTATACATCTTTGGCGTAGGATTGATTGAGGTCCCCTGTTTCATGAGCTATTTTTGGGCCAGCATCACAGCTCGACAGCTGAGCTGTGCTTTCCCCCACTCAATATCAGAAAGGGCAAAATCATGAAAGCCTTGTTGTTCGCTTTGCTTCTCACGGCCATCCAGGCGAACGCGCAGCAATCCGGCTGGCAAGTCCAGCAATTGCCCGGGTCGGACACGGTGATTCAGGTGAAAGCGGTCGATAGCAGGATCGCGTGGGCCCTCGGGGTGCATGCGACGGTATTTCGTACGACAGATGGTGGCACGACGTGGAAGTCCGTCGGGGGCGGTTCGGCCCTTACGGGACGATTCGGCCTCTGCATCGAGGCGACAAGTGATAGCATCGCATTCGTTGGCGGAGTGAACTGGGACGTCTTCACCAGCACGCCGCCGCCGAATGACTCAACGTTCATCTGGCACACGACCGACGCCGGAGGAACCTGGTCCCTTGTGTTCACCCAGCTCCACGGCGCCATTGATGAGGTACGCATGATCACTGCAACAGAGGGGATTGGCCTGGGCGATCCGGTGGGAGGAAAGTGGGTGATCATCCGAACCACAGATTCAGGGCTGACCTGGTCGCGGATTGCCAGTGAGCCTGTGCAGGTCGGAAGTGAAATCGGGTTGTTCCGAAGTCTCAGCACCTATGGACCGAGGCACATATGGTTTGGGACGCTTGTTCTCGGCACGAACGAGACGGTCGGCCTGTACCGTTCAACGGATGCTGGCTTGACGTGGAGTAGAGCTACAATCGCTTTCGTGTACGGCGTTTTCTCTCTCTCTTTCAGCGATTCGCTCCACGGACTTTGCAGTGAAAACTCTGTCGCACGTACCACCGACGGAGGTGTTACCTGGATCCCAACTGGGCTTCCCGACGGAGGGGACTTTCTCAATTGGTTCCCTACGGTCTCTGTCTGCGGCGGACGAGACTTCTGGGCAGCCGTTGATGCAGACGTGTACCGGAGCACCGACAAGGGTGTTACATGGAGCCTGAGTTACCCCGGATCTCTTGGCGGTCTATCATATTGCTCCTTTGCGGAGGTCGGGGATTCTGTGGCGGGCTGGGTCACGAGCGTGGGGAGCGGCGTTGCAGCGTACCACGGCCCCTCGACGGACGTTTCCGGAGAGCAGCAGATCCCAGGAGCTTTTGCGTTAGGGCAAAACTACCCGAATCCGTTCAATCCGACAACGGTTATCAGTTATCAGTTGTCAGCAGTCACTAATGTACGGCTCGTCGTATGCGACCTCCTCGGCCGGGAGGTGGCGGTGCTGGTGAACGAGAGGAAGGCGCCGGGCAACTACGAAGTCAGATTTGATGGGGCCGGCCTCGCGAGCGGCGTGTATCTGTATCGACTAACTGCGGGGGACTTCGTGCAAACACACAAAATGATCCTCGTTAGATAGTGACCAGACTGGTCGACCCACAGGCGGGCATCCGATCAGTCATGGATGCCCGCACTGCTGCGTCAAGGCGATTGTGACGACCATCAGGGTTCTGTGGGACCCCGTCCGCCCCGCAACAACGCAGAATGGGGAATGGGGAAGTGAGAATTCAGAATGAAGGGTTGGCTAGTCGAGCATCCCTGTTGTTCTGAGTTGTGAGTTCTCGATTCCCCATTCTCAGTTTCGTTGACCATTCGCACAGCCCGCCCCCGCGGGCTTCTTCTTTTCCTACCGGCTCTAGCAGCCCAAACGCACGTTTGATTCTCACCCTCCCCTTCCGTATTATTCCGCCGTACCGTTGGTTCGTTGTGTAGTTGGAATCATACACCCCCGTGTAGGTTCCACATGATCGGCCAGACTGTCTCACACTACAAGATCCTCGAGCACCTCGGCAGCGGAGGTATGGGCGTTGTCTACAAAGCCCAGGACACGAAGCTCGACCGCCCTGTCGCCCTCAAGTTTCTCCCCCCTGATCTCACCCGCGACCCCGAAGCGAAACAGCGATTTGTTCATGAGGCCAAGGCCGCCTCCACCCTGCAGCACAATAACATCTGCGTCGTCTTCGATGTCGATAAGACTGATGACGGTCAGATGTTCATTGCGATGGAATACCTCGAGGGCGAGACGCTCAAGAAGAAAATCGAGCGCGGACCGCTGAAGATCGAAGAAGCCGTCGACATTGCCACCCAGGTCGCGCAGGGGCTCACCAAAGCTCATGAGCATGGCATCGTCCATCGCGACATCAAGCCAGCCAATATCCTGATCACCTCCGACGGTGTGGCCAAGATCGTGGACTTCGGCTTGGCCAAGCTGAGTGGGCGGACCTTGTTGACCAAGGCAGGCTCGACACTCGGCACAGTGGCGTACATGTCGCCCGAACAGGCACACGGCGAGTCGGTGGATCAGCGGACTGACATCTGGGCGTTGGGGGTGGTGATGTACGAGATGCTCGCCGGACGGCATCCCTTCGCCGGGGACTATGAAGAGGCGGTGATATATCGGATCTTGAACGAAGATCCGGAATTCGTGACGAAGATCCGGCCGGAGGTTCCGATAAAACTCGATCACATCATCGAGCGGGCGATAGCGAAAGATCCTGCACGGCGCTACCAGACTGTTGATGAGCTTTGCGCTGACCTCGAGACCGTATCGGGAGAACGCACGGAGGGTCGGCGGGGCAAAGCGATCTTCGGCCGCCTGGGAAGACGGCAGAGAAAGGTTGCGGCAAGGGTCCTGCCCGTGGCGATCGTTCTGATCGCCGTCATAGGGTATTTTCTGACGCGGGCGGTTCCCGGTTCGGGACCGGTCTCGATTGTTCTCCTGCCGCTCGAGAACATCACCGACGATAAGGGCCAGGAGTGGTTCACCGACGGGATGACCGAAGCCTTGATTACGAATCTGGCCAGGATCAGCGGCCTTCGCGTGACCCAGAGGTCGTCCGCGATGAGGTACAGAGGAGCGAACAAATCCGCATCCGAGATCGCTTCCGAGCTCGGGGTGTCGTACGTTCTGGAAGGGTCAGTCCTCCGGTTAGCGGACCATGTGAAGATCACGATCCGGCTCATAGATGCGTTGACGAACAAGTATCTTTGGGCAGAGGAGTACTCACGCGACTTCACCGGGCTCCTGGCCTTGCAGGGAGAGGTCGCGAAGGCGGTCGCTGCCCAAGTTCGGGTGACGCTCACCCCAAAGGAACAAAATCTCCTTACGCAAGAAAAGCCTGTCAATCCCAAGGCCTACGAGGCCTATCTCAAAGGAAATTTCTTCTTGTACAAGTTCACCCGGGAGGCAATCGGAGCGGCCCTGCAGTACTACCAACTTGCAGTCGAGATCGACTCCACGTATGCCCCGGCATACGCGGGCATCGCCTTGGTCTGGGGCGGGCGAGCGCAAATGGGCTACATCCCGATGAGTGTCGCAGCCAAGGAGGGCGAGTGGGCTGAAGCGAAGGCGCTTGCCCTGGATTCCTCCCTTGCGGAGGTGCACTATATGGTTGGCGTCCGGAGGGCCTGGCTGGAGTGGAACTGGGAAGGCGCGCTGCAATCCTTGCGAAAATCAGTCGAGCTCAAACCGTATCTGGCGGAGGCGCACGCCTACTTCTCTCATCTGCTGTTCACGCTCAAGCGTCCTGAAGAGGCAATGGAACACATTGAGGAAGCATTGAAGCTGGATCCATTTAACCCCCTGATTCAGAGTCTGTATGCGATGGATCTCATGTACGTCCGGCGCTATGATGACGTCATCCGGCTGTTGCGCAAGACGTTGGAGACCAGTCCCAGGGAACCGATCGCATTGTCCACAATTCGCTCTGCCTACCACCAGAAGAAGATGTACGATGAGGCGCTGGAGGCGTGGAGGCTCTCCTTCGAAGCTCGAGGGGACCGCGAGGCCATCCAAGCTCTCAACCGTGGACGCGCCGAAGGGGGGTACTCCCGCGCCTTGCAGAGCCTGGCGGAGATGCTCATCGAGCGATCGAAGACGTCGTATGTGACCCCCTGGCAAGTGGCCACCTTGTACACCCGGGCCGGGATGAAGGAGGAAGCCCTCGCCTGGTTTGACAAGGCATACGACGCGCACGATCCGAATATGCCGTATCTGAGCATCGATCCTATCTTTGATGATCTGCGCGACCACCCGCGCTTCCAGGCTATCCTCAAGAGAATGGGCTTGGCACCATAACCGGGAGGACCTTTCGCCGCTACAAGATTCTCGAGCACCCCCTTCCGATTGACAATAGTCGATAGCCCATTGACGATAGTCAATCGATACCGCGTGCGGGTGGATGGCCACGAGATTATCTGACGGGAAGACGCGCCGGGAGAGGTTTTATTCAGGTGACTGCAGTATCCGATCCCATGTACACGAGCTGGATGTCCGCCTCCCGAGCGTAGTCTGAGATACGGGCATCCCGGTAGAACTCCTTGTAGAAGACGGTCTTGATTCCGGAATTGGTGACAAGTTTGAAGCACGTGAGGCAGGGGGACGCGGTAACGTATATCTCCGATCCGTCGATGGCGACTCCGTTCTTGGCTGCCTGGGCAACCGCGTTGGCTTCGGCATGGACAGTTCTGACGCAATGGCCGTTCTCGATATCGTGACCTGCCTCGTCGCAGTGGGGTGCACCGCGGAGACTCCCGTTGTACCCCGTGGAGAGGATGGTCTTGTCCCGCACGATGACCGCACCGATATGTTTCCTGTCGCATGTGCTCCGGGAGGCAACCTGTTCGGCTATTCCCATGAAATATTCGTTCCATGTAACACGGTTGTTGGCCATGCAAGACCTCCTAGTCTCTTCCCCGCAATCAGAGGGATACGATGATCCTTCCTTATAGCCACGGTATCTTTACGTTGTTGCAGTATTCATCCCAGGTGGCACCGAAATTCTTTGACAATATCTCCTCTTCTCCAGGCGAATATATCCTGGACCCAACATACATCACAATTCCAATCAACACCCCTAGCCAAGTGTTACAGAGGAAGCCAATCCATGGAAGCACAAATAGCGCCACTCCTGTATAGAGCGGGTGCTTAACCAGTGAGTAAGGTCCTTGTGTTATCAGTTCCTTCTTCGGTACCCTTGTCAGGATCAAGACCACTGACCATATCCAGATAGTCACACCAGGAATCAACATGACAATGGAAACCACCCTGAGAGCAATTGATGGACCGCCAACGTCGAATAGAGATGGAAACGCGATATTCAGAATCAGACCAATGAACAAGAACGGCAATGTAAACAGCCCGATTCTCTCTCCACTTCCTACAAGTGCTTTCAGTTGCATGTTCTTTCCTCCAACACCCTCAGCATATGTGTATTTTAAGTTCTCCAAGTTTTGATTTCTCATTTTTGCCCGACGGGTCCGCCTAACACTCAGCGTCAGCGGCGGAGCAAGCAAGGAAGCCATACTCCTCATCCCTATTTCACAACGACCATCCTTCGCGTTTGCACAAAGCTTCCTGCCTGAAGCCGATACAAATACACTCCTGAAGCGAGGCCGGTGGCATCGAATCGATACTCGTAGTGGCCTGCATCCTTCTCTTCATTGACCAGTTCAGCCACCCTTTGCCCCAATATGTTGTAGACGACGAGTGCTACGTGAGTGCGTGAGGGCAGGACATACTGAATAGTAGTCGACGGGTTGAAAGGATTAGGGTAGTTCTGCTCAAGTCTGAACAGAGCGGGGGAAAGATGCGTCTCTTCAACACCGGAAACATTGTCGGGATATTTTAGCCTCAGATTATCCACATAAATGGTTCCTGAAGTTGACTTGCCTATCACCCGATCTCCCTCAAGCTGGATCTCGATTCTCTTGAGAGTGAGGGGATATGTTGCCTGGGGAGTGCCTGTCAAAGGCGCCAATCCCGTCAGTGGTGTATTTATGTTAGCGAAGGCCAGGCTGTCGTTCAGATACTTTTTGCCTGAGGCACGGAACAGTGCTGATTCAGCATCGGAAATACGGTAGAAAAGTCTATGTCTGCGTCCGTCGGATTTCACATCAAGATATATCGAATCGGGAATCCCATAGACAAGCAAGTCTGTGCCAAGGTAGACCATATACGATAAGCTTGACGAAGTATAGGTGAACTTATAACCTATTTTGAAGGATGCATTGCCCGCCGACTTCTGGTCCGTTGCGAGTGTCACGGAGAGTGAATCCAGGTTCGCTCCTTCAAATGTCCATCCGCTCAAACTCTCAAGCGGATCAAAGCTGACGAGACCGCTCGCACTCTCAACTCTTATGACACTTGTATCGCTGTAGCTGTTGAATGAGGCAATGATGTTTGTGGTGCCGTTTTGCTTTCCCGTGAATGTGCCCGTTGGATCAATGGTTCCTACAGAAGGATCCGTCGAAATCAGATTGAATTTCGTCGTCGCCAGGTCATGCCGAACCGAATCTGCATCATAGGTATCGATGGTCAACTTGAGAGTTCGCAACGTGTCTGTCACCGCGAGTTTCGGCCTCAAGATGAAATACTTGAAGTCGTACGTCTTCACAAAACATGAGTCTGTTGTGTCATTGAAT
>Ga0315275_10002708_pt1 | contig 16098 bp, 17 predicted proteins | sample YL17G03_0_MG_FD_205557 | JGI IMG/M metagenome (GOLD analysis project Ga0315275, IMG submission 205557) | Sediment microbial communities from Yellowstone Lake, YNP, Wyoming, USA - YL17G03_0 | ecosystem: Environmental > Aquatic > Freshwater > Lake > Sediment | place: USA: Wyoming | collected... | reverse complement strand
AGGCGGTAATATCATTCGAACAAGCGGTTGGATTTGCAATATCTGCCCGAAGAACAGCGATTGACTCGGCTATTGCTAATTTTCGCCAGGACGTTCAGCAGCTGAAAATTTCGCGCCAGTCGAAAACAGACGCGGCCAAAACTGCTTTTAAAAATTCCATCATCGCTGCTTTTGAAAAAGCGAAAACGGATTGCTTAAGCGGCGTGCCGATCGCAACCGTCAGGGAGAACCTGAAAAATAACCTGATGGCGGCCAAGGAAAGCTACAATAGCGCAGTAAAAGAAATTGAAAAGATAGGCGCCGGCATGGATCAGCTTATTGCAACCAGAAAAGCTGCATTTGAAAAAGCGATCCAGGATTTTAAATCGGCGATGGAAAAAGCGCGCCTTGACTTCAAAGCGGCAACAACTCAAGATAATTCTGGTCAAGCGCTAAAAGATGCCTGCGAAAATGCAGGAGGAACAACGGCAACCTCCACTTGCTGTAAATCGGCTGAAGACTTTCCCAATCTCTGCCTTATTGGGGCTTGTGGCTGTTCCCCCGATAATAGCCACCAGATTAAGGTCTGCGACTGCGGAGAAGAAAAATGCTTTAACGGGAGCGCCTGCGTTGCTAATCAGTAATGATTTTTAAATAAAGGGATTAGAAAGAGGGCAAAAGCCTTCTTTTTAATTTGCATTTTTAAAATAAAAAAGGCAGAATAAAAAAAAGATATTAAAAATGCTTGAAATTATATCAGATGCTTTGGCGGATTCCCTAAGAATGGTTCCGCTTTTGTTAATAATATATGTCGGCACGGAGCTGGTCGAGTACAGGTTCGGAAACAAGATCAGGGAAAAGGTTCAAAAATCAGGGAAAATAGGGCCGATAGTCGGAGCGCTGGCAGGAAGCTTTCCCCAGTGCGGATTTTCAGTTGTTGCAACGGCCCTTTACACCCAAAGGCTCGTTACAATGGGAACATTACTGGCCGTATATATTTCCACTTCCGACGAGGCAATTCCTATAATCCTATCCCAGCCGGATAAGATTGGTATTGTTTTACCCTTGATCCTGACCAAGATTTTCATCGCCCTCGTCGCCGGATTCGCGATCGATTTTATATTCAGAAAGAAGAACGAAAAAATACTGGCCCATATTGAAGCGTATTCCCAGGGCAGGGACGAAAAAGAACATGATCACGGTTCCGTAACGGACGAAAAGGCCTGTTGCGGGCACAGCACCAGCCCCGTTTCAAAAAGATTCAATTCAAAAGAAATATTCGTCCATCCTATAATTCATACGATAAAGATATTCTTTTTTATCTTTATCGTTTCAGTTTTGATTAATTTCGTTGTTTACCAGATAGGGGAGGTGCGATTAGCCGGATTGCTTTCAAGCCATTATTTCTTGCAGCCTTTTTTTGCGGCCCTGATCGGGCTCATTCCCAACTGCGCGGCTTCGGTTGCCATAATAGAAATATATCTTAAGGGGCTGATCACCTACGGTGCTGTCATTGCGGGGCTCTGCGCCAGCGCAGGTCTGGGCATATTGGTTTTATTCAAAGAAGAAAAGGACAAAAAAAACGTATTTCTTGTCTTGTCCCTGCTTTTCGGGATAAGCGTCTTGGCCGGACTGACTATTCAATACTTTTTCTAGGAGGTCCTATTGCATTTATTAATATATATGTAATATTAGTTGCATGGATTGATTTTCGGAAATGTTTTTTACGATTGAACGATTGAATGACAAAAATTAAATAACTTATTAATGATTCTTTTGATCTACCCCTGTCAAAGCAAAACAAAGGGGATTTTGTGTCATGCCAATATTCAAACTGAAAGCAAAATACAAGCCGGCCGGAGACCAGCCGAAAGCAATTGAAAAATTGGTGAAGGGGCTGGAAAAAAAAGAAAAATATCAGACCCTTTTGGGCGTAACCGGAAGCGGAAAAACCTTTACCATGGCTTCCGTGATAGAGCATTTCGACATGCCTGTTTTGGTCATTGCGCCTAACAAGGCCCTGGCCGCCCAATTGTACAGGGAATACAAGAATTTCTTTCCCGAAAATTCGGTAAATTATTTTGTTTCCTATTACGATTATTACCAGCCCGAAGCCTATCTTCCCATAACCGACACCTATATCGAAAAAGAGGCAATGATTAACGAAGAAATAGACAGGCTCAGGCACCAGGCAACTTCAGCTCTTTCCACAAGAAAAGACGTGATAATCATTGCTTCAGTTTCCTGCATATATAACCTGGGGCCTCCTTCAAGCTATATGGAAAAATCAATCCATTTGGAATTGGAAAAGCCCATTACAAGAGGGGACCTGATCAGACAACTGGCCAAAATACAGTTCAACAGGACAAACAGCATAGTGAAAAGAGGGGAGTTCAGGGTAAGGGGGGATGTTTTTGAAATCATGGCCGCGGGCGAAAAAAATGCTTTTCAAATCACATTAAATCAGCAGAAGGTTGAAAAAATATTCCTCATCAATCCTCTGACCAGAAAGATCGTCCAGGACCTGAAAGAAGTAGTCATTTTCCCGCCCAAGCACTTTGTTTCCAACCAGCCGGCCATTGAATCGGCCATTAAGGAGATAAATAAGGAGCTTAAGGAAAGGATAAGCTTCTTCAAAGGAAAAGGTCTTTATCTGGAAGCGGAAAGGCTGGAAAGAAGAACCAGGTTCGACACGGAAATGCTCAGGAGCATCGGCTACTGCCACGGAATAGAAAACTATTCCAGGCACCTGACCGGAAAATCTTCGGGCGAGCCTCCGGAAACCCTTCTTTCCTATTTTTCCCTGGGGAGCAACAAGCATAATTTCTTGACGATCATAGACGAATCACACGTCTCCGTTCCCCAGATTCATGGGATGTTTCAGGGTGATAAGGCCAGAAAAGAGGTCTTGATAAAATACGGATGGCGCCTTCCTTCGGCCCTGGACAACAGGCCGCTGTCTTTTAAGGAATTCGAAGATAGAATAGGGCAGACGATTTTCACTTCCGCCACTCCCGGAGACTGGGAGCTGAAAAAATCATCCCAGGTCGTCGAGCAGATAAACAGGCCTACCGGGCTGGTCGATCCGCCCGTAATCATTCGGCCGGTTTTCGACAAGGAAAGGCAGATAAGTCAGATTGACGATCTGCTTGAAGAAATCAAACTGATCTGCAAGAAGAATCAGAGAGCGATCATCAATACCCTGACCAAGAGAATGGCCGAAGATCTGCATGCTTTCTTCAAGAGAAAAGGCTTTAAGTTCAAATACATTCATTCGGAGATTAAGACCCTGGATAGGGCTGAGATACTGACCGATTTCCGGAAAGGAAAATTCAACGTGCTGATCGGAGTCAACCTCTTGAGAGAAGGCTTGGATTTTCCCGAGGTGACCCTGGTGGCCATCCTAGATTCCGACAGGGAAGGATTTTTAAGGAACGAAAAATCTTTGATGCAATCGATGGGAAGGGCGGCAAGGAACGTAGAAGGCAGGGTGATACTCTATGCCGACGAAATAACCGGCTCGATCAAAAGAGCGGTGGCCGAAGTGGAGCGCAGAAGGAAAATCCAGCTGGCTTACAATAAAAAGAACCATATCGTTCCGAAGAGTATCGTAAAAGACATAGAGCAGCTCATTGATCTGAAAGAAATAACCAAAGAAGAATCATATTGGGAGTAATTTTATGGAAAATAAACTGATCATCAAAGGGGCGAAAGTCCACAACCTGAAAAGCGTTGATTTGGAAATTCCGAAAAACGAAATAATCGTTTTTACCGGGGTTTCGGGAAGCGGGAAATCTTCCCTGGCTTTTGATACGATTTTTGCCGAAGGCCAGCACCGATACATCGAATCCCTTTCTCCATATATCAGGCAGTTTCTGGGGGGCATGGAGCGGCCCGAGATAGATGACATCCAAGGACTTTCCCCGGCCATTGCCATTGACCAGAAGGCCTTGAGCCACAATCCCAGGTCAACAGTCGGGACCCTGACGGAAATATATGATTATTTGCGTCTGCTTTTTGCCAGGCTCGGGCATATTTACTGTCCTTTGTGCGGATGCAAAATAGAAAAGCTTTCTTTGGAAGAAATGGTTGATATCGTTATGGAAAAAGGAAAGGAATTGAAAGAAAAAAGCGTTACGATTCTGGCTCCGGTGGTCAGGGGAAGAAAAGGGGAGTATGACAAGCTCTTTTACGATTTTCTTGGCCTCGGATATTCGGAAGCGAGAATCGACAACAAGCTTGAATCGTTTACCGACAGACTGGCCTTGTCCCGCTATAAAGCGCACACCATTGAGATCGTGATAGACAGGGTGATGATGGGAGAGGAGAGCCGGCTGTTTGAAGCAATAGAAAACGCCATTACCTACAGCAAGGGGCTGGTCATAGCTGTTTTTAATGAAGGGAAAAAAGACCAGAAAGAAATAATTCTTTCCTCAAAATGGAACTGCCCCAAGGATAATTTTTCTTTTCCCGAAGTGGAGCCCAGGCTATTTTCTTTTAACAGCCCCTACGGAGCCTGCCCGGCCTGCAGCGGTCTGGGGAAAAGCGATTTCTTTTCCGAAGAGGTCTGCCCGACCTGCCAGGGAAAAAGATTGAGGCCGGAAGCGCTTTCGGTGAAAATCAACGGAAAAAATATCTATGAATTGGCCGCTCTGCCCATAGGCGACTTATATAAATTTTTCATGGATTATGAAAAAAAGCTGAACGCAAAAGAAAAAACCATTGCCCATAATGTTGTAAAAAACATCATAAGCAAGCTGCAGTTTTTGATAGAGGTGGGGCTTAATTATTTATCCTTATCAAGAGAATCCCACACCTTGAGCGGGGGAGAGGCCCAAAGAATCCGCCTGGCTTCCCAGATCGGATCATATCTTTCCAATACGCTCTATGTTCTGGACGAACCGACCATAGGTCTCCACGAAAGAGACACGGAAAGGCTCATTAAAACACTCATAGCCTTAAAAGAAAGAAACAACACCGTTATCGTGGTCGAGCATGATGAAAGAACAATTCTGTCTTCCGATTATCTGGTTGATCTCGGGCCCATGGCCGGAGAAAAAGGCGGAGAGATTATGGCAACGGGAAAGATAAAAAAGCTCCTGGCAAGCAATGATTTTGAAAAATCTCTTACGCTTCAGTACTTAAGAGGAAAAAGAAAAATAGCAGTTCCCCAAAAAAGAAGAACGGGAATCAGGGAAGAGATAAAAGTAATCGGAGCAAAAGCCAATAATCTGAAAAACATCAATGTCGATATTCCCTTGAGGCGCCTCATCTGTTTAACAGGTGTTTCTGGAAGCGGAAAATCTTCTTTTCTTTACGATGTTCTGTATAAAAACCTCAACAAGATCAAATTGGGATCGTACGAACCCTTGGAAAACGTCAGCAAGATTTCGGGATCGGAATACATAGACAAGGTCGTGGTAATGGACCAGTCCCCCATAGGAAGAACTCCCCGTTCCAATCCGGCGACCTACACGGGAATATTCACCCCGATAAGGAATTTTTTTTCTTTATTGCCCGGGTCAAGAGAAAGAGGATACTCTTCCTCCAAATTTTCTTTCAACGTTCCCAACAGCAGAGGAGGCGGAAGATGCGAAGCCTGCCAGGGAGCCGGGCACAATCTGATTGAAATGCATTTCATGCCTCCGGTCCTGGTCCAGTGCGACGTCTGCCTGGGCAAGAGGTTCAACAGGGAAGTCCTGCAGGTGGAATACAAGAAAAAGAACATCAGCCAGGTACTGGATATGTCGGTTGACGAAGCCGTTGATTTTTTTGAAAACTTCTACAATATTGCCGACAAGCTGAAGATATTGCAGAGCGTGGGATTGGGATATATAAAGCTGGGGCAGAGCGCCACAACCCTGAGCGGGGGAGAAGCCCAAAGAATAAAACTGGGCAGGGAGCTGACCCAGAGGCTGGGCAAGAAGACTTTGTATCTTTTGGACGAGCCGACCATAGGTCTGCATTACCACGACATAGAAATGCTTTTAAGCGTTTTGAATAAGCTGGTTGATAAGGGAAATACTGTAATGGTCATCGAGCATAATATGCACATCATCAAATCAGCGGATTATATTATCGATCTGGGACTTGAGGGGGGAGATGCGGGAGGAAAACTGGTTTCTTTTGGCACGCCTGAAGAATTAGTCCTTCTGGGAAAAGGCCATACGGCAAAATATCTAAAAGAATATTTATGAGCTTGATAAAACAGGCCAAAAAGCTTCCCGAGAGCCCGGGAGTGTATTTATTCCTTGACAAGAAGGGGGTGATTTTATATGTGGGGAGAGCCATCAATTTAAAAAAAAGAGCTTTGCAGTATTTCCAGAAAAGCCTTGACCCGCGAATATCTGAAATGGTTGACAGGGCTTTTAAGATCAGGCACATTCAAACAGATACAGTTCTGGAAGCGATAATTTTAGAAGCCAATTTGATCAAGAAGCACTGGCCCAAATACAACGTTAAGGAAAAAGACGACAGGTCTTTTGTGTATATCGTTATTCCCAAAACCGACTATCCCCGACCTTTCATCGTAAGGCAGAGGGAGCTGGAGAAATTTCCCTCAAACACCCGTGTCTTCGGGCCGTACCAGAGCTTAGCCCTTGTTCAGAACGCCCTAAGAATAATCAGAAGGATTTTTCCCTACAGCAAGTGCAGACCTTTTTCCGGAAAGCCCTGCTTTGACAGGCAGATAGGGCTTTGCCCCGGATTGTGCACCGGAGAGGTATCCAAGAAGGATTATCAAAAAAACATTAAAGATATAATTCTTCTCCTTTCGGGAAAAAAGAAAAAAATACTGAGACAGGAAGGATTAAAGCATATAGAGGAAGTGAGCCTCTTGACCCAGGAAAACTATAACATCCATCAGAAACCCCAAAGAATAGAGGGGTATGATATTTCTCACCTGACCGGAAAAGAACCTTACGGCTCCATGGTTGTGTTTATTGACGGGGAGCCGGACAATTCCCTTTACCGTTTGTTCAAGATCAAGCAAGCGCCCAAAAATGATGATATCCGAGCTTTGGAAGAGGTGATCAACAGGAGATTCAACCATCCGGAATGGCGCTTTCCCGACCTGGTTCTGGTGGACGGAGGCAGGCCCCAGGTTTCCCATATCTTCAAGGTTTTTGAAAAAAGAAATATAAATATCCCTTTGGTCGGGATTTCCAAGTACGGGGGAGACAAGCTCGTCTTTTCTCCCAAGACAAAAAAGAACATCAAAGAGCTGATAGAGAGCAGCAAAGATATTCTATTGGCCGTGCGGGAAGAATCCCACAGGTTCAGCCTGAAATCGAGCAGGAGGCAGAGAAGAATAAAGGTTTGACTTTTTAAAAATTTTATATTATCGTATTATCAGCCCATTCCCAACTTTAAATGGGTAAGAAAGAGGAGCGTGGAAAAGAAATGATGCACAAAAAAGGAATTTTGATTTTGTTCCTTGCGGCTGTTTTATTGGCTGCTTTATCTGTCGGATGCATTGGGCAGCAAAGAGACGGATCTTTGAATGCGCAATCTCCAGCTATAAACGCAAACAATCCAAGGGAATATTTTCCCACGGTGGGAAGATGGTCCTATAAAATAGAGCTTGGCGAAACGACGCCCCTGCTCTACGTCGTAACCGAAGATACAATTCTCAGGACGCCGCTTTTTAATGAAAAATATTTCCAAGCCATAAAGAAAAACGGACCCTATTACCTGACAATGAAAGTTCAGAGCCGTATTGAATACGATAACGGACGCGAAGCAATCGAATTAAACATCGTTGAAGACGACCTCGGGCTCTTAATGAAACCGACGCATTTCTTATGGATAATCCCCGGACAAGAAGAAATTTCAGCGGGCCAAATTGCGTACTACGATGAAGCCGTATCATTCAGACCGATATTCTTCCTGCCTCCTTCCGACGACATTGACTGGAGAATAAGCTACGCTGTCGGCGAAGAAGACACCTTAAGGTTTGTTGGTTTTGACAACAGTGTTCCGGGATGTTCAAACCAAGGATGCATGCACTTCATCAGAGAGGTTATAAAAGGCAGTGGCGCCTACGGGTACGCGGATAACGGGTTTAAAGACGAAACATTTTTCGCCAAAGGAAAGGGCCTGGTTTATTTCAGGCAGACGGTAGAAGTACCGGGAAAGGGAAATCAGGTTTCAATGAATTGGACCCTGGATCAATTCTCTGCAAAATAGAGGGCAATCAACCCTCTTTTTATTTTTGATTATTTTCTAGTATAATAAATAAACGAATTCAATAATAAGGATATAATTAAATTAGAAAAGAAAGAATGCCAACAAATAAGAAACCAAAAATATTAATAACAAAAGACGGACCGTATCTGGTTTCCGGAAATTTGCCTTTGGCCAAAGAAATCATAGTCTGTGATGCCAGTGGGGATCCGATAAAATGGGTCAAGGGAAAAAAATATCCGGACAGGGAAGAATATCTTCTTTGCCGCTGCGGGCAGTCGAAAAACAAGCCTTTTTGCGATCAAACTCATAAAAAAATAGGATTTAACGGAAAGCTGACAGCCAGTCAAAAAAAATATCTTGACCAAGCCGAAAAAATAACGGGGCCAGATCTTGTTTTAACCGACGCCGAAGAATTATGCGCTCTTGCCCGTTTTTGTCATAGATCGGGCGGAACCTGGAATCTCACGGAAAATTCCGACAACAAGGATTCAAGAAAAACTGCCATTGAGGAAGCCTGTAATTGTCCTTCCGGAAGACTGATCGCCTGGGATAAAAAAACCAAAAAAGCAATAGAGCCGAAATTTAATAAATCGATAAGCCTGGTCGAGGATCCGCAAAAGGAGGTGAGCGGGCCGATTTGGGCGAAAGGCGGGATAGATCTGGAATCGGAAGAAGGTGAAAAGTATGAAACCCGAAACCGCGTTACTCTATGCCGCCGCTGCGGGCAGTCGAAAAACAAGCCTTTTTGCGACGGCTGCCATATAGAGTCAGGATTTAACGACGGAGACAAATCGCTAGGGAAATAACCGATAAATCATTTTATATAAAAGATATATTGTGAAATATTCCAATCTTTTAACCATATTTTTTTTAATTACAATAATCCTGGCATCATCAGCCGGAATTTTTTTTGATCTTAATCGGATGAAAGAATTAACATCTTTTGAAACCGAAGCAATTCTTGTTCAAAGCACGAGCACGGCAGTCAAGGATGTTTCAAAGCCGGTTTTTACTTATCCCGATATAATCAAGGCGGTTTATGCCACAAGCTGGTCGGTCAGCAAAAAAAGCTATGTTGATTATCTGATCGAGCTTGCTTCTAGCACGGAAATCAATGCAGTGGTGATTGACGTCAAAGATTTTTCCGGACACGTCGCCTACGACACGAAATTACCTCAGGTTGAAAAATACAAAGCCAAGCAGATAAGGATCAAGGACATAGCTTCTCTTGTTCAGAAGCTCCATGATGAAAATATTTATGTAATCGCAAGGATGAGCGTTTTTCAGGATCCCATATTGGCAAATGCCAGGCCTGACTTGGCGGTCTTAAGCAGATCCAAGATTTTAAGCCAGTCAACCTCTTCTTCCTCCTTATGGACAGACAATTGGGGGCTGAGCTGGGCCGATCCAAGCGCAAAAGAAGTCTGGAAGTATAATGCTTCCATTGCCAAAGACGCTTTAAGCTACGGTTTTGACGAGCTTAATTTCGATTACGTCCGATTTCCTTCGGACGGAGACTTGAGCGACATGGTTTTTCCCTCTTGGGATGAAAAGACGGAAAAACATCTGATCATTAAGGATTTTTTCAAATATCTTCGCCAGGAGCTTCCTGGTGCGAGGATTTCAGTTGATCTTTTCGGTCTTTCCACGATAAGCCCGGATGATCTGGGAATAGGCCAGGTTATAGAAGACGAGTATGCTTATTTTGATTATGTCTGCCCTATGGTTTACCCTTCACATTACGCTTTCGGATTTTCCGGATATCCGATACCGTCAGAACACCCCTACGAGGTGGTGGAAAGATCAATGAAAGGAGCCTTAAAAAGACTGAATGATTTTAATAAAGTTAACAATAAAAATGCAAAATTAAGACCCTGGCTACAGGACTTTACCTTAACCGTTCCTTATGACGCGGAGAAGGTAAAGCTGGAGATTAAGGCTTTAAAAGACGTTTTAGGAAAAGATTATAACGGATTCATGCTCTGGAACTCGCAGAATGTTTATACAAAAGAAGCGCTCGGACCGGCAGAATAGAATGATTATTTATATCGCCCCACGGTCGGTTTTTGCTTGTCCCGCACAAAGCGAGGGAGTAGAATGAAATAATCCTGTTATTAAGGTTAAAATAAATTTCATGAATCTTAAAAAGGAAGCCTGGTGGATTGCCGAAAAATGTTTGAAAAGCTTGGATGATAGAACTCACGGCATAGTGCACATCAGAAAAGTTTACAAGCATTTTCAGTTTTTAAAAAATAACGTTAAACCTACGAAGATTAATAAAGAAATCATGGAAAGCTTGGAATACGCCGTTATTCTGCACGATATAGGCAATAGAGACGTAAGGAAGGGCCACGGAGCCAGATCAATCAGGATTTTAAAAGAAGAATTTCCTGATTTTTATTCAAGGCTGCCCAACAGGGAACGGATTAAATATGTTATAGAGAATCATTCTAGGGGCCTGGGGAAAAACCCTAAAACCCCGGAACAATTATGCTTGGCCTATCATATACTTTTGGACAACATGGACGGAATTGGAAAAGAAGGGGGAAAAAGAATAGGAGAATGTATTGTAAAGGATTTAAAGAAACCGCTTAAATTAATTCCCAAAGACAACAATAATTCTGTCTTTGAAGGGTTGCTTTTCAATCATCAATGGATTGATATTAATCTTGATCGGATAAAAGAAAACGTTTCCAGAAAATTTAAGATTAAATATAAAAAACTAAAAAAAGAAAATGAAAAAGTAATTCTTAAATTAGTCAAAGACGAACTGAAATCATGAAAAAACTCTGGAAGTGCCCCAAATGCAAAAGAGAATTCAAGAATAAGAATCAGGTGCATTCCTGCGTCAGTTTTCCTCTGGCAAAGCATTTTGAAAACAAAAAACTTGCCAAAGAGCTTTTTGAGGATTTAAAGAATAAATTAGCGAAAAACATCGGGAAATTGAAGATTGAATCTCCGCACTGCTGTATTCATTTGGTAAGCAATTACGCCTTCAGTGCGGTTTGGCCGTTGAAGGACAGGATCAGGATTGACTTCAGGACAGATTTCCAGATCAAGAGCAAGAGAATATGGAAAATGATAAAAATGTCTGCTAACCGCTATTTATATTATCTGGAAATCAAGGATAAGAAAGAAATAGACAAAGAGCTTATCGGTTGGATTAAAAAAGCATATTTACTTAATAAAAAATAGTTCATGAAAAAAGTTGCAATTTTTGATATTGACGGAACTATTTTCAGATCGAGCTTGCTGGTGGAACTAACCGATGCTTTCATCCAGGAAGGAATTTTTTCTTCAAAAGTAGGGAAGTCGTATGCCCGCTCGCATAAATCCTGGCTGGATAGGAAAGGTTCTTATGAAAAATATATTGTCGAGGTTATCGATGCTTTTCATAAAAACATTAAGGGGGTAAAACACGAAGAATTTTTAAAAATAGCCAAAAAAGTGGTTGCTTTCCATAAAAACAGGATTTACAGATACACACGTGATCTGGTCAGAGATTTGAAAAAGAAAGGATATTATCTTTTGGCTATCTCCAAATCTCCCAAAGAGATCGTCGGGGAATTCGGAAAGCAATTGGGGTTCGACAAGGTTTACGGCCTGGTATACGAAATTGACCATAAAAAGAAACTCACCGGGGAAATTCTTTTTTGGGACCTCATCAGCGACAAGGCCAAGATATTGAAGCGGGCAGTCAAAAAAGAGAATTTGACCTTAAAAGGATCGGTCGGAGTGGGGGATACGGAAGGCGATATCGCTTTTTTGAAAATGGTGGAAAAGCCGATCTGCTTTAACCCCAATAAGAAGCTTTTTCTTTACGCCAAACGGGCCGGATGGAAAATCGTTGTTGAAAGAAAGGATGTCGTGTACAGATTTTAGATATTATTATAAATAATTATTACAAAAGAAAAAATGCTCAATATTTGAGCATTTTATTTTTTACAGTTCATTTCAAAACAACATTCTCACCCTTACCATCTCAAGGACCATGGTTCGAGTCGAACACGGTTTACCGATGACGGGGACGCAATAGATCTGCGACAATCCTTTGCAATCAAGGCATGCCTGAGCCATTTTCAAAGAAGTATGCATATGAACAGGCTCGTCTTTCTTCTTGTCCTTGAAGGACTTTATTGTCTTGGCGACAAGGTCGTCAACACGACGCTGATCAACAACTTTGGGCACTTTCTTCACCTCTTTCAATGATAATTATTAAATTTTTAATATTGATTAGCAGTAAAATTAGGCCAACCAATAATATATTATAAATAATTTATTCATACGTGTCAAGCTGTTTATTTTTTATTTTAAAAAAGTTGATTTATTTCCGAAAAATGATATAAATAGCCCAGCCCTTTAAACTATGAAGCGGGCGATTAAGCTGGAGGCGAAAAGTGTTCGACGATGAGTTTATCATTCCAATGATTATCATGGTTGTTGTGGGCGCAATAGGTTCAGCTACGGGGTTCCCGCCGGTGGCCTTATTATCATGTTGCTTTGTTCTGTCTACGGAGCCTTTACGGTTCTCGCGCTGATACCATATGCCGGATTTATTATTCAAGGTTACGCAATCCTTACTATTGCGTGGCCTGCCGTATCAAAGCTTGCGAACATTGAAGCAAACTGGCTGACAACCTTGATATTTGCAATTTATCTTATATGTGGAATAATTTTCACTCTTACCACCACTTCAATGTCTTGAAATTGATAAATAATATATAGAGGTAAATTTTTGCCTCTTTTTTATTTTTTTATATTCTTGGTATAATAATATAGACATATGTCTAGGAAAATTATTCTAATTATTATTATCTTAGCCACCATTGCCGGAGTGGTTTATTGGATTTTCCAAAAAGTTTCTGAAAGTAATAATTCAGCTTTGCCGAACAATAGCCCGACTCTAGATTTGAATGTTTTTAAACCTTTGGATGCGACTTATATTATTGAAGATGATCCCGTTACCCTGATAAACGGCAAAGCGGAAAAAGAGATATCGCCCGGATCAGCGTCAAAAATTGAAGTTGCGGCTTGGGGAAAGCCGGTTAAGGGAGATTTGACCGGCGACGGGATTAGCGACGCTGCTTTAATCCTCGCCTACAGCGCCGGAGGGAGCGGGACTTTTTACTACGTAGCAGCTGCCCTCAATAATTTTGACTCCGGAAAAACCGTTGGCACCAATGCGATTCTTCTCGGCGACAGGGTGGCTGTTCAAAATATCTCGATCGATCAAAAAGAAATCATCGTCAATTATGCGGACCGGAAAAAAGACGATCCGATGGTCATTCAGCCCTCGATCGGGATCACCAGGCGCTTCATGGTGGAAAGCTCGCTCTTAACGGAAATGACGCCGGAAGATATGATCAGGGAACAGAATTGCATGATTTCAGGAGGAACAATCAAAGAGTCGCTGTGCTGCAGCACGGCCGCCGATTTTCCCGATTCATGCCTTATCGGAGCCTGCGGCTGTTCGCAAAAAAACAGCCATCAGGTTAAGGTTTGCGATTGCGGGATAGATAAATGCTTTGACGGAAAAGATTGCGTAGCCTTTTAAATAAAGGTCGAAATATTATCAATTTAATTTTTTTTAAAAAATGAACAAAACGATTATAATAATCATATTGATCTTAATAGTTGGAGCAGGAGCATATTTTGTATTTAAAGGCAGCTATCAAAGCCCGGCTCCAAATACAAATCAAAACAATAACCAAAATCCGCCGGTAACCGGATCGAGCGAAAGTACTATATTAATTAAAAATTTTTCCTTTAATCCTTCGACCCTCAATATTAAAGCAGGGGACACTGTCATTTGGACCAACCAAGATCCCGCCACCCATAAGATTAAATCCGACACTTTCAATTCCGGCGACTTAAATCAGGGAGATACTTTTCGGTTCACGTTTAACAGCAAGGGGACGTACGACTATGTTTGCGCGATACATCCCTCGATGACCGGTAAAATAATCGTAGAATAGCAAAAACATGATTAAAGATATAATTTTTTATCCGATCTTCGGCAAACCGCTGATAATGTACACAGGGATAATAACCTTTTTGTTTTTATTCGCGACAGCTGCAATTCCCATTTTAAACAGAAAAGGAATAACCAGAATTCCTTTTTACTGGCATTATAGGCTGGCTGCGATTTTTCTCACCCTCGGATTGCTCCATGCAATATTCGGAATATTGGCTTTTTTCTAAAATATTTATGAAAAAATTAAAAATATTGGGCATCTGCACCTCGACAAGGGGGAAAGAATCCAATACCTATTATCTGATGAAGGCGGCTTTTGACGGGATAAAAGACGAATATCTTGAAAAAGAAATCATCGTCGCTTCCGAATTAAACCTCCGGCCCTGCGAGCATCATTATTCCATAAACGCCAAGATGTGCGTTCATCCCTGCCTGATCACCCAGCTGGACAGAAAGGACGAGATGATAAAGATTTATGACGGCATCCTTAATTCCGACATTGTCATCTTTTCCACTCCGATTTATTGGGGGAACCACTCTCATCTGATGCAGCTAATCATTGAGCGGCTCAATTCTTTGGAAAATTCCAATTCCGTGCATAATAAAATCCTGGTCAAGAATAAGATAGGGGGAATAATGGTTCTGGGCCACGAGGACGGCTATCAGCACGTCGTGGGCAGTCTGATGAATTTTTTAACCGCCCTTGGTATGATATTTCCTCCCTTTGCATATGCGGCCTGGGTCGGGGAAAGCAACGAAGAAACAAGCGGCGACAGGCAAAGAATAGAGAAGGACGAAAAGATAAAAAACATATTTTCCGATCTGGTTGAAAATACGGTTGACTTTGCCAGACATATTCTGTTCTGCGAAAAATGCGGAACAAAGTTCGACTACGAGCATCATTCAAAAATTAAAAGCTCTTTAGATTAATTATGAAACCAACAGATAACGCGGAAAATTCAAAAAAATGCCTCTGCCCGGGATGCCCTGTTTATACCAGGTGCAATAAAGATAAATCCGAGCATCTTTTTTGCGCCCGGAAAAAATCGGAATGCCCGATGGATGCAAAAAGGATCTGCATTTGCGGCTCTTGCCGGGTCTACAAGGAAAATGATCTTTCTGGTGGCTATTTTTGTATTAATGAATTAAAATAATAAAAAATATGACCCAAATAAATCAGGTCTACAAATGCAATACCTGCGGAATTATCGTGGAGATTTTACATGAAGGCGGAGGAAATCCAGCCTGCTGCGGCCAGGAGATGGAACTGCTCCAGGAAAAAACCGAAGATATCGGAAAGGAAAAGCATGTGCCAATATTTGAAAAAACTGATAAGGGAATAAAGGTTAAGGTCGGAGTAATTCCTCATCCTATGGAAGAAAAACATTATATCGAATGGATAGAAGTTATCAGTACGGAGGCGAGATGCAGAAAATATCTGAAACCGGGCGACAAGCCGGAAGCGGTTTTTAAAGTAGCGGAAGGAAGTATAGAAGCAAGAATTTATTGCAATATTCACGGATTGTGGAAATCAGTTTAAAATCATGAAGAAACCATTAAAACTAATACTCTGCGTAGCTGCCTGCGAGCTGGCCGGGGCTTTAGGCGCAATTTTTACCACGCCCGCAATTAACGGATGGTATGCCACCATTAACAAGCCGGCTTTTAATCCGCCCGACTGGATATTTGCTCCGGTTTGGACCTTTTTGTTCTTTTTAATGGGCGTTTCTCTTTATCGCATTTTGGAAAAAGACCTGAAAGACAGGACGGTCAAGAGCGCATTGATGATTTTTATTGCTCAATTTATTTTAAACGTAACCTGGTCCATAATTTTTTTCGGTCTGCATAGGCCGTCCGACGCCTTTATGGAAATAGTGGTTTTATGGTTTGCCATATTGCTTACGATCGTTCAATTCCATAAAATAGACGAGAAGGCGGCGCTTCTCTTGGTCCCTTAT
>Ga0315275_10002704_pt1 | contig 16110 bp, 29 predicted proteins | sample YL17G03_0_MG_FD_205557 | JGI IMG/M metagenome (GOLD analysis project Ga0315275, IMG submission 205557) | Sediment microbial communities from Yellowstone Lake, YNP, Wyoming, USA - YL17G03_0 | ecosystem: Environmental > Aquatic > Freshwater > Lake > Sediment | place: USA: Wyoming | collected... | reverse complement strand
GCATTTTCGCCCTGCGGGTGAAAATGCTGGGGGGTGCAACGGTCTCGACTGGGGTCGGTTCGGCCCTGGGCTGCAGGTGGAGCGCCAGTCTCCTAAAAATGGCAAAAACAAAACTGCCAACAACGCAGATTTCGCACTGGCCGCGTAATTGCGACCACGGGTCTCCAGAGCGTGGTCCCGAACATCTGGAGGTGCCTGTAACAAACCGGGGCTTACCCGCGCGCGGGCCTGTACACGGGCGGGAACACTAAAGCAGGCTTTGGCGGGGAGCGGGACGCCGCCTCCCAAACTCACCGCCGAGGTTCTAACGGGCGGATAAACCTGTAGAGGTTCTTGGTCAACGCTCCAGGACGCGGGTTCGACTCCCGCCACCTCCATCATATCTATTTCTATACGAGTAGCGAAATACTGAAGAGCAGAAGCGGTGATTGTGACCCATAGTGTGACCAACAGGGAGGCACCAAATGAGGTACCACGAGCCGTTCACACTGCTCTCCCGCACGATGCCGAGCGGGTTGACCGTCTGGTACTACCGCGCCCGCACGGAGGACGGCCGCCGCAGCACGGCGTGGAGCACAGGGCAGACGGTGAAGGGCGCCGCACGGGCGCACTGCCGCAGGCTGGAAAGGGCCGGCGAACTGATTCCGAAGAAAGATCCCGGCACCCCCCGAATCTCCACATTCGACGAACTGGCCCTCGACTTCTGGACTTGAGATAAATCCGACTACATCGCGTCGCGCTTGCGCTTCTCCGACCCGAACAAACCCGCCATCTCCCGACGGTACGCTCATGACTGCGCGCGAATCGTCGACCTTCATATCCTGCCGACCTTCCGACGCCGACACCTCGACTCGATCACCCCGCAGGAGGTGGAGGCCTTCGCGCTCCGACTCCGCGACGGCGGGCTCTCTGGTAAACGGGTCAACAACGTGGTCTCCTGCCTTCGAGTCATGCTCTCGGAAGCCCACAGGGCCGGCGCCGATCTCATGGGATCCGACGGGGAAGAACACTATCCGCGCCCTCGGGTCTGCGACGAAACACCGGGGCCGGCTGACGCGGGATGAGGTACTCGCCCTCTTCGCCGAGGATGCAATCGAAACAGCATGGAACGGGCACGCGCTATACCGCGCTGTCAATTTCTTCGCGTTCTTCGCGGCCGCCACTGGCATGCGGCAGGGTGAAATCCTCGCCGTCCGTGATGCTGACGTGCACGACAGATTTATCCACGTCGCGCATTCTTGGAATCCCACCTACGGGTTGGGCCCGACGAAAACCCGGCAGGCCCGCGATGTTCCCCTCCCCGCCCGCGTGTTGCAGGCCGTGCAGCCCTTCTTGGTGTCTGGCGGGTACGTTTTTAGCATGACCCGAGGGTGAGACCCCCTGCACGGGGAATCGTTGCACTGAGGCCCTCTACGGCGCGCTGGAAGCCATAGGCGTGAAGGACCGTGCCGAACGGAACATCACTTTTCACTCATGGCGACACTGGTTGAACAGCACCCTCCGCGCCCGTGGCGGCCGTAAAGGCCGAGGTGTTCGCATGAAACCGGACGACAAAATGTTTGATGGCATGGAAGAAATCTTCACGGATGTAAGCTCTGAATCGACAGCGCGGTCCTATGAAGATATCAATGCGCATCCCGAAAGGTTGCGCATTTACCACCTTGGGAAAAACTCGCAGGCGGCAAACGAAAAGAAAAAGGCTATCACGGCTGAAATCAAGGCGGAAGTACGCGCTCAATTTGCGGAGATGTGTGCGCATGATCCGAACAGGAGGGTTGCCAATATGCACGCGGTCCTTGCTGCGCAATATGACGTGAAGCAAAGATCGATCCGGAGATATTTAAAGCCCGATTAGGACTGACCCAAAATGTCCCAACCCACCGGCGCATACTAGGGCGGAGGTGGGTATGAACGCTCAAACGGAACAGATTTCGACTTACTGGACGTATCCGCAGGCGGCCGCTCTCTTCGACCCGGTTATCTTTTTCTTTGCCTCTTGACGAATTTCGCCATCTCCGCCTTGTGGAGTTGCTCCTGATTGAACCGATTCACCTCAGCAGCGAAATCACAGGGCTGCTTCGCCGAGGGCACGAGGAATGAAAAGAGATATCCCGGTTCCGATGCCATAAAACTGGTGTCGCCTTTGGTTATAATGTCCATCCCTATTATGATTCCCGGAGACGTTGGGCCTGTGTTTCCCGCGGAGACTCTCCAAGTGGAGAAAAGCACCCGTTCCATCAGCAGGATGTCAACCGTGAACACGTCTACATCTTTCGGGCCGTGAATACCAACAGTGGTTGCACGCCCAACTGCCGGCAACTTGAGGCGTAAAGCGAGATCCTCGGAAACCACAGAATTCGTTGCGCCCGTGTCCCAAAGGGCTTTGACATCTACCCAATCATGCGACAAGCCCGGAAACATGTCTGGTATCTTGATCTTAGCGGGGCTCTGGATTTCCCTGGGCTCCCCCTTGAAACCCACGGACATTCCAGAGTAGACGATGCCCTTCCTAAACTTCGGCATGCTCGGGGAAGGTGACCCTTGAATGAAACCTCATGATCTGGTTTGCGTCCGAGGAACACTGTTGCACCAAGAAAGTACCAGGCGGGTTCTTTTTCAAGGCCTCCCTGATTGCGTCCTCTTGAGTCGCATAGTCTCCGATTATGGACTCTCCCAAGACTAGGACCCACCTGCCTGGGTATTTTGAGAGGAGTTCTTCCCTGTGCCTCTTGAAGTAGTCATACTCTTTTTCTAGCATCGGAATTCCCCCTTTACATAATCGATTTACATAATCGAATAGAACACCGGCGCTTGTCAACTATGCGCTCGTTTATGAGTGGTACAAGCAATGCCGTGCGCCAGGCGCTACGAAAGCCCTACCGCGGCCCACCACGTGCGGCTGGAAGCCTCGTAACGGGTCGAACCGTTGGGTTACAGGCGGAGTCGAACACTCGTTCGACGGCAAAACGCGGGTTCGACTCCCGCCACCTCCATCCTTCATGTCTCTCAGCAACGCCTTTTTGGTCGCCGCGCTTGCGAGCCACGACAGCTCCCCGCAGCTACTTGTTTCCCAGGATCTGTCCGGCACGCTCGAGGAGAGTCTCTGCCATTCTGATGGCCCCTACAGCGTCTTCAGCAAAAAAGGCCTGGTCGGGGGTGAGGTCAGGGAGCCCATTGGGGTATCGAGTCGGGACATAGTAGCGATCCAACCTCGCGGCGTCTTCAACCTGGTCATGAAGAGCGTTGAAGGTCGAGCTATCGATCGCCTTCAGCTGTGTGATGAGTCTGCTGGCTGAATGTCCCCAGGGATCACCCCCGAGCATGTAGCAGACCGCTTTCATCGCTTTCTCTCCCGCTTGCTGGGAGTGGAAACATGCGTGCGCGTATCTTCCCGCCTGCAACAGGACCTTTGCGGTCGCAAGGTCCTCGTTGCCCGTTGCCAGCCAACGCGAGGCCTCGACCCTATTCTTTTCCGCGCTCATAAATCAGCTTCCCCTCCGCGAGAGCTCTGCGAACGAACGGCCGATCGCAATTGCGCTGCAGTTCCTCTTCAAATCGTCGCCATCGACTTCATCCGCCCTCATGGCGATATCCACCGAAGGCATAAGGTACCCATGAACCGAGAATGACCTCAAAGTCGTATTCCTTGATGAACGTCCCGTCACAATCGAAATCGCAGGGGCATCTGATCTCGTCCAGGCCGTCCGCCAGCTCGTCCCGTCCGTGTCTCTCACCTGCGTCGCCCTTTGCGATGAGCTCCTGCGGACCGTCCAGGATGGCCTTCTCTGAGGCGCGCTATTTCTTGTCGAGTGCAGCAACTTGTTGGCACTTCTCATAGAGAGTCTCAGGGGCGATGTCGGCTCCATTAGGCCAGGCGATGGTACCACCTTCGATTCTGGCCTTCCGGAAGAAGTCGAGGTCCTTCAAAGGGGCGAACACGGGGCCTTTATCGATGTACTCCGTGAAATCGATGACAGCACTCGTGTTGTCGTCGAACACGATGCGGTAAGAGTGGTTTGATATATAGAGGATCTGTTTAACGTCGTTGAGATCCCACATAATTCACCTCAGTCCAAAGGGTTGATCTTTCTGAGTTCCTTTCCTGTCTGAGCCAATTCCCAATCCGCGCGAAGCTCGTCAACGTGGATGTCTATCCATTCGCGAACAAGGCGGACGGCCGTTCGCGAACTTATGTTTCCCCGGGTGATATTGCCCCCGAGGTCGAACACGGCCTTACCCTCTTGATACTCGACATGGATATGCGGTGGATTGTGCTCATCAAAAAACATCCGGATAATGATGCCAAAGAATCCGCTTATCTCAGGCACTCTCTTGCTCCCACCCTGATCTTTCTCCGATCCGAGTTAACACTACGCGCCAAAGACTCCTCTACCTTCATCTGCGCCTAATCAGTCTATGCACTCAGAACCCGCCGAGCAAGGGGTCTAAGGACCCGGAACCCTAGACGGAGACGCCACTCGACGGGGGTACTGCGGTGCGCTCTGCGCCCTCCACGACCGGCACCGTGCTGCGCGTATCTTCCAGCCCGCAAGAGGACTTTTGCGGTCGCAAGGTCCTCGTTGCCCGTTGTCAGCCAACGCGAGGCCTCGACCCTATTCTTTTCCGCGCTCATAGATCAGCTTCCCCTCCGCGAGAGCTCTGCGAACGAACGGTCGATCGGAATTGCGCTCCAGTTCCTCAGGCGTATAGATGAGGATATCCAACTCCACCGAAGGAACAGCCTGGTGGATCCTGGCAATCCTGTCATAGCGCTTGAAAAAGCGCTCGCTTGTCTCCATGACAAGGAGGAGATCCAAGTCGCTCCTTCTGTCCTGCGTCCCGCGAGCATGCGATCCGAAGACGATCGCCTTCTCGACGCCGCACTGATGGAATATCGGAAGAAGAGAGCTGCAAATTTCATCCAGGCTGAGTGCGGCAACACTACCCACGTTTAGATGTTAGATTCTGGAGCTATGGAAGTCAATCGCCCGCCTCTGCACGAAACAGACGACGCCTCGGGAGATCTCTCACCAGATCCCGGTTTCTGTAACCTCGTACACGCTGGTCCTCAGGTTCTGGCGGTGTGTCTCGTAGGTCACGGCTCCCTTTTTCCATACCGTGATCCTGATGAACGTGCTCGAGGCTCCCGTGTCGGCCATGCCGCGGGCATGACCGACATCCATCTGCCAGACTCCATCGACCTTGATCGTGCTGTAGTTGTGCGTGTGGCCGCAGATATATGCTTTGGCACCGTGAGCTGCAAGAGCGGACCAGAAAGCGTCCCGGTTGGCTGGAAATGCATTGAGCGAATCCCCATCGTGGCGCAGCCTATGCGGCGGTGCTGCATCGGGCTGAGGGAAAGCCGGCTCGTGCCCGATCACGAACACGATGGGGAGCGTATTCGTGGTCAAATCCGCTTCGAGCCACGCGAGGAGTGCCGGGATCATGTCCCCCGCGCCCCCGCTGTCGGTCGCACCGTCGAAGTACTCGTTGATGATCACAAAGTGGGCATTCTCGTAGTCGAAACTGAACGAGGTCTCCAGGGATCCGGCGGGTCCGGCATTCACGATGTGCGGGAGGGAATTCCCCCCCCCCCGCGTTGAAAGCGCGCAGCCAGTCCATGTCGGAAGGCGTTTCCGCCTCATGGTTGCCCGCCACAGGGTACCAGGGATAGGCTGCGCCCACTGAAGAACGGATGACGTCGAAGACCGCATCAGGCGGGTCGATATCCCCCGGTGAGATCATGAACTCGCCAGCGCCCGCCCTTGCGATTGCCTTGGCGGCTCCCGTGAACTCCGTCTCGCCCGTGAAGTTTCGCATGTCCGCCGCAACCACGAAGGTAAAGTAGTTCGATGGGGGCGCTCCAACCGGACAGGCAGCGAGGAGGACGATAGAGAGCGCTATCACCGAAGCTGGCTTGATCAATCGACCGCGTCGTTCTCCTGCTGAACGTCTCAACAAAATACCTCAGCGTGTTTTCCCTTTTCCGGACACTCGAGCTGCGGGATCTGGGAGAAACCCTCATGCTTCAGGGAAGCGCGAATCCTCTTGAGAAGATCCGATCTGTTGATCTTCCCTTCGGTGTCACGTATGTGCTTGCAGAAGAAGTACGTGAATGCGCCGCCCGGATTCCCTCCGATGTCGGCGTCGGCAGAGTACTGGTCGGATCTGCAGGCTGCCCACAGCACGTGATTGAGCCCCGCAAGGCGGCCGAACTTCCGCAGCGGAAGCTCCTCGCCGAAGACCTCGTCTGCTCGGAGAGCGATGTCAGCGGGTGGTGCGAGGTACCGGGGGCGGATGCAAAACTTGCTCGACCAGAGGTCCTGCTCCAGACCCAGACCTGCCGGCATCCGGCGCAGCGAGGACTTGTCCAGGATCAACTCCCTCGTGCCTGTTCCCGAATGACAGGAATCGAGGAGCACCTCGAGTTGCACGCCCTTCTTCATGTCGCCGAACAGGCCGGCGAGGTCGTCATCTTTGATGAAGGTGCCATCCCAATCGAAATCCCACGGACAGATGATCTCGTCCAGGCCGTCCGCCAGCTCATCCCCTTCCGTGTCTCGGACCTGCGATCCGTGCCCCGAATAGTGGAAAACGAGAGTATCCCCTGGGGCGCCGGTCGCGATGAGCCCTTTCAGCAGATCGAGGATCGCCTTCTTTGTCGCACGCTTGTTCGATAGCATCGCGATGTCCGTCGACACGAAACCGAAGTACTTCACAAGAACGTCGTAGACATTCGTGATGTCGTTCACGCACCCCTGCAGGTCGTTCTGCGTGCCAGGGTAATCGTTGATGCCGATGAGAAGAGCTCGCTTTGCCATACATTCTCCTTCCGATATAAATTCGATTCTACCGCGGAGGGACGGTGCGCGCAAGCGCTGGCCGCTCACGGGCGGCGCGCTACAGCCAACCACTGGCGGAATTGACGTCCCCGGCCGTCGTCGCTGCATCTCTCACCCCGTCGTAGTACTCGTTGATGACTCATCTGCTGACGCTAAACATACGCCTTGCCCTGGATAAAACCTGTGAGGCCGTGTCCTCCCCGAAGCTCGTGATCCCGGTCGGCGCGTGCGCCATTTCGGGTGGCCCCTACCGGGAAAGCCCTGGGAGCCTCACCGGAGCCTCGTCAAGGGTCCCGGTGGACCTTCTTGTACCAATTTCCCAACCCCCCTTCCCTGGGGGGGGATTTGCCCCCCCGCGCCCCCTGACGCTCCTTGACGGCCTCCTGCGCCTCCTGGGGAGGATGGAATAGATGGGCGCAGGAGGCTTCAGTGGTAATGGTAGCGGTAGGCCGCGATTACGACACGGTCAGGAAAGATCTCATAGACCAATCGATGCTCATGGTTCACCCGCCTGCTCCAGACGTTGCCTCCCAGCATTTTCAGATGCTCCGGCATTGCGATCCCTTCGCGGGGGTCTTCTGCCAGGGCACGAGTGAGATCGAAACACTTCAGATAGAGGGCACGATCGTGCTCACGGAACCACTGGAGGTCCTTTTCAGCTGACGGGCTGATCTCAATCCGGTGGGACATCGGTGAAGACCGTCCCAGGATCCCTCCCCGCAGATTCTCTTGCTGCGACTCGAATTCTCCCGTCGAGCAGGCTTGCCATGGTCACGGCATCCTTGAGAACGTGCATGGTCTCGTGAAGGTTTTCATAATCGGTTCTGGACATCACCACGACATCCTCGCCACCGGGGAGATCTATGATGAGCGGATCATGGTTCTCGACGACACCCCGATGAAATTCCGCCAGTCGTTTTCGGTATTCGCTGACCTGTGCAACCTTCATGCAACCACCTCGAGGTAAGGGTAACACATCTTATGTACATATTCAAGTACCACATGGGAACAACGAAGGGGAGCTCGCAAGTCGAATCTCCACTGGGCGTTCCCCTCGCTTCGCTCGGGTCGCGTGCTGCGGGGGTTCCGTCCTCGCTTCGCTCGGACCGCTCCGCGCCCCTTCGCCCGCTAACGCACTCGCCGAGTGCCGACAACAAACCGCACCACAGCTCTTGCTTGCCGTGAAAGTCGCCGTTGCTTTTCGGGACACGGCAGATCGCGGAAATCCCTGATACTCTATCAGGTCGACCAATGTGCCGTCCGCGCTCATAGCAAGAGTAGCGAGCCGGTTGCTGCTTAGCTCCCTCGGGCCTACGAAAGGAAGCCGGAGGCGTACAAGGACATGCCCTTGGTGCTGGAGAGCAAGCGATTCGTGGATGGGGGTTGAGGTCACATGCAATTGTACTGTATCCCAGACACGATCGAAACCCAAGTCGGTGAAGTCCTTCACGTTGCGGGTGACAAGATCTGTCACTGCCGCCACCCCTCACCAATGACGAGCATGCACTCGACCAACCTCCACCGGGGATTCGAGCGATACCCCTCCCAACCCGCGCGAAGCTCGTCAACGGGGATGCCCGCTTGATATGCAGGATCTGAGACAAATCCATTGACAGTACCGCAACGATGGAGTATGCTATATATGTATAGCGAACAAGGGGGCGAATATGTTGGCCATTAGGCTTCCAAAAGATATTGAAAACCGACTTGAGCGACTTGCAAAAAGGACAGGGCGGACAAAAACATACTACGCGCGTGAAGCTATTCTCGAACACATCGACGAGCTGGAGGAGATCTACCTTGCCGACAAGACATACGAGGACGTCCGCGCGGGCCGTGAGAAGACAATTCCTCTTGCCGAGGTGATGAAAGAATTCGGCCTTGAGAGTTGAGCTGACCGAGACTGCCCATAAGCAGCTCGTCAAGCTCGATACAGGAATCCGTTCACGAATAATCAGTTTCTTGAACGAGCGATTACGGAATCTCGAAGACCCGCGGACTATCGGTGAAGCCCTGAAAGGAGAACGCTTCGGCGAATACTGGAAGTACCGCGTTGGGGACTACCGCGTGATATGCAAGATAGAAGACGCCCGTCTTCTCATCCTTGTTTTGCGCACAGGACATCGCCGGTACGTATGCCGCGGAAAATTATCCTCCTGAATTACCTGGGTCGTGGGGGCACCGGGCAACGCACGGGTGCTGCGATGAATTGATCCACGACAGTCCGCTGAATCTCGGCATAGCTCTCCTCAAGCCCTCGTCGAAACCGTGCGCCTGCAACCAGCCGAGATCTCGCTCGATCTTCAAGCAGTCGATCGCGTAGCGCTGGTCTTGGGCCAGGGCGGATGGTAACGATTTCGCAGAGCCGATGCACCAGGTCGCTGTTCCGCCGCTCGGTTTCCCCCTGTCAGGTTGCCTATAGCAGCTTATTCATTTCTTCAACAGTTAATCTGGCTTGTTTGAGAATGTGAGAAAGGGTCGAACGTTTAATGGGGCGATGCGCCGAAACGATGATCTTGAGAGTTTCTTCCCGCGTTGTCTTCTGCAATCAAATATGGCTCCCGCGCTGGCGGACGACAATCCAGCCCGCCGACGCAATGCCCGAACTACCACGTGGTAATCCAGGCTGGGAACTTTCATCATACGGCGATCTCGATGACCTCAGCGTCCGGTACGAACCCCTGATCATCCTCCACCGGTTCAAGATAGAGTCGGATCGCCTCCTTGACATTGGCGAGCGCTTCCTCGCGCGAGTCTCCTTCGGTAACGCATCCGGGAAGCGCGGGAACAATGACGGTGTATCCCCCCTCGTCGCTCGGCTCAAGAACAACGCGAAGTTTCACGATTCCTCCTGGTTTTCCGACCACCACTCGGATAGATCTTGCAGTCTTTTGAATACCCTGTCTACCGTCTCTTGCTTCGCTGCACGCTGGCTGTTGAAGACGGCCCCCAGAGGGGTTCTTCCCGTCGAGCATGTTCAGGATCATGAGGAGGATGAGCTTCTCGGGGAACTGATAGGGGTCGTGGTTGTTCGAACAGTTCGAGAGGGTGGACTGATCAGGCGGCGAATGTTTTTCCGCGTCGAGTCTACACTGGGCGTTCCCCTCGCTTCGCTCGGGTCGCGTGCTGCGGGGGTCCCGTCCTCGCTTCGCTCGGACCGCTCCGCGCCCCTGCGCCCGCTAACGCACACACCGAGTGCCGCCAACAACCGCACCACGGCTCTTGCTTGTCTGAAAGTCGCCGTGGCTTTCCAGAACACGCCAGATTGCGCCTTGCCCGCGTCAGGGTATCAGCACCACCGAACAATTGGCCGGGCGAGTCTGATACGGACGTAATCATACATGTGCCTGAGGAGTCGTCGGAGGGGCGTGGGAGTTGCCGGCGATAGCGGGACATACGGCCACCTCACTTGCGCCGCCACCAGAAAACCTGTACCCAGAAAACCTGTACCATTGGAGACATGGATGCCGCTGCGGTGCTGACGAATGAAGAGGTGCGAGCCGCTCTATCCACTCTCAAGGAGCGCGTCACAGGTTTCCTTGGGAATGCCCTCCTGAAGCTTGTCCTGTTCGGGTCCCGTGCCCACAGCGACGCGGATCCTGATTCAGACGTGGATGTCGCCATTGTGGTGCGAGGACTGGACGTGGAAACGAAGGATCGCATCCTGTCGACCGTGACGGGCATTGAGCTTGAGCACCTCGTGCCTCTCTCAACCCTGATTCTCTCTGAGGAAGAGTACCGGCGGCTTCTCGAAAGGGAACGACGTATCGCGCTTGACATAGAGCATGAAGGAGTCGAGCTGTGACTGACGCGAACCGTGAAACGGGCATTCGCGAGGAACTGAGCTGTGCCGAAAGCGCGCTCGCTGCATCAATGCTCCTCGCCGACAGCGGGTTTCCGCTCGATGCCGTCTCACGGCTGTATTACTCTCTCCTTTTCCGAGTAAGGGCCTTGCTTCTCACCGCGGGGCTGGAACCCAAGAGCCACGAAGGAGCGCTTCGCCTGCTCTCCCTGCACTTCGTAAAGACGGGACGACTGGAACCGGAGGCTTCACACCTGTTCTCCAGGCTGATGAAATATCGGGAGGAGGCGGATTACAACCCGTCATACACGTTTGCCGCTGATGAGGTCCGCAGGTTGCACGATGAAACCGCAGCCTTGTCAAACCGCATAGCCGATCTCATCCGCCAGTCGGGCTTCCGCATGTAGGTCTGCATCAGTTTCAGAAGCATGTTTTCCTGCTCAACGGCGTAAAAATGAGCTTGTCGAGGCTGACAAGGCGGCCGCTTAAATCAGGCGGCGCACGAGGTCGGTCATACTCTCAGCTTCGGTGAAGATCGACACGCCAAGGGCTCATGTCGTGTGGGGAGCTGACGTCCCTGCAAAAACGGGAGGCTTTCGCGTATTCTTTTGAAAGGAGAAAGATGACATGATGAAACACGCTGGTCGAATCGTGGCCGCCCCGGATATCATGCTCGGGAAACCTGTGGTTGCTGGAACCCGGATCACCGTCGAGCTCATCGTTCGAAAACTCGCGGGCGGCATTACTGTCGATGAATTGATCGATTCGTACCCGGGGCTATCGAAGGACGACGTCTTTGCCGCGCTTGAGTACAGCGCCGATGTTCTTGCAGGCGGGGAGATGATACCTGTATAAGGTGATTGCCGACGAGAGCGTCGATTTTCGCCTCATACGATTTCTACGTTCGAAAAATGTGATTGTCGAGATAGTGATTTCGGGGAGTGGGTTTTCGCGCACGGCGCACAAGCAGCCGGTGTCATCTTTCTGAGGTATTCCCAGTCAGAACGAGAACAGATCCTCCGAAGAGTCTCGAGGGTCACTTCGTTACCGTGACCACCCGAAAGATACGCATGCGCAGCTTGCCGTAGGCCTCTTACACTTGTCGCCGGTCTTGACGGCTCGCGCTGAAGGTTCGTTCGCTCAATGCAAGATGAACGAAACTGTGTCGTTGCGCAGAACCTTTTGGCCCGGACGCCGCTGATGGGGAACTTCTGCTCTCCAGCTCCTTTACAGGTTCCCCAGGTCGGCAATCCGGTAGGCCTGCGTCGACAGGTTCTGACGGTAGGTTTCATAGGTCACCCCGCCAGCCTTCCAGACCGAAATCCGTATGAACGTGCTCGGGGCTCCCGTATCGGCCATGCCTCGTGCATGGCCGGCGTCGATCTGCCACACCCCATCCATCCTGACGATGTTGTAGTTGTGAGTGTGGCCGCAGAAGTGTGCGATGACCCCGTACGCGACCAGCGTGTCCCAGAACGCATCGCGATTGGCCGGGAAGGCATCCAGCGAATCCTCTTCGTGGCGGAGCCGGTGCGGCGGTGCGGCATCGGGCTGGGGAAAGGCGGGTTCGTGTCTAACGACGAACACGACGGGCTTCGTGTTCTTTGAGAGGTCGCTCTCGAGCAAGGATAGCAGAGCGGAATTCACCTCCCCGGCCGTCGTCGCTGCATCGCTCGCCCCACCATTGAGCGACCATTTGTGCCACGGCGATGTCACTTCGAGGCTGGTCAGATTTCAACGAAAACTCTCGGGGCTCCACCGCGCCAGGGAAGGAAACTCCTTCTGAATCATGCAAACCGACGAATCCGCGCGCTGAACGGGGTTGCATCCGCTGAGTATTGGCTCGATCTTCATGCTGCCCAGAGTACGTGATGCGGTGTTCTGGAACCTGATGATCTCTTTCGCGTCCTTCAATGCGGGATCTGGCTCAGAAATATCATCCCAAGCTGCCGCCCAAGGGGCGCTTCGGGGGTTCCCGATAACGCGTGACGGTGATGGGGCTTGTCGATTGGTGGGAGCTGCCGACTTCACCTGGGCGAGGTTGATATCAACTCTCCGACCTCACCCTTCTGTCGGTGACTACGCAGGAAGCGCCTGCAAAGCTCGCGGTATGATTCAGAAAGGTTTCAACAGCAACGGCAGCTTTACGCTCTTGCGTCAGTCCCGACAACCGAAATAGCACAACGCCATGGTTCGTTGCCCTTCGTCGAAAGACCATTTCGCCGAAGTCCTTATCGCCAGTAATGAGGATAGCCTTCATTCGATTCGCGCGATCCAGCACATCTGAGTCCGATAACCCGGGAGCGGTCTCGGGCACGTAGGAGATCGAGTATCCCCCGGCACGAAGGGCGCTGACGATCTAGCGGTCCACGCTCTCGTCCGCAAGAATGGTCAAGTCACACGCCTACTGGATGAATGACGTCAGAGCGTAGGATGTCTGCCGCATACTTGACTGCTGCGAGCACACCGTCGCGAGTAAGGCTGGGGTGTGCGGCTACAATCTGCTCCATCGACTCCCCAAGGGCAATCTTTTCGAGTATCAGGTCGACAGTGACGCGAGTCCCTTCCACCACGGGTTTTCCCATCATGACTTCAGGATTCGATACAACACGCGCGCCTGCCATGTGAGCCTCCCTCCGGATATGATCAAATATGCCAATCAGGCTGTCGAAAAACCTCCTGCGACGGCGGCCTGCGGGTGCATTCTGATGGGACCAGATAGCAGATATCCGACGGCGATGGGCCGTTCCCCCATAGCGTTGATCATTCCAGCGCCCCTTCCGACCCGTATCTTGCACAGGTGGGCGGTTTGCCGTGATCCATCAGGAAATCCTCCCGCCTACCGACGAATCGCCGTCAGGTCCACGCCGCCGCCGTCTTCATTATGTTGTGCAGCATGAACAGCAACGCCACCTCCATCCGCACCTTCTCCATGCCCCTGCGCATCACCCCGCGGAACTTCAGATTGCACTTCAGGTTCCCGTACGGCGACTCCGCAGCGTGCGCTCGCTTGTTATACCTCCGCCGCGACCTCTTGCTCTCAAGCTTCGCACGCATACGCTCGCGCACCTCTTCATTGCGATCCCGAAACACTCTGAGGTGCGCCCCCTTCGTGCATCTGCTGCGAGACGCGCACCCCGCACAAGCCCTCGCATTCTCGTAGCGATCGTAGGGACGCACGTTGATCTCCACCGAGCCTGTATTCCTCAAGGTCTGCCCGCACGGACAGCGGTATGTGTCGCGGGCGGCTCGAAAGCTGAACTTGCTACGATCATAGTCCCCTTTCGCTGTGGTGCCGTTTTCCTCCACATTCATTCGACGGTCGGGAATCAGGGCCTCTTGCCCCTCGGCTTCCAGCTCCTCGTAGTTCTCCATGCTGGCAAACCCTGCGTCCGCCTCCACCTCCCCGTGCTGCTCCCCCGCGGTGCGTCGGCTGCCCTCGATGGCCTCCGGTAACGCCGCCGCATCATTGTCGCCTGCGTTCACTTGGAAGTGAGTGACGATATCGTGAGCCACATCCGTCGTGGTGGTAATCGAAAACCCCGGGTTCTTCTCCCCATTCGCCTGCTGCATGATCAGGGCGTCAGGATCGGTGATGTTGACCTTCTCCTTCGAAACAAGATCCTGCTTCTCTTTCGCACTGGCCTCTCGGCTCTTCTCCTCAAGCCGTTGCACCAGCACCTTCTTGGCCTCCCGCACCCTCTCCGAACGCCGCCTCAACGCCAGAACTTCCTCTGCCTCCGCTGCCTGTGAATCCGCAGCCGTGTCGAGGATCTCTTGCAGTCGTTCTTTGATCTTGGCCTCTTCCTTCTCCATCCCCCCAAGGGTCTTACTCTGTTTGTAGTTGGCACTCGCCCGCAATTTCACGCTGTCGATGGCCAGAAGGTCGAACTCGATCAGGTTCTTCTCCTTGCAGATCTCCACCACTTGGCTGAACAACTCCACAATCTCCGTGGCGAACCGTGCCAAGAACAGCCCCATGGTCGAGTGATCAACGCTCATGTCCCCCGTCAGCCACTTGTACGCCAAGTTGTTGATCGTGTCTTCTTCCATCTTGCGCAAGGAAAACAGGCAGTTGTGCAGAGCCAACAAAGCCACCTTCACAAGGGTCTTGGGATGAAAAGGTGGCCGCCCGTCCTCGGATTCCACTTCATAGCAGCCTTCGGTCACGCTGGTGTCCAGGCAATCCACCAGATCATTGATGAGACGCACAGCGCTCCCCTCAGAAGCGATGCTCGACAAATCCACCTGGGTGAGCAACAGCATCTGAGATCGATTCGGAATGATGAACCCCGGCATGAAGTCCCTCCCGTGCTTCAGCGATGGCGGATTCCGTTGTTCATCTTACATCAGACTGTCGGGCCAAACAATGCCCCGCGCCGGAAACGGAGGTTTTTCGACAGCCTGAATGATCCGGTCCCGTGTACACTGCATGACTAGCGCCGCATCATCGACTGGCTTGTGAGGAGCCCGGAGCCTGCGAGCATTACAGCCATCGGGAGGGCTTGTTTCCACCGTACTCCTCCACCGGGCCTACGAAAGGAGGCTGGAAGCGTACAAGGACATCCCCTTGGTGCTGGAGAGCAAGCGATTCGTGGATGGGGAGCCTTCGGAGCAGAGAGCGTAAGGCTGAGTGATGGAGAATCGGGATGCCGTCGCTGATATGGCTTTGACTTCAAGGGGGGCTGGAACAAAAGAATGGGGGTTGAACTCGCAACAAGCAACGGAAAGACGTGCGTTGTAGAGAGGTCGAGAACGCATTTTCGGAATGTGCTCCTGCTGTTCCGCTTGGCGCTCCGACTACGTTGACAAACACCGCCCGCCTAATGGAATGGATCCCAGACACGATCGAAACCGAAGTCGGTGAAGTCCTTCACATTGCGGGTGGCAAGATTCGTCACTCCCGCTGCACGGAGTGTCAGGGCAAGCCGCGCATCGATGATTCGGCGACGAGCGAACACCGGCGCTGCGGCGTGCCGCCACACCTCACCCATGACGGGCATGCACTCGACCAACCTCCACCGGGGATTCGAGCGATACCCCTCACAGACTTGTGTTCGAGTGAGACCATCCAGGCTCCTTACGCCCTCCCCGCTTCATCCTCGGCCGCCAGGTCGCGCCAACCGTCAGGGGGAATCAAGGGTACGCCCATTTCCCGAGGTTCCGGGAGCGTCCAAGCGCCCTGATGCTTGTTGGGCGGATAGTGAGCGACCATCTGTTCCACGGCGCGTCTAAAGACCTCCGATACACTCCAATCCTGGAGGGTCGCCACGCGTTTGACCTCTCGATAGAGGGGATCAGGTATCTGAACCTGCGTTCTTTTCATGCCAACAATTCTAAAGCGCCATCTGATTGACGTCAACGTCATATTTGACTCGTTAGCTTTACGCGTACCAAACAGTTCTCGCAGCGTTTTTGGTGTTCACGAACGTACCTCTTTCCTGACGGGTTTGCACGGCTCCAGTC